>Ga0335085_10009893_pt1 | contig 14315 bp, 13 predicted proteins | sample Lox_Sample_45_FD_206712 | JGI IMG/M metagenome (GOLD analysis project Ga0335085, IMG submission 206712) | Soil microbial communities from Loxahatchee National Wildlife Refuge, Florida, United States - Lox_Sample_4.5 | ecosystem: Environmental > Terrestrial > Soil > Wetlands | place: USA...
TTGCCATCGTTCCCGGCTGGCATACTACGATCTTTCCTCCCTACTTTGTGGCCGGCGCCATCTACTCCGGTTTCGCCATGGTGCTGATGCTGGCCATTCCCATCCGCAAGATTTATGGGCTGGAGGATTTCATTACCCAGCGGCACCTGGAGAACTCGGCCAAGGTGATGTTGGCTACCGGCTTGATCGTGGCTTACGGTTACGGGATTGAAGCCTTCATGGGCTGGTACAGCGGCAACCGCTACGACCTGTTCACCCTTTGGAACCGGCTGCACGGCCCCTATCGGTTCTGGTATTTGTCGTTGCTCACCTGCAACATCTTTATTCCGCAATTGCTGTGGATTCGCAAAATGCGGACCAAGCCGATCTGGCTTTTCCTGATCTCCACGGTGGTGCTGACCGGCATGTGGCTGGAGCGCTTCATTATTGTCGTGGTCAGTTTGCAACGAGACTTCCTCACTTCCTCCTGGGGTATGTACTACCCGACGCGCTGGGATTGGGCCGTGTTCATCGGAACCCTGGGTTTCTTCGTGGCCTGTATGTTCCTGTTCCTGCGTATCCTGCCCATGATCTCGATCTTTGAAATGCGCACCTTGCTGCCGGAAGCCGAGGTCAAACCGGAATGAAGCACACTTCCAACTACGGACTGATGGCCGAATTCGATACGCCCAGCGATCTGGTGGCCGCGGCGGACCGTACGCGCGAGGCCGGCTACAAGAAAATTGACGCCTACAGCCCTTTTCCGGTGGAAGGCCTGGCGGAAGCGATTGGGTTCCATCACGATCTGGTGCCGCTGGTTACGCTGATCGGCGGGATTATCGGTGGTACCACAGGATTTTTAATGCAGTACTGGATGGCGGCGGTAAGCTATCCCACCAATATCGGCGGCCGGCCGCTCAATTCCTGGCCCGCGTTCATTGTGATCACCTTTGAAATGACCATTCTGTTCGGCGCGATTTTCGCCGTGCTGGGCATGCTGGCGCTCAACGGCTTACCCATGCCTTACCACCCGGTTTTCAATGTGCCGCGCTTCGCCTTTGCCACCAAGGACCGCTTCTTCCTGATCGTGTTTGCTTCCGATAAAAAATACGAGGCGTCGGCGACGCGCAAATTTCTGGAAGGGCTGAACCCGCGATCCATTTCGGAGGTGCCAAGTTAGTATGCTCCGCCTCCGCAAGTTTTCGCCCCTGGGTCTGCTCGCCGTGTTGGCCTTGGCCGGTTGCCGTCAGGACATGCACGACCAGCCGCGCTTCAAGCCGCTGGCCAAGAGCGATTTTTTCAGCGATCTGCGTTCGGCGCGCGATCCCGTGGAAGGTACGGTGGCGCGCGGACAGCTGCATGAAGACACCTATTTCTACACCGGAAAAATTGGCAGCAATCCCGGGGACTCCCTGCCTTTTCCGGCGACCGACGAAGTGCTGGCGCGCGGACGGGAGCGTTACAACATTTATTGCGCCCCTTGTCATTCGCGGGTTGGCGATGGTAACGGACTGGTGCCCGCGCGGGGCTTTCCGCGCAAGCCGCCCTCGTTTCACATCGAGCGCTTGCGCAAGGCGCCCTTGGGTTACTTCTTTGACGTCATTACCAATGGTTTTGGAATTATGCCCGACTACGCCTCGCAGATTCCGGCGCGCGACCGCTGGTGCATCGTGGCCTATATCAAGGCTCTGCAGTTGAGCCAGGATGCGACCGTCGCCGAAGTGCCCAACGGACAGGCGGTCCCCTCGGTTCCGCCGGAATTGGAACTGCCGGGCAACGGCGCGACCTTGCCCGTCCCGCTTCCGCACCCGGCAAACGCGTCCCCGGAGGAGTCGAAATGAGCACAGCCCAGCTGACTCCCATGGATTTTGCCGCCCCACCCATCGTCAAGACGATGGGGCAGCGCTCGTTGCTGGTGGGACTGATCTTCTCCGCCATCTCTCTGGCCGTCGCCATCGAACGGCCCGATGAGTTCTTCCCCGCCTATCTGTTGGCTCTGATGGTATGGCTGGGCGTGACGCTCGGCTGCATGGCGATCCTGATGATCCGCCACCTGACCGGCGGCGGGTGGGGGGTGGTGGTACGCCGCTTGATGGGGGCGGCCATGCGCTGCATTCCCCTGATGAGCTTTTTGTTCATCCCGATTCTGTTCGGCCTGCCCCGCCTTTACATCTGGGCTCGCCCGCTGAATACGGTGGCCGACGAACACCTGCGCACCCATTTGCAGGACATCACTCATACCTATTTGTCGAAGAACGGCTTTCTTGTGCGGGCGATCATCTACTTCGCCATTTGGAACGTGTTGTCGTTCCTGTTGTCGAAGTGGTCCGCCGAAGGCGACCACCCCGGGGCGCGCGACAATTCGCATCGCTTCAAAGCCGTCAGCGGCCCGGGACTGATTCTGTACGCTTTCACCATTTCTTTTGCCGCCATTGACTGGGTCATGTCCATCGATCCTTCCTGGATTTCCACCATCTATGGCCTGATCATTCTCATTGGGCAAGTGCTGTCGGCCATGTGTTTCGCGGTCGTGATCGAGAGGATTCTGGTGCGCTACCGCCCGATGTCGGAAATGCTGCGCCCCAGCTTCGTCCATGATCACGGCAAGTGGATGCTGGCCTTCGTTATGGTTTGGGCTTATTTTTCGTTTTCCCAGTGGCTGATTATCTGGGCGGGGAATTTGCCGGAAGAGATCAGTTGGTACATGACGCGCCTGAGCGGCGGCTGGGCCTGGGTCGGCCTGTTCCTGGCCGCATTCCACTTTGCGGTTCCGTTTGCCCTGTTGCTTTCCCGGCCCTTCAAGCGCGACATCACCAAACTGGTCTGGCTGGCCGTGTGGCTGCTGCTGATGCACTACGTGGATCTGTTCTGGATCATCGAGCCGAACTTCTCCGCGCATTTTCATCTTTCCCTGGCCGATGTGGTGGTCCCCATCGGAATGGGTGGTTTATGGCTGGCCTATTTCTTCCGGAACCTGGCCGCCATGCCGCTGCTGCCGCTCTACGACCCATCCGCCCGGGAAGTTCTGGAGCCTGTCCATGAATGATGAATATCGGCACGACCACAATGGCGGCTTCGAACACGAAGACCTGCCCGCAAAGCCGGTTTTCGGTTTCCTCATCGGGCTGGCGGCGTTTGGCATTCTGGTGTATTTCGGATTGACCGGAATGTACCGTGCTTTAGACCATTACTTTGAAACTCACCAGGCGGCGCAGAACCCGCTAAAGCCTGCCTCCGAGATCGGCACGCGGGACACCGATACTGCCAAGGTGCGACAGGACATCGAAAAGACTTTCCCCGAGCCGCGGCTGGAGACGGACGAGCGCACCGAAATCAACAGCTTCCGCATGAACGAAGAAGAACACCTGAGCAGCTATGGCTGGATAGACCAGAAAGCTGGAACCGTATACATCCCGATTGAGAGAGCGATGCAACTGGTGGCCCAGCGGGGGCTGCCGGTGGCCTCCGGCGGGAGCGCTGCCACTCCGGGGAGCAAAGCGAAGGCGACGGCGAAGCAGAGCAAGCCATAGCCCTGGCTCGTCCGGGAACCTGAAACATGCAACCAGAGCGCCGGAATGGCGGCGCTACAAAGGAACAGGGTAGTGAGCGGTTTACAAAACAATTCGAGGTTCGATTGCAAGTGGCTCCTGGCGCTGGCCAGTCTGCTTTTGTCGCTTCCCGCATGGGGGCAGGGGATGAACCGGGCCGTCACGCAGGGTGTGATGTCCCCTCCGTCGAATGTGCGCCCTCCCGGCCTGGAGCATGTCGGCATTGAGCAGCGTCTGAATCAGCAGGTGCCGCTGGATCTCGTCTTTGCTGACGAGACCGGTAAGGCCGTTCATCTCCGCGACTACTTTGGGCAAAAGCCGGTGATTCTCAACCTGGTCTATTACAAATGCCCGATGCTGTGCAGCCAGGTGCTGACCGGGTTGACCGGCGCGCTGAAAGTTCTGAAGTTCGATGCCGGCAAAGAGTTCAATGTGCTGACGGTGAGTTTCAATCCGCGCGAGACCCCGGAACTGGCGGCAGCGACCAAAGCCGAATACCTCCGCCGTTACAATCGGCCCGGCGCTTCGGAGGGATGGCATTTTCTCACCGGATCGGAGCAGTCCATCGCGTCGCTTACCCAGGCGGTGGGCTTTCAGTATCAGTACGACCCCAAAACCGACCAGTACGCCCATGCAACCGCCATCATGGTGCTCACCCCCGAAGGCCGGGTGGCGCAGTACTACTACGGTGTGGAATACCCACCAAAAGACTTGCGCCTGGGCTTGATTCAGGCCTCCAACCACAAAATCGGGACGCTGGTCGACGAAGTGTTCCTGTATTGCTATCACTACGATCCGGCCACGGGAAGATATGGCGCCATCATCAGCCGGGTGCTGAAGCTTTCCGGCCTGGCGACTATCTTCCTCATCGGCGGGATCGTGTTGGTCTTGTTCCGGCGGGGACCGGCGCGGGCCGGGGCAGCACACCAAAACAAGGAGCAATCCGGGTCTCACCGCTATGTTTGATAACTTCCCACTCTGGCCCGCGCGGGCCTCGGCCGGTGCCGCCAATGTAGACGCGCTCTACATCTTCCTGGTAGTGCTCTCCGTCTTCATGTGCATCGCGATTTTTGCCGTCATCATCTTCTTCGGAATCAAGTTCCGGCGGCGGCCCGGAGTGCGGGCGGAGCAGATTGAAGGCTCCAATGTTCTGGAAATTGGCTGGTCCATCATCCCTTTCTTTGTCTTCCTGTTCATCTTCGGCTGGGGTTCGTTCATTTACTTTCAGGAGCGTACGCCTCCCCGCGATTCCAGGGAAGTTTACGTCGTGGCCAAGCAGTGGATGTGGAAGCTCCAACATGAGGAAGGGCCGCGCGAAATCAACGAACTGCACGTTCCCACCGGCGAGGATGTCAAGCTCATCCTTACTTCCCAGGACGTGATTCACAGCTTCTACGTGCCCGCCTTTCGCATCAAGCAGGACGTGCTGCCGGGGCGCTATACCACGGTGTGGTTCCGCGCCACCAAGCCGGGCACCTACCATTTATTCTGCGCCGAGTACTGCGGCACCAACCACTCTGGCATGATCGGGGACATTGTCGTGATGGACCCGGCCAACTATGCAGCCTGGCTGGGCGGAGCCCCGTCGGTGCCTTTAGCCGACAGTGGACAGAAGCTTTTTACTCAGATGGGTTGCTCCACCTGCCACCGTTCCGACACCCAGGGCCGCGGCCCGAATCTGGTGGGCTTGTTTGGCAAACCGGTGGCGCTGGAAGATGGCCGCACGGTAACCGCGGATGAAAACTATATTCGCCAGTGCATTTTGAATTCACGCGGGCAAACCGTCAAAGGCTTCCCGCCCATCATGCCGGTCTTCCAGGGGCTGTTGAGTGAAGAGCAGGTGAACGAACTGGTCGCCTACATCAAAGCGCTGGGAGCGTTGCAACCGGCAAAAACCACTACCGCCTCGGCGGCGGATTCAGCAGAAGCGAAGGTGCAATAACATGGCTACCACAGCAGTGACCCCCGAACGCGAGCACTATTTGAACCAGCAGTACGGCATCCGCTCGTGGCTGCTGACTACGGACCATAAACGCATCGCCCTGCTTTACCTGATTTCGATCACGTTTTTCTTTTTTATCGGCGGCTTCTTCGCCTTGCTCATCCGGCTGGAACTGCTGACCCCGATGGGCGATCTCGTGCAGGCGGATACCTACAACAAGCTGTTCACCATGCACGGGCAGATCATGATTTTCTTCTTCCTGATCCCCTCCATTCCTGCCGTGCTGGGGAATTTTCTCGTTCCCCTCATGATTGGGGCCAAGGATCTGGCTTTTCCGCGCGTCAACCTGTTGAGCTGGTATCTGTACATCATCGCCGGCGGATTGTATCTGCACTGCCTCCTGACCGGCGGAGTGGACACCGGTTGGACGTTCTATACGCCCTTCAGCACCGCCTTCAGCAACACCAAGGTGATTGAAGCCGGTCTGGCAATTTTCATTGTCGGATTTTCCTCCATCCTTACCGGCCTGAACTTTGTCGTCACCATCCATCGCATGCGGGCGCCGGGACTCACCTGGTCGCGTTTGCCGTTGTTTATCTGGTCGCACTACGCCACCAGCATCATCATGTTGCTGGGAACCCCGGTGCTGGCCATCACCCTGGTGCTCGTGGTTTTGGAACGCGCCTTTCATTTGGGGATTTTCGATCCCAAGCTGGGCGGCGATCCCCTGCTCTTTCAGCATTTGTTCTGGTTCTATTCCCATCCCGCCGTCTACATCATGATTCTGCCCTCGATGGGTGTGGTCAGCGAAATCGTGACCTGCTTCTCGCGTAAGCGCGTGTTCGGCTACGCCTTTGTGGCCATGGCCAGCATCATGATTGCGGTCATCGGTTTTCTGGTATGGGCGCACCACATGTTCGTGGCCGGCATTTCGCTTTACTCGGCGCTGGTCTTTTCCTTCCTCAGCTACCTGGTCGCCGTGCCCTCCGCCATCAAAGTGTTCAACTGGACCGCGACCATGTACAAGGGCTCGGTGCGCTTCACCACGCCCATGCTTTACGCGCTGGGATTCATCGGATTGTTCACCATGGGAGGATTGACCGGCCTTTTCCTGGCAGCTCTGGGAATCGACGTCCACGTCACCGACACCTACTTCGTGGTCGCGCACTTCCACTACATCATGGTAGGGGGGGCGGTCATGGGATATCTGGGTGGAATGCACTACTGGTGGCCCAAGATTTCCGGCCGCATGTATCCGGAATTTCTGGGAAAGATCGCGGCCGTCACCGTTTTCGTCGGCTTCAATCTGACTTTTTTCCCGCAGTTCATTCTGGGGTATTTGGGTATGCCGCGCCGCTACTGGCAGTACCCGCCGGAATTTCAGGTGCTGAACGTGTTCTCGACCGCGGGGGCAACCGTTTTAGCCGTCGGCTATGTGCTTCCCATGGTGTATTTCCTCTGGTCCATGCGCTACGGCGCAGTGGCCACCGACAATCCCTGGGCAGCCTCCGGCCTGGAATGGAAGACCACTTCGCCGCCGCCTACGTTTAACTTTGACGAAACCCCCGAAGTCACGTGGGAAGCCTACGATTACGCCAATATTCCCGCTCCCGAGGAGGTGCCGGTTGGCCGATAGTACCGTTGGCGTTGAATCGCACGACCCAGCATTGCGGCACCACTTCGCCACCAGAGAGCAGCAGCGTGAAGCCTCCTCTCTGGGCATGTGGCTTTTTCTGGGCACGGAAATCATGTTCTTCGGCGGCATGTTCTGCGCCTACCTCATCTACCGTTACTGGTACTACAACGAATTCGCCGCCGGCAGCCGCAGCATCAGTATCAAGTGGGGCACCATCAACACGATCGTGCTCATCTGCAGCAGCCTCACCGTCGCCCTTAGCGTGCGCGCCGCGCAGATGGGCAAACGCAAGCTGGTGCTTCTACTGCTCTCTTTGACCATGCTCTTCGGGGTTGCCTTCCTCGGAATCAAAGGCATTGAGTGGTACGAGAAATTCCAGGAGCACCATGTTCCCGGCCAGTCGTTCGATGCCAGTGATATCGTGCGCGAATACCCGCAGATTCACATTAATCAGCAGCACGAGCAGATCTATTTCTCGCTCTATTTCGCTATGACCGGTTTGCACGCCCTGCACATGATTATCGGTCTCGGCATCTTCTTGTACCTCACTTTCCACACCTGGAAGGGAACTTACACGCCCGAGTACTACACGCCCCTGGAAATCGGCGGCTTGTATTGGCACTTCGTCGATATTGTCTGGATCTATCTGTACCCGCTTTTATATCTGATTGACCGGAAACCGTTGGGGTAGAGAGTCATGTCTGAACACATTATTCCCGCCAAATTGTACGTCGGTATCTGGATCGCGCTGATGATCCTTACCGTGCTCACCGCCGGAGTCTCCTTTATTGACCTTGGCCCCTTCAACACCGTGGTGGCTCTTGTCATTGCTACCTGCAAGGCGCTCTTGGTGGTTCTCTTTTTCATGCACGTGAAATACACCAGCGAGAAGATGACCAAGGTGGTGATTCTCTCGGCGGTTTTCTGGCTCTTCATTCTTCTGGCCCTGAGCCTTTCCGACTACGGTACCCGCATGTGGCGCTGAGCCGGGCGCGCTCCTGCGATCCCGCCAACAATTTTGTCTGAATTTGCGGTATACTCCCGCCCCGGTGATACAAACTCGTCCCTGAGGTGATCTATGGCATTCTGCAATGCTTGCGGTACCGCTCTGGAAGCGGGAGCCAGATTCTGCCCGAAATGCGGCGCGCCCTCGGCGGCGGCCGGAACGAGTGCGCCCGCTGGGACCATGACTCCGGCAACCGCCGGTGGCGCTCCCTCGGTCGCGCCCGCCCAGGGCAGCAACGCCCTCAAGATTATCCTGATTATCGTGGCGGTCATTGTCGGCATCGGCATCCTGGCCATGGGAACCTGCGCTTTCGTAGTCCATCGCGTGGTGAGCCGCTCGCACATTGAGAATCGCGATGGCAACGTGAAGGTGGAGACGCCCTTCGGCTCGGTAAATACCACCCAGGATCCCGCCGAGGCGGCCCGCAGCGTAGGCGTGGATTTGTATCCCGGGGCCACGGTTTCCAAGGACGGCACCGCAAATCTGAGCTTCGGCGGAATGCACACTGCCACGGTTCAGCTGGAGACCGACGACGCGCCCAGCGCCGTGAGTGACTTTTATAAGTCCAAGCTGCCCAACGCCAATGTGATGAATTCCCAGGGCGACCGCTACACCATCATGTCCGGCGACAAAAACAACATGACCACCGTTACCATTGAGCCGAGAGAGGGTAAGACCCGGATCGAAATTGTCAAAGTGGTGAAGGGCGGTTCCAGCAACTGATCTCGCAGAATCCGGAACGCGGCGGGATGGCGTCATCCCGCCGCGTGACCATGCTCCCGGTCACTCATGCCGCAGCACATTGGAATTGCCGCCTGCAGCGCCGAAGGCGCTGCTCTCTGCTATCGCACCATCTGCCTGGAAGGCGCGGAAATACTGGGTCCCCACCACCATCCGGAAATCTCCCTGCACCATCACTCGCTGGCGCAGTACATGCAATACATCGATCGCGGAGACTGGCCCGGAGTCGCCGAGTTGCTGATGTCCTCGGCGGAGAAGTTGGCCCGCACTGGCGCCGATTTTCTCATCTGCCCGGACAACACCATCCACCAGGCTTTCGATCTGGTGGAGCACCGTTCCCCTCGTCCCTGGCTGCACATTGCACGCGAGGTGGCGGCGGAAGCCCTGCGTTGCCGTCACCAACGGCTGGGTATCTTGGGCACCCGCTATTTGATGGAAGGCCCGGTTTATCCCGAGGCACTCAAAGCAGCCGGGCTGGAATGGCGCATTCCCGGCGCACCGCAGCGCGAGAAGATCAACCAGATTATTTTCGAGGAACTGGTGAATGCGAAGCTCCTGCCCCGTTCGCTGGCCTACTTCCGCGAGATTATCCGTACCCTGGCCGACGAAGGCTGCGATGCGGTGGTGCTCGGCTGCACTGAAATTCCGCTGCTGGTCGAGCCGGGCTCCTCGCCCCTGCCCACGCTGGATTCCACCCGGCTGCTGGCGCGGGCCGCTCTGAGAAAAGCGGTAGACGCTTAGGCCCAAACGCCTTCGGCCATTTCCTCGGTCTCCGGTGCGCAAAACTTTTGCCTTCCGACCGGACTGGTAAGCGGTCCCTCTTCCTCAGCAACCCTCCACGCACCTCCTACATCGAATGTGCGCCTTGATAGGCAAATTCCATCAGCTGTCCTTAGTGGTTCTCCTGGCCTCCACCGCAGGTCTGTTGGGAGGTTGCCGGGGCGTTGTGGCCGGACCGGTCCCGACCGTGACCTTCAGCGCTTCCCCCGCCACGATCTCGGCCGGAGACCTTTCGACCTTGACCTGGACTTCCACCAACGGCACCTCGGCCACCATCGATAACGGTATTGGAACCGTCGCAGCCAGCGGAAGCATGACTGTAACTCCCACGCAAACCACAACTTACAACATTACGGTGCAAGGCTCCGGTACCGCGACCGCGGTCGCCCAGGCGACTGTGACGATCGGTACGGCCAATGTAAATTCCATTAACCACGTCATCTTCATGTTGCAGGAGAACCGCACCTTCGACTCCTATTTCGGCATGCTGAACCCCTACCGCAAGGCCAACAGCTTGAACATCGGAGACGACGGCAAAGACTACGAAGTGGATGGCATTGATGACAAGCTGAACTTGATTAGCAACATGGATGACGAGGGCAACGTTTACCCGCTGTTCAAGTTCACCAGCAGCTGCATTGACGACGAGAGCTCGGCGTGGTTGGAAAGCTATGGCGACGTGAATCGCTACAATTTCCTGACCACCCGGCCCATACAAATGGACGGATTTGTCCATACCGCCGAAGGCTTCGCCAAAAACTGCGCTGCCTCGGGAACCTGTTCCGGCAACTTTACCGATACCGCCGGCAAGCGCGCCATGGGTTATTACGATCAGGATTTCCTGAATTACTACTACTACATGGCCTCGGAGTTCGCCGTGTCCGACCGCTGGTTTTCGCCGCTTTCCAGCAAGAGCGTTCCCAACCGTATCGCAACCTTTACCGGAGGCACCACTCAGGGACTGGTCAACGATCCGGGAAATAACGACCATCTTCCGCAACTGAATATTCCATCCATCTTTTCGGAACTCGATCAGGCGAGCGTTTCCTGGAAAATCTATTACACGGTGACCAACAATTTGTGTCCTGTCGGCGATGACGAATGTCAATCCTCGGGTGTAAGCGGGAACATGCCGGCCACTACTTTTTCCTCGCTAAGTTATTCGACTCACTATCTCTATGCCAATACCGGCGGGGCGGCCTGCACCGGGAGCACTCAAGGCTCCAGCGTAGTGGGGGATTCCAGCAATTCTTTCTGCATTGATCCCAACCATATCGCGCCCATATCGCAATTTTATACAGACTTGTCGAATGGCACGCTGCCGAGTTTCGCTTTCATCGAAGCCGGATTCGGCAACAACGACGAGCACCCGGGCTCAGGCCAATCCATTTTGGCGGGCCAGGCGCAGGTGGCGTACATCTTGAATTTATTCATGACCAGCCCCTCGTGGAAGGATTCCGTATTCTTCCTGAGCTACGACGAGGGAGGAGGGCCTTACGATCACGTGCCGCCGGTGCCCGGCCACTCCAATGACAACACCGATGCTTCTCTGGGCACAATCCCCGATATTTCGCAGATTGCGGTGAATCCCGACGGCTTCGGTCCGTGCGTGCCGGTTGGAGGAACTGCGACCACCAACTGCGATCTGACACCCAGCGACCCGGGCGCCAATCCCGCAGACGCGCCGGCTGTGCAGGGATTTGCCGCGCAACTCGGTTTCCGCTTGCCCAATATCATCGTTTCGCCTTTCACCAAACGGCACTTCGTTTCGCACACACCGATGGATCACACGGCAGTGATCAAATTCGTGGAGAACCGCTTCATCGGCAGCTCGGCGCACTTAACCGCGCGCGATGCCGCCCAACCCGATCTGCTGGAATTCTTCGACTTCAATGTGGTTCCCTGGGCGACGCCGCCTTCTCCACCGCATCCCGTGACGGCAACCACCCTGGGTCACGATCCCTGCGATCCCACCAATATGGGACCCTAGCTTCGCCCGCGGAATTACAGGGCGGATTTGGGATTGGGTCGACGGCGCTAAACGTCCCATAAAAAACCCGCCCAAGCAAAAAGCTTGGACGGGCGCCTAAGAGCTCTCAGTTTTCAAGCCTACACAAAAACCTCGCCCGGCAGCGCGGTCAACGTCCGCGTCGGAAGAGTATTTTGGACAAGCCTTACCGGCTGCTCGATGCCGGATGCCTGCAACTCCTTGCGCTCGATGCGCAATTTCAGCGCGCGCTCGATCTGTCGCAACTCCAGAACTTCCGCGCCTGCAACCAACGTCGTGGCATGGCCCTGCAAGCCCGCCCGTCCGGTGCGTCCAACCCGGTGGATGAAATCTTCGGCGATCTTGGGCACATCGTAGTTGATGACGTGGGCCACATCGTCCACGTGCAGACCGCGTGAGGCGATATCGGTCGCCACCAGCACCTGGTAGAGCCCTTCCTGAAATCCGCTCAGGGCTTTGTTGCGCTGCGACTGCGAGCGGTCGCCATGAATCATGGCCGCGCGAAAGCCGTCGCGCACCAGGGACTTGGCAATTCGTTCGGCGCCGCGTTTGGTGCGGGCGAAAATCAGCGTCTGCCCGGTTTCTTCGTAAAGCAATTGCCGCAGCGCGTCCATTTTTTCCATCGGGCGCACTTCGTACGCTGTGAGTTGCACGCTTTCCGCCGGTTTGAGCACCGAGCCCAGCGCCACCCGTACCGGCTCGCGCATGTATTCGTGTACCAGGCTGGCCACCGACTGTTCCATCGTGGCCGAGAAGCATAAGGTCTGCCGGCGGGTTGGCAAGGTTTCTACAATCCGCCGGATGGCGGGCAGAAAACCCATGTCCAGCATGCGATCGGCTTCGTCGAGCACCAGCATTTTGATCTGGCGCAGATCGGCCAGCTTGCGGTCAATGAAGTCCTGCAGGCGTCCCGGAGTCGCGATGATCAGCCCGCAACCGCTGCGCAGGCTGTGAATCTGCGTTTTCTCCGCAACCCCGCCGATCACCAGCGCCGCTTTCGGCGTGTTCTTGCCGCAGAGCTGTTCGTATTGCTCGTGGACTTGCATGGCCAGTTCGCGCGTCGGTAACAGGACCAATGCGTTGGCCTGCCGCGCCGGCTCGCGCCGCAGCATTTCGATCAGCGGCAGCAGGAAGGCCAGCGTCTTGCCGGTCCCGGTCTGCGCCGTGCCGATTACATCTTTGCCTTCCAGCGCAGGCGGAATCGCCTGCTCCTGGATGGGGGTTAAAGTGGTGAATTGAGCCGCCGCCAGCTTCTGCTGCAAGGCAGCAGACAGCGGCAGTTCGGAAAAGGTAGTCATTCGATTTTGTGTCTTTCTGGAGGGGCCTGTCGTCACACACTCGGACACACGTCCAAGTCTCCACGCCGCTCACGTTCAATTTAAATTTAACGCTGAGGAAAACGGCGGGCAGGAAAGGCGGAGGTAAAGCTGGTTCAAACTGAGGAACCACCGCGAGAACAAGCAAACCGTGCAAAAGCGTCACAAACAGTATAGCAGAACCGCATTTCCAGGTCGCTTTTGGCCGGCAGTCGAGCAGTTTCAGTGTTTCTCTGCGTTCTCTGCGGCGTTTCTCTGCGGTCTCGGCGGTTAAGAGCTTTGGGTAGTTAAATCAACAGCTTACAACCGCAGAGGAAGCTGAGGCCGGCGCCAAGCACGCCGAGAAGACCAAAATGGATTGCCTCCTGGTCCGCTCCCGTCTTACTTCAGGGCCAGCACCGCAGTCTCCGGACTCCCCCGCGAACGGCGCAAACCCATCCCCTCCGACAAATAGGCAAGTAAGTAGAGACATCCAGCCAGCAGGTAAAGGAAACGGAAACCAAAATACATGGAGTTATATTCCAGCAGGCCGCCGCACATGGCCCCCAGCAGGTTCATTCCCAGCATTCCGGAGATCGTTCCGCGCGAACGCAGCAGGGTGGAGAAAACCATGCCCGAGAAGAACACGGGGCTGGTCAGCAGGATGGCGAAGCCCACACGCCCCGCCCAGGTGAAGGAAATGCTCTCGCCCCGCATCCACCACCCGATGCCAATGCTGCACAGCAAAAGAACGTAAGCCACGAGATTCTTCTTGATGGTAAAGCGCAGCACAATCCAGTTAGCCAGAAATGCCATCGTGAGGATGGCAACGATGACCACTCCGATCACCTGCCAGGAGTTGCCAAACACCAGCCCGAGTTCCGTGATGGCTTTTGTTTCCACCAGCATGAACCCGGCTCCCAAAAAGAAGAACGGCGCATTCCCCGCTTGCAGGCGTACGTCCAGAAACGTGGAAAAGATGAAACCGGAAAGCACCAGTACCACGGCTGCCATCAACAGGTACGAAACCGGATAAACCCGCCTCGGCATGTAAAAGAACGGCCAGTCGTCGGTCGATACGTCCGTAACTACGGAGGAGCGCGCATACTCGGCCGTCGCATCCCTGAACCCACTCGCTTGCAGAAGTGCCGCCGGAGCGCTCAAGGCTCTATCGTTTGCCTCCAGGAAAATTACCGCCTGGTCATAGCCGGCCGCCACACACAACGGCGGCCGTCCATCAAACGCGTTCTGCAACATCAGAAAAAGCTTGCGCCCGAGTTGGGGATTCATCACCGAGAAGGAGAGCGACAGGATTCCGCTCCCGCTCAGCCGCGCCCGCGCCTCCCGCAGACCCTCGACCGTGTAGACGAAAGAGTCCAG
>Ga0335085_10009894_pt1 | contig 14313 bp, 11 predicted proteins | sample Lox_Sample_45_FD_206712 | JGI IMG/M metagenome (GOLD analysis project Ga0335085, IMG submission 206712) | Soil microbial communities from Loxahatchee National Wildlife Refuge, Florida, United States - Lox_Sample_4.5 | ecosystem: Environmental > Terrestrial > Soil > Wetlands | place: USA...
CATGAAGCAGTACATAAAGCAGGTGAAGACCGGCGTGCGCGGCGTCGCCTACGTGCGCGTGCGGCAGGACGTCGCCTGGCCGGACAACCTCGCGGTCAAGCTGCCGTGACGACGCCGGGCCTTGCCGCCGAGGTGGCCGGACTCACGCACCGCTACAAGACGACCCTCGCCCTCGACGACGTCACGCTTGCCATTCCCGGCGGCTGCATGGCCGGACTGATCGGTCCGGACGGCGTCGGCAAGTCGACGCTCCTCGCCCTCGTCGCCGGCGTGCGCCGGATCCAGGCCGGCGCGGTCCACGCGCTCGGCGGCGACATGCGCGACTCCACCCACCGCCACGCCTGCCACAGCCGCATCGCCTACATGCCGCAGGGCCTCGGCCGCAATCTCTATCCGACCCTGAGCGTGTTCGAGAATCTCGACTTCTTCGGCCGCCTGTTCGGCCAGCCGCGACCCGAGCGGGCCTGGCGCATCGCCGCGCTGCTGGAGGCCACCGGCCTCGCGCCCTTCCCCGACCGCCCCGCCGGCAAGCTCTCGGGCGGCATGAAGCAGAAGCTCGGCCTGTGCTGCGCCCTCATCCACGATCCCGACCTGCTGATCCTCGACGAGCCCACGACCGGCGTCGATCCACTCTCCCGCCGTCAGTTCTGGGCGCTGATCGACCGCATCCGCGCCGAGCGGCCGCAGATGAGCGTGCTCGTCGCCACCGCCTACATGGAGGAGGCCGAGCGCTTCGACTGGCTGGCCGCCATGGACGCCGGCAAGGTGATCGCCAGCGGCAGCCCGCGCGAGCTTAAGGCGCGCGCCCAGGCCGCCACCCTCGAGGCCGCCTTCATCGCCCTGCTGCCGGAGGAGAAGCGCCGCAGCCACCGCCCGGTCGTGGTAACGCCCCGCGCCGCCGATGACGGCGCGCCCGCCATCGAGGCCGCGGGCCTCACCCGCCGCTTCGGCGATTTCACCGCCGTCGACCATGTCAGCTTCCGCATCGAGCGTGGCGAGATCTTCGGCTTCCTCGGCTCCAACGGCTGCGGCAAGACCACGACCATGAAGATGCTGACCGGCCTGCTGCCGGCGACAGCGGGCGAGGCCCGGCTGTTCGGGCGGCCGCTCGACGCGCGCGATACCGAGACCCGTCGCCGCGTCGGCTACATGTCGCAGTCCTTCTCGCTCTATGGCGAGCTGACGGTGCGCCAGAACCTCGCGCTGCATGCGCGGCTCTTCCACCTGCCGCCCGACCGCGTCGCGGCGCGCGTGCGCGAGATGATGGAGCAGTTCGACCTCGCTGCGGTCGCCGACAGCCGGCCGGAGAGCCTGCCGCTCGGCATGCGCCAGCGCCTGCAGCTGGCCGTCGCCATCATTCACGGCCCGGAGATGCTGATCCTCGACGAGCCGACCTCGGGCGTCGACCCGATCGCGCGCGACCAGTTCTGGCGCTATCTCATCGACCTCGCCCGCAAGGACGGCGTCACCATCTTCATATCCACGCATTTCATGAACGAGGCCGAGCGCTGCGACCGCATCTCGCTCATGCATGCCGGCAAGGTGCTGGCCGTGGGGGCGCCGCAGGAGCTGGTGCGCGGGCGCGGCGCGGCCACGCTCGAAGAGGCCTTCATCGCCTATCTGGAGGAGGCAGCGCCGCCCTCCGCCGCGCCGGCCGCGCAGGCGCCGCCGGCCGCGCGCGCCCGGCCCGCGCCCGACCGCCGCTTCGATCCGCGCCGCCTGTGGGCCTATGCCCGGCGCGAGACAATGGAAATCCTGCGCGATCCCATCCGGCTGGCCTTCGCGCTGCTGGGCCCGATGATGCTGACGATCGCCTTCGGCTTCGGCATGTCGTTCGACGTGGAGAACCTGCCCTTCGCCGCCCTCGACCAGGACCAGAGCCTGGAGAGCCGCCAGCTGCTGGAGAGCTTCTCCGGCTCGCCCTATTTCTCGGAACGGCCGCCGATCGCCGATGCCGCGCAACTGGACCAGCGCCTCGAGAGCGGCGAGCTCATGCTGGCCTTGGAGATCCCCGCCGGCTTCGGCCGCGACCTCGTGCGCGGCCGCCGCCCGGAGGTCGCGCTCTGGCTCGACGGCGCCATGCCGTTCCGGGCGGAGACCACGCGCGGCTACGCCGAGGGGCTGGCCCTGCGCTATCTCGCCGACCGCGCCGAGCGCCAGACCGGCCGCAGCGATGCCGCCGCCCCGGTCACGCTCGAGACCCGCTTCCGCTACAACCAGGCCTTCAAGAGCGTCTACGCCATGGTGCCGGGCGTCATCATGCTCATGCTCGTGCTGATCCCCGCGATGATGACGGCGGTCGGGGTCGTGCGCGAGAAGGAGACCGGCTCGATCGCCAACTTCCGCAGCACGCCGGTGACGGGACTCGAGTTTCTCGTCGGCAAGCAGGCGCCGTACGCGGCCACCGCGTTCGTCAGCTTCCTTACGCTCGCGCTGCTGGCGCTGCTCGTCTTCGGCCTGCCCATCAAGGGTTCGGCGCTGGCGCTCGTATCGGGCGCCGCGCTCTATGTGCTGGCGTCGACCGCCTTCGGCCTGCTGATGTCGTCCTTCGTCCGCACCCAGGTGGCGGCCATCTTCGGCACCGCGATCATAACGCTGATCCCCGCCACCAACTTCTCGGGCATGCTGACACCGGTCTCCGCCCTCACGGGCGGCGGGCGCGTGCTCGGCCTCGCCTTCCCGTCGAGCTGGTTCCAGCAGATCAGCGTCGGCGCCTTCACCAAGGGCCTCGGCTTTCCCGAGCTGTGGCATAGCCACGTCATGCTCGGCGTCTTCGCGGTCGTCTTCATCGCGGCGGCGCGGCTGGCGCTGCGCAAGCAGGAGCGCTGAGATGCGGCGGCTCGCGAACATCGTCCAGCTGGGGATCAAGGAGCTGCGCAGCCTGCGCGCCGATCCCGTGCTGTCGCTCTTCATCCTCTACACCTTCACCTATGCGGTCTACACCGTCGCCAAGAACGCCAACTTCGAGGTCTCGAACGCCGCCGTCGCGGTGGTCGACGAGGACCGGACCGAGCTGTCGCGCCGCCTCGCGGGCGCGCTGCTGCCGCCCTATTTCAAGGGTGCGGCGGAGATCGACGCCGGCGAGGTCGACCGCGCCCTCGACAACGGCCGCTTCGTGTTCGTGCTGGATATCCCGCCGCAGTTCGAGTCCGACCTGCTGGCCGGCCGGCATCCGGCGCTCCAGCTCAACGTCGACGCGACAGCCATGACCCAGGCCGGCAACGGCGCCGTGTACATCCAGAACATCGTCACCGCGGAGGCCCTGAAGTTCGCGCAGCGGCACGAGGGCGGCGTCGCCGAGCCGATCGACCTCGTCGTGCGCGCGAAGTTCAATCCCAACCTGCAGTCGCACTGGTTCAACGCGGTGATGCAGATCATCAACAACATCACCATGCTGTCGGTGATCCTGTGCGGCGCCGCGCTGATCCGCGAGCGCGAGCACGGCACCATCGAGCACCTGCTGGTAATGCCCGTCACCCCCGCCGAGATCATGCTGGCGAAGGTCTGGGCCAACGGCCTCGTGATCGTGACGGCGGCGACGCTGTCGCTGCTGCTGGTGGTGGAGCAGCTGCTCCAGGTGCCGGTGGCCGGCTCCCTTGCCCTGTTCGTGGCCGGGGCCGCCGTCTACGAGGTCTCCGTCACCGCGCTCGGAATACTCCTCGCCACCGTCGCCGGCTCCATGCCGCAGTTCAGCCTGTTGGTCATGCCCGTGATCGTCGTCATGAACCTGCTCTCCGGCAGCACCACGCCGATGGAGAGCATGCCCGCCTGGCTGCAGGCCGTCCTGCAGGTCTCGCCGGCCGTCCATTTCGTCTCCTTCGCCCAGGCGGTGCTCTACCGCGGCGCGGGCCTCGCCATCGTCTGGCCCCAGCTCGTCGCCATGGCCGGCATCGGCGCGCTCTTCCTCGGCGTCTCCCTGCTGCGCTTCCGGACGGCGATCGCGTCATTTCAGGCCTAGGGCCTTTGCGAAGAGCGCCCGACGGTGCTACAAGCGGCGCGAACGTTCCGACCGGAAGAGCCATGAAGTTCAGAATCGAATATTGCGGCGCCTGAAACTACGAGCCGAAAGCTCTCCGGGCGAGAGCCAGACTCCTTGAACTGTCCCCCGCAGCCGAGATCGAGCTGGTCGAATCGAGCGGCGGCGTGTTCGAGATCTCCCGCGACGGCCAACTGCTGTTCTCCAAGAAGAAGCTCGGCCGCTTCCCCTACGACAAGGAGATCGACGCCCTTGTGAAGTGAGGCCGGCCCGTCCTGCGCGAGGGCAGCGCCGGGGGCATGGCTCGGTTTCGCAATCTCCCTGTCATATCCGAGCCGCGCACCCTATGTTGAGGGGAGCGTCGCCGCCACTGCCCGCCTTACCCGCCGCATGCCGAGCACCCAGCCCCGCCAGATGCTGATCCCGCTGATCGTCGCCTGCGGGCTGTTCATGGAAAATCTCGATTCCACCGTGCTCTCGACGGCCCTGCCGGCGATCGCCCGCTCGCTCGAGGAGAACCCGCTCCATCTGAGCCTGGCGATGACCGCCTATCTCTTCAGCCTGGCGGTCTTCATCCCCATCAGCGGCTGGGTGGCCGACCGTTTCGGCGCCCGCACCGTGTTCCGCGCCGCCATCGTGATCTTCACCATGGGCTCGATCCTCTGCGGTCTCAGCGACTCATTGCCGCAGTTCGTGCTGGCCCGCGTCTTCCAGGGCTTCGGCGGCGCCATGATGGTGCCGGTCGGCCGCCTCGTGCTGCTGCGCTCCGTGCCGAAGAACGAGCTGGTGCGGGCCATGGCCTACCTGACCGTCCCCGCCCTGATCGGGCCGGTGCTCGGCCCGCCCGTGGGCGGCTTCATCACCACCTATCTCAGCTGGCGCTGGATCTTCTGGATCAACGTCCCCATCGGCATGCTCGGCATCGTGCTGGTGACCCTGTTCATCGAGGAGGTGAAGGAGGAGCGGCCCCCGCCCTTCGACTGGCCGGGCTTCGCCCTCCTCGCCCTGGCCCTGACCGGCCTGGTCGGCGGCTTCGAGACCGTGGCCCGCGATTTCCTGCCGAATGCGCTCGTGGCCTGCCTGTTCGCGGCCGGCGCCATCCTGCTGGCCCTCTACATCATCCACGCCCGCCGCCGGCCGCACGCCGTGCTCGACCTCAGCCTGCTGCGCATCCCCACCTTCCGCGCCAGCATCGTCGGCGGCTTCCTGTTCCGCATGGGCATCGGCGCCACGCCCTTCCTGCTGCCGCTGATGCTGCAGCTCGGCTTCGGCCTCACCCCGTTCGAGTCGGGCACGCTCACCTTCACCACCGCGGTCGGCGCGCTCCTCATGAAGACCACGGCCGGCCCGATCCTGAAGCGCTTCGGCTTCCGCCGCATCCTCATCGGCAACGCCATCCTGAGCGGCGCCCTGCTGGCGGTCTACGGGCTCTTCAGCCCGACGACGCCGCATGCGGTCATCCTGGCCGTGCTGATCGTCAGCGGCTATTTCCGCTCGCTGCAGTTCACCAGCGTGAACACCATCGCCTATGCCGACATGCCGCGCGAGCGCATGAGCCGCGCCACCAGCTTCGCCAGCGTCGGCCAGCAGCTGTCGCTCAGCGTCGGCATCGGCACCGGCGCCCTGCTGCTGCACCTGACCGTGCTGGCCCGCGGTGACACACAGGTCTCCGCCGGCGACTTCGCCCCCGCCTTCTTCGCCCTCGCCCTGCTGTCGGCGCTCTCCTGCCTGGTCCACGTCCGGCTGCGGCCCGACGCCGGCGCCGAGGTCAGCGGGCACCGGCCGCGCACGGCTGTGGCTGGCGCTCCCCGCACGCAGCCGGGCGAGTGAGACGCCGCGCAATCGCGGCTTGTGCGTGCGCCTTGTTTCGCGGGAGATCACCGCCATGCAGTGGCTGTTCGAGCAGGATGCCATCGACTGGTGCGAGCTGTCGCGGCTCTACCGGATCGCGCCCCTGGGCGACAAGAAACCGGACGACCTGAAACGGGCCTTCTCGCACAGCATGTTCAAGTGCTTCGTCCTGGAGCGCGGCGCGCTGATCGGTGCCGGGCGCGCGGTGGCCGACGGCGTCGACTGCTCTTACATCTGCGACGTGGCGATCCACCCCGGCCATCAGGGCCGCGGCCTCGGCACGGCGATCGTCGCCAAGCTCAAGGAGCTGTCGGCCGGCCACCGCAAGATCATCCTCTACGCGAATCCGGGCAAGGAGGGCTTCTACAGGAAGCTCGGCTTCAAACCCATGCGCACGGCCATGGCCATCTTCCTGGATCAGGACCGCGCGATCCGCGAGGGCCTGGTGGACGAGGCATGAGGCCGCGTCTCACGTCTTGTGAAGGACCACGAACTCGTATTGCTCCGCGACGGAGCGGCCGCTGGTGCTGCCGGCGAGGGCGATCTGCCGGAAGGGATTGGTCTTGCCGGCGGGCATGGCATGATCCGTTCGGACGCTGATCGGACTCTTCGCCGCCAGGCCGGCCAATCTCAGGATCGCCGCCGGGCCGGCCAGAGGGACCACCGCGTCGTCGATCGTGGCGACGTTGTCCTTGGTGCGGGTGAAATCCGTAAGCACCGCGATCGAGATGCAGCGGTAGCCTTGCTGCTGCAGGATCATGCGCGTCGTCGCCCGGTCGCCCTCGAACGGCGTCGCCGCCGCATGCGCCAGCCCCAGCAGAACGACGCCCGGCGTCTGGCGGCCAACGCCGCGGTCGCCTGCTTCCTCGAGGAAATGCTGGGCCAGCCGGCGGTCGCGCACGGCGCCGCCCATCCGCGAGCCGATGGGCAGGATGTAGCGCGGATGGAGCTTCAGATCGTCGAGCACCTCCTGGAAGCGGCGCGTGAGCACGCGCCGGGCAAGCTCGTCGTCGCCGAGCGCCGCTTGCGCCGGGTCGGTGCTGTCCAAGGCCGGCGGCAGCCTGCCGTTTTGCCAATAGTCGCGCAGCGCGCGGCGCGCTGGCCCGGCATTGAGGAACGATTCGTTCGCGAAATAGCGGAAGCGCAGGTCCTTCAGCAGTTCTCGCAGCACCCGCACGCTCGCGACCGTGCGGATCGGCGCATCGCCGAACATGAACTGGTGGGTCTCGCCGACGATGACGGGCCCCGGCCAGAGCCCGACATCCGTCGTCGCCGTGCCGTGCTGCGCGATATAGTCCCGGAGATCGTCGGCCAATGCCATGCTCTGTCCTTTCAGCCCATGAGCCGCCACGCCGGGAGCAGCGAGGACAGCTTATCGCGATCGACGGAGGGCCGGCCGTGATCCCCGTCACAGGCGCCGCACTTGCTGCCGCGTGCGACTGGGCGCATCGTGCGTGAGGCCGATCGGCAACCACCGGTGCAGAGGTGCTATCGTGAAAGAGCGCTCGCGCGGCAACTACACGATCGCGGGACGCGAGCTCGTCGCCGACGGAACAGATCTGCGCGCAATGATCCTCACGCTGGCCGCCGGCGAATGCGTCCCCTGGCACTACCACTCCGAGATCACGGACGACTTCGTCTGCATGGAGGGAACGCTCGTCGTGGAGACGCGGGCGCCGCGCGCGACTCACGTACTGGCGCCGGGCCAACGCTGCACCGTCGCCCCCAAGACCGCCCACTACGTCCACGGCAAGGACGACGGCCCCTGCCGGTTCCTGATCGTCCAGGGCGTCGGCGTCTACGACTTCAACCCCGTCGGCTGACGAAGGCTTCGCGCGCTGCTGCCGCGCAGCTCACGCAATCGAGCAGCCCAAAGCTTCGCACACAGCGCGCACGTCACCTGCCGCGACAGTCGTGACTCCGGAGACGCCGTCGAGTCCGCATGCGTCGCTCGCGATAACTGGAACGCCCGCGGCGGCGGCCTGCAAGAGCCGCCGCGGCTGATCCTCCAGCCATGCTGGCAGCACGACGACCGCCGCATCTCGCAACAACGCACCATTGGCTGGCGTGGCTTGCACGCCATCCCAGAACCTGTCGCCTTCCAGCACGGGGCCGCCGAGCAGCAGCGACAGATCGAGCTCCTTTGCAACAGCGCGCAGCTCGTAGGCGCCTTTGCGGCCGAGCGTGCTTGTGGGAAAGCTGATGCTGGTCCCGCGCGGCGCGCGCACCAGGACCGGTGCCGGCAAATGCCATCCGAGCTTTTCCGCCTTCTCTCCCGCCAGCCGCGCGATCGCGCTGTGGGGTGTGACCCAGCGGCGGGCGGCGGCGAGGGCTTCGCGTTCCGCCTCCAGCAGCGCCGGGTCCGCGCGGAAGTCGGCCAGGGTCGGCGATTGCGGCCAGGCGTACGCCGCGCGGTCGAGCGTCGCCTGCAGCGCGGCCAGCGGCAGGCGCGTCATCAGCACGTCGAAGCTGCGGCCGCCGAGCGCGCCTTCGCGCCACAGGAACGGCAGCAGGGTCTGGCTGACCACGAGATGGGTCGCCGCGAACGGCAGGCCGCGCGCATAGTGCCGCGCCAGCGCCTCGTCCATCTCGAGAAACGCCCGCTGCCGCGCGGCACCCTGGCGCGCCAGCCGGCGGCTGCGCCACGAGCGGGCGGCCACCAGCCAGGCCGCCTGCCGCACGGCGGCGAAGCCGGCGCTGTTCCAGCGATAGGGGCCGAGGCCCAGGCGCAGGCTGTCGAGCGGCGTGAACAGCCAGTCCTGCGGCCCGGCCTGCGCGCGCAGGTAGGCGTCATGCTCCGGCCACCAGGCGTCGACGAGCCAAGCGGCGCCGGTCGCCGGCAGCCGCGCCGGCGCGGGCTCGTTGCGGAAGCAGGCGGTCATGCCGCAGCTGTCGCAGCTGCCGGTCGCGTCGCCGGCATCGATGTCGAGCGACGGTGCGCTTCGCACCGCCGGTGCCGAGGCGGTGGCTGCCGCGTCAAGCGCGCGAAACGCCACGGTCAGCCGGTCGCGATCCAGCGTCACCTCCAACTGGCAATCCACCGGCGGCCGGAAGCGCAGGTCGACATAGTTCCAGAAGATCGTGGCGTCGCGGCCGAGCGCCGCCATGGAGCCGGGCAGGCGCCGCGAATGGGCGTGCCGCTCCACGATGGCGCAGCCGGCCGTAAGCGCGGCGTCATAGAGCGCGTTGCTGAGCTGGCAGAGGCCGCCGCCGACGCTGGCGATCACGCAGCCCTCGCGCAGCTCGCGCCCGCGCACGAAGCCGAGCCGCCGCGTCGGCCGCGGCACCTGCACCCAGAAGCTGAAGAGTTCGCCAGCCGGGATGACGAGACCGTGGAGATAGCGCGTCGCCACCCGCAGGTTCTGCACCTTGCCGGCCTGCAGCGCCTGCTCGGCCGTCGCCCCGCTCCCGTAGAGCGCGCTGTAAGACACCGCCAGCCGGCGACCACCCGCGACGAGCAACTGCCGCTCGAGCCGCCGCGGACGCGCGCCCGCCGGATCGCGCAGCCGGCGCTGCATCCGGAAGCACCAGGCCTTGCCGACGAACAGCGCGGCCTGCCGGCGCGTCGGCAGCACCCGTTCGGCCTCCACCGGCCAGGCCGCCGGTGTCCGTGCGGCACGGCGCCCGCTCAGCTCGTCCAGTTGGACCATGCGATGTCCGATTGAGTCCGGAATGGCCGGTTCCCACCCATGAAAGGCGGGAACCGTTTAAGCCTTCGTTGCATCCCCTGAGACCAGCATATGTCCGCCATTGCACACTATGACCGAGGCCACATGATGGCGGAATTCGATTGACGCTTTGGCAGCTTGTTCTTATAATGTTCGAGTTGACGTGCGAACGCGCCGGCTCGGTCTTTGACATCGTGTATCAGCTCAAACCGGACTCGCCGAGGGAACCTCGGCGAGCAACGGAGAAGCCCGTCTCAGCGCCAGGGAACCAGGCCAGCGGACTACGCGAAATGCGATAGCATCGTAGGGGCGGCCCCACGTGGCCGCCCATTGGGCCGCCGCTTGGCATGGGGTCCATTGATAAAAATCGAGCGCCGATCGCTGCAAGGGCGACCACGTGGGGTCGCCCCTACTCCACGGTTCGCGCCTCCGCGTGACGCTCTGATGCGCCGCTTGGCATGGGGTCCATCGCTCGAATCCGTCAGCGTCCCCGGAACACCGCCTTCCGCTTCTCCGAGAAGGCCCGCACCCCCTCCTTCGAGTCCTCGGAGACGAGCGCCCGCTCATATGTCGGCAGGCGGCCGCTGCGGATCACCTCGAAGCCCTCCCGGATGCCGCGGCCGTCGATGGCCTTGAGGGCCTCCTTCAGGGCCTGGATGGTGAGGGGGGCGCCGCCGGCGATGGAGTCGGCCCACTCCCGCGCCGTCTCCATCAGCCTCTCCTTCGGCACCACGGCGTTGACCAGGCCGTAATGCTTCGCTTCGGCGGCGGGCATGCGGCGGCCCAGCAGCAGCATCTCCATGGCGATGTTGTAGGGCAGCCGGCGCGGCAGCCGCTGTATGCCGCCGGAGTCCGGGAGGATGCCGATCGGCAGCTCCGGCATGGCGAACTCGGCATGGTCGGCGGCGATCAGGAGATCGCAGGCGAGCGCCAGCTCCAGCCCGCCGCCCAGCACATGGCCGTTGAGGGCGGCGATGACGGGCTTGTTGAGGTCCCACAGCTCCGTGAGGCCGGCGAACTTGCCGGGGCCGTAGTCGAGGTGCCACCACTTACCCACCTCCTCGGCGCCATGGGCCGCCTTGATGTCCCAGCCGGCCGAGAACACGCGCTCGCCGGCACCGGTGACGATCCCCACCCGCAGCTCCGGATCGTCGCGCAGCCGCACGAAGGCCTGCCCCAGCAGCCGGCTGGTGGCGATGTCGATGGCGTTCACCTTGGGGCGGTCGAGCGTGACCTCCAGCACATGCCCCCGCTGCTCGACCCTGACCGGTTCACTCATGGTGCTGCTCCCTCTCCCGACGAGGGCGCCTCGGTAGCACGACGGGAATGGGCCGGAAATCCAGCGACCGACCGCGCTTGGCCGGCCTGCGCCCCCTCAGTCCACCAGCTCGTAGGCGGGGAGCGTGAGGAACTCGACGAAGTCGGCGGCGGCCACCTGCTGCTGGAACAGGCGGGCGGCATCGTCGAAGCGATGAGACTGGACCCTGGCCGCGGCCTTGTCCCGCTCCTCGCCGATGATGCGTTCGACCAGCGCCCGGTCGATCGTGCGGCCGTCCTGGAGCTTGGCGCCGTGCTTCAGCCACTGCCAGACCTGGGCGCGCGAGATCTCGGCGGTGGCGGCATCCTCCATAAGGTGATGCAGCGGCACACAGCCGATGCCGCGCAGCCAGGCCTCGATATAGCCGAGCCCGATGTCGATGTTCGTGCGCAGGCCCTGCTCGGTGATGGGGCCGCTCGGCACCTGCAGCAGGTCAGACGCCGTCACGTTCACGTCCTGGCGCTGGCGCGGGATCTGGTTCGGCTCCTTCATCAGCTTGTCGAACACGGCCTTGGCGACCGGCACCAGACCGGGATGGGCGACCCAGGTGCCGTCATGGCCGTCGCCGGCCTCGCGCTCCTTGTCGGCGATGACCTTGTCGATGGCCGTGCCGTTGGCCACAGGATCGTCCTTGATCGGGATCTGCGCGGCCATGCCGCCCATGGCGTGGACCTTGCGGCGATGACATGTCTTGATCAGGAGCTGGCTGTAGGAGCGCAGGAAATGCGCCGTCATCGTCACCAGCGCGCGGTCCGGCATCACCGCCCAGGGCTGGCTGCGGAACTTCTTGATGAAGCTGAAGATGTAGTCCCAGCGCCCGCAATTGAGCCCGGCCGAATGCTCCCTGAGCTCGTGCAGGATCTCGTCCATCTCGAAGGCCGCGAGGATGGTCTCGATCAGCACCGTCGCCTTGATGGTACCGCGCGGCAGGCCGAGATGCTCCTGCGCGTGGACGAACACCTCGTTCCACAGCCGCGCCTCCAGATGGGACTCCATCTTCGGCAGATAGAAATAAGGGCCGCTGTCCTTCGCGAGCAGCGCCTTGGCGTTGTGGAAGGCGTAGAGGCCGAAGTCGAACAGCGAGCCCGACATGGGGCGGCCGTCGACCACCACATGCTTCTCCGGCAGATGCCAGCCGCGCGGCCGCATCAGTAGGACCGCAGTCTTCTCGCTCAGCTTGTATTGCTTGCCGCTGGCGGGATCGCTGAAGCCGATGGTGCCGGCCACCGCGTCGCGCAGGTTGATCTGGCCCTCGATCAGGTTGGCCCAGGTCGGCGTGCACGAGTCCTCGAAGTCGGCCATGAAGCAGGAGGCGCCGGAGTTGAGGGCGTTGATCACCATCTTCCTGTCGGGCGGCCCCGTGATCTCGACCCGGCGGTCAAGCAGGTCCTTGGGCAGCGGCGCCACGGCCCAGTCGCCGTCGCGGATGGATTTGGTCTCCGGCAGGAAGTCGGGCTTGGCGCCGGCATCGAGCCGCGCCTGCCGCTCGTTGCGCAAGGCGAGCAGCCGCCGCCGCTCGGCATCGAACTTCCACTCGAGGTCGACGATGAAGGCGAGGGCCTGCGGCGTCAGGATGGTCTCATAGCCCGGCCGCATGGCCCCCAGAATCTGCACGCTCTTCATGTCAAGCCGCCGGTGCCTCCAATATGACCTCGCCCTCGCCGAAGAAGACCTCGTCGCAGTTCTCGCCGGGACCGCCGCGATCGATCACCAGGAACTCGCCCGGCGCGCCGAGCGCGATCAGCGGGTGATGCCAGGTGCCCCGAGCATAGTTCACGCCCTGCCGCCCATCGGTGACAAAGGCGTGCAAATCGCCTGCCAGCGGCGCCTTGCCCGGCGCGGCCACGACCACGAGGAACGGCTGCCCACCCATGGCCACGAAGGCCTGGCTCGAAAGCGGATGGCGCTCGACCATGCAGATCGGCAGCGGCAACGCGCGCGGCAGGGCCTGGAAGATATTCACGCGCAGCTGCCCCTCGCGCTCGCTGACGTCGATGTTGGCAAGATCGCTGTAGCGCTCGGCATAGCCGTCATTGATCGTGTAGTGCGGATTGCCGGCAGTCTCGATCACCTCGCCGAAGGGCGTGAACAAGCCGCGCGTGAGCGGCGCCGGCCGGAGGCGAACGATGCTCGTCGTGGCCATGCGCTACTCCGGCAGGCCTAGAAGATGGAGCCGCATCACGCCCCCGTCGGGAATCGCATTCAGTCGAACGTGAGTGACCGGGCCGAGATCTGCCACGTCGCGTTCGAAGACATGAACGTGATCGGCCTGCAGCTTCTGCTCGGGCAGCAGGGTGCGCCAGAACATCGACTGCGTGACGGCGGATTGATCGGTGCCGCCCCTGAGATAGCCGGCCTGGATCGAGCAGCGGTCGGGGTAGTTGCCCTTGTACAGATGCGTATCGACCTCGACGCGCTTGATGGTGCCGGGATGGCCGAGCTGCAGGATCGCCCATTCATTGCCAGGCTGTCGGCGCCGCGCCGTTTCCCAGCCGTCGCCCATGGTCTCGCCACGCCCCGGCAACAGCAGCGCAGACGGACTTCCGTAGTGGGCATCGCTGCAAGCGATTGCGCGGCCGCCGTTAAGCGCGGCCGCCAGATCGATCGCCTTCGACTTGTCGACCTTGCTCCAGTCCCGATGCACGCGGCCATAGACGCGCAGCCGCGCCACGCCGCCGTCGGGATAGATGTTCAGCCGCACATGACTCCAGATGCCGTCGCTGCTGAGCGCGAGCAAATGGTGCGCGTTGCCGCCGAGGCCCGTCGACGGCAGTACTTCGGTCCACGCCGTCTTGTCCGTCGGATCGCCCTCGCAGAGGCAGGCGTCGAGCGAGGCCGCGGGCGGGTAGTTGCCGGTGAAGTGGCTGGTGTCGATATCGACGCCTTCGATGCGGCCGGGCAGCGCCAGGCGGACGATGCAGTGGTCGTAGCCCTCCACGCGCTTGCGACGCGATTCCCAGCCGTCCATCCACTTGCCGTGATCGTCGTACTTGCCGGGAATGAACTGCGCCGGCGCCGGATCGAGGAGGCGCTCTTTGGGCGCGAAGAAATCGTCGGTCGCATAGATCGCAGCGGCGCCCAGGCGCGGGTCGGCAAGGTTGGTGCATCGGGTGGCGAAATCGCTCATGCGTCAGGCCTGCAGAGGATGATGCTCGTGCCAATGCCGCGCGATGTCGATGCGGCGGCAGATCCAGACATCGCGCCGTGGCTTCACGTAGTCGAGGAAGCGCGCCAACGCCGCTGCCCGCCCCGGGCGGCCGACCAGCCGGCAATGCAGCCCCACCGACATCATCTTCGGCGCCGTCGCGCCCTCGGCATAGAGCAGATCGAAGGAGTCCTTCAGGTAGGCGAAGAACTGGTCGCCGGAATTGAAGCCCTGGCTGGTGGCGAAGCGCATGTCGTTGGCATCGAGGGTGTAGGGAATGACCAGATGCGGCTTGCCGGACTCTGTCACCCAATAGGGCAGGTCGTCGGCATAGCTGTCGGAATCATAGAGGAAG
>Ga0335085_10009895_pt1 | contig 14312 bp, 29 predicted proteins | sample Lox_Sample_45_FD_206712 | JGI IMG/M metagenome (GOLD analysis project Ga0335085, IMG submission 206712) | Soil microbial communities from Loxahatchee National Wildlife Refuge, Florida, United States - Lox_Sample_4.5 | ecosystem: Environmental > Terrestrial > Soil > Wetlands | place: USA...
GGAAGCGGTCGAATCAGCATGCAAACACTAAGCGCAGAGCTCCTAAACACCCAGCACTGGCCTGGCAAAAACGGCCCCCCGCCTGGTGGGGCCGCCCCCTCACAGACTTTGCGAAGGGTGCGCCAGACGGGGGGCAAACGTGAGATTATCCGGGGTGGGGAGTAGGATGAAACCATGCCGAGTACATGGGGCCGGTGCAAAGTCTGCGGACATCGCAAGGCCGACGGGTGGCACATATCCAAGTCGGGCCTATGTCGCATATGTGCGGTGGCTCGGTCTGCGGCCCTGACTGATGCGACCTTCCCGCCCGACCCGGTGACGTGCGGGGAATCGTGTCACATGAACGTTCCCGTGGACCAGATGCTTTACCTGGCTTGATAGAGGCAACCCGCACCCAGCTCCTAGCGTCTGGTATGATCCCCCCGGGGCCGCACCGTAACCGAGGAGTGATCCATGGCCGTCAAAGACCCCACGTCAGTAGCCGAGAAGTGGGCGAACAACCTCTCCGGAGCTGCTAACTCCGGGGCCGTTGCCGCCGGTATCGCCGCTGTCACCACCGCCCCCGGACAGGCCGCCGCCCGTCAGAAGTCGGTATGGCTGCAAAACGTCACCGCCTCCCAGGACCGTTGGGCCGCCAACACTGCGGCCGTTTCGCTCCAGAGCTGGCAGCAGGACGCCACTACCAAGGGTGTGCCCCGTATCGCCACCGGGGCGACTGCGGCTCAGCCGAAGTTTCAGCAGTTCATGTCCAAGCTGCTCCCGTTCCTGAACACCCAGGTTCAGAACCTGCCGCCCAGGGGTAACTTCCAGCAGAACCTGTCCCGGGCCACCGCCATGGCCACCGCCCTGCACAACGCCAAGGGCCAGTTCTAACCCCCGCCACCAGGGGATAAGGACTCGTACCCTAGAAAGGACCAGACCATGGCAGCTATCGACTCGGTGGGCAGTTTCGTCGCCAACCCGTCCAGCACCTTCACTTCCACGGCAGCGTCACCGGGTGACTCGCTCAACGTGCGCTCATTCGCCACCCCGGGGTCCGCCTACCTGCTGGGCACCTATCGCCGGGGGGCCACCAAGGGCGGCCTGCGGCTGACGTCGCCCCGCCTACACGACAACGTGACCGGCATCAACTATGAAACGTCGGAAGTGGTGGCCACCCTGGCCGGACCCATGTGCGCCCTGCAGCCCATGTACTCGGCCGACACCCTCACCCTCCAGGTGACGGGCGGGGCGTCCGAGACGGACGGGGCCACTACCCTGATCTATTACACCAACGCCCAGGGCCTGTCGGCCAACCTGGCCGCCTGGGGCGACATTCAGAACAACATCACCTATGTGAAGCCGTTCTATACGGCGGTGACCAACTCGGCCACCATCGGGACCTGGACCGATACGGTCATCACCACCACCGACAACCAGCTCCAGGCGGACGAGTATTACGCCGTGCTCGGTTACATGACTGACACCGCCTTGGCGGCTGTCGGGGTGAAGGGGCCGGATACCTCCAGCCTGCGGGTGTGTGGGCCGGGGACCACCACCACCCTGGATACCACTGACTGGTTCGTCCGCCTGTCGAACCAGTCCGGGCTGCCCTGTATCCCGGTCATCCAGGCCAATAACCGGGCATCCACCTACGTCAGCACCTGGGACGTGGCCGCATCGACGGCCGCCAATGTCACCCTCTGGTGTGCCCTGCTGACCAACCCGGTCAATAACGGCTAGCCTGTCCCATCCACGCTCGATTTCCTGGTAAGTCACGCTTACCGGGGGATCGGGCCTAGGGCCGGGAGGCTCGCACGTGACCATGGTTGACATCGAAGTGTCCCGGGGGGAGCGGCCGTGGCCGGTCGCTTTCTCCACTCAGTTCTTCGGTCGCACCATCCTGTACGGCTACGCCCTCAAGGAATCCACCGGGGCGGCCTCGGCCGAAGTGGACTTTTACGGGGGCAATGACACCAAAGGGGGACTGTTCATCCCCATCACTTTCCAGGCGAATGAGTCAGTGGTGCAATGGTTCGGGCCCCAGGGACTGAGGTTCCGGGAGGGACTGTACGCCAACCTGGTATCAGGGGCCATCGCCGGAAGCCTGTTCATATACACCCCGGGCGAGTATGGGCGGGGCCGCTGATGCCCGGGGGACGCATCGCCAACGCACCCACCAAAATGGTGTCGGTGGCCCAGCCTGGGGCGGGGGCCGACTGGACCTATACCCTCACCTATGCGGCCGAGATACAGGGCATCGGGGCCCAGCTCGTCACCAACAGCACGGCCGCCAGCCGCACCCCGGTCCTGAAAATAACCGACGGGTCCGGTGACATAGAGGCCGAGCTGGGCAACGGGGCGGCCCAAACCGCATCGCTGACCAGTCAATGGACGTGGGCTCCGACCTCGGCGTCACTGACGTCGGCCCCTTACCTGGTGCCGTTCCCGGCCGGGCTGGTGCTGCCGTCGGGGTTCAAGATTTCGACGGTGACGGCCAACATTCAGACGGGTGACCAGTGGTCGGCCATATGGTTGGCCCTGGTGGCCGTGTGACGTGACTTCGGTTGATTACCCGGATTGGACCAGCTCGGCCCTGTCGGCTGGGGCCGGATACCAGATCCTTAACTGGAACATGACCATTAATGCCGGTCAGGGGTTCGTGTCGCCCGTGGTGTACTGCGGCAACTTCCCGACCCTGTTGCATACGTTCATTAACCTGGGGTCGAACACCACCCAGCATCAGCTTCAGTGGTATTCGGACCCCAACGGTACCAATATCGTGTATTTCGAGCCGTTTTTCTATTCGGCCGGGTCGATCACCAAACGGTATGCGGTGGCCGTAAAAGCCCCCTATGTGAATGTGAAGATAAATAACACGGGGGGCACCACCGGGACCTATCAGGCCACCCTGGCCGGGATGATCGGCAGCGCATCCCAGGGGGATGCCCTGACCCCAGAGGTTCTGTCGGAGGGCAACCCCGTGAACGTAGCGGCCAACACTGCCACCGCCTTTCTGGTCAACCCGGGGGTGGCTGGACCGGCCGTGATATGGGGGTTCTCGGGCGTCACCGGATCCATAGAGGTCCAACGCTGGAACGGAGCGGCCTGGTCGAACCTGGCCCAGATCAACCCCGACGTGCTATCGGGAGCGACGGCTTCACTGATCCTGCCGCCCGATGACGTGCGGGTGAATGTGGCCAACACTTCGGCGGCGGCCGCCAACTTCTACTACGCCCTCACCCACGGTGGATGATGACCATACAAGTCCAGCACTTCGCCCACACAATCCCCAACACGGCCACCACCACCAGTCCCTATGTGGGGCAAATGCAATTGGGGGTGTTCCAGGTCGATTGGGTGGAGGTCGGCGTACCCGACGGGGTCAACGGGGTAGTCGGGTTCTACATCGCCTCATCGCATGTTCAAGTGGTGCCGTTCCCACCCGGGTCCTCCACTGTGTGGGTGGTCTCGAATGACCGGGTGTTCCACTGGGACCTGACCGACCAACCCGATTCGGGGGATTGGCAGTTTTACGCCTACAACACGGGCGGGTATTCGCACACTCTCACGGTGACCTGGGGGGTGGAGCTGGTCGGCTCCGGTCAGGCCCCGCCGGTCACCTATGCCACTAATGACCAGCTCTCCAACGCCTAGACTCGGGCCCGTACCCACCAGGGGATTACTGATGGAGGAAAGGTGCGAACTGTGACCATCAACACCCAACAGGTATCGAGCGTTATCCGCCAGGTATGTGCGGTGGCGGCCATCGTGGTTGGCATCCTGTCCGCTCCCGGGGTCATCTCATTTCTGCCCACCTGGGTGGCGGCCGCCCTGGTTACGGCCGGGTCGGTCCTGGTGGCCATAGAACACTATGTTTCCGACCCTTCCACGGGGACCACGGCCACCCAATCGACCACGGCGGCGGTTAAGACTGGCGCCACGCTCGGGACCACGACTACAACCACTCCGGTGGTTTAGGTGGCCATCCCCTATCCGGGGGGGCAGCCTTGGGACCCCCGGGCCTATCATCCCGGCGCCGGGGGTATCCAGGCCACCGAGGACGCCTGGTACATAATGCTCATCCTGATCAGGAACGTTATCCCGGCCGCCTGGGATGAGGTCCTGGTAGCGACCGGACTTTAGGAGGCCCGAATGTCGATGATGGAAACAGGATCAGGGGCCCCGCAGGTTCCCCCCTACAAGGTGGTATCCCAACAGCCTCGCACCATCACCGGGCCCACCGGGCTCCCGGTCCAGGGCTGGCTGATCACCGCCCAGCTTCAGACTCCGGCCGGGACCACGTTCACTATTCAGGTACCGGACAGTCAGTACCCGCAAGGCGTCAAGGCCCTGTTGAACCAGAAGGCCATCGACGTGGACTCCATCGACAGTCTCTCCACCTGATGCCTATTTTCGCACTCGGGGACGTACTGGCAGCCCTGTTGCTGGCCGTCCTGATATTGGCCCTGGGGGTAGTGGCATTCGTCGCCTCTCACGCCATCCCCGATGTCCCCCTGATCGGTGGCGCTATCCGGTCCATGGCCGTGTCTGCGGTGGATGCGGTGGCCACCAGACTGCGGGCCTGGGCCGCCGATGTCATGATCCCGATTGCTTTCGTGATCCAGGGGATAGCGTTGTCGGCCTGGTGGGTGTTTTGGGCGGTGGGCACGGCCATTGCTCACACCTACGCGGTGGCCGTATCGTTTTACGAGATCTCCATCAGCTACGCCCACACTCTCTACACCTGGGCCATAGGGACCGCTGACACGCTTTATAACGCTGCCATCGCCCACGCCAACACCCTCTATAACGAGGCCATCGGGACCGCCGACACCCTCTACAACCAGGCCATCGGACACGCTGACGTGCTTTACAACGATGCCATTGGCTACGCCAACCAGGTATCCGCCGACGCCCTGGGCTGGGTGCAAGGGGCCGAGGCCGCTTTGGGGGCGGAGATAACCAATCTCAGTCACACGATAACCAGTATTGACCAGACTCTGACCGGTGGGATCGCCTCGGCTGTCACCACCTTGGAGTCTGACATAGCGGCCGCCACTGCCAAGGCCGAGGCTGACATCCAAGCGGCTGTCAACTCGGCCGAGGCGGCCGCTGCCAGCCTGGCCCATGCGGCCGCCTCCGGCCTGTCCGCCACCATCGACGCCGGGGCCGCCGATGTCATCAACCCGGCCCTGGGGGCCCTGGCGCCAGCGCTGGGCACTATCGAGCACGCCCTAGCCGGGGTGGGAGTGGCCATACCAGGACTGGACACGGCGGCCGGTACCGCCACCGTGCCCGGGTTGCTGGCCGGGTTGGGGGTGCTGGCCCCAGCGGTGGCAGCGGTGGCCACCGACGTGGCCGACTGTCTGGCCCCGAACTGTGACGCCCTCAAGGGCCTGGGGGGTGCGTACAACGCTTTCGGCAACGAGGAGGTATGGGCCCTCCTGTTGGCCCTCATCGCTGGGGCCGCCTCCGACCCGTACGGGGCCGCCAGTGACATCGACGGGCCGGTAGCCGACGTGATCGGCGCCAGCGTGGACTCCGTGCTGTCCCTGGTCGGCATCTAACCTCTGATGTCCTTCGCTGATCTGTTCGGCTCCGGGTCCATCTTCGGCCAGCTCCTGCTCTGGAACGTGGGTGGACAGGTGTTCTCCGCCATCGTGAACCCACCCTTGACCCAGGTGCAGCAGGACCTTTGGGTCAAGGCCCTGTCCGAGTCCGGTGAGGCCATGTTCGTGGCCCCCAGTCCGGCCGATCTGGCCGACTGGGTGGAACGGGGCCTGATCGACCAGGGCCAGGCTCAGGGCCTAGCCGCCAAATCGGGGGTGCGGTCCGAGGACTTCACCCGCATGGTGGAGAACGCCGGGGAACCCCCCGGGGTGGAATGGATGCAGGAGGCGGCCCGGAGGGGGTTCATACCGACCGGGGACGCCGGGCCAGAGGCCCCCAGCCTCACCCACGGGGTGGCCACCAGCCGGATATACACCTACTGGCTGGACGTCATCAACCAGATGTCGAACCGGCCGCTACCCACCGCCGATCTGGTCGATGCGGTGGTCCGTAACCAGATCAACGGGGCCGACGGGGCCACCATGGCCTGGTGGAACGGGATCAACCCGGACCAGTTCGGCCTGTTGATCGAAACGGCCGGTAATCCGCCCTCACCCACCGAGCTGATCGAGATGGTTCGACGGGGCAAGATACCCCAGCACGGGACGGGAGCCGATGTCCTGTCGTTCGATCAGGGGATCTATGAAGGGGACACCAAGGACAAGTGGATCCAGGTATACGAGGAGCTGATCACCTACATCCCACCGCCTCGCATTGTGACCACCTTGTACCGTTCGGGGGCGATAACGGCGGCCCAGGCCACCCAATACTTTCAGGATGCCGGCCTGTCCCCGGAGCTGGCAGCCGCCTACCTGAAATCGGTGGAGGGGGAGAAGCTGGCCGGGACCCGCCAGCTGGCCCAGGGGGTGGTCCAGGAACTGTACGAGGCGCAGGCCATCTCCCACGCTGATGCCACCACGGCCTTGAACGTGCTCGGCTACACCAACGCCCAGGCCGATTTCATCCTGGAGCTGTTCGACCTGCGACGGGAGACCCAGGCTCTCAATAAGGCCATCAACCGGGTTGGTGCCCTCTACACCCGCCACAAGATAACCAGAACGGCCGCAGTAGCCGCCCTGGGGGAGCTGGGGGTCACCGGGGACCACCAGGCCAACCTGATGGCCACCTGGGACCTGCAAGCCGCCTCCGAGGTACAGGAGGCCACCATAAGCCAGCTCGGCAAGGCGGTGAAGTACGCCAACCTGTCCCCCGATATCGCCCTGGTGGCGGCCGAACGTCTGGGCTACTCGGCCTTCGACGCCTGGGTGGCCCTGTCGGCCGAGGCCGAGCAGCCGATCACGCCTACGGCCCCAGCCTTCCCCAACCCGCCGGGGACCATATGACCGACCATCGCACCCCGTTGCGGCCGGTCACAGTGGGGGACGTCCTGGGCCGTCTGGGGTCGGTGCTGGGTCATGTGGCCGCCGCCGACGCCCACGCCGACCAGCTCTCGGCCGATGAGGCCAAGCTACGCCGGGAGCGGGCCGAGAGTGTCAACACCGAGAGTGGTGACGGTAGTGTCGAGACTTATGAATCTGAGGCGGACCGACCCTAATGCTGTCACTTTGGGGGAGGTTTACCGCCGCCAGATGTCCCTGGAGCAGACCACCCGGGAGGGGTTCAAGGCCCTTGACGACCGGATGGCGTCAACGGTCATGCCCCGGGACCTGTTCCACTCCGAGCATGAGGCCTTGGCTGACAAGGTGGCCGAGCTGGAGCAACGGTTCGCCGAGGCCCTGGCCTACCGTCGGACCCTGGTGATAGCAGTAATGGTGGCCCTGGCCGGTTCCCTGGGCTCGATTATCGGGGTAGTGGTGAAGTAGTGGCCCTGGGCGTGATCGTGGCTCGAGGTAGGCGAGGCCCGGGTTGGTTCGCCTGTCACTGGTGTCATGACCTGGTGGATAATGCGGCCGGGGTAGAAGTGGCCCGCCCGGGCAAGCGTAGGGGTGTATGGTGCTGCTCGGACTGTGCAGACCGAAGGGCAGGTATGTGATATGGGCCAGATGTTCGACAGCACCAACCCCGACGCCATCCCGGCCACCCTGGACCACGCCCCCGCCATCCGGGGTTCCGTCCTGGCCAACGCCGAGGCTCAATGGTTCGACCTGGAGGCCGGTAACGCGTCGGCCGACGAGGTGGCCGAGGCGGTGGCGGTGAAAGTCCATCAAGGCGGCTGGGCCCTCATCTACGCCGACGAGCAATACACCGGTCAGGCCGTCGAGGCCCTGAAGGGCAAAGAGCTGACCTTCAGCCAGGCCGAGGCTTTCCCGGCCCCCGGGGTGTACCTGTGGGCGGCCGACTGGACCCACGAGCCACACCTGTCGCCCACCTGGGCCCCCTGTAATCCACTGGCCTGCCAGTGGACCAATGGGAACCCGTATGACACCTCCGAAACGGCACCCAACTTCGGGGCCCAGGTGGCCGGATACCTTGACGGGTCCGCCTCGGGGTGGCCTGCGGCCGCCTGGGAGCGTTTCGACATGATCCCCGACCCGGCCCCCGCCCCGAGCCCGAGCCCGAACCCGACCCCTCAACCGTCCCCGCCCCCTTCGCCACCTCACCCGGCCCCCGAACCGCCTGCCCCTGTCCCGACTCCAGAACCGGAGGAACTAAACGTGATGCTTCCCCAGCTCCAACAGGGGATTACCGCCCCTGCCGTCAGGGCCGTACAAACATTGGTCGGCGGTATAGCCGTCGATGGCATTTTCGGCCCTGTCACCCATGAGGCGGTGGTCCGGTTCCAGGCCGAACACGGACTAGCGCAGGATGGCATAGTCGGGCTCCATACTTGGGGCGCCCTGCTCGGGGTCCCCCAGTAGCATGCGATGGGTCATCGCCATAGCGGCCCTGATAGGGGCCCTGGTGGCTTTCCCTCTCCGGGCTAACGCCTCCAGCCCCACCAAAACGTGGGGGTATTACGGGACCACGCTCACGGCCGCCATCATCGGCCCCGGGGGCAACTACGTGGACTATTTCAAGCGTTACGCCGAGCAGAACGGGCCGACGGCCAAGATCCTCGATATTCGCATCATCGGCCCATCACCATCAGGTGGGGCCCAGTGCTGGGACCTGGAGAACGGCAACGGGGCCGGATGCGGCTGGCATCTGGTCACCCTCCAGCCGAACATCTTGTATCCCTTGAACGTGGGGGAATACAGGGATATGCCGGTGGGGCAATACTGTATGCAGTTCGACTATTACGGGGCCACCTACATCACCGAATACTGTGCCGATGTCGAGCCCTATACCTAGCAACGGTCGCCACCCGGCCCCGGTTCCGGAGGTCCCGGCCCCACCCACCTTGGCGGCCGCTCCTGTCTTGCGGTTGGATGTCAACTCGGTTCCGACCCCGGACGGGCCGGTGGCGGTAGTCACGGTCACCACCCAGTTCGGGGTTCACTGTTTCGCCATCCCGGCCGCTAACGCCAAGTGGCTGGCCGGGCAGCTCACCAAAGCGGCGGCCGGGCTGGCCTGATCACAAGGGTATTGACGGTAAGCTCGGCTTACCGTAGAATGGTGTTGGTGGGCAGGGGTGCCCACCAGCGAGAAAGGATCACAATGGCTACAGAGCAAGAAATCGCCCATGATAGACGGGTCCGCCTGTTGTTGACCATGCGGGAAACGTCCAGCTCGGACCTGGCTGATATGTGTCGGACCCGGTCCCGGATATCCCCCGATGATGACACCTGGGCCCTGCTGATCGAGGTGGCCTATCGGCTGAAGGCTCTGGAGGCCCTCAGTGCCTCACACTGAGAAGGATCCGGCCAACCTGGCCATGATTCGGCGTATGGTCCGCCACGCCGGATACCGGGTGGGGGAACGGGACCCAGAACTACTGGCCGAACTGTACCGGTTACACGATGACGTGAACCGGGCCATGGTTGTGGCCATCCACGACCAACGCTCCCAGGGGATCACCTGGGAATCCATCGGTCAGGCTCTGGGTGTCACCAAACAGGCCGCCCTGATGCGGTGGGGGGCCGAAGATGACCGGTAGAGGCAAGTGCAATCCTGAATGGCATAGGGGGGAGCTGGTCGAGTCCGCCTACCTGGTGGCCGGACTTTGCACCATTGAGGCCGGTCGGCGTAACCCCTGGGCCGACACCTACGCTGTCAATGACGGCCACGGTAGCGGCCCTGTCCGGTACGCCTGCTGCAGTGACCACCTGCGGCTGACCCTCGACCTGATGCTGGAGCATCACCCATCTGTCCGAGTACTGGAGTACTGAATGCACTGTCATCTGTTCCACCTGCTCGTTTGGTGGCACTGTCACCGCCACCAGCTCCCCATCCGTTGCAACCCGATACCGACCCTCCCGGGCCTATATCGTCCCCTGTTCGAATGCCCCGCTTCCGGGGCCCGTATCCTCCCGCTGGGCTGATGCCGTGGTGGGTGGGGCCAATAGCATGGTTGGCCTTTATCATCATCGTCGGGTTCATGCTCCGACAGGACAAGAAAGGATCACAACATGACCAAGAGCAATGAGCCGGCCCCGCTCCCCCCGATCTGGGGTGAAGTGGCCACCACCACCGACGACACTGAGCGTTACGCCCGGGCCCAGTGGGCGGTGGGGCTGGTGGAGGACCCCGGGACCGGCAAGCGGGTCCCCCGCTTCGCCTACGATCTGCCCTGGGACGATGACTCCGAGGCCACGGTGAACAACATCCTGGTCGGCATCATCGCCGCTCCCAGCGTGGAAGCCGCCACCGTCGACAAGGAGCTGCGCAAGGCGGCCGACCTGATCGGCGAGCCGCTCCAGGTGTTCGACATCCGGGCCCGCTGGTCCGACATCGACGAAGGCGGCTGGCCGTTCTACCTGTCCATGGACGTATCGGTAGCGGGCGGCCCCCGGGAGGTCGTGAACTGCGGGGCCCAACAGGTGATAACCACCCTGTGGCGGCTGTACGCCGAAGGGCGGCTGCCGATCCAGGGGGCTCTGGTCAAGCTGGGTACCCCGACCAAGGGCCGTAACCAGCCCATCGGGTTCCAGCCGGAGACCCCCCTTGACTGAGATCCAGGGGGTCCTGTTCGGGGCCCCCGACATCTCACCGATCAGGTTGACCGTCGACCCGTGGGCGAAAGCGTGCGGGGATGTCGGCCCGTTCGACCTGTTGCATTACACCCCGCACGGGCGGCCCCGTTACCGGGTGCTGACCTGTAACCGGGCCGACGGCCACGGCGGTAACCATGCTTGGACCACCACCGACGGGCAGACGGGTCGCACCTGGGATCGAACCGGCCGCCCGGCCGATCCCATCCGACCACTAACCGGGAGTACCGATGGCAGCTAACTACACCTGCGACTACTGCGAATCCAACGGGGCCGATTTCATGATCGGCATGCTGGCTAACGGGGACCAGACGGCGGTATGCCGCTACTGTGTCCCGGCCTGGGCCAAGGCCCTGACCGACGCCCTCCTGTCGTTGGAGACCCCCGCCACCGAGCCCGTAAACACGGCCGAGGCGGCCCAGGAGGCCCCCGGGGACCAGTGGGAGGACGATTACCCACAGGGGCGACCCAACGGCTCAGAGGGGCTCACAGAGGCCCCGGAGGCGGACAGCGAAACGGACCCCGAACCGGCCCCGTCCGCCGATGTCCACCAGTGAGATAACCGCCTGGAACCTGGGAGTGTCCGTAGCCAAGGACACCCCCCGGGCCCAAGACCTGGCCACCATAGCCGAGGCCACCAAATCGGCCCCACTCACCGAGGACGAACAGGCCGCCCTCCACCGCCTCGGCCCCCAGAAGTTCGCCTACTGGGCCCTCCAAGGGGCCCGGGACGCCCTGAGGGAGCGTAACAACAGGTGACCGTATCCGATGCGGCCAAGGGCCTGCTCGGGGCCTGGGGGGTCATCCAACGGGCCGTGAGCGATCGGGCCTCCACCGCCCAGATCTTCGCCGATGTACGGGACTTCTACGCCTCCCGGGGTCAAGCGGCCCCGGGAGGTTTATGGCAGGGGGTGAATGAGCTGCGCTCCATCGCCGTCGGTCACCGCAACGGGGCCGAGCTGTTCCAGCGGTCCAGCTCGGAGACACTGTTCAGCGCCCAGATGGCCCGGCCGGAGATAAACCAGCGGGAGGCTGGGCTTCAGGCTCTGTTCCCTGAGTATCTGGCCCGGTTCCAGATGACCTTCACGGGCCCTGATGGGGAGATGCAGACGGCCACCTATTCGATGCGTGATTCGTGGCGGCCCGGTATGACCGTGGGGGACGTGACCGATGCCGTTTGGGAGTCGGCGGCGGGGATGGCGGCCCGGTACGGGGTGGAGCTGGTCGACGTGGATGGCATCGCCCCGGTAGCGATATGAGAAACTGGTTCATTCTATGTGAGTGCCCCAGGTGCCTCGCCGTAACCACCTGGATCATTCCCGCCCTGCCCGCCGAGGTCACCCCCTATTTTCGGCGACCCACCTGTAAGGCCCCATCGTTCATACACCCAAGCGGGTGCGGGATAACTCTCAACCTCATAAGTATTCACCTGGTACCGGCCCCCGATGCCGACTAGTCCCGGCCGTCACGTTCCCACTCATCGCCTACGCCCCAACGAGAAGGTCTGGACCCCCCCGCACGTAATCGTGCTGGACACCGAGTCACAGTGGACCGAGCAGGGCCCCGATGAGATACACACCATGCGGTGCTGGGTGGCCGTGCGGGTCGATCGTCGCAACCAACGCAAGACCCAACCGGCCGCCTGGTGGGACTGGGGGACCACCCCTGACAGTTTGGCCGCCTGGATCACCCGGGCCACCAAAGGGCGGGAATGCTGCTGGTTGTACGCCCATAACCTCAACTTCGACCTGGCCATAACCGCCCTGCCTCTGGTCCTGAAGGATCATGGCTGGACCGTTACCGACTTCTCGGTCAGGGACGGGGCCCCGTGGATGAGACTCAACCGGGGCGGCCGCACCCTGACGGTGGTGGATTCCTGGTCGTGGCTGCCCGAGTCCCTGGAGTCCCTGTCGGCCAAGTGCGGCCTAGCTAAGACGGCCTTACCCGATAACGCCGGGACCATGGATGAGTGGTGGCAGCGCTGCGCCACCGACGTGGACCTTACCTCCCGCCACGTTCTGGCCCTGATGGACTGGTGGGACTCTGAGGAGCTGGGCCGCTGGACCATCTCGGGGGCCGGGTGCGGCTGGAACGCCATGCGCCACATTGACTCCCACGTCCGCCACGTCATCCAGCTGGCCCCCACCGATGAGGAGCTGCCCCGCCAGGCCCGTTGGGTCACCGAGGCCCTGGAGCGGGGCGATACCGCCCCCTACGTCACCCAGGACCGTCTGGCCATCCGAGGGGGCCGTAGGGACGCCCAGGTGGTCCGCAAAGCCACCGGGGGGCCCTGGGTGGAGCTGGACCTGGAACGGGCCTATACGGCCGTCTGTAGGGAGCTGCCGTTGCCGATCAGGCGGGGGTGGACCTTCGATAGCCTGCCGGTTGACTCTGAGTGGATCACCAGCCGATTTTGGGGGCCTATTGCCGAATGCACCATCGCCACTGACCGCCCGCATTATCCGGTCCGCCATAAAGGTGTTACCTGGTGGCCGGTGGGAACCTTCCAGACTGTCCTGGCGGGTCCTGAGATGGCGTGGGCTAGAGCTAACGGTCACCTGGTGGGGATCGGCCCTGGTCAGGTCCACCAGCTTGGATTGGCGCTGCGACCGTGGGCTACATGGGTTCTGGACCCGTCTAGAGGCGGGACGGTGGAATGTCCGCCCGTCGCCCAGGTCGCCTGCCGGGCCTGGGGCCGCTCGGTGGTCGGCAAGTTCGCCGCCCATGCCGCCAGCTCCGAGCGTCTGGAGGGGCCCACCGCCGAAGGCTGGGCCGTCACCGAGTGCTGGGACCACCGCACGGGCCGACGGGGGGCCGAGGTGGCACTATCCGGGTCGAAATGGTTGGTGACATATGACACAGAACCCGAAAACGCCTACCCGGCCGTACTGGCCTGGGTGGAATCCGAGGTCCGGGTCAGGCTGTCTCGTCTGCTGGAGGCCCTCACGTCGAGCTGGTGGACTGCCGACACTGACGGATTATTGGTGGACCTGGAACACGCCCTTGACCTGCTCGGACTCGGAAAGTACCACCTCGGAACCCACGCCCGGGACACCTTCGGACTAGCTCAGGCCGTCTGTGACTGGGCCGCCCCTATCGTGGCCCCGCTGGTACTCCGACCCAAGAAGGTGTTCGAGTCCCTGGCCGTCCTCGGCCCCCAGCACCTCACCGCTGGGGACGAGCGACGGTACTCCGGCGTCAACCGCCACGCCGTAGAGGTCGAGCCGGGCCGGTTCACTTCCCGGGACTGGCCCAAGTTGACCTGGCAGATGGACCACGCCGAACCGGGCCAGTACATACGGCCAACCCGAACTGTGACCATGCGGGAACCGACCGTCCATCGCTGGGTGTTGGCTGACGGGTCCACGCTGCCAGTCAGGTTTGAGATAGACCAGGCGGGGAATAATCGACTGGTGCCCTGGTCCGAGTCTTACGGTACGGGAGATGCCCCCCTGTTGGCCGAGGTTCAATACCGGGGCCTCCGGCGGGTAAGCTGACAGCACCCGCTGGCCCCCGCCCCGCCCCCTGACGTGATCCCGGGGGGTGCGGGCGGGAGCATCTGGGTAGGTACTGGGCATGACCTTTGACCGATTCCTTGCGGTGGCTCGTGACCTGGCCCTGGTGATGCTGGCGGTGGTATTTACCTTGTGGGTACTGGGCGCTATCGCC
>Ga0335085_10009897_pt1 | contig 14312 bp, 12 predicted proteins | sample Lox_Sample_45_FD_206712 | JGI IMG/M metagenome (GOLD analysis project Ga0335085, IMG submission 206712) | Soil microbial communities from Loxahatchee National Wildlife Refuge, Florida, United States - Lox_Sample_4.5 | ecosystem: Environmental > Terrestrial > Soil > Wetlands | place: USA...
CCCTCGCCATAGGGATCGACATCCAGAATCCGTTCCAGAGTATCCCCGGCCTTGTTATAGGTCTCGCCGGCCACATAAAGATTGAACAAGCGCGAGAGAGATCGCCGCAGCCCCTCTTCCTTGTTCAACTCATTGTAGAGGCCGCTGAGAATCTCCAGAACCTCCAAGTTGGACTCGTCCGCTTCGTACAACCTCTCCACGATCCTGAGGAGATCATTCCGTTTGCCCTGCTGGAAGAGCCGGTCCTTAAGCTGGTTCACCAGGGCCAACACTTCCTGGGTGGCGCCCGCCTGGACCAAGCCATCCAGGAGCTTCAGGACCAAGTCCACCCGCTCGGGATTGGCGTGGAAGAGTTTCAAGCAGATGGGCTGGGCTTGCGCATAGAGGCCCGCGCCGAGAAAACCCTTGCCGGCCAGCTCCATCAACCCCGGATCATCGGGTTTCTTTGCCAATAGCGGCGAAGCCAGTTGCGTGGCTTCGACAAAGTTCCCGCGCTTCAAATAGAGTTCCACCGCCCCCGTCGAGGCGAATTCGTCCGCCGGATCGAGGGCGTGCGCCTTTTCCACGAGCTTTTCCCAACGGCTTTCGTCACCGGCGCGGCGGGCAAGCTGTATGGCGCGGAGAAGGGCCGGCATCGCCACTTTGTTTTGGCGCAAGCGGCTCGCCATCTCCGCCAGCTCTACGTGGTCTTCGAGATTGGTGGGGTCAAGTTTAACGATGCGGGCCAGGCAATCAAGCATCTGCGAGTGCAATCCGGCGCGGCGGTAGGATTCGAGCGCCTCGCGATAAGTCTCCAACGCCTCGGAAGTCTTTTGGCTCTTTTCCAGCAGACCCGCCAGCTTCATCAGGGTCACGACATCCTGCGGCGAAAGCTTCAGGACTTTCCGGTAGGTGGCAATCGCCTTGGAGGTGTCGCCCCGTTTGACATAGAGGTCGGCAAGCTGCAGTTGATAGCGCAGCGCCTCAGAATTGCGACTCAGTTTAGCGCACACATCGCCCAGGGTGATGAGGGCCTCTTCATCATTGGGCTCGTAGCGAAGGATTTCCTGATAAGTCTCGATCGCCGCTTCAAACTTCTGCCGCTGGAGGTACTTGTCGGCTTTTTCGTAAAGCTTGTCTAGGTCAGGCATCGTCTCGTGTAAGAGCTTTCTCGCAGCCGGCGGAACGCGCGCCGCCCGGTTTGACAGGATAGCTCCCTTTTGCTAGATTTTCAAAGGGTTAGAATATGGTCTCGCGGTTGGCAAGTGCCTGCTCCCACCACTCGCACCACGCGGTGACACTCTCCTTGGTTCGCAATCTGCGCGGAACCGGCAAGACGAAGGTTTCATGACCGACGCTCGCTTCATTCGTAACTTTTCCATTGTCGCCCACATCGATCATGGCAAGTCCACGCTGGCAGACCGCCTGCTTGAGCTCACTGGCGCGCTTTCCAAACGCGAAATGTCGGAGCAGGTGCTCGACTCCATGGACCTGGAGCGCGAGCGCGGCATTACCATCAAGGCCCACGCGGTCCGCTTGCACTACCTCGCCCGCGACGGCAACGAGTATCAATTGAATATCATTGATACGCCCGGGCACGTGGATTTCTCCTACGAAGTCTCGCGCAGCCTCTCGGCTTGCGAAGGCGCCTTGCTGGTTATCGATGCCTCACAAGGCGTGGAAGCCCAAACGCTCGCCAATGCCCAACTGGCGATGAACAACCACCTCACCATCGTTCCCGTCATCAACAAGATCGATCTTCCCGGCGCCGACATTGAAGCCACCCAGCAGCAGATCGAACACGCCCTGGCGCTGGACCCCAAAGAAGCCCTGATGATCAGTGCGAAAGCCGGTACAGGGGTTGATGAAGTTTTGGAGGCGATCGTCGCCCGCATTCCCCCGCCTGCTGGCTCCCCGGAGGCGCCTCTACAAGCTTTAATCTTTGACTCCTGGTTCGATACCTACCGCGGCGTCGTGGTTCTGGCGCGCGTCGTGCAAGGCACCCTCACCAAGGGCATGCGCATCCGGCTCTGGTCGAACGACCAGGTTTATAACGTCGAGGAGTTGGGGGTGCTGACTCCCAAACCCGTTCCCGTGGATCAATTGGGGGCGGGTGAAGTCGGCTTCGTCGTCGCCAACATCAAGCGCATTTCCGAATCGCGCATCGGCGACACCATCACCGACGACGCGCGCCCGGCCTCCGGACCCCTGCCCGGGTTCGAAGATATCAAGTCCATGGTCTTCGCCGGGCTCTATCCGGTTGAATCCAGCGCCTATGAAAACCTGCGTGACGCGATTGATAAACTGACCCTCAACGATGCTTCGCTCGTCCACGAGCCGGAAAATTCCGAAGCGTTGGGCTTTGGATTCCGCTGCGGTTTCCTCGGCTTGCTCCACATGGAGATTGTCCAGGAGCGCTTGGAACGCGAATTCAATATTGACCTCATCACCACCGCACCCAGCGTACGATATCGCATCACTACCAGGGCGGGGGAGGTTCTGGAAGTTCACACTCCCACCAAGTTTCCCGTGGCGGGCGATATTGAGAAGGTCGAGGAGCCCATCATTCGCGCCCAGATTTTCACGCAGGATGAGTACCTGGGTGGGATCCTGGCATTGCTCGAGGAGAAGCGCGGTGTGCAGAAGGGCTTCGAATACGTCTCCGGCAAACGTGTGCTGCTGACCTATGAGCTGCCTCTGAATGAAATCGTTCTGGACTTCTACGACCGGCTCAAGTCGGTCTCGCGCGGATACGCCTCGCTGGATTATCACTTTGCGGGTTATTGGGTCTCGGACCTCGTGAAGGTCGATTTACTGGTCGCGGGCGAACCCGTGGACGCGCTCAGCTTTATCTGCCATCGCGATTCCGCCCTCGCCCGCGGACGTTCACTCTGCACGCGTATGCGCAAATTGATTCCCCGCCAGATGTTTGAAGTGGCTCTGCAAGCCTCCATCGGCTCGCGCGTTATCGCCCGCGAAAATGTCGCGGCCATTCGCAAGAACGTGATCGCCAAGTGCTACGGCGGCGACATTTCGCGCAAACGCAAATTGCTGGAGAAACAGAAGGAAGGCAAGAAGCGCATGAAACGCGTGGGCCGCGTCGATATTCCCCAGGAAGCGTTTTTGGCCGTGCTCAAGGTTTCGGACGAGTAGAGGGAATCCCGACCCCAAGCGCGCGATCCGTATGTCGTGTGCCATCCCCTGCCTCCTCGCGGTACAATGGCGAAATCCGCGAGATCCGCGAATTGGAGCCCCACATGGAACTAAAGACTGTCAAAATCGAAAAGCCCGCCGACATGAACTTCATCCTCGGCCAGTCACACTTTATCAAGACCGTAGAAGACCTTTACGAAGCCCTTGTGCAAACGGCCCCGCAGATGAAATTCGGGATCGGCTTCTGCGAGTCCTCCGGCCCGGCATTGGTGCGTTTTGCGGGGAATGACACGCGGCTTACCGAGTTGGCGCAGAAGAACGCCATCGCCCTCTCTTGCGGCCATGCCTTCATCATCTTCATGGAGGGCGGGTTCCCCATCAACATTCTGAATACCATCAAGAGTGTCCCGGAGGTCTGCCAGGTTTTCTGCGCGACCGCCAATTCGGTGGAAGTGATTGTGGCCGAATCCGAACAGGGCCGCGGAATCATGGGGGTTATTGACGGATTGAAGTCGCGAGGCATCGAGACCGAGGCCGACATTCAAATCCGTAAGGAATTCCTGCGGAAAATAGGGTATAAATTATAAGTGAAGGGATTTCAGGTTTAATAAGATCAACACGGGGCTTTCCAGGTCTACTAACAGGAAACCACTTTGTCGAATAGGATGACCACTACCTCGCGCAACACGCCCTGGTATTCCACCATTTGCAGCCGAATGCTGATTGCGAGTGTTGCCCTTGCGGCGATTAACCCTGCTATCTCTCCGGGGCGCACCCCTCACCCGGGCACCGCCTTCGCTACACCACCCGGGAATGACACGCCGGCCACAACCCTGCCATCGCCCTCCGCCCGCGCGGCGACTCCCAAGGAAGTTCCGGGGAAACCTCCACTGGATTCGCGATTGCGCACCCTCGTCAAGTCGAAGATCGCCCTGGTGGTCGATGCCAAGACTTCGGAAGACCTCTTCGTAAGGGATGCGGACCGCATCGTGCCCATCGCTTCTATCACCAAGTTGATGACCGCCATGGTGGTCCTGGATGCCAAGCCTCCATTGGGCGAGATGCTCAAAATAAGTGAGGATGACCGGGACTTGGTAATGCTTACGAGTTCGCGCCTGCGCGTCGGCTGGGAGCTCAGCCGGGAAGACATGCTACACCTGGCCCTGATGTCTTCGGAAAACCGCGCCGCCGCTGCGCTCAGCCGCTATTTTCCGGGCGGACGCCCTGCCTTCATCAAAGCCATGAATGCCAAGGCGGCAGAGTTGGGAATGACCCATACGCACTTTGTCAATCCCAACGGCTTGACGAACGAGAATGTCTCAACCGCCTTCGACCTGGCCAAACTCGTTCGCGCCGCCAATCAATATCCACTGATTCGGGAGTTCAGCACGGACCCCCACTATGACGTCAAAATCGGCCGGTATGTTCTGCCCTTCTTCAATTCCGACCGGCTCGTGGGTCGCCCTGATTGGGACATCGAGGTGCAAAAGACAGGCTTCACCAACGCCGCGGGCCGCTGTCTGGTGTTATGGGTGAATGCCGAGGGGCGATCTCTGATCATGGTCTTTCTGGATGCTTACGGCAAGCTCACGCGATTTGCTGACGCCCGCCGCGTGGTCATGCAGTTGGCCGTGGCAGAGAAGCATGCAGGTGTCACCAGAACGAACCCGTAAGGGATTTGTGATTGATGATTCCGGATCGGTGACTGCCAAAGCGACCCTGCGGTCAGTTCCCTTTACTCAAAATCCTTCCTTTACACATCACCGTCCCGACTGCATCCACAAATCGCCGTTCACAGATGGCTCATTCCTTTCGGTCCTTCACAACTGCCCCAAGCTCCCCCTTCGCAAGGTGGATCAAAACCTCCGCGCCCAACGCCACATTCACGGCATCGCGGATGACTTTCCCCTCCGCGTCACGCGTGATGGAGTATCCGCGTTCCAAGATGGTGCGGGGACTGCGCTCCTTTAACACCGATTCCAATTGCGCCAGGCGATTACGCCGGTCCGCAAGGAACCGCTGGAAGTCGTTCTGGAAGCGCACCTCGCGCTCCTCCAGCGCAGCGCGCTTAAGCCGAAGGTGCCGGGTGAAGTCATACCGCACCACGCCTGCCGAGGCGCGCAGCCATTCCTGACGCGCGCTGTGCAGGCGAATGCGCATCGACCTATCGAGCGCGCCCACGCATTCATCCACGCGCTGCGCACGTTCCGTAATCCGCGCGGCAAGCGTTTGGAATACGTAGTGCATGCGCAACTCCGTAAGGACCTGGCGGGCTTCGGAAACCTTCAGCCGAATCATTTGCGTCATATGCCGCGCCCGGTCGCGAAGCTCGTCCACCAAGTCCTGCTTGCGCCGCACGACCAATTCGGCAGCAGCCGACGGTGTGGGCGCCCGCAAATCCGCGACAAAATCTGCAATGGTAAAGTCTGTCTCGTGGCCAACCGCGGAGATTACCGGAATCTTCGATCCGGCAATGGCCCGCGCCACCACTTCCTCATTGAATGCCCAGAGGTCCTCCAGCGAACCGCCCCCGCGCGCCACAATCAACACGTCAACAGGTGAATTCTGGTTGAAATACGCTATGCCTTGGGCGATCTCCTGGGCTGCCCCCTCACCTTGGACCTTCACCGGGTAAAGCATTACGTTGATGTTGGAGTACCGTCGGTGGAGAATGCGGAGGATATCGCGAATGACAGCACCCGTGGGGGAAGTCACCACTCCGATGGCGCGCGGCAGCATCGGGAAGGGCTTTTTGCGCGCCGGCTCAAATAAGCCTTCCGCCGCCAGCTTCTGCTTCAGTTGTTCGAAAGCGAGTTGCAGCGCGCCCAATCCGGCCGGTTCCAGGAATTCCACGTAGAGCTGATATTCTCCACGCGCTTCATAGACACTCAAGCGCCCCCGCGCAATCACTGCCAGCCCATCCTGAGGCTTGAACTTCAGGTAGCGGGCTTGATTGCGAAAGCACACAGCACGAAGCTGCGCCGTCGCATCCTTGAGCGTGAAGTAGAGATGGCCGGAGCCCGCGGCGCGCAGATTGGAGACTTCCCCGGTCACCCATACGTCCGGGAACTGCCTTTCCAGAAGATTGCGGATTTCCAGGCTCAGCTCCGCCACGCTGTAGATCCTGCGTACCGGTCCGAAATTGAGGGAGGGTTGAGTCATTTCATTTTGGATTTTCGATTTGTGATTCTGGATTGCCAAAGAGCGAACCCGAAAACCTGAAGGACGGTCACCTCCTCGTCAAATAGGAGATAATCCATAGAATCCCGGTCAGGACGGCACTCGCGATCACGCAAGTGACCACGGGAAAATAGAATTGAACGGTTTTTCCTTTATACGCGAGATCGCCCGGAAGCCGCCCGAGGCCAAAGAACGAAAACTTCGACCCGGCCATGAGGACCAGCCCGAGCACCACCAAGACGATTCCCGCGATGACCAAGAACCGTCCGAATTGAAACGATACAGCCCCGCTCATTCCTCTCCATCGTCGCCGCCGGACGGGCACTTGTCAAGGTGGCGAGGCGCTGAGGGAGTTTCAAAGAAGCGCCTGCGGCCACCTGCATACCCGGCCAGGGGCTCGGCCGTCCATCCGTGATGTCATGGGAAATCTTTTGGGCCGGCTGTTAGACTTGATGCCTCTCGGCAATATTCCAAGAAGTAATTTATTACTTGACAATTGTCCATGCGGCATTAAACTTGGCTCTGATTCCAGTGAAAATGCACCAACGGATAGTGTTAATCCCAATGGGATAACGAGGAGAATGCGATGTTAAGCGGATTCGGAATTTTTGAGGGCGCGGTCGGGGTCATCATGAGTTTGTGGTTCATTCATGTCGGGTTCATGATCAAGAAGCTCCTCAAAGAACAAGAGGAAACAAACCGACTCCTTCGGCAAATGGGCAGTGCGGGGTCAAGCCCCGCAGCCGGCGCCAAGAGTGCCTAAACTGGAAATGATGCGCCCCGCGCAGGGCTAGGCGAGATCGACGCCGGGAAAGAAATAACCGATCTCGTAGGCAGCGGTTTCCGGTGCGTCGGACCCGTGGACGGCGTTGCTTTCAATGCTTGCTGCGTAGAGCTTGCGAATGGTACCCGGCGCGGCGTTGGCAGGATTGGTGGCGCCCATAATCTCGCGCAGACGGAGAATGGCGTTCTCGCCTTCCAAGACCATCACCAGCGCGCTCCCCGAGCTCATGAAAGTCGTCAGGCTCTCAAAAAAGCCCTTGCTGCGATGCACAGCGTAAAAGCCTTCGGCTTGTTTCTTGCTGAGACTCACCAGCCGGGCCGCCACAATCTTCAGTTTATTAGCCTCAAAAATCTTGATGACGTCGCCGATGTGCCCGGCGGCGACAGCGTCAGGCTTGATGATGGTCAGTGTACGTTCGGTTGCCATGGTTCTCCAATCGAGTCAAATTATGAATTTTGAATGATGAATTCAGGATCATAAGTTTCGAGAGATCAATACTCGCGTCGTAGCTGCCGTCCCATTTTATAATTCATAATTTAGAATTCAGAATTTGTTTTAGCGTCTCGCCAATCAGTGCAGGGCTCTCGGCAACGGCTATGCCGGCGGCTTGAAGGGCAGCAATCTTGTCCGCCGCAGTTCCCTTGCCGCCGGAAATAATTGCGCCGGCATGCCCCATGCGACGGCCCGGGGGCGCTGTCCGCCCGGCGATGAATCCCACCACTGGCTTCTTGATGTGAGCCTGGACAAAGGCGGCGGCTTCTTCCTCCGCCATCCCACCGATCTCTCCTATCATCACGATTCCATGCGTATCCGGGTCATCGTTGAAAAGCCGCAGGGTGTCAATGAAGTTCGTGCCAATAATCGGGTCGCCGCCAATGCCAATGCACGTGGATTGGCCAATGCCCAACCCGGTCAGTTGCCCGACAGCTTCGTAGGTCAACGTCCCGCTCCGCGACACGACGCCTACGTGTCCTTGCAGGTGAATCGACCCGGGCATGATGCCAATCTTACATTTACCCGGAGAGATAATTCCCGGACAGTTGGGGCCAATCAGCCGCACCGGCTTTCTCGAGAGGAATTGCGCGGCGCGAACCATGTCGAGCGTCGGTATGCCTTCGGTGATGGCTACAACTAGAGGAACGCCGGCGTCCGCCGCCTCCATGATGGCGTCCGCGGCAAACGGCGGCGGCACAAAGATGACCGAAGCGTTCGCGCCAGTGCGGTCGACGGCTTCCTGTACCGTATTGAACACCGGAATGCCATCGACGGCGGTTCCGCCCTTGCCGGGAGTGACCCCGGCCACGACCTTCGTCCCGTAGGCGACGGCCTGTTGCGTGTGGAAAGTTCCTTCACGGCCAGTAATGCCTTGCACAACTAAACGCGTGTTTTCATCAACGAGAATTGACATGGAGAAATCCAATTACCCTTATGGGGATTACGCTCGGTTGGCTGCCGCGACGACCTTTTCCGCCGCCTCTTTCATATCGCTCGCGACCTCAAAATTCAAGCCGGAATCCTTCAGGATCTTCTGTCCGAGCTCGACGTTCGTTCCTCTTAGGCGCACCACAATGGGCACCTTAATTCCAAGGGTCCTTGCGGCGGAAACCACGCCGTTGGCAACAATGTCGCAGCGCATGATTCCGCCGAAAATATTGATGAGCACGGCTCGCACATTCTTATCGCTCAGGATAATCTCAAATCCGTGGCGCACCTGCTCCTCGTTGGCCCCGCCGCCCACATCTAGGAAATTGGCCGGGCGGCTGCCCGCGTATTGAATGATGTCCATGGTGGCCATGGCCAGGCCTGCGCCATTCACCATGCAGCCCACGTTGCCGTCCAAGCGGATGTAGTTAAGCCCGTAATTGGAGGCTTTCACTTCCAGCGGGTCTTCCTCGTCCAAGTCTCGCAACTCGCGGATGTCGGGGTGGCGGGCGAGGGCATTATCATCAAAATTCATCTTGGCATCGAGCGCCAGCGCACGGCCGTCGCGGGTGATGACGAACGGGTTGATTTCCACCAGCGATGCGTCGGTAGCTTCAAAGGCCCGATAAAGGCCTTGCAACAGGCGCACCGCCTCGTTCACAACCTTACCTTCCAGCCCCAAGCCGAACGCCAGCTTGCGCGCCTGGAAAGCCTGGAAGCCGACGCTGGGATCCACGGATTCTTTCAGGATTTTCTCAGGGTGCTCGGCGGCCACCACTTCGATTTCCACGCCACCCTCGCTCGATGCCATGACGACGGGCTTGCCGGAAGCGCGGTCGATGACTATGCCCAGGTAGAGCTCGCGGGCGATGTCCAAGCCTTCCTCAATCAGCAAGCGCTTAACGACGCGGCCCTCGGGGCCCGTCTGGTGAGTGACCAGGGTCATGCCGAGAATCTGGCTCGCCAAGGCGTCCGCTTCCGAGGGGTTGTGGGCAAGCTTAACGCCGCCGCCCTTGCCGCGGCCGCCGGCATGAATTTGGGCCTTTACGACCACGGTGCCGCCGCCCAATTTTTCTGCCACCGCCCGCGCATCCTCGCGCTTGGTAATCATTTCCCCGCTAGGCACGGTGACCCCAAACTTGGCCAGTATCTGCTTCGCTTGATATTCGTGGATTTTCATGGTGGAAGCTTCTTGTAGTCCGTTGTCAGTTGTCTGGAGTCCGCTGCACGGAATCGGCGCCTGCAACCCCGACCCCAGGCGGAACGCATTTCAGCCTTACGTCAAACGCAGCGTATGAAATCTGTCTTTGGCAAAGCTGGCAAAGCGGCTTACACTAGAAGGTTCAGCGCGCTTCCCCGAAACTATTGAGTATAGGGAATCCCCGTGAGAATTGCAACGAAGGGACGGAGTGCAAAATCTGAATACACGTTGTTGAGAGAGCGTATTCAGGCAGGGCTTAGCTCCGGTGAACTGAAGGAGAGCGACGATCTATCCTGCGCGCTTAAGGTTCTGCATTTTGATTCGCTCGAAACCGTAGAGTTGATAATGTCTTTTGAGGAATTTGAGGAGAGGGGAATAGAGATAGAGCCTCTTCGCGATGTCCGTGACCTTTTGAGGCTGCTGAAGACGCTCGAATTTCAAGAATGGCGAAGAAACAAGCATGATGATTAGGGGCCAGTCTTGAGCTCTCCTTTGTCCCCCAAGGGACGAGGGAATAATAGCATTTGGTTTGCTTGTCGAACCTATAGCCGAACCATGACCATTCGCGAATGCATCGAAACCATCCAAGCGCGCACGCACCTCACTCGGGCCGAGGCGCGCGCGGTGATGAAGCAACTTCTTTCGGGCACGGTGCCGGATGAAGAGATCCTCGCATTCCTCGCCGCGTTGCGCGACAAAGGCGAGCAGGCGAACGAGCTTGAAGGTTTTGCCGAAGAGATGCGGGCCCACGCCTCTGATACCTTGCGCGCCGCAGGGGTAGAACTCGAAAACATCCCGCGCGATGAACCCTTGCTCGATACCTGCGGCACGGGGGGCGACGGGCGCGGGACGTTCAATGTCTCGACGGCAGCGGCGCTGGTGGCGGCAGCGGGTGGCGTACGGGTGGCCAAGCACGGCAACCGTTCGATTTCAAGCCGCTGCGGGAGCGCCGACGTGCTGGAAGCCCTAGGCGTCACGATCGATCTGCCGCTCGAGCAAATCCCGGAGTGTCTCGACAAAGTGGGGATGGTCTTCCTCTTCGCTCCGCGGCTTCACCTGGCAATGAAGCATGTGATGAATGCGCGGCGAGCCCTCAAAACCAAATCCGTCTTCAACTTGCTTGGCCCGCTCACCAATCCCTTGGCGGCTACCATCCAGTTGGTGGGGGTTTTCGATGCGGCTCGAACCGAGATGATGGCGGAGACGCTGCGGGCCGTAGGAACCCGGCAAGCTTACGTGGTGGCGGGTTCCGATGGCATCGATGAAATTACCACGACGGGGCCCACCCGGCTTTCTGCAACCAATGGCGTGGGCATCAAAACGCGCGACGTGCATCCCGAGGAATTTCGCGTTTCCCGCGCGGCGCTTGAGCAGCTCCATGGCGGCGACGCTGCTACCAATGCACATCTGCTGCTCAGCGTGTTGGAGGGCGAACGCAGCCCCTACCGGGATGTGGTGGTGGCGAATGCCGCTGCGGCTTTCACCTTGGCAGGAAAGGCGCAGAACTTCGCCGAGGGCGCGGAGCGAGCGGCAGAAGTGCTGGACTCCGGCGCCGCACGCGCGAAGCTCCGGGACCTGGTAGTGTTTACCGCACGATACCGGCCCTGATGGCGGTCCTCTAACCTTACCCTTGATGCTCGGGGTGCGTGCAGCCCGGGAACTCTGCGAGGTAGGTGCGGCCCTGATACCCCAGCACGTCAACCAGTCCGATCTTTGATGTGTAAAATCCTTCCACCGTCATCCCTTTTACCCGCCGATAAAAAGCATAGCCTTCGTGGGTCGCATGGGGATCGTGCTCCGGCGCGCTCATTTCCGTAAGCAGCGCCTCCTGCTGCGCGGCGGAGAGATCGCGAAACGGATGGCTATATTTCTGCCCGCTGAGTTTATCGAGAAGAGCCAATCCGTCAATCCAATCCTTCTGCAATTGGGGTTCAAACTCGGAGGCGGAAAAGACGACGAAATCTATGTACCGGGCAACCTGCGCCTCCTTTGCTCCGGGTTGATCGTCGGTGGGAATGATCAACTCCGTGAGGGCCTCAACGGTGCGATATTCCTGGGGTGAGAAGAATTGGGGCGCCGAAGAAGCGGATGCCTCAGGAGCGGCTTGCGCGGCACCGTGGTGCATGTGCGCAACGCTGCTGCCCTCGGAAGCGGGCAACCACCGTGCCAGAAATTCCTGCCCGGCGGTGCTCCCGGCAAGAATGCTGAAGTACTTCAAGGCCTGCCTTCGTCCAATGGTTTCGAAACTCATTTCCACCTCATGCGGGCATTGTATCGTATTTGTTCACGGACTAAACATTTCCGGTTCGAATTTCCTCCGCTAAATGATCCGCCGCCCGGTGTGCAAGCGCCATAATGGTGAGCGTCGGATGCTTCTCCGGGTGCGAGACGAAGCAAGCCGCATCCACCACCAGCAGATTCTTGATGTCGTGGCAGCGGTTCCAGGCGTCCAGCACCGAAGTCTTGGGGTCGTCCCCCATGCGTGCGCCGCCGGCTTCGTGCGTAACGCTCCCCAGGGGATAGGGAGCCACTTTTTTATAGGGGAAGATCTCCACGCCTGAGGCTTTTAGGATTCTCTCCATCTCTCCGTACATTTCATCCCGAATGGCGAAGGCCTGATCGTATTCCCCGGTGGTATGAAAACGCACCTGGGGAATGCCGTAGCGGTCTTTCAACCCGTCCGGGTCGATTTCGACGTAGTTCGACTCGAGCGCCAAGCCTTCGCCGTAGCCATCGATGGAGACGTTCGCCGGGTAGAGTTCCTTGATGCGCTTCTTGTAAGCAGAGCCGAATCCCGCCAGCGCGGCGCCGTGCCCCGGCCCCGCCCCGCATCCCGACCTGAACATCAGGCGCCAGCCCCGCAGGAATTTCTTCTGGTCCCCGTGACCGTAATTGTAGCGGGGGATGTACAAGCTGGCTTCGCCGGGACCATCGTCGTTGCTGGTGGGCCGGTTGGTAAGCTGCGGCAAGTAACCGCTGATGCCGTTAAAAGCCACGTGCTCCGAAAGGTATTTTCCCAACACACCGCTGGAATTGGCCAAGCCGCCGGGAAAATTGCGATTGCGAGAATTGAAGAGGATGCGAAGGGACTCCACCATCGACGCGCCCAGTACCACCGCTTTCCCGTAAACCTCATACTCCTGCCGGTTGTCAGCATCGATGTAGGTCACCCCACGAGCTTTTCCCGTGTTCTTGTCAATCAGCACGGTGTTCGCCACGGCGTGCGTTTTTAGCGTGAAGTTCTTGAGCTTTTGGAGTTTCGGCACCAACACATCCAGCGAACTGAAGCGCGAAGCCGTGTCGCAGCCATTATTGCACGCGCCGCAGTAGTGGCAGGCGGGGCGGCCGTCATAATCCTGGCTGAGCACAGCCAATTGCAAGGGCAGCACCTTGATGCCGAGCTTTTCCGCGCCGCGCTTGATGATCCACTCCCCGCAGCGCGGATGAAAACCAGGCAGAAGATTTCGCCCGCAGGGTGAGTTGTGAACTCCATCCGAAAGTCCCGAGACCCCGATGAGCTTCTCGATGCGATCGTAATAGGGCGCTATGTCGTCGTAGGTAATGGGCCAATCCTCACCGAAGCCATCCTGCTGGCTCTTGGCCTTGAAGTCGAGCGGCCCAAAGCGGTCGATGGTGCGTCCCCAAACGTTGGTGCGTCCGCCAACCACCCTCATGCGGGTCCACGTAAACTTCGCGCCGGGTGCCAGCGCGTAAGGGTCTTCCTGCGGAATCGTATAGAGATGGTGCGTCCACTCTGTAATTTTCCATCCCATACCCTGGGGGAGTTTGCCGAATTGGCCGGGTTTCGCGTGGCCGCGGTAAGGTGAATCAAAGGGCATGCTGTGGGGATGAAAATCCACGGCAGGGTCAATCATGCGACCCGCCTCCAGGCAGAGAACGTTTAGGCCCTTGGTAGCCAAAGCATAAGCGGCAATGCCTCCGGACGCACCGGAGCCGACCACAATCACATCGTAAACAGGTTGTGAAGCCAACACTCCTCCCAATGGGCTAGCCAGGAATCGTCTTTCAAGTCGCCACCGCGGTCCACCCTCCCCATCTCACAGGTGGAGGAAGTTGCTAAGCAGGTGCTTGCCCGCATCGGTAAGGATGGACTCAGGGTGGAACTGCACCCCCTCCACTTTCATTTCCCGGTGGCGGAGACCCATGATGAGCCCGCCTGATGTGCTGGCGGAAACTTCCAGGCATGCGGGCAATGATGCGCGCTCCACGATGAGGGAGTGATACCGCGTAGCGGGAAATGGATTGGGAAGCCCCTCGAAAACGGTCTTCCCATCGTGCTCGATCTGGCTGGTCTTGCCGTGCATCAATTCCGGCGCCCGGATGACTCGCCCGCCGAAAGCCTGTCCGATGGCCTGATGTCCGAGGCAAACGCCCAAAATGGGTATTCGGCCGGAAAAGGCCGAAATGACGTCGAGGCAAATTCCGGCTTCCGAGGGCGTCTTCGGCCCCGGCGAAATTACGATTCGCTCGGGAAGCTGCTTTTCAATCGCTTCCACGGTGGTTTGGTCATTCCGAACCACGGCGGGCTCCGCCCCCAACTCGCCCAGATATTGGACAAGGTTGTAGGTAAAG
>Ga0335085_10009898_pt1 | contig 14308 bp, 11 predicted proteins | sample Lox_Sample_45_FD_206712 | JGI IMG/M metagenome (GOLD analysis project Ga0335085, IMG submission 206712) | Soil microbial communities from Loxahatchee National Wildlife Refuge, Florida, United States - Lox_Sample_4.5 | ecosystem: Environmental > Terrestrial > Soil > Wetlands | place: USA...
GCCCCCCTCGCGCCCCCGGGGGGCTTCCCCACCCGGGACCCCCACATCACTGGGGCCGTCACACGTTCTTCGCGCTGTGGCAGCCCCGCTGCTGCTAGTGTCGCGCGGCGCGATGGCCGAGATCAAGCCGCTTGAAGCCCTGCACTACGACCTCGCCAAGGTCGGCGCCCTGGCGGACGTGGTGGCGCCACCGTATGACGTGATCGACGCCGAGCAGCGCGCCGGCCTCGCCGCACGCTCCCCCTACAACGTCGTCTCGATCGACCTGCCCGAGGCCCCCGGCGGTCAGGACCCCTACGAGGCCGCGCGCGAGCTCCTCGCCGGCTGGGAGCGCGACGGTGCCGTGGTGCGGGACTCCGAGCCGGCGCTCTGGGCCCACGAGCAGGACTACACCGGCCCCGACGGCGTGGCCCGCACGCGCCGCGGGTTCTTCTGCCGCGTGCGGATCGTGGAGTACGGCCCGGGGCGGGTGCGCCCGCACGAGCGCACGCATCCCGGCCCCAAGGAGGACCGCCTCCGCCTGACGCGCGCCGCGCGCGCCAACCTCTCCCCCATCTTCTCGCTCTTCTCCGACCCCGGCCAGAGCGCCTGGCAGGCGCTCGCCCCGTTCACCTCCGAGGGGCCGTGGGGCCGGGCGAAGGATGCCGAGGGCACCGAGCACCGCATCTGGCGCATCGACCGGCCCGAGGTGATCGAGACCGTCAAGCGCGCCGTCTCAGGAAGCGAGCTGCTCATCGCCGACGGCCACCACCGCTACGAGACCGCCCAGGCGTATGCCGCCGAGATGAACGGCTCCGGCGCCGTTCCGGGCCCGAGTCCCCACGACTACGTCCTCATGTGCCTCGTGGCGCTCGAGGACCCCGGCCTCACCGTCTTCCCGACACACCGCCTGGTCGGGCCGATCGACGACGAGCGCCATGCCGCGCTCGTCGCCGCCATCGAACGCGACTTCGAGGCGCGCGAGGTCACGCTCGAGGAGCTCACCGAGCGCACGGCGGCACCGCCGTCGCGAGTGTTCGAGATGGGGCTGCTCGACCGCCGCGACCCCAGGCCGCGCTGGCTCACGCTCAAGAACCAGGCGATCGCCGACGCCGCACTGGGCGGCTACTCGGAGGCCTACCGGCACCTCGACACCGGGGTGCTCGAGTCCGTCCTCCTGAAGGGCGTCCTCGGCCTGAGCGATGGCGACATCTCGCACCTCAACGGCTTCGGCTACGCGCGCCGCCCGTCCGACGCCCAGCGACTCGTCGAGGAGGGGACGTTCGACGTGGCCTTCATCATGCGCCCCACGCCGGTGGCCCAGGTGAAGGAGGTGGCCGCCGCCGGCGAGAACATGCCCCCGAAGTCCACCTACTTCTACCCGAAGCTGCTCACCGGGCTGCTCTTCAATCCTCTTTACTGAGCAGCATGTCGCCGGCAACCTCCCGGCCCATCGCCACGCTGCTCGAAGGCCTCTTCGACGAGCCTGCCGCCCAGCCGGTCTCGCGGCCGGGCTCCGGCGGCGCCTGCGAGCTGATCCCGGCCGCCGTGCTCGTGGTGCTGCGCGAGGGGGACGCGCCCGGCGCAGCGGAGCCCGGCGAGCCGACCGCGGCATCGCTGGGCGAGCTGCGCGTGCTGCTCACCCGCCGTCGCGCGCACATGCGCAGGCACGCCGGCGAGATCGCCTTCCCCGGCGGCCGGCACGACGCCTCCGACGCCTCGCTGTACGACACCGCCCTGCGCGAGGCCGAAGAGGAGATCGGCCTCGCCCGTGACCGGGTCCTGCCACTGGGCGCGCTGAGCGTGGCCTACACCTTCGCCACCAACTACGCCGTGTACCCGTTCGTGGCACTGCTCGGGCAGCCCGCGAGCGCCGGTCGGCCGCCGGGCGTGGATTCGCCGCACGAGCACGCGCCGGACGCGCGGGCGGGCGTCGCCGAGGCGGGGGCGCCGGCGGCCCCGGCCTGGCGGGTGTCCCCCCAGGAGGTGGACGCGGTCTTCGAGCTCTCGCTCGCCCAGCTCGAGGCGAGTCGTGCGCGCGAGCGCCTCACGCGCCGCGGCCTCACCTTCGAGACCGACGTGTTCGCGATCGGCGAGGACCTCATCTGGGGTCTCACGCAGCGCGTCCTCGAGGACCTCCTGCAGCGCCTGCGGCCTGCCAGCTGAGGCCACGGCCAGCGGGCGCCCAGCCGCTCTGCTAGCCGCCTTCGAGCAGCCCGGTGGCTCCGGCGAGCGCCTCCCCGAGCCAGGCCTGGCGCGCGCGCGGGTCGCTGCGCACGAGTGCGAGGCCGATCGCGTGACGCCCGGCGAGCTCGCTCGCCAGAGTCTCGCCCCGCGACAGTGTGTCCGGGTCCACGGGGCCGGCCGCCTCGTAGAGCAGCCCGCGGGCCGAGGAGTCCACGAGCTGCCGTATGAACGCCTCGAGCAGCCGCCCGTGCCAGGCCTCGACCTCCTCCGCCGGCCCCGCGGCGCTCCCGAAGAGCCAGCAGGCGACTGTCACGCGCTCGAGCGCCGGCCTGATCGTGCCAAGGCGGCTCGGATCGGCCGCGAACCGCTCCGGCGCCGGATGCCCGGCCGCAGGCCCGGCGGGTATGGGCCCGGTGCCGGCGCCCGCGGCCTCCGGAGTCCCGGGTGCGACCACCAGCCGCGCCGCGTGCCCGCCCTCCACCAGGGCCTCGGCCAGCAGCAGCCCCCGCCCCTCGTCGCCGACGATCAGCACGCGTGCCATGGCCGGACGATGTCACGTTCCCGGCGACGCGCGTCGGCAGGGCGCAACGGGGACGGGCGTGGGGGCCGCTACCATGCGCAGCCGTGTCCGAGGCCTACATCATCGATGCGCTGCGCACGCCCATCGGCCGGTACGCCGGCGTGCTCGCCTCGGTGCGCCCGGACGACCTCGCGGCGCACGTGATCCAGCGCGCCGTGGTCCGCAACGACATCGAGCCGGAGCAGGTCGAGGAAGTGGTGATGGGCAACGCCAACGGCGCCGGCGAGGAGAACCGCAACGTGGCGCGCATGGCCGCGCTCATCGCCGGCCTCCCGGACAGCGTCCCGGGCGTGACCGTCAATCGCCTGTGCGCCTCCGGCCTGGAGGCGGTCAACCAGGCCGCCCGCGCGATCAGGCTGGGTGACGCCGAGCTCATGCTGGCCGGGGGCGTGGAGTCGATGACACGTGCCCCGCTCGTGGCGCTGAAGCCGGAGCGTGCCTATCCGCGCGGTCCCCTCGAGCTGTCCGACACCACCATCGGCTGGCGCTTCGTCAATCCGCGCCTCGCCGAGCGCTACTCGACGGAGGGCATGGGAGAGACCGCCGAGAACGTGGCCGAGCGCCACCACATCTCGCGCGAGGATCAGGACGCCTTCGCCCTGCGCTCGCACGAGCGCGCCGTGGCCGCCCAGGCGGAGGGCAGGCTGGCGCGCGAGATCGAGCCGGTCAGCGTCCCCCAGCGCCGCGGCGACCCGGTGGTGGTCGACCGCGACGAGGGCCCACGCGCGGACACCACGCTCGAGGCGCTCGCCGGCCTGCGGCCGGCCTTCCGCGAAGGAGGAAGCGTGACGGCGGGCAACTCCTCGCAGATCAACGATGGCGCGGCCTGCGTGGTGCTCGCCTCCGAGGCGGCCGCCGAGCGGCTCGGTGCGAGGCCGCTGGCGCGGATCGTGGCGATCGGCGTGGCTGGCGTGGACCCGGCGGTCATGGGCATCGGCCCGGTGCCGGCCTCGCGCAAGGCGCTCGCGCGCGCCGGCCTGTCGATCGAGGAGATCGACCTCGTGGAGCTGAACGAGGCGTTCGCCTCGCAGGCCCTGTACTGCCAGCGTGAGCTCGGGATCCCGGACGATCGCCTCAACGTGAACGGCGGCGCCATCGCCATCGGCCACCCGCTCGGCTGCTCCGGGGCCCGCCTGATCGGCACCCTCGCGCACGAGCTGCGGGCGCGCGGCGGCCGCTACGGGCTCGCCACGCTGTGCATCGGCGTGGGCATGGGCCTCGCCACGATCATCGAGGCCGTCTGACCGCGGCGCCCGGGCGGCGCCACATCGCGGCCGGGCGCGGGGGCCCGGACGCTCAGGCGACCTTGGGCGTCGACCAGTCCGCCTGCACGCGGTCGGCCATCGCCTCCACCAGCTCGTCGATCGCGAGGCGCTCCTGGGTCAGCGAGTCGCGGTCGCGCACCGTGACGGTCCGGTCCTCCAGGGTCTGGTGGTCGACGGTCACGCACCACGGGGTGCCGATCTCGTCCTGGCGGCGGTAGCGGCGCCCGATGGCGCCGCCGTCGTCGTACTCGGCCTGCATGCGGCCGTGGAGCGCGCGGAAGATCTCCCGCGCGAGCTCCGGCTGCCCGTCCTTGTTGACGAGCGGCAGCACCGCCACCTTGACCGGCGCGAGGCGCGGATGCAGCCGCAGCACGGTGCGCCGCTCTCCCTCGCCGGCCCCCTCGCGCTCGACCACTTCCTCGTCATAGGCGTCGACCAGGAAGGCGAGCGCCGCCCGGTCGGTGCCGGCGGCCGGCTCGATCACGTAGGGGATGTAGCGGCGGCCGCTGGACTGCTCGAAGTACTCGAGCTTCTCGCCGGAGAACTTGGCGTGCTGCGTGAGGTCGAAGTCGGTGCGGTTGGCTATGCCCTCGAGCTCCATCCAGCGCGCCTCGGCGCGCTCGTCGGTGCCAGGGAAGAGGTATTCGATGTCGCTGGTGGCGGCGGAGTAGTGCGAGAGCTCGTCGGAGTCGTGCGCGCGCAGCCGCAGGTGGTCGGAGCGGATGCCCAGCTCGGTGTACCAGCGCAGGCGCTCCTCCAGCCAGTGCTCGTGCCACTGCGCCGCGTCCTCCGGGGGCACGAAGAACTCCATCTCCATCTGCTCGAACTCGCGCGTGCGGAAGATGAAGTTGCCGGGGGTGATCTCGTTGCGGAAGGACTTGCCGATCTGCGCGATCCCAAATGGCGGCTTCTTGCGGGAGAACTGCAGCACGTTCTTGAAGTTGATGAAGATGCCCTGCGCGGTCTCCGGACGCAGGTAGGCGACCGCGCCGGACTCCTTCACGGGGCCGATCGTGGTCTCGAACATGAGGTTGAACTCGCGCGCCTCCGTGAGGTCGCAGTCATCGAATTCGCCGGGGTGCTTGGAGGGCTTGCGCGGGCAGGCCAGCTCGCCGAGATGGTCGGCGCGGAAGCGGTGGCCACAGGCGCGGCAGTCCACGAGCGGATCGGTGAAGCCCTGCACGTGCCCGGAGGCCTCCCACACGCGCGGGTGCTGGAGGATGGCGGAGTCGAGCGCCACGATGTCGTCGCGCTCCTGGAGCATCGCGCGCCACCACTGCGCCTTGACGTTGTTCTTCAGCAGCACCCCGTAGTGGCCGAAGTCATAGGTCGAGCCCACGCCTCCGTAGATCTCCGAGGAGGGGAAGATGAAGCCGCGTCGCTTGCACAGCGAGACGACCTTGTCCATCGTGACGGTGTCAGGCACGCGGCGGACTCTAGCCGCAGCGCTCACCGCCAGGCGTCGCGGCGCGCCCTGCGGCGATCCCCTGGCAGCTCGTGGCGGACCCGCCGGCTCCCCCAGCGGCGCGTGCCGGCAGAGGCCCCGTTAGCGGTAACTTGCAACCACCTCGCGGCTCGACGCGCAGCTCGGCGCGGACGGGCGGGCAGGGCCGCGACGGCATCGGCGCCGGGGGCGCCAACCCAGCACAAAGGAGAGACATGGATTTTGATCTGACCGACGAGCAGGAGCTGATTCGCGCCACCGCGCGCGAGTTCACCGACAAGGAGGTGGTCGAGCGCTCGCGCGAAAACGCGCGCAACCACCACTTCGACACGGACCTGGTGAAGCAGGTGGCGGCGCAGGGATATCTCGGCGCGATCGTGCCCCAGCAGTACGGCGGCGCCGGCCTTGACTACGTGAGCTACGGCCTGATCGTGGAGGAGATCGGGCGCGGCGACTCCTCGGTACGCACGGTCATCTCCGTGCAGACCTCGCTGGTGTGCTCGGCGATCCTCAAGTGGGGCACGGAGGAGCAGAGGCATCAGTACCTGCCGAAGCTCTGCTCCGGCGAGTGGCTCGGCTGCTTCGGCCTCACCGAGCCGGAAAGCGGCTCCGACGCGGCCAGCCTGAGGACGCGCGCGAAGCGCACCGACTCGGGCTGGGTGCTGAACGGCTCGAAGATGTGGATCTCGATGGGCAACCACGCCAAGGTGGCGCTGATCTTCGCCCAGACCGACCCCGAGAAGGGCCACCGTGGCCTGGCCTGCTTCCTCGTGGACACCGATCAGCCCGGCTTCCAGGGGCAGGAGATCGAGCACAAGATGGGCCTGCACGCCTCCGACACGGCGTCGCTCAGCCTGGAAGACGTGGAGGTCGGCGAAGGGGACATGCTCGGCGAGATCGGCGACGGCTTCAAGGTCGCGATGTCCTCGCTGGACTCCGGGCGCTACTCGGTGGCGGCCGGCTGCGTGGGCATCTGCCAGGGCTGCGTGGACGAGTCGGTGCGCTACGCCCAGGAGCGGGTCCAGTTCGGCCGCCCGATCGCGAGCTTCCAGCTGATCCAGGCGATGATCGCGGACATGGTGCTGAAGACCGACGCCGCCCGGCTGCTCGTCTGGCGTGCCGGCTTCCTCAAGGACAAGGGCAAGCCGAACACCACGGAGACCTCGATCGCCAAGCTGTACGCCACGGAGGCCGCCCAGGAGTGCGCCAACACGGCCATCCAGATCCACGGGGGCGCCGGCTACGTCGACGACCACCCCGTGGAGCGCTACTTCCGCGACGTCCGCGTCACCACGCTCTACGAGGGCACCTCGCAGATCCAGAAGCTCATCATCGGGCGCGCCAAGACCGGCATCAACGCGTTCGTGCCGCAATGACGAGCGGCGGAGCCGGCTCCCGGGCGGGGGCGCCGGTGGAGGTCATCGGTGTGGTGGGCGCCGGCACGATGGGCGCCGGCATCGCCCAGCTGGCCTGTCAGGCGGGCGCCCGCACGCTGCTGCACGATCCGATCCCGGAGGGCCTCGAGCGCGGCGAGCGCACGCTGCGCGAGGGGCTCCAGCGGGAAGCCTCGCGTGGGCGCCTGACCGACGAGGAGGCCGTCTCGGCGGCCGATCGCCTCGAGATCGTCCCCGAGCTCGAGGGCCTCGCGGACTGCGGGCTCGTGATCGAGGCGGCCCCGGAGCGCATCGAGCTGAAGCGCGAGCTCTACGCCCGCCTGTCGCAGATCGTCTCGGCGGAGTGCGTGCTCGCGACCAACACCTCCTCGCTCCCGGTCACCGAAGTGGCGGCCGGGGCGGAGCACCCGGAGCGCGTGGTGGGCATGCACTTCTTCAACCCGCCCACCCGCATGCGGCTGCTCGAGATCATCGCGGGCATGCGCTCCGGCGAGGAGGCGCTGGCGCTCGCGACCGCCGCGGGCGAGGCCATGGGCAAGCAGGTGATCCGCGCCACCGACGGGCCCGGCTTCCTCGTCAACCGCTGCAACAGGCCGTTCGGCCTGGAGGCGCTGCGCCTGTTGCAGGAGGGAGTCGCCGAGGTTCCCCAGATCGACCGCATCGTGCGCCTCTCCGGCGGCTACCCGATGGGCCCGTTCGAGCTGTCGGACCTGGTGGGAGTCGACACCGGGTTCGACGTGGCCCAGAGCTTCTACCGCCTCAGCTTCGGCGAGCCGCGCTGGCGTCCGTCCCCGATCCAGGCGCGCTACGTGGCGGCCGGCCTGCACGGCCGCAAGAGCGGCCGCGGCTACTACGACTACAGCGACGGGCGCCACCGCCCGGAGGACGCGCCCCCGCCCCAGACCGCAAAGGCCGAGATCGGCAGCGGCATGCTGGTCATCTCCGGCGACGGCGTGCTCGCCGAGGAGCTGCGCGAGGCGGCGCGGGCGGCCGGCTACCGCGCGTACGCCGACCAGGACCGCAGCCCGGACGAGCTGCCGGCGCTGATCGTCGAGTGCGAGAGCTCCAGCGAGATGCCCCCCGAGTCCGGCGGGCCACGCCTCGTCCTGCTCTCGCGCGGCTCACTCGCCACGCTCGACCCGGGCGGCAGCTCGGTGGGCTTCCACGTGCTGCCGCCGTTCTCCGAGGCCGCGCTCGTGGAGCTGACCCGCGGCGAGGACTCCTCGCCGACGGTGGTGGCGCGCGCCGAGCACCTGTTCTCCGTGCTGGGCAAGCACGTGGAGTGGGTCGGCGACGCCCCCGGCCTCGTGCTCGGCAGGATCGCCTGCCAGCTCGTCAACGAGGCGGCCTTCGCCCTGGGCGAGAGCGTGGGCAGCGCGAAGGACATCGACACGGGCATGGTGCTCGGCCTCAACCACCCGCGCGGACCGCTGGAATGGGCCGACCGCATCGGCCTCGACCACGTGCTGGCCGTGCTCGAGGCGCTCTGCCGGGAGTACCGCGAGGAGCGCTACCGCCCGGCCCCGCGCCTGCGCCAGCTGGTCCTCTCGGGCAACCTCGGCCTGCGCACGGGCCGCGGCTTCTTCGACTACGAACCCGGCCCGGGCCAGCTCGTCAGCATCTCCGGCTCGGGGCCGGAGCACCCCCCGCGAACGGCCTGAGGCCCACGCCGGCGCCAGGTCGCCGAGGCGCCGCAGACCGGCGTCAGGCGGTGGCGGCGGGCGGCGCCCACTGGCTTTCCGCCAGGTCGCCGGCCGTGCGCAGCGCCTCCGAGACCTCTGCCCCGGCGAGCTCCGGGGTGTCGCGCAGGTACCACTCGGCGTCGAGCGCCGCCTGGCAGCCGGTCCCGGCCGCGGTGATGGCCTGCCGGTAGGTGTGGTCGACCAGGTCTCCGGCGGCGAACACGCCAGGGCGGTTGGTGCGCGTGGAGCGCCCGTCCACCTTCACGTAGCCGAGCTCGTCGAGCTCGACCTGGCCGGCCACCAGCGCCGACTCCGGCTCGTGCCCGATCGCCACGAACACACCTGTGGCGGGGATCTCGAGCGGCTCGCCCGTGTCGGCGTGGCGCAGCCTCACGGTCCCGGCGGCGCCGTTCTCGCCGGCCAGGATCGCGTCGACGGTGTACGGGGTCAGGAGCTCGATGTTCTCCTGCTCGCGGGCCCGGTCGAGCATGATCCGCGAGGCCCGGAACTCGTGGCGGCGGTGCACGATGGTCACCTTGCTGGCGAACTTGGAGAGGAACACGGCCTCCTCCATGGCGGAGTCGCCGCCTCCCACGACCACGGTCTGGGCGCCCCTGAAGAAGGCGGCGTCGCAGGTCGCGCAGTAGCTCACGCCGCGCCCGCCCAGCTCGAGCTCGCCGGGCACGTCCAGCTTCTTGTGCTGGGCGCCCATCGCAAGCACCACGGTGCGCGCGCGGTGCTCCTCGTCGCCGACCCATACGCGGTGCAGCCCGCCGGGCTTCTCGGCCAGCTCGATGCGGTCGGCCTGCACGGTCTCCAGGCGGGCACCGAAGCGCTCGGCCTGATCGCGGATGCCCTGCATCAGCTCCGGCCCCATGATGCCCTGCGGGAAGCCCGGGAAGTTCTCGACGTCGGTGGTCTGCTGCAGGAGCCCACCCCAGGCGAAGCCCTCGATCACGAGCGGCGCGAGGTTGGCCCGCGCCGTGTACAGGGCGGCCGTGTAGCCGGCCGGCCCGCTACCCACCACGATCACGTTCTCTACGGGTCTCTCTGCCATCTCGTCTCCATTCCCCCATCCATTACTTTACTTTGTATAGTATAGCGCCGGTGAGCCCGGCGGCTCCTCGGCGTCCTGCCAGCGGCCCACGGTGCGTCGCAGCTGGAAGTATGCAATGCCGCCGGGGATGCTGGGCAGCCAGAAGGCGATCAGCCGGTAGGTGAGCACCGCGATCAGCGCCAGGCTGCCGTTGACCCCGAGCGCCACGGAGGCGCCCACCATGCCCCCCTCGACCGCCCCGATGCCACCGGGCACGGGCAGCAGGTTGGCGAGCATGCCCACGAAGTAGATCTGCGTCACCACCGCCGCCGTAGGGGCGTCGCCGAAGGCACGGAAGCAGGCGTAGAGGATCGCGATGTTGAGCGCCCACCAGGTGACCGCGCCGAAGATCGCCAGGTCCGGATGGCGGGCCTTGCGCAGCGCGAAGCGGATACCCTCCGAGAACGAGGCCGGTCCGGCCGCCGCCCGCCGCAGCCAGACGCGCATCGCGGTGCGCCGGCCGCCGCGCTCGAGCTCCTCCGGCGAGGGCTCGGGGATGCGTGCCTGCAGCTTCGCCCAGGCGCTTTCCGGCACGAGCGCCGCGACCACGAACAGCCCGAAGGCGATCGCGCCGATGATCGCCGGCACGATGGTCATCGCGAAGGGGTGCGCCCCGGGAAGCGCGCCCGTGTAGAGGGCGACGCCGCAGATGATCATGGCCCCGACGTAGACGCCGTAGAGCAGCACCAGGAAGCCGGACATGCGCGTGGCCACCTCGCGGCGGCGCATCCCCGAGCGGCGCAGGGACCACGCGGTCAGCACCACGCCCCCGGCGCCGCCGGCCCCGAACAGGCGCGTGGCCGCGAGGCTCGCCATCGTGATCTTGTAGCTGTCGCGAAACCTGATCGGCGACCCCGGTGGCACGTGGACGCCCTGGAAGAGCGCGATGTAGCTGCCCATCGAGAGCAGCTCGAGCGCCACCGCCACGCCGATCCACCAGGCGTTGCCTTCGTTGAGCCTGTCCCAGGTGTCGCGCACGCCCCCGAGCTGGGGCAGCACCACGTAGAGGAAGGCGAGCGCCGCCAGCACGAACAGCCCCAGGGCGACCATCTGGCGGCGGTCGAGCAGGAGCCCGGAGTGCGACACACCGGTCCCGCCGTCCTCCGCGTCCTCGGGTTGGCGATGGCGCGCGACGCGCTCGAGCGCCCCGCCGAGACCTTGGTGTGACACGCCCACCTCCACTCCCCGCGTGGGAAGGGCGGCCTCCTGACCGGAGTTGCTCTCAATCACCTGGGCCGGTCCACCTCACTCTCCGTGAGCCAGCTCCTCCAGGGCTCTCACCGCATCCCCCACACGCGCGAAGGCAGGGGCGGCGACCGGCCCGAGCCTGTACACGGCACCCGTGAGCGCCACGCCGCCGAGCAGATCGACCACGTAGTGCTCACCCAGGTAGACCAGCGCGAAGCCGAGCACGCCGGCGTAGCTCCAGCCGATCGCCCCCGGGACGGGACCGGCCTCGGTGAGCAGGATGGCGGCCATCACCGAGGTGGCGCAGTGCAGCGAGGGCATCGCCGCGAACGGATTGCCACCGAGCGCCTTGAACATCGGTCCCCAGCCCTCGCCCCAGAAGTGCTCTCCGTATTCCACCATCATGCGGCGCACCGCGAGGGTGGGGAGGGCATCCGGCGGTGTCATCCCCCCGGCCCCGTTGCTCCCGTGCGCGCCCCGGGCCGCGGGCCGGTCGGCTCCGAGCGTCGGCATCGTGCCGCCGGCGAGCGTGGTCGCGCCGGAGGCGACCCCGCCCAACTCCGAGGCTCCGGACACGCTCGTGGCGCCGGTTGCGCGGACACCCCCTGCGGCGGTCTCGCGCAGGCTGGCGCCCCACGGGGTGATCATCGAGTCCCCGGGCCACTCCGAACCGTGGGCCTCCCCGGGCGCGCCGTTCGCGCCGAGCTCCACCACGCCGTCCACGCCGGGGCTGCCCGCCACCGGGCGGCCCAGCTGTGCGGCATACCAGGGCGGCGCGGTGGGCAGGAGCCAGTAGAAGCAGGCGCCGATGTCGAACACCGCATAGGTGAGCACCGCGGCGCGCGGGAAGCGCTCGAGCGGCCGGCGCAGGAAGATGAAGGTGAGCGCGGTGTGGGGCACCAGGAACCACAGCCAGTGCGCCCACACGAGCACGCGGTCCCGGGTGCGCCATTCCGGCCCGTCCGGCCCGAGCCTCGCCAGCCGCCGCTGCAGGCGCTCGGTGGGCAGCTGGCCAAGCCCGAGCACCCGATCGACCGCTATCGGGTAATCGATGTGCGTGCGCGCCGTCTGGCGCTCGTGGTCGTCGTGCGGGGCCTCATACGCGGCCAGGTAGGCCCACATCTGCAGCGCGCACACCGCCACGTCGCGCGCCCTCGAGCGGCGCACCGCCACGCACAGGCCGACCGGCGCGGAGAACGCCACCGCCTGCATCGCGATCGGGGGTGCCTTCACCCGCCTGCGCGCCAACGGCGCCAGCACTCCTGCCGCCACGACGCCCCAGGCCGCTGCTCGGATGGCCTTCGACCGCGACACCCGGCCAGCTTATCTGCCGCCCATGCGTTTACATCGGGGCTGCGCTGGCGGCCCCGGCGGCCTCCCCGGCCGTCTCGCGCGCCGCCGCCACCAGCGCGCCCACCACGGGGCTCGTGACATCAGCCTCGGGATGCCACTGCACGCCGAGCACGAAGCGCCTGTCGGGCAGCTCGATCGCCTCGGGCAGCTCGTCGAGCGGACAGCGCCCGCTCACCACCAGCCCCTCCCCCACGCGGTCGATGCCCTGGTGGTGGTGCGACTTGGCCTGGTGGCGGGCCTCGCCGGCCACGCGCTCGGCGAGCGAGCCGGGCGCGAGCTCCACATCGTGGTCGGTCCCGTCGAAGGTTCCGAGCGCCCGGCGGTGCTCCTCGTGGCCGAGCAGGTCGGGCAGGTGCTGGGTGAGCGTGCCCCCGCGCGCCACGTTGATGAGCTGCATGCCACGGCAGATGCCGAGCACCGGGAGATCGGCCTCGATCGCCGCCCTGGCCATCGCGATCTCGAAGGCGTCGCGCGCGGGCACCATGTCCCGCGTCTGCGGATCGGTCTCGGCGCCGTAGCACTCCGGGTCTATGTCGGCCCCGCCGGCCAGCAGCAGGGCATCGAGCAGCTCTATCGCATCCCCGGGCTCCGCGACGAGCTCGGGGTCGGGGGGCAGCAGGATCGCGAGGCCCCCGGCCCGCTGCACCGCGGACACGTAGTTCGTGGCCACGACCAGTGCATCCTGGTGCCAGACGCTCCAGTGGGCGCGCTCCGGGGCGGCGCAGATGCCTATCCGTGGTCTTGCGGCCATCAACACACCTTAGGGCCTCCGGATGGCGCTCCGGGGGCCGGCGGCCGGCCAAGTCCGGCACGGGGCCGCCCGCAGCCGCCGGCGGACAGTGGAGGCACGACCGGCCCTGGCCTGAATAGAATCCCGTCCGCTTTGGGTGACGCCCCGACCAAGACCAGCGCCCCCTCCGCCGCTGCCGGCTGTCCGCAGACGGTGGCTGGCACTGCGCACGGGCGCCGCCAGGCCGGGAACGAGCCGGGACCCGGAACGGCGCGAACCCGGGTCGCAAGGGCCCTCGCAGGGCGCCTGCGCCCCATCCGCTCGTTGCTGCTCGGCACCGTGGCCGCCACCGGCGCGGCGCTCGCCTCGCTGCTCGGCTGGGCCCCGCAGGCGCTCGCCTTCACGATCACGCCGGAGTCCGGCGGGTCCCCGAACGCGGACTCGATCCACACGATCTACGTGTTCACGCTCGTGTTCGCCATCGTCCTCTTCATCGGCGTGGAGGGCGCGCTCGGCTACTGCCTCTGGCGCTACCGGGCCCGCAAGAACCCGGTGGCCTCGCAGATCCACGGCAACACACGCCTGGAGATCGGCTGGACGCTCGGCGCCGCCGGGCTGCTCGTGATCCTCGCGATCTTCACGTTCGCCAAGCTCAGCTCGGTCATCGACCCGCCGAACTCGAGCGCCAAGGGCGGCCCCGGGCTCGAACAGCTCGAAGCCAGCGGGCCGATCTACGCCACCGCCGAACGGCGCCTGCCCCCCAACGGCAAGCACCTGGAAATCAGCGTGGTCGGCCGCCAGTACATCTGGCAGTTCGTCTACCCCGGCGGGACCGGCGCCGAAAAGTTCGGCCCGACGTACAGCTACCAGAAGCTTGTTGTCCCGACGGAAACCACCGTGGTGCTCAACGCGGTCTCCGTGGATGTGATCCACTCGTGGTGGATCCCGGAACTCGGAGGCAAGATCCAGGTGGTTCCCGGGTACCACAACTACACCTGGTTCAAGATCTCGGGCGCCGACGCCCATCACGTCTTCAAGGGACAGTGCGCCAGCCTCTGCGGCCGCGGCCACGCCCGCATGATCGCCAGCGTGGAAGCGCTGCCGCCGGCTGAATTCGAAAGCTGGCTCAACAAGCAGAAGGCCGAGATCGCCGAAGCCAACGCCGAAGCGGCGGTGGCACGCGAAGCGCTCGGCCTGCACACCGGACCGGAGTCGGTCGAACAGCCCTAGGAGCTAGAGGATGGCCACTGCAGCCCCAGCCGCCACGCGCACCCCCGCAGCCGTTCCCCAGATAGTCACGAGCTCCGTGAAGCCGGAGCCGCGCGGCTGGGTCAGCTGGATAACCACCACCGACCACAAGCGCATCGGGATCATGTACATGGTCACGACCTTCGTGTTCTTCATCCTCGG
>Ga0335085_10009899_pt1 | contig 14308 bp, 9 predicted proteins | sample Lox_Sample_45_FD_206712 | JGI IMG/M metagenome (GOLD analysis project Ga0335085, IMG submission 206712) | Soil microbial communities from Loxahatchee National Wildlife Refuge, Florida, United States - Lox_Sample_4.5 | ecosystem: Environmental > Terrestrial > Soil > Wetlands | place: USA: Florida...
GGCCGGCGCCCGAGGCGAGAGCGACGCGAATGCGCAGGCGCGAGCGCGCGGCCGCGGTGCTGCTGCGGAGGATGGAGTCCCGCGCCGCCCGCGCCTCCGCCAGGAAGGGATCGTCCGCCGGCGCGGAGGCGAGGAACCGCTCGAGCTGGGGAAGGGCCGCGTCCGGCCGGCCCGCCGCCAGATCGATGCGGGCCAGGGCCCAGCGCGCCTCGGGGATGCCTTGGGCCGCCGCCGCCCGCAGCTCTTCGGTAGCGGCCGGGTCGGGGTAGCGCTCCGCCACGCGGGAGAGGCGAAGCAGCGCCAGGGGCGAGGGTGCCGCCAGCCGGTAGCAGGAAAGCGCGTTGGCCAGGTCGCCGGAGAACTCCCGCACCTGGCCGATGGCGATCAGCCGGTCCGGCCCCACCGAGGCCTCGCATCTATCGCCCAGCACCGCCAGCGCCGCCTCCGGCCGGTCCTCCACCAGCCTGCGCCGGGCCTGGAGCAGCGCCACCTCGCTGTGCGAGGGAGCGACGAGCTGGGCCCGCAGCGCGCGGGCCTCCTCGAGGTGCTGGGGATCCGGGGAGGCGGCGTAGGACATCAGATCTTCCAGGGCCCCGCTCTTGTCGCCCTGCTCCAGGCGAAGCTGCGCGCGGGCGAACCGGGCCTCGGGCGCCCCGGTCTGCACCGCTCGATCGATCCAGGGCGCCACCAGCGCCGGGGGCCCTCCCGCCCGGCGGACGCGGGCGGCGAGGTCGAGCAGGGCAGGGCCGTCGTCCTGCAGCGCCTGCAGCGTCTTCTCCGGCACCGCGCCGGCCAGCGCGTAGAGCGCGGCCGCCGCCTCCACGAAAGCGGGCGAGTCGTCCACCGCCTTTTCCAGCATCTCCCGCGCGCTCTGCAGCGAATCCGCCGCGCCCACCTGCTGCATCAGCGCCCGCGCGGCGGCGCTGGGCTCCTTCGGCGGCAAGGGCACGGGAGCCGCCTGCGGATCGAGCCCTGCCTGGGCGCGCGCGGCCGCGGAGAGGCGGGCGGCCTCGGAGGAGGCGCCGCCCGACTTCCCGTAGCGGTCCAGGTGGCGCAAGGCGTCCTGGGCGCGGCCCTGGCGCAAGGCGAGGCGGGCGCGCAAGAGCCAGAGGTCGGTCCAGGACGGCTCCAGCGCCAGCGCTTCGCGCAGCGCCCCGTCCGCCCGGTCCACCTCCAGGACCCCGCCGTGCTCCGCCAGCACCTGGCCCAGGGCGCGCCAGGCATTGGCGTCGGTGGGCGCGAGCTGGGTGAGGACGCGCAGCTCCCGCGCTTCCTGATCCAGCCGCCCCATCGCCTCCAGCGCCCGCACCTTCAGCCAGCGCGCTTGCCGCCAGGCGGGCTGCGCCGCGGAGAGCGCTTCCACCTCCGCCAAGGCGCCCCGGGCGTCGCCGGCCGCCAGCTTCTTCTCCGCCTGGGCGAGGCCGTCGCGCTGCTTCTGGTCGGGCTTCGGATCCGGCCAGTCCTCCAGCGCGCGGGCGCGCTCTTCATCCGAGATCCGGTCGAGGAGCTCGTGGATCCGGCGCAGCGCTTCCGGGGAGGGCTTCTGCTCCGAGAGCGCGGCCAGCCGCTGGCGGGCGGCGGCGGCGCGGCCCACGCTGCTCTCGAAGGCCGCCACCCGCAAGGAGAGGCCGGCCCGGTCCTCGCCGGAGGTGAGCGACACCCCGCGTTCCAGCAGCGCCAGGATCTCTTGGGCCCGGTCCCAGCGGTCGGGGGCGGTGGCGAGCAGGTCGGCGAGGTTGCCGTACGCCAGGGCGCGCCTGGGGCGGAGCTGGATGGCCAGGCGGTAGCTCTTCTCCGCCTCCTCGCGGCGTCCGGCGCGGGCATTGGCCAGCCCCAGGTCGTTCGCCAGGGCGGCGTTGCGCGGATCCTTGCGCAAGGCGGCGGCGAACGAATCCGCGGCCTCCGCCGCCCGGCCCTCGCGCAGCAGCTTCAGCCCGGGCTGGGCCGAGCCGGCGGAGAGCAGCAGGGCGAGGAGCGCGATCACGCGGAGACTCCCCGCAGGTGCCGCAGGCGCAGGCCGAGCTGGTTCATGCGCAGGTGGACCTTGCGCCGGGTGCCACCGGCGCCGAACAGCTCGGCCGCCATCCGGTCGAGGTCGCCGCCGTGCGCGTGGAAGAGGGCCATCAGGTACTGGCGCTCCACGTCCGCGGAGATCTCCGCGAACGTCCCGCCCGGCTTGAGCGCGATCTCGACGCGCCGGTCGCCCGCGGCGCCGGAGATGGCCGGGCCGGGCCCCGTGGGCTGTGCTCCGGGCTTGCCCAGGAGCCGATCGATCAGCGCATCGCCCAGGACCAGGACCGCGGGGGCCCGCTCCGGCCGCTTCTCCTCCGTCTCCTCCGAGTCGAGGTGCTGCACGAGCGAGAACACCAGGGCGTTGGTGGCCAGGAGGCGCAGCTCGCGGTGGTTGCCCGGCCAGCCGTGCGCCGCCAGCCGCTGCAGCGCGCCCGGGGGAAGGAAGACGGAGAAGGCGTCGCGCCGCTGCGCGCGGCCCTGGGGCTTGCCGAAGTGCACCGCATTGCTCTCCTCGGCGTAGTCGTCGGGGGTGGGGAAGCGCGCCAGGTAGGCGCGCACCAGGGGCCGGAGCTGCTCGGAGCGCAGGGCGTCGAGCAGGGCGAAGCGGATCAGGTCCGGCAGGTCCTCCTTGCGCTCGCGCAGCGGCGGCACCCGCAGCCGGGTGGCCGGGTTCAGGCGCATGTACAGGTCCTGGCGGAAGCGCCCCTCGCGCACCAGCTGCCCGAGGTCGAGGTTGGTGGCCGCCACCAGCTTGGGCGCCGCCGGCCGGGGCCGGGAATCGCCCAGCCGGGTGACGGTCCCGCGCTCCAGCACGAGCAGCAGCCGGCGCTGCGACTCCAGGTCGAGGTTGGCGATCTCGTCGAGGAACAGGGTCCCCCCGTGCGCCTGCTCGAAGACGCCGGCGTGGTCCTCCACCGCCCCGGTGTAGCTGCCCCGGCGGGAGCCGAAGAGGTGGGCGGGCATCAGGGTCTCCGGGATGGTGGAGAGATCGGTCACCACCAGCGGCCCCTTGGCGCCCGAGCGGGGGTGGAGGACGTGCTCGGCGAGGAAGCTCTTTCCCGTCCCCGTCTCGCCCTCGATCAGCACCGGCAGCGGGCTGCGGGCCAGCACCGAGAGCTGCCGGCGGAGCTCCGCCATCGCGCCCGAGCGCCCCCAGAACACCGGCCCTTCCTGGGCGGCGTGCTGCAGGGCCATGGCCCGGGAGATCTCCGCGGCCAGCGTGCGCGAGTCGACCACCTCGTTCTCGCAGAAGTGGACCAGGGGGTGCTGGGGCCGCTCGCCGATGTTCGCGTCGGTGGTGGTGAGCAGCACCACCGGCAGCGTGGGGTAGTCCTTGCGAAGCTGGTCGAGGATGTGCAGGCCCTGCCGGCGGCGCACCTGCTCCAGGTCCATCCCTTCCTTCCGGGCGGGAAGGAGTTGCTCCTCGGGGAGGGCGAAGTGGAGGTCGAGGACCACCAGGTCGGGCAGCGCCTCGTGCTGGCGCAGCGCTTCCGCGGCCTCGGCGTAGGAGTGGGCGCACTTCAGCTTGCAACCGTTGTCGCGCTCCTCGCACACCTGGCAGGGGTGCCGCCGGCCGCAGCGGGTGACGTAGTCGAACTGCGGCAGGTGCCGGTGGCACATCTCGATGGTCTGGTCGCGGTCGTCGATCACCAGCAGGCGCGGCATCACTTCTCCAGGGAACGCTCGAGGGCGGAAAAAGCATCTTCCAGGGCGAGGACGGCCCGCAGCGGCTCGGGCCAGGGGGAATCCAGCGAAGCGACGGCCGTTTGCAGGGCGGCCGCGAAGGAGTCGCAGGCCCGGGCGGGGCAGGGGGAGCCGGCGCGCATCCGCTCGAAGAGGAGCAGGGCGGTGATCGGCCTGCCTTCTGCATCACGAAGCCGGGTCAGGCCGCGCCGGAGCGCCTCCAGGTCCTGCTCTCCGGACTCCCGCAGGTCGCGGGCGGGCCAGACGGCGCGCTTCACCAGGTCGTGCCGGAGGGCGCGGAGCCAAGGGTCCATATCTCCATTCTATAGAAAGGAGAGCAGGTTTCCAAGAAAGCGCTCTAGAGCTCGGCGACCGTGACTCCGTCCCCGCCCTCATGCTGGGCGGCGGGGCGGGATTTCGACACGTACGGGCTCCGCTGAAGATGCTCTCGAATCGCGGACTTGAGAGCGCCGCTGCCGTGGCCGTGCAGGACGTGGACGCGCTCCTCGCCGGCGCGCAAGGCGCGGTCCAGCTCAAGCTCGACCGCGCGCAAGGCCTCGTCCACCCGCATCCCGCGCACGTCGATCAGCGGGACCCGGATCTCCACTGCCGCCGCCCGGGCCTGCTCGGCGCGCTCCAGCCGCTCGGCGCGCGTGCGGGGGAAGCCCGCCTTCCGCACCTCGCGTCCGGTGGGGACCAGGTCCTCGACGGGCACCTTGCTGCGCAGCGCTCCCATCTGGACGGTGGCGGTGCCGCCCGCGACCTCCAGCACCACCCCGTCGGTTCCCAGCCGGACGTGCTTGACCTTGGCGCCGGGCGAAAGCGCTTCCTCGGGCAGCGCTTCCGGCTCCTCGGCCCGCGCCTGCTCCCGCTCCTCGGAAACCAGGGCGCCCTCCACCGCGCGCTGCGCCTCCACCGCCTGGGCCATGGCCGGCGCCGCCTGGAGGCGCGCGACCAGCGCCGCCACCTCATCGCGCCGGCGGCGCAGGTCCTCGATCAGGTCCTCCCGCGCCCCCTCGCGCGTCCGCTTCTCCATCTCCCGCAGCCGCTCGCGCTCGCGCTGCAGGGAGGCGCGCTCCCGCTCCACCTCCTCGCGCGCCGCTGCCAGCTCCACCCGCAGCCGGGCCGCTTCCGCGCGCTCCCCCTCCAGCCGCTCCACGGCCTGCGAGACCGCGGAGGAGCCGCCCCCGAGGATCTTCTGGGCGCGGGCGCAAACCTCTTCCGGCAGCCCCACCCGGCGGGCGATCTCGATGGCCGAGGAGGCGCCCACCTCCCCCAGCCGAAGCTTGTAGGTGGGCGCCAGCCGCTCCACGTCGAATCCCACGCTGGCCGGGGCGAAGCGCGCATCGGAGAGGGCCAGGGCCTTCAGCTCCTCGAGATGCGTGGTGATCAGCACCTGCGCCCCCTTGGCCACCAGGGATTCCAAAGCGGCGACGGCGATGGCCGCTCCCTCCCGCGGGTCGGTGTCCGCGGCGATCTCGTCGATCAGCGCCAGCGTCCCCGGCCCCGCCGCCTCCAGGATCCATTTCAGGGCGGAGAGGTGGGCGGTGAAGGTGGAGAGGTCGCGGGCCAGGTCCCCCTCGTCGCCGATGGCCGTGTAGACGGTGCGGTAGAGGGGCATCTTCGAGCCCGCCTCGGCGGGCAGGGGGAGGCCGGCGCGGGCCATCAGCGCGCACAGCCCCACCGCGGTGATGGTCACCGTCTTCCCCCCCGCGTTCGGCCCGCTGACGATCAGGGCCTGGGCCGGGGCGGGCAGGGCCACGTCGTTCGCCACCACCTCCGCCGCCTTGCGCTGCAGGACCAGCAGGGGGTGCCGGGTCCGGCGCAGGTCGAATCGCTCTCCCCCCAGCTCCGGCGCGCCCGCGTCCAGGTCGTCGGAGAGCCGGCCGGAGGCGGCGGCCTCGTCGAGGAGGGCGATCACCTCCACGTCGTGCTCCAGCGAGGGCGCCCGCCGCCCCACCGCCCCGGAGAGCTCGTGGAGGATGCGCTGCTCCTCCTCCAGCGCGCCCGCCTCGGCGATGGTGAGCTGGTTGCCCAGCTCCACCAGCTGCTGGGGCTCGACGAACAGCGTCTGCCCCGAGTTGGAGGCGTTGTGCACGATCCCCGGGAGATGGGAGCGGTGCTCGGCCTTCACCGGCAGCACGTAGCGATCGCCGCGCACCGAGTAGTAGGCGTCGCGCAGCATGGGGACGATCTTCTCGTCCTTGAGCAGCTCCTCCATCCGCTGCTTGATCGCCCGGTGCAGGCCCCGCGCCCTCTCGCGCAGCTCGCCCAGGAGCGCGCTGGCGGTATCCAGCAGCTTTCCCGCGGGATCGAAGGCGCGCTCCAGCTCCTGGGCGAGAGGGACGAGCTCGCTGAGCTCCTGGGCGCGCTCGAAGTGCAGGGGCGCGCGGTCCGCCTGGCTGAAGCAGAAGCGCCGGGCCGAATCGCTGGCCCGGATCAGCCGCGAGACCTGGAGCAGCTCCCCGGGTTCCAGCGTTCCCTCCCGCGCCGCCCGGCCCAGCGAGGGCCGCACGTCCACCGCGTCGGCGAGGGGAAGCTCGCGCTCGTGCCGGCGGAGCAGGCGGGCCTCCTCGATCAGGCTGAGGCGCCGGCGGGCGAGATCGGGATCGTCGCCGGGCAGGAGCGCGCCGCAGCGGTCGCGGCCCATCGGAGTCCGCGCCCGCGCCGCCAGGGCCGCGCAGACCTGGGCCCAGCCCAGCTCGCGCAGCGCCTTCTCGTTCACCGCCCCGAGCATGCGGGCGCGGAACTTAGTCCGCGGGCGCCGCGCCCACCAGCGCGGAGAAGCGCTCCCAGGCAAGCCCTGCGGAGGACCACCCCACCCCTGACAAGATTGTCGCGGTGGAATGCCCCGTGACTTTGCTCACGCACCGCGTAAACGGCTGAAACTACTGCTGGCGGTGTGTCCCGGTGGCATGGGCACGCGAGGTGCTAGAGGACATGCCCCCTGCGACGAACCGAGCGGCCCTCGAGCTCCCCCGACCCCCTGTTCGCCCACAGCTGACGCTGCTCGAAGGGCGCGTCCAGGACTCCGTGCTGATCGCCCGGGCCCTCGCCGGAGGCGTGCGGAGCAAGGCCGCGGAGGACGAGCTGTACCGCCGCTACCGTCCCGCCGTGGCCCGGCTGGCGGCCAGCTTCAGCGAGCTCGACTCCGACGAGGCGGAGGACGTGGTGCAGGAGGCCTTCGTGCGCGCCTTCCGCGCCCTGGGCTCGCTAAAGGACAGGGAGCGTTTCGCCGCCTGGCTCTTCACCATCGCCCGCAACCGCGCCCGCAGCTACCTCACTTCCCGGGCCACGCACACCAAGGCCGCCGAGGACGCCACCCGCCAGGCGACGCTCCTGCAGGACCACGTGCCAGCCGCCTCGCAGGCGCTGGAGAAGGAAGCGGAGCTGAAGGCCGTGCGCGAGGTGATCGACGGGCTGCGGGAAGGGCCGGAGAAGGAGACGGTGCGGCTCTTCTACCTGGAAGGCACGCTCTCGGCGCGGGAGATCGCCTCGCGGATGGGCGTCGGGAAGAGCGCCGTCACCATGCGCCTGGAGCGCTTCCGGGCCAAGATCAGGGCACAACTTTCGGAGCGGCTCGCGAGCTGATCCGCCGCGACATCTTTCCCCGAATCTCTTTCCTGGCCCGGCGCATCGAATGCGCGAGGGTGGGATCCATGCGTCGCCTGAGCTTGAAGCAGATCCTGGTGGCCATTGCCGTCGGGGCCGTGTTTGCCACGCTCCAGGGGGATCCGCCGCTGGCCGCGCTCAAGGGCATCTCCAGCGCGGCATGCAACCTGCGCCGCACCGGCTGCTAGAGCGCATTTCATAACCTCTCCCGTCGCCGAGGCCGCGTTTGTGCGTCGCACAACCGCTCGGCGGATCTGCGGCGCCGGGCGGCGTCGCTCCTCGTCAACGTACAGCCCGGTACGTTTCCTCGTCGCTCCTTGCGCGGCTTGCATCTCCGCCGCCTGGCTCGGTCCGAGGTTATGAAATGCGCTCTAGCCGCTCCGCGCCAAAGCTCAAGCGGTTCTCGTGCCCGTCCACGAGAACGCCTTCAAGCCGGATCGATCCGCAGGATCTGCTCGCCCACCAGCAGCAGGTCGCCCGAGGTGACCGCCGCCTGGCCGCTGACGCGCACGAAGGTGCCGTTGGCGCTGCCCAGGTCCTTCACCGCCAGCGTTCCGTCGAGGACGGTGATGCTGGCGTGCTTGCTGGAGACGTAGCCGTCGCCGGGGAAGCTGACGTCGCCGGTGCCCCGGCCCACCAGGTTCTCGCCGCGCTTGAGGGGAAAGACGTCCCCTTCCGCGCCACCTTCCAATAGCTGCACTACCCGCGCGCTGTAGCCGGGGTCGGGGCTGCCCCACACCGGCTGGTCCGCCAGCTGCTCCGGCTCCTCCGGCAGCCACTCCACCCGCAGGCGCTGGCGCCCGATGCGCAGCTCGTCGCCCGACTCCAGGGTCCGCTCCTTCAGCCAGAGGAAGACGCCGTTGGCGCTGCCCGGGTCCTGCACCACCAGCTGCGGCCCCTCGAAGCGGAAGACGGCGTGGAGGGGAGCGATGAAGGGGTCCTTGTCCAGCTTCACCTCGCTCGCGTCCACCTCGCGGCCCACGCGCGTCTCGTCCCTGGTGAGCACGAAGTCGGCGCTGCGGCTGCCGTCGCGGGCGATGGCCGAGACGCGGGCGCGGGGGCGCGCGGGAGCGGCCGGCTTGGGAGGCGGAGCGGACGGACGGGCCTGGCCGGCCATCGGCTTGGGGGGAGGCGGCGGCGCGGGCCGGGCGGTGGCGGGCGGAGGCTTGGAGGGCGCCGCCGGGCGCGGAGGCGGAGGCGTCTTCGCCGCGACGGGCCGGGGCGTGGGGCCGGCGGCGGCGGGGGCGCCGGTGGCCCCGAGCGGCGTTCCGCAGCGCGCGCAGAACTTGAAGGTGGCCGCGTTCAGGGTCATGCAGTTCGGGCACTGCTTGGGCGGCGCGCCCTGGGCCAGCCGGGGAGCGGCGACCCTGGGCGCGGGCGTTGCGGCGGGCGGCTTGCGCGCCAGGGTGGGCAGGCTCTCCTCGCTCAGGGGGGCGCCGCAGGAGGAGCAGCTGCCGGAGTCCGTCTCGTTCTGCGCGCCGCAGCGGGGGCAGTCCATGCGAGCGGTTCTATGACGCTGCCCGAAGAAGGGTCAAGGCGGCGAGGTTCGAAGAAGTTTCCGCACTTGGTCGGATCCACCGACCTGTGCCATCGTCGCCTGCGGAGGCGGTCGTTGCCAGCCAAGAACCCCACCGGCGCCAAGTGCCCGCGCTGCGCCAAGGCGCTGCCGGCGGGGAGCGACAAGCTCTGCATCTACTGCGGCGCCAGCCTCGCCCTGCGGCCCGAGCAACCGCGCGCCGCCAGCCGGGGAGCGCCGCGGCGCCCCGCGCGCGACCCCGCGGTCGGCGAGGTGTTGGCGGGCCGCTTCCGCATCGAGGAGCTGGTGGGCCAGGGCGGGATGGGGAAGGTCTTCCGCGCCCGCCACCTCGCGCTCGACCGGCAGGTCTGCCTCAAGGTGCTGCGCTCCTCCCTGCTGGAGGATCCCACGGTGGTGGGGCGCTTCGAGCGGGAGGCGATGGCGGCCAGCCGCCTCAACCACCCCAACAGCATCCAGGTGCTGGATTTCGGCCGCAACCCCTCGGACGGCTCGCTCTACATCGTCATGGAGCACGTCCAGGGCAAGGACCTGCGCGAGCTGCTCCGCGACGAGTGGCCCATCCCCGAGGGCCGCCTCTGCCACATCCTCGCCCAGGTGCTGGCCGCCCTGGGCGAGGCGCACGCGCGCAACGTCATCCACCGCGACCTCAAGCCCGAGAACATCATGCTCGAGCAGCGGCGGAACGATCCCGACTTCGTCAAGGTGCTGGACTTCGGCATCGCCAAGATCCTCGACAGCGATCTCCCCGGCCTCACCCGCTCCGACGTGGTGTGCGGGACCCCGCAATACATGGCGCCGGAGCAGGCCACCGGGGCGCAGCTCGACGCGCGCTGCGACCTCTACGCGGTGGGGGTGATCCTCTACCAGCTCGCCACCGGCCAGCTCCCCTTCGACGGTCCCAACGCCATGGACGTGCTCACCCGCCAGGTCAACGACCCGCCCATCCCCCCGCGCAAGCGGGAGCCGCGGGCGCAGATCTCCAGGGAGATGGAGGCGCTCATCCTCCGCGTCCTCTCCAAGGATCCGGCCGCCCGGCCGCAGAGCGCCGAGGAGTTCCGCCGGCTCCTGCTGGCGCTCCCGGCGGCCGCGGGGCAAAGGGCCGCGGGCGAGGCGGAGGCCCGGACGCCCGCGCGGGGGACCGTGCCGGTGATCCGCGCGCCGCTCACTCCGGTGGGCGCTCCGGCCCTGGCCGCCCCTGCGCCTCTCTCCTCCCGCCGCAAGCTCGCTCTCGCCGCCGCCGGCGGAGCCGTCCTCCTCCTCTTCGCCCTGGGCGTACTGCTGCAGAAGCGCGCCCGCTCGCCGGAGGCGATCCCCGTTTCGCTCTCCGCTGTGGACGGGCGCGATCCGGCCCGGGCCAAGGAGCTGGTGCGCCGCGCCGCGCAGCTCGAGTCCACCACCGACCCGCGGCCGGCGATCGAGCTTCTGCTGCAGGCGGTGGAAGCGGACCCGGAGAACGCGGAGGCGCACTACCGTCTGGGCGGCTTGTTCCTCAAGTCCGAGCCGGAGCGGGCGCGGACGGAGTACGCGGCGGCCAAGCGCCTCGATCGGGCGCGGTACGGGGACGTGGTGGACACGATGTTGAAGGGGCTCTGAAGAACCCACGTCGACGTGATCGTTGACGAACTGCGCTCAACCGACCTCCAGCCGCAACTGCTGGTGCCCCACCCGGAGCACGTCGCCCGCCTGCAGCTCCACCGGCTGCTGCGGGCGCACCCGCAGGAACACGCCGGAGCCGCCGTCCGCCACGTCGGCCAGGGCGACCGAGCCGTCCTCGGCGACGCGCACCTCGGCGTGACGGGAGGCGAGCAGCGGGTCGGAGGGGAAGTTCATGTCGCAGCCGGCCCTGCCGATGCTGATCGAAGGGCCGGAGCGGTGGCAGGTCCGGCCGGTGCGGGCGCCCGCCAGCACCTCGGTCACCCGCAGAACCGTCCCCTGGGGGCGGGGAGCGCCGAGGAACGGCGGGTCGGTGGGCGTGACCTGCGGGACCTCCACCGGGCCGTCGAAGCGCAACAGCCTCTCCCCGGCCACGAAGAGATCGCCAGGCTGCAGGGCCACCGGGTCGCGCACCTTGACGTAGACGCCGTTCGCGCTCCCCTCGTCGCGCAGCACCAGGCGCTCGTCCACGAACGCCAGCGTCGCCGCGTGCGGGGCCACGTAGGCGTCGTCGCCGAAGCCGATGTGCGCGGCCGACCCGCCGATGCTGTTCTCCAGGTGGGCGAGGGCGAACTCGGTCCCCTGCGTGGGGCCGCTCTCCTGCACCAGCCTGGCGGCGAAGGGCGGGGGCTCCTCCTCCGGGATGGGCTCCGCCACCGATTCGGCCGGAACCGCGACGTCCTCGACCGGCTCCGCCGGCGGCGGGGCGGCCTCCTCCTCCGCCTCCTGCGAGGCGAGGACCGGCGAGCTCTCCATGGTCGCGTCCTCGAACACCTCGGCGCCCAGGGCGGTGTCCACCTGGATGGAGGGCGGCGGCGCGGGGGTGGCCTTCTTCACGAACGGGGTGCCGCAGTCGAAGCAGAACTTCGCCGCCGGAGGGTTCAGGGCGCCGCAATTGCCGCAGGGCTTCTGCGCGGGCAGGGGGATGAGCGGCTGCACGGTCCGCGTCTCGGCGGGCCCGGGCGGAGGAGGAGCGGGCGGCGGACGGCGGCCGGCCGACGCCGGAGCGGGGACCGCCGCCGCGGCGGCGGCAGCGCGGGCGCCGGGAATGGCGAAAGGCTCGGGCGGGGTCTTGTCCTGGGTCGGGCCCTTCTTGGGCAGCGTGAGGCCGGCCTCCGCCGCCTCCTCGTCGGAGATGGCCAGCGCCCGCAGCTCCTCGGAGAGCGTGTCCGGCACCTGCGAGGGCGGCGTGAAGGCCTCGGGCGGCGTCTTGTCCGTGGCCGCTTCCTCGCCGGATTCCGCGGCGAGGGGCAGCCCGCAGTTCGTGCAGACGCTCACCCCGGGCTCGTTGTAGGCCTCGCAGCGGCGGCAGACCCCTCCCAGCGAATCCCCCGCCGGCTCCTCCCGCAGCGGCGCGCGGCAGCGCTTGCATTCGTACGCGGACTCGTCGTTTTCCTTGCCGCAGGCCGGACAGGTAACCATGGGGGCGGCAGCATACGGGCGGGCCGGCGGATGGGTCAATCTGTGGACAACAAAGGCCGAATTCGGTTGTGGCACAGCGCGTCGAAGCGCGTTACTGCTGGTTTGCCGGCATTTCCCCAAGGGGGTACGCTTCCGCGACCGAGCAGATGATTCGCCTCAGTGACATCCTGGAAAAGGTCAGTGCGTACCACGCGGACGCGGACCTGGACCTCATCAAGAAGGCGTACGTCTATTCCGCCAAGGTCCACCAGGGGCAGATCCGCAAGTCGGGGGAGCCCTACCTCGTCCACCCGCTGGAAGTCTCCGGCCTCTTGGCCGACCTGAAGCTGGACGAGGCCAGCATCGTCGCCGGGCTGCTCCACGACACCATCGAGGACACCCTCGCCCAGCCGGAGGAGATCAAGGAGCTCTTCGGCCAGGAGGTGCTCGACCTGGTGGAAGGGGTCACCAAGCTGGGCACCTTCCAGTCCTCCCAGGCCGTGAGCGTGGAGGAGAAGCAGGCGGAGAACTTCCGCAAGATGCTGGTGGCGATGGCCAAGGACATCCGGGTCATCCTGGTCAAGCTCGCCGACCGCACGCACAACATGCGCACGCTCGAGCACATGCGGCCCGATGCGCAGCAGCGCATCGCCCAGGAGACCCTGGACATCTACGCCCCGCTGGCCAACCGGCTGGGCATCCAGTGGATCAAGATCGAGCTGGAGGACCTGGCCTTCAAGTACCTCAAGCCCAGCGAGTACGCCGATGTCGAGAGCCAGCTCGCCCAGAGCCAGAAGGACCGGCAGAAGTTCATCGCCGACGTGGTGGAGCTTCTGCAGACCAAGCTGAAGGAGGCGGGCCTTTCGGCCGAGGTGCAGGGCCGGCCCAAGCACGTCTACAGCATCTGGAAGAAGATGCGGAAGAACGGGCTCTCCTCGGTGACCCAGCTGCACGACGTGGTCGCCTTCCGCCTGATCCTCAAGACGGTGCCCGCCTGCTACGAGGCGCTGGGGCTGATCCACTCCCTGTGGAAGCCGGTGCCCGGCCGCTTCAAGGACTACATCGCCATCCCCAAGCCCAACATGTACCAGTCGCTGCACACCACGGTGATCGGGCCCACCGGGGAGCGCATCGAGATCCAGATGCGCACCGAGGAGATGCACCGCATCGCCGAGGAGGGAATCGCGGCCCACTGGGCGTACAAGGAGGGGAAGACCGGGGGCAAGGACGAGCAGAAGTTCGCCTGGCTGCGCCAGCTGATGGAGTGGCAGCAGGACCTGAAGGACCCGCGCGAGTTCCTGGAGACGGTGAAGGTCGACCTCTTCCAGGACGAGGTCTTCGTCTTCACTCCCAAGGGCGACGTGAAGAGCCTGCCTCTGGGCTCCACCCCGGTGGACCTGGCGTACGCCGTGCACTCGGAGGTGGGGGCGCACTGCGTGGGCGCCAAGGTGAACGGGAAGATCGTCCCTTTGCGCTACAAGCTGAAGAACGGCGACAGCGTGGAGATCCTCACCAGCGGCAACGCCCGCCCCAACAAGGACTGGCTGAGCTTCGTCCGGACCAGCCGCGCCCAGGCGAAGATCCGCAACTTCATCAAGACCCAGCAGCGGGAGCGGAGCATCGACATCGGCCGCGACCTGCTGGAGCGGGAGTTCAAGCGCTTCGACCTGAACTTCGCCAAGGTGATGAAGACCCCCGACTTCCTCCGCGCCGCCAACGACATGGGCCACAGCCGCCCCGACGACCTGGTGAGCGCGGTGGGCTACGGCAAGCTCTCCCCCGCCAACGTGCTGCACAAGCTCTACCCCCAGGACAAGCTCAAGGCCCAGGCGGTGGACGGCGAGGGGAACGGGGCCACCGCCGGAAGCGCCCTCACCCAGCTCTTCCGCCGGGTGGCGCAGCGCACCCGCACCAGCGGCGGGGTGCGCATCGGCGGGGTGGACGACGTGCTGGTGCGCTTCGGCAAGTGCTGCGGGCCGGTGCCGGGCGATCCCATCGTCGGCTTCATCACCCGGGGCCGGGGCGTGACCGTGCACGTGCAGGGGTGCCGCAAGGCGATGGAGACGGACCCGGAGCGGCGGGTGGAGGTCGCCTGGGACGTGCGCGGCGACTTCAAGCGGGTGGTGAACCTCAAGGTGATGAGCGACGACCGCAAGGGGCTGCTGGCGCGGATGAGCGAGACCTTCGCCGAGGTGGGGGTGAACATCGTGCAGGCCAACGCCCGCACCAACGGCGACGGGGCGGTGAGCACCTTCGAGGTGGAGATCGCCGACGTGAAGCAACTGAACGACGTGCTGCGCGCCATCGGGCAGATCCCCGGCGTGCACTCCGTGGAGCGGGTATGAAGAGAGGCTTCCTCCTCCTCCTGCTGGCCGCCGGCTGCGCGCACGGCATCAAGGACATCTCCGA
>Ga0335085_10009901_pt1 | contig 14304 bp, 13 predicted proteins | sample Lox_Sample_45_FD_206712 | JGI IMG/M metagenome (GOLD analysis project Ga0335085, IMG submission 206712) | Soil microbial communities from Loxahatchee National Wildlife Refuge, Florida, United States - Lox_Sample_4.5 | ecosystem: Environmental > Terrestrial > Soil > Wetlands | place: USA...
TGCCCGCACGATTGGTCTGATGACAATGATCGACTCCGGCAAGAAGGATCACAAGATCATCGCCGTCGCTACCGAGGATCCCGAGTTCAACTCATACCGCGAAGCGCGGGAGATGCCGGAGCACCGGTTACAGATGCTGCGCCGCTTTTTCCTCGACTACAAGCAACTGGAAGGGAAGGCGGTCGAGGTGGACGAATTCCAGGCATCCGAAGCGTCGTTCCCCATCATCGAGGACGCGCTGCACCGCTACAGCCAGCAGCGCCGCAAGGGATTTGGGAAAGGCCACTGATTCCTGCGTGCTCCATTCGGGCTGGGTTTGCCCGGGTGGGGCTTTGTCCGCTTCGCAACGAACATCCCCACCCCGCCAAAGGAAGGCGGAATGGGGCACCCGGTTTTCATCCTGAGCGGACTTCCACCTTGTCATCCTTGAGGAGGGAGCCCGCCGCGGCGGACGACGGGTCGAAGGACCCCTATCTCGCTATTGATGGAGTACGAAACGCCAAAGATCCGGCCCATGAATCACTCCTCCACGGCCGTGCCCGCCAGCTTATCCTTGTAAACCACGCCGCCCTTCATTACGAAGCCTACTGATTGGAGCACGGACACATCCGCCAGCGGGTCGCCGGACACGGCAATGATGTCGGCGTACTTGCCTACCTCTATGGTGCCGATATCCTTGCTACGCCCCAGCAGGTCAGCCGAGTTCTGCGTTGCCGTGCGGATCGCCTGCGCCGGCGTCATACCGTACTGCACCATGGTGACAAACTGTTTGGCGTTGTCGCCGTGAGGATAGACGCCGGCGTCCGTGCCGAATGCCATCTTCACGCCGGCTTTCACCGCTTTCTGGAAGGTCTCGCGCTGCGCCTTGCCTACCATCCTCTCCTTGTCGATGTTCTCCTGCTCCAGCCCAAACTTGATGGCCTGGCCCAGCAGGTAATCGTCGTTGTAGATATCCATGTCGAAGTAGGTGCCGTGCTCCCTGGCAAGGCGGATATCTTCGTCATCGGCGAGGCTGGCGTGTTCGATGGAGTCGATGCCGGCGAGGATAGAGTCCTTGATACCCTGCGTTCCGTGGGCGTGTGCGGCGATCTTGCGGCCCGCTTTGTGCGCCTCGTCGGCAGCGACTTTCAATTCCTCGAAGGAAAACTGCTCTGCGCCGGGGCTGTCGCCTTTCGAGAGCACACCGCCGGTAGCCAGAATCTTGATGACGTCCACGCCATACTTCACCTGCGCCCGCACCACGTGACGCACTTGCTCGGGTCCGTCGGCAATCTGATAGTTGCGCTCCGCAGGGAACAGCGTGACGCTGGTCTCTGGCGAGTAATTATTCAGGTCGCCGTGGCCTCCGGTGATGGAGATTCCCGGCCCACTAGCAACCACGCGCGGTCCGATGATGTATCCCTCGTTGATGTAGTTGCGCAGGTCCACCGCCATAAATGGACCCGAGCCGACATCGCGAACCGTCGTGAAGCCCGCCAGAAGTGTTGTGCGCGCATTCTTCTCGGCCGCGAACCCTTCTTTATACGGCGTCCACTTGAAGTGGTTGATGGGGTTGTATAAGTCCGACCGTGCGCCCAAATGAGTGTGACAATCGATCATGCCGGGAAGAACCGTCGCCTTCGACAGGTCGACGACCTTTGCCCCGCTGGGAATTTGCGTCGAGGCCGCGGGCGCGACCGCTTTGATACGTTCTCCCTCGACAACGATCACTACGTTGTCGCGATAGCTGTCGCTGGTGGAGTCAAAGAGGCGGCCGGCGCGGATGTAGGTGACGGCGAGCTGTTCAGGGTTCCTGGCGGCAGTACTCTGCTGTGCCGCCGCCAAAGATGGTGCTGCTGCCGCCACAAGCAGGACAGCGAGTAGTCTCAGCTTCAAGGATGGAGCTCCTGATCGAAATAAAGAAGCAGATAGCGTGAAACTATAGCAGAGCAGAAGTTGCCGCCTGCGCCAAGACTTACAGCTTCGCCCGCAACATGTTGATGACGTCATCGGCGGTGATTACGCCGGTGAGCCGGGCCTCGTCATCGATCACAGGCAACGTGAGCAGGTTGTACTTGTCAAACATTGCCGCGACTTCCTTTTCGTTCGCGCCGGGATGGATAGTGGGTACGAATCGCGTGCTCAGAAGCATAAGGGGAGTTTCGGCGGGAGCGAGAACGATCTTCGCGAGCGGCACCGCGCCCAACAGCTTATCTTTCTCGCCGATGATGAAGATGGTGCTCATGCTCTCCAGCCCGCCCTCGAAGTTGCGCAGCATCTCAACCGCGTCGCCCACCTTGGCATGAGAGTGCAGCGCCATGTACTCGGTGGTCATGCGCCCGGCGGCCGTGTTGTCCTCGAACGCCATCAGTTCGGAGATCTCGGCCCGGTCCTCGGGCTCCATCTCGGTGAGGATCTCCTGCGTCTCCGCCGGAGGCATGTCGGCCAGCACGTCGGCGGCGGCATCGGGGTTCATCTCCTCGATGATGTCCGCGGCGCGGTCGGAGTCGAGCGAGCTGAGAATTGAGACCTGGAGCTTGGGATCGATTTCCTCCAGCGTTTGCGCAGCGACCTCTTCGTCCAGGGTCTCGAAGACAGCCTCGCGCTCGGCGGGAGCGAGTTCTTCGACGATGTCTGCAATGTCAGCGGGATGAAGCGATGCCAGGCGGTCCAGCGAGATTTTCAGCTTCACGCGCCGCGCAGGGTCGGTTTCGATGAGATCGACGAATTCCCAGGGAATCATTCGCGGCGGAACTTTGGCGAGCATCGCATGCAGTGGTCCGGCTGGCACGATCCCTTTCAGCAGGCGGCGGATGGCTCCGCGCGCGCCAACATCCACTGCGGCCAGCTTCAGGATTAGGTGCTCGTGGCCAACCTCTTCGTGGATATCGATGTCGTTGACCCGCACGACCTTCCGGCCATGCACATCGATGATCTGCTGGTCGAGCAGATCGCGACCCAGCAGCAGCAGACCTTCGCCGTTGGCATAGGGCGACCATTCGGTAGCCAGCGTGCCGATGCGTACTCCACCATTGATCGAGCTGATGGCTTTAGGATTCAGCAGGCGGTCCCCGAAACGCGTCTTGACCACCACGCCCGAGATGCGGGTGGCATCTTCCTGCGGATCGACCGTGACTTCGCGCACTTTGCCGGCTGAGCTTCCGGAGCGGTCATAAACAGGCGCGCCCAGCAGCTCGGAAAGTGCGATCGAAGGCATACTTTCACTATATGCGATGCAACAGAAATCGCTGACGCAAAAGTTTCGGGACACCGAACTTCGAGGTTCAAGTTCCGAGTTGGGTATCAGGCGTCCGGTTTCAGTTGATCAGATCGGCCCGAGGGCTTGGTGCGAACGCGATGGGTCTGGCTTCGTCATACGCGTTTGGCTGCGCACTTCGGAACGTATCAACCGGGCAGGCTCTCCGACATCTGACGCCCTGACACCTGAAACCTGATGCCCCATGTCCCATATTTTGCGCATCACCAAGCGACCCTGCGACACTGGTTGATATGCCCTTATTTACTTGCAAAGCTGTACTTCTGGATTTAGACGGTGTTCTGGTCGATTCCACGCCCTGTGTCACGCGTGTGTGGAGGACCTGGGCGAACGAACATGGGCTCGATGCGGAGCATATTGGCCATATCACTCACGGCCTGAAGGCCATCGAGCTCATCCGCATGGTGGCGCCGCATCTGGATGCCGAGCGCGAGATGCGGAAGGTGGAGCAGATGGAAATCGACGATACCGACGGCTTGCGCGTGCTGCCTGGCGCGCGAGAGCTGCTGGAGAAGCTTCCCACCGCCAACTACACGATCGTTACCTCCGGCACCCGAAGGCTTGCGACCAAGCGGTTGCAAGTTGCTGGGCTGCCCGTCCCGTCAAACATGATCACGGCAGACGAAGTGATCAAAGGGAAGCCCGACCCTGAGCCATACCTTGCAGGCGCCACGTCATTGGGAGTCACCGCCGACGAATGCGTGGTCTTCGAAGACGCGCCGTCAGGCATCCTTTCCGCGAAAGCCGCCGGGGCGACAACGATCGGAATTTCCACGACGTATAAGCCGGAAGGAATTGCCGCTGCTGACCTCGTCATCCCGTCGCTGACGTGCGTCCGAGTGCTGGGAGAAAATAATCACAAACAGCTTCGCTTGGAGATCGCCGGCATTTCGGGCTGACTTGTTCCAGGCGTCCTTAATTCAGCGCGAGGAATATATGTGCTTGCGTCCACAGTGGATGCTGAAAAAGCACTCCATGACCTGCACCGTCGTCACCTGGGTATGTGTATAGCTGCGCCTTCTGCATGCCATAGCTTGCCTGATAGCCGTCGACCAGCGCCTTGCCGTAAGTCCACTGAACGAATAGGTCCTCGTAGCCATTGATTACCGTGATCTTCCCCGTGTTCAGGATCGGCACGCAGTTGGTAACGACCGGCGCATATGGGACGGACGAGCTGACCTGACACATTCCTCCGTTTCGTGGCGACGAGAGCACCGTGCCGGAGCAGGAGCATGAGGTCGAGGTGAAGTTCGGCGCCGCGACCTGACAGTTGCAGATGTTGTAGTCGTTGTCGAAGGCGCGTTCCTGCAGGAACAAGCCGTGAGGTATACCATCCGTAATCGACCAAGGTTCTGTTGCGCGGTTCTTGAGATCGTTCTCAAGGGTTTGATCGCAGTGGTTGAGCAGAGTGCACTCCAATGTCACATTAAGGTCCACTTCGCCTTGGACAGGATTAATTGTGGCAGTACATACATTATTCAACCCACTGTAGGGCGGCTCATTCTCGTAGGGGAAGATGAGCTCGATTCCATCCTTTTGCAAGGCGCTGGTAATTTTGACGTTGGGATAGATCTGTTGCACCGCGTCCAGCAAGGTAGTCACGCATTGCGCCTGATTGCCGCTTTGAAACCCGTCGGTGTTGCCGCCAGGGCGGGTTGCAATCAGCACGAGGTTGCGAATCGTTCGCGCCGGGTTGGAGACAGGCGACAGAAAGGCGTACTTCAACGCCAGATTCGTGCCCAGCGACCAGCCTCCGGGATCGACGACGGCAGTTGATATGCCGTAGCGAGCAGTGACATCGTCGAGCATCGCATCTACAACGTCGGCGACCTGGTCTCCGGTATAAGTTGCAGAGGGAGGAAGCAGGCCGGTCCCTGGGTAGTCGAAGAAGACGATGCGATAGTCGTGGCAGATCGAGACGTCGCCATCCTCTGCAGGATCGTAGTCGGGGTTGTTGACGATCAACGGACTCCACGTCGAGTTGGTAAACGTTTGTACCGGCCAGTCAGGAAGGATAGCGCTCGATAGCGCTCGTGCCGTTGAACATCACGAGGATTTCGCTGCTGACAGCAGCGTCCCCGATGACCACGTAGTCGAGGTGGTCCCCGGTTCGCGGATTAGTGAAATATGTCAGCCCGGGGTCGGCCGCCAGGTCGCGCAGCTTAGTTATGCTCGCACAGGGGATTGGTGCACTTTGTGCCCTGCGGACGTGCGGCTGTGCAACAGCAAGCGAAACAAGAAGGGGTAAGAACAGACTGACGAGTGACAGCTTCTTCATGCTTTGGTCTCCAATGCCGTGCGGGGTGAAGGGCTGAACCGGATAGCTGGGCCCGTGCCACGGGAAGAAAGATCCGGTGGCGAGCGGCAATCTAGCATGGGTGAATGCCAGCTTCAATCCAAAATCAGCTTGTGTGGCAGGCAGAGGTGCTCTGTGCGTTGTCTTTGAAGGTTGGTCTGGGGATCCGACGTCCGGTAAGTTGCCGCACGGGCGCGTAGTCGAAGTACCCCTTCTCGCAAGCGAGATCTGCGAAGTCGAAGACGGGGACCTGCTCGGCGCCCGCGTTCACGCGAAATTAACACGATGAACCGCTATCTTTTCGCTAGGTTGGAAGGGCTTGCAGCTCTTCGACTCTCGCCGCGACGGATCCAGGTGCCGTTTTGCCGCGCCAAGCTTCGGCAAAGCGCGGTGGCTCGTCCTTTGGCTGCTGGGCCTTTTATTCGCCCTGCCCGCTTTCGCGCAGCTACCCGACATCACGGCCGGACAAAAGCCTTCCCCTGAGGAGCCGGTCGAGGCGGTTCCAACCATCTTCCCTCATCCCGAGGGACGGTACTGGATCTCCGGTCAGATGAACTTCATCTTCCAGGCGAATGCGCCGTTTTATGCTCGGTATTCCGGAGCGCAAAGCTTCAAGCCGGTATACGCAACCACCAGCTCCAGGATCCTGACCCTGTATACCGGCTTCCAGATCAACAACTCGATGGAGCTGCTGGCGGATGCGGAATCCGCCAGCGGATTAGGCTTGAGCCAGGTGCATGGAATCGCCGGGTTTCCTGATCTCGATTCCGTCAAGGACTCGGATCTCACCGCCGCTCCCTATCTGGCGCGCTTGATGTTTCATGCGGTAATTCCGCTAGGTCCGACCAAGACGGAGAACGCAAGCAATCCTTTGTCGACCTTCTCCGAGTTGCCCACGCGCCGGCTGGAGATTCGCATCGGCAAGTTCTCCATGACGGACTTCTTCGACACCAACGCCGTCGGTAGCGACAGCCACTTACAGTTCATGAACTGGAGCGTCGACCAGAACGGAGGCTGGGATTTCACCGCCGATCCTCGCGGCTACACGTGGGGCATTTACACCGAATACCAAAGCCCAGCATGGGGCTTCCGTTTTGCTGAGGCGCTGTTTCCCGGCCCAAATCTTGGCGACGGTTTGGAGTGGAACCTGCGCAAGGGGAACACTTCCTCCTTCGAGTTCGAGCTGCATCGCGGGTTCCTGAAGAAGAAAGACGGCATTATTCGCGTACTGTCCTATGTCAACAACGGCAACATGGGGACTTACCAATACGCGAACGAACAGTTCCTGAATGGCACGGTGACCACCCCAGACCTGGCGGACCATCCGGAGTGGGTGACGACCAAGTATGGCTTCGGTCTAAACTTCGAGCAGGTACTGACCAACGACCTGGTTCTTTACGGACGTTTTGGCTGGAATAATGGCAAGACCGAGTCCTGGTCGTTCACTGAGGTGGACCAGGTCTTTTCCGGCGGACTTGGTGCGGCGGGGCGCATGTGGGGCCGCCACTTTGACCGGGCGGGAATCGCCTTCGTCTCCAACGGAATCACCAGCGAGCACGCCCATTATCTGGGCTTTGGTGGGCTCGGCCTGATGCTCGGCGATGGGAAGCTTTCTTACGCCAGAGAGAACTTGATGGAAGCCTATTACACAGCACACATCTGGCGCGGCCTGTTCCTTGGGCCGGACCTTCAGCTGATTGTGCACCCCGGATACAACTCGGTTCGCGGGCCGGTGTTCGTGCCGTCCTTCCGCTTCCATGTGGAGTTGTAAGTGGTGAGAACTGTCCCGCTTTCAAAGCGCGCTGCGTTAGTCATCGCACAGTTGTGCGCGGTCGCACTCTGTCTCGCTCTCTCCGTGTTGCCGGTGCGGGCTCAGTCGGGACAAACCCTGCAACAGGTGAAGACCTTGGTTGTCGACTCCCTGGGCCCGGGCAAGAACGATGACTTGCTGCGGAGCTATCTCATCCGGCAATTGGAAAAAAAGGGTGGCTACACGATCGTCGACGACAAGAGCAGCGCGGATGCTGTGGTCAAGGGCTCGGGCGAGATCTGGATCAAGAGCTATGAAGCGACCAACTGGCGTTCTCCCAGGAATAACCGGCAGGCAGTCTACAGCGGATTTCTCTCCGTCGAGGTGATAGGGCGCGACGGCGCGACCCTCTGGTCGTACATGGCGACGCCCTACAAACTCATCTGGACAAACATCGCCGACGAACTTGCCGGCAATCTGGTGAAGGCAATGGTTGCAGCACGCGAGCAGGCGGCCGATCCCTTCATGAGCGCACCGGCAATGCACCTGGCTCCGGCGACTCTACATGGCGCAGGAGCGACGTTCCCGGCGCCGTTATACGTCCGGTGGTTCCAGTCCTTCCACCTGTCGAATCCCGGAATCCAGCTCAATTACGACGCCGTCGGTTCCGAAGCCGGGCTGAAGATGCTGCAAGAAGGGGAGGTCGACTTTGCCACCTCGGACGCTGCCTCTCCTGACGTGCGCGACCTGAAGCTGGGCACCGGATACTGGCGCGTGCCCGTTGTGCTGGGCGCGGTCGTTCCCGCTTACAACGTGTCCGGACTGTCGGAAGACCTGCGATTCACCCCGGAAGTTTTGGCGGGCATTTATCTGGGAAAGATTACAAAGTGGAATGATCCGGAGATTCGCCGCTGGAACCACGGCGTCGATCTTCCGGATGCCGACATCGTCGTGATCCATCGCTCCGACGGCAGCGGCACAACCTATACCTTCAGCGATTACCTTTCGAAGGTGCGTCCCGAATGGAACGATAAGCTGGGTGTGGCCTATCAGCTCAACTGGCCGGTAGGCATAGCGGCTGACGGCAACGCGGGCGTGGCCTCTGCCATCGATAAAACGCCGAACTCCATTGGATACGTCGAGCTCGTCTATGCGATCCGCCGCCAGCTGGCTTTTGGTTCGGTCCGCAACAGCTCGGGCGTATTCGTTCGCGCCAATCTCGATAGCGTTGCCGAAGCCGCAAAAGACACTGGCTCGGCAACTAGCGGGGGGCCGGCAGCGATCACCAATGCTTCGCGCAAGGGAGCTTACCCCATCGCGACCTATACCTGGATGGTCCTGCCGCAGCAGATCAGCGACGGCGCCAAGCGTGCGGCCTTGCTGGCGATGCTTGAGTGGGTGCTTACCGAGGGCCAGAAGGAATGCTCCGCACTGGCCTACACGCCTTTACCTCGCGTGGTCACCGATCAGCAGCTGGAGCTGGTGAAGACTCTGATGAAGCCCGCGAGTACGGAACCACCAGCCAAGCCATGACAACGCGGCAAGCCTGCGCAGAAATATAAAAGTCCTTTCGCCACGCAGTAGAATCCAAAGCCAAAGATCAACCGGCCTTCGCAACACAATTCACAACAGGAGATTTCGGATGAATGTCTTCGTGGCAGCGGTATGCATTGGCATCGTAGCCGGCCTTCGTGCACTCACGGCTCCCGCTTTGGTGAGTTGGGCCGCCCATTTGGGATGGCTCCATCTCGAAGGCACGCCTCTCGCCTTCATGGGTTCGAAGATCGCGTTGGTGATCTTCACTCTGGGTGCGCTGGTTGAATACGTCACCGATCAGCTACCTAAAACCCCGGCGCGAACCGTTCCGCCGCAGTTGATTGCGCGTGTCATTATGGGAGGCTTGTCCGGCGCCTGCGTCGGCGTGTCCGGAGGCACGTCTCTCGCAATCGGAGCCGTGCTTGGCATCGTTGGCGCGTTGATCGGCACCTATGGCGGCTATCACCTGCGCAAGGGTTTGGTTAGCGACCTCAACGTGAAGGACATCCTGATCGCCATCCCGGAAGATCTAATAGCGATCGGCCTGGCCTACTTCACGGTTGCTCCTCGGTAATCTCGAGCCAGAGGCTGACGCATGAAATACGACGCGATCGTCATCGGCAGCGGACAGGGCGGAAATCCGCTAGCGCAAAAGCTGGCGGACCAGGGTTGGACGGTCGCCATCGTCGAAAAGAAGTATCTGGGGGGTACCTGCATCAACACCGGATGTACGCCCACCAAGACGATGGTGCACCGCGCGCTGGTGGCCCACTACGCTCGCGACGCCGCTCGCTGGGGCGTTCATACCCACGACGTGAGCGTTGACCTCGCCGAGATCGTCGCGCAAAAGGACAAACTGGTTCTCTCCAAACGCGAAGGCCAGCAGAAGTCCATCGACAGCCGGCCTAACCTGCATCTCTATCGTGGCGTGGCGCAGTTTACCGCGCCGCACGAGATCAAGGTCGGAGATCAGGTGCTCGAAGGTGAGCGCATCTTCATCGACACCGGCGCGCGCCCCCAGATTCCGTCGATCCCCGGGCTGGATTCCGTCAACTACTTGACGAACGAAACTATCATGCAGTTGACGACCGTGCCCAAGCATCTCGTTGTTGTCGGCGGTGGCTACATCGGGATCGAGTTCAGCCAGATGTTCCGTCGTTTCGGAAGCCAGGTCACCGTGCTGCAGAACGGCGAGCAGATTCTCGGCCACGAAGATCCCGAAATTGCGACCGAGTTGCAAAAAACGCTGGAGTCGGAAGGCATTCGCTTTCGGCTCAAGACCAACGTGACGAAGGTCGAGAACCAAGGCGGCACGATCGTTGTTACGGCCGGGAAGGGAAGCGGAGCATCTTCGATCGCAGGCTCACACCTCTTGGTAGCCGCAGGCCGACGCCCCAACACCAGCGAGTTGGCACTCGACAAAGCCGGCATCGAGACTCGACCGAACGGCTCGATCGTCGTCAACGGCAGGCTCGAAACCAATGTGCCGGGCATCTGGGCGCTGGGCGATGTGAAGGGCGGCCCTGCCTTCACCCACATCTCGTACAACGACTATCAAATCATCTACGGCAACCTGGTTGAAGGAAAAAACCTCAGCACCGACGATCGAATCGTTCCGTATTGCGTCTTCACCGATCCGCAGTTAGGCGGCGTTGGCCTGACTGAGAAGGAAGCCCGCGCCAAAGGCTACAAGCTCAAGATCGGCAAGGTGCCGATGTCGAGGGTTGCGCGCGCCTATGAGCGCGACGAGACCGCAGGGCTGATGAAGATCATCGTCGATGCGACGAACGATCGCATCCTCGGCGCCTGCATCCTCTCCGGCGACGGCGGTGAAACGGTTCACATCCTTTACACCCTCATGCTCGCGGACTTGCCCTACACGCTTCTGAAGGGCGCGGTGTACATCCATCCCACATGGGCCGAGGGCCTGTTCTTTCTGATGGACGATATAAAAGCGGTGGATTAGTTGCGCGTATCGCAGCCAAGACGGCACATTCCTGCTGCCAATGCAGTCGAAGACTGTCGCATTCCTGGGACTACCGGCACCGGTTTACCTTCATTCCGGCTATTCTTTTCTTGCGCTCGGAGCCAAGAAAAGCCTAATATTCGCCGCATGGAGGCCAGCCATGAGTCTGTGCGGCCCCGTACGAAACTACCTACTCAAGCTCTCCGTGCTTGCTTTGCTTGTCCCTTGCGTCTTCGCGCAGTCGCCACCCACCTACGACCCGGCCACCGAAAGCAAGATCAAGGGATCGGTTGAAGAGCTGAAACTTGTTCCGCCCGCGGGTAAAACCGCAAGCGCATACCTGATCATCAAGATTGGCGAGGCGAAGGACCAGGTATATCTCTGCCCCAAGACCTTCCTCGACGAAGTAGGGGCGAGTTTTAGCGCAGGCGACGTCGTCGAGGTGACCGGTTCGAAGGTGAAGCAAGCGGGCGCGGATGTGATCCTCGCGCGCGAAGTCGTCAAAAGCGGCGACACCGTGACCCTGCGCTTCAAAGATGGCAAACCCGCGTGGTGAACTTGAACCGATAGCGCATGGTTACGCCAAGCAGAGAGTAGACATAGGTTGGGGCAGCTCTCTCGAGCTGCCCTTTTCAATCACCCGCTGTGGTTTGCCTGAGTGTCCCGGAAGGGAAAAGGCCAGCATGGCTCCGTCAACTGCGCTGTACAACATACCATTAGCCACGGTCGCCGAATCAGACTCAAAAAAATCGCTTTCGGACTTGCCACAGAAGATCGCCAGTAGTGTCGTCGAGAGCGTACAAGCCGTCCATGTTCTCTTCCTGGAAAGGAAAGTGGAAAGCGACGTACAACACTCCATTAGCTATCACCGGCGAAGCTACGGACCCGTCCCCAACGTTGTAGTCCCACAGGAGCATACCGGTCGCGGCCTTCACTGCTACGAGATCAGGCCCGCCTCCGAAGTGTGAACAGGCGATGAAACTTAATCCCTTCATCGAGGCTTGGCAGAGAGGCCCATTGCCGAGGTCGACTTGCGTTCCCCCTTCATGCTTGGTAACCCGAAGGCGTACATGTTGCCGTCCTCGGAGCCGATATACACCATGCCGTTGGCCACCGCCGGCGAAGACAGGATTGGTTGCTGGGTCGCATAGCTCCACAGGAGCGAGCCTGTAACCGCGTCGAACGCGTACACCTTGCTGTCCTGGGATCCGATGTAGACCACGCCATTCGCCACCGCCGGGGATGACCACACCATATCGCCGGTCGTGTAATGCCAGAGATTCGCCCCTGTCTTGGCGTCCAACGCGAGGACGTCTCCGTAGGGCGCCCCGAAGTACACCACGCCATTCGTCACCGCGGGCGACGAAACGACACCATCTCCCCCGACGGCGTACACCCATATTTGCGTGCCCGTGCTGGCGTCCAGCGCGTAGTAGTTGCCGTCTCCGCCACCCACGTAAATGACGCCATCCACCACGGCCGGCGACGAAAAGACCCCGCCTACCGAGAGTTCGCGCTTCCAGATCAGCGCGCCAGTATCTGCGTTCAGAGCGTAGAAGTTCCCCAGGTAATCGCCAAAGTAGACGATACCGTTGGCTACCGCCGGAGAAGAGTTGATCTGACTGTATTGGATTGGGTAGCTCCACACGAGCTCGCCAGTGTCAGCCTTCAGCGCATACACAACACCGTTTTCGGAACCGACGTAAGCGATACCGTTGGCAACCGCTACCGACGACGTTCTGCTATCGGTTTGGTACGTCCAAATGACGGTGCCGGTATTGGCGTTCAAGGCGTAGAGATTGTGATCGTAGAAGTACACACCAAAATAGACCACGCCATTCACTATCGTGGGCGACGAATCGACATAGTAGCCAACCGCAAATTGCCAAACCAGCGCACCCGTGTCGGCGTTCAGGGCGAACAGGGTATTGTCGGCCGAACCGATATAGACCATGCCATTCACAACAGCCGGCGACGAGAAATAGACTCCCCCTGGAGTCGGGTAGCTCCACTGCAGGGCAAGACTCCCAGCCGTGTCCGCGCTGAGTATGTTTTCGTAAGGGTTCGTACCCGAATGGTGCGGTTCGAAGCGAAACTGTGCCCAGTCGGTCCGCACCAGGAACGATTTCTGCGCTGATTTCTGGCCGACGTGCTCCTGCGCCGTAATCGTGTGCTCGCCCGGCAGCGCCGAGGCCGGCACCTGGAGATGAGTCAACGCGGGTCCCGCGACGGTGACGACGCCGTTCCCAAATGAGCCGCTGGAATCGGTGGTCGTGGAGGTCACAAGAGTGCTGTCAAAGTAGATGTCGACGGCGGTGAGTGGATCGAAACCCGACCCTTGAAGACGAACGTCCGTCGTGGGCGGCCCCGCCTGGGGAAGATCCCACAGCTGAGTCACCTGTGGCGCAGAAACTGCCAGGCTCGGAGTATAGGACTGGGCTTGCGCCATGCGGTTGGCCAGCGTCAGAGAGGCAATCGCAAGCAGTAAGACCGGCAGGAACGTCACACGACACTGGTACATAAGGTGGGCTCCTTAGTTCTCTGTGGCTCATAGCGAAGCAACTTGCTGGGCTGTTGCGTGAAGTGGCGCCGACCCGGGAGAGCAGCGGAATTATGTCAGGGGTGGCAGCAGGAGTCTATCCAAAAAGTGTGAGATTGTCAGGTGCCCGTGGAGTCTCTAAAGAAAAGTGGCATGAGAAAATCGACGCGCCCTGACCCGCCGGGGTGGGGAACCCCCGACCTACTGATCTCCGCCGAGAGCGAAATCGATCCAACTATGAATAAAAATGGCGCGCCCTGAGAGATTCGAACTCCCGACCTACTGATTCGTAGTCAGTCGCTCTATCCAGCTGAGCTAAGGGCGCGCATGGTATTGCGGCTTCATGAGTATAGCAAATTTTGCCCGCCCTCTGGAGAGCCGCGCGAGCCGACACAACCACCAGGGGGTCTCTCGCGCGCCCAAAGTTCCCGGCGTCGCCGCTCACGGCAGCACCTTCGGCGGAGGCGGCGGGGTGAACTGGCTGATATCGGCATAGCCCAGGGCGCTCTCGATCGCGGCCATCTTGCCCACCGCGTCATCGAAGCCGTCCTTGCCGAACATCTTATGCTCGATGTCTTCAAACTGGTCCGACAGTTCGTCGAGCTGCTTATCCGTGAAATGCGTCTTCCATGCGGGGAAGACAACCGTATCTTCGCGTGCCGCGTGATTCTGATACATCAGGACGAAGGCATCCAGCGCCCGCGCCATGGGTTCGGCATTGGCGGTGGCGATTTTGCCCGACTTGGTCACTTGCAGGATGTACGCGGTAATCTCGCGCCCGCGGTCGTGTTGCGCAATCAGGATGGGCACGTAATTTGCCGCCTCGCCAGGGTTTTCTTCACGATGGGGAAGATGTGCTGCTCTTCCAGCATGCGCTCGTGATAGTTCTCGCCAAAGTCGCGGAACAATTGCGCAGTCTTGTACAACTGCAAAGCATCGATGGCGCCGGCATTGCTTCGGA
>Ga0335085_10009902_pt1 | contig 14304 bp, 18 predicted proteins | sample Lox_Sample_45_FD_206712 | JGI IMG/M metagenome (GOLD analysis project Ga0335085, IMG submission 206712) | Soil microbial communities from Loxahatchee National Wildlife Refuge, Florida, United States - Lox_Sample_4.5 | ecosystem: Environmental > Terrestrial > Soil > Wetlands | place: USA...
CAATGTGTCGATTTGCCACTTCGTCTAGATAGCCACTCTTGACGGCATCGATTATGCTCTGGATGAGTGGCTGATAGAAAAGATCATCGTCCGTGCGGTACGGAGGCGGCCCATCCTCATCGTCATTGTCGGGATTCGCAACTATGTTGATGACCTTCTTGACAATGTGATCCGGTGGTGGATACTTAGAGAAGCCGCCGTGCGTAGCATCCTTGCCCGAGTTTGTAGTGCTGCTCCTTATCTCGTCGCGTTCAGTGGCGTTGCCGCGAGGAGGCTTCGCTTTTTCAGTGGATTGACCGCATCCCATGGTGAATAATGTGAACGAATATGATAGGAACGATGGGAGATGGGGTTATGTTCTCAGTCCAGCCAAAAGGGCACGGAGGCGAACAGACGGAGAGAGAGACGCTAATTTATATTTTTCGTGATGGGGCGAATACCGCAGAAGTTAGGCGAGGCCTCTTAGCAAAATTCAATGGATTGGGCAGGCAATATATCCTTTGAATTTAGGGTTAGGTGTAAGCACGTCCCCGCCTCGAAAAATGGCGGGACGACTCCGCCTCGTTCGATAATAATATGCTGCACTTGGCCCGCCCAATGATAGGAGGGCACATACAACCGGATCTGAGTTTCTCGCATATCTTGAATATTTGTAAGGGCTAGGCTCTATTTCTGACTCCTATTCTGTCTTCCTTTAAGTCCGGACTGGTGATCAGAATGATACAACTTATTCCGTTGATTTGTTCTTCCTTTGCTCCCATGCATATACCAGTTTATCAAATAAACATATGTCCTAGCTTCCGGACCCACCGCGCGCGATAATTGGCGATAAAAAAGTTGTCCACCTCAGAGTTCAAGGTTTTGACCCTCTCGGGATAGCCTCACTGAAAATAAGTTCACATATCCTACTCACCCCTAAAATAGTATGCAATCCGTGGGACGATGCCACAAAATCGACGCTTGGATACGCACATGACACAAATTTCACATTAATCTGGCCACCAAGAGAATCAGTTCTTAGCGGAAAACACGCTTAGATCGGTCGAGTCACAGCCAGTGACGTTTGAGGTCGGAATCACGACCCTCCACAAAATGGATGTGCTGGCTCGGGCGGTCGCTCTGACCCCTCTGTCTCGCCCGTTCGGCGAAGTCGCGTCGATACAGTCTCCATCGGGGGTTGTGCAGTGCGAACTTGACGAGCACCTTGGCCTTTGCAGCGATGATGTGACATGGAAAGCCTTGTTCATTGGTCAGATGGTCGTATGCTCAGATACTGTTAAAGCGAAGCGGCGCAGCCAGCGGAGTCACTGCCTCTTCCAGGTGATTCATTTCACAAGCCGGAACATATGCCTTTTGCGTGGATGCCTTTCGACGTCACGTAGGACATCGCCTCGTCCTCTGGAACAATTCTGACTTTGCTTCGTCATCCCCTATGATTAATCCATTTCACATGATGTGCTACAACCAAACTCCGAGAGGTCATAGCGAGGGTCGGATATGAATCACCGTCGGCGATAGTCCTCCTGTACATCGCACACAGGCAGTGAGATGGAACCGAATTCAACTGGGCATTTGTATGCCGTGGCTACAGGGTTTGCATCTGACGTCATAAACACGGGCCATCCTAAGGACTGGTGATACAAACTGTGCACAGCCAGCGTTATAAAGCAGCCATCTCGGGGATCAAAGGGATACCATTGATATGTTGAAGGAATGAATCAGAAGAAGGAAGAGGGTTGATGAGCCAAGAGCACCGCCTTCTTTTAGCTGTAGCTTTGACCCTTCTAGACTTGCGTGGCAGTACTGAGTTTCCGCCGTGAATGACGTCGTCGGGCGGTTGCTAAGGGAGGGTATAAATTGCGCGGCGAACTCCTTCGGGCCTCAGAACTTCAGTGACATTTTCCAGACATTATCCTCCAGAATATGTTTAAACATCTCTCAAGTCGCCAATCAACAATGCCCTCTGGCCTCGGGGACAATAACGACAAAATTTCTCGATCGACCAAAAGGGCAATCGACGACACCATCCTGCCAGACAATGGTCTGACGCCCCTTCCGGCCGCAGAACCCACCGCTGACAGAAATCTCGATCTCAAGAAACTCGTCAGAGAACGTTCAAATGTTCAGACGGATCTCATTTCTGCCCAATCCAATTGTGATTCGACATCAAAGATTGCGCTCGACAACGACTTAGAAAAGGGAGAACAGGCGACCGCAAAGAAGCATTGGTGTTCACCACAACCCCAAGGCATTGCTCGGCCGCGCAAAAACACGTTCCCGAGCTTCTGCAAGGAAATCCTGCTTTCGAGCTGGGTAAATGTGCTATTGGTCTTCATTCCCGCAGGAATAGCGGTCCATTTCGCTCCCATCAATCCGGTGGTGGTATTCGTTATGAACTTTCTGGCGATCGTCCCGTTGGCTGGGGTAAGTCGTCCTCTGGGAGGCGTTCCTCCTTTTCCTTACAGTTTTGAGCCGGACTGAATTTGTCTAGTTGTTAGGATTCGCCACCGAGGAGATCTCGAAAAAGGTCGGACAGACCGCTGGGGGGTTGTTGAACGCTACATTCGGTACGTCTATCTCTTTCGTTATCTGACGAAGGCAACGCCGTGGAATTGATCGTCTCCATCATCGCTTTGATCCAAGGCAAAGGCTCTCTTGTTCAGGCTTCGCTTCTGGGGTCTATGCTATCGAATTTATTGCTAGTGCTGGGCATGTGTTTCTTTTTCGGTGGATGTACCCGTAAGGAACAAAGCTTCAACATGACGGTATCTCTACGTCGTGAAAACAAAACTGATCAAGGCTGCCCAAACCTCGTCGTCGTTGCTGGTGGTCGCGATAGCATCTCTGCTAATTCCGGCCGCATTCCACGCGTCTCTCGGATCTTCGACGGTCTCCGAGGACGGGGTGGGGAAAATAAGCCGTGCGACGTCGGTTTTGTTGCTCGTCGTGTACGGAACGTGCCTCCCCGCCCTAATAGGCATCTGACCCCAGGTATCTTTTCTTCCAATTAAAGACGCACGCATTTTTGTACGACGAGGAACAGGATGAAGAGTCCGAAGGGAACGAGGAACTGCCTAAAAAAAGGGCATGGTGGGCGGCTGGCTTGTACCCTTCCGGTTCTCGACACGGCTAAATCAAGGCTCTTATTGACAAGCGCATTAGTCGCCGTCTGTGCGGAGTTCCTGGTGGACAGCATCGATGGGATGGTGAAAGGAAGCGGCGTGTCGGAAACATTCGTTGGTTTGATCCTGCTCCCGATTGTCGGGAACGCCGCCGAGGTTGAGTGTCCTCCGTGAAAGGTACTGATGGTGCAGCACTACACGGCGGTCAGCGCGGCTATCAAGGACAAGATGGATCTGGCCATCGGCGTCGCGGTTGGCTCGTCGATGCAGATCGCATTGCTAGTGACTCCATCGATGGTGCTACTCGCATGGTTTATAGGCGCGGACATGTCGTTGTTCTTCAACACTTTCGAAACATGCATACTCTTCATTGCCGTGATGTAGATTATTTGATCTTCGACGTCCGTTAACGATAGACTCGTCACATATTTGATCCAAGATGGGAAGAGCAACTATTTGGAAGGTCAGCTTTTGATGGCAGTTTATTTGGTCTGAGCCCCCTGCTATGTGCCGCTGATGTAAGATCGTCGCAGTTGCCGTATGGTTTTACCCGACACTGTGAAGGGCCATTTAGCTACCATATCCGACATTTCCCTCAATACCGGCTCTGAATGTTTTCGCTATAATTGAAATCCGTAGACAATTGAAAAACGTCCATTCAATCCAGCCATGTAACCATTGGTGCGTGGTTTCTCATTGGTCGTAAAAATTCCATGTAATCACAAGACCGGGCGAATCGTCTTTCGATAGCATTTGACCCGGCGTCCATTTCCTGTCATAATAAATAAAAGAAACCGGCACTCGAGCCTGTCATAGTGCTAAACACGATGGCAATTCTCTATCTGTCAGTGTTCCCGGCATTGACTTCAGTATACCTATCGTCGTTGATGAATGTCATTATTGAGCAATGTTTTTAGACTTCGGCTTTAGTTATGGTTCCGCGTACCTTCTATATATTGTGTTTTTCAACTTCAACGGTCGAATGTTTGGTCGTTTGTTTTAGATCGGACTAATGGTTGGTGGTTACAACATTTAGGGACCAATGTTTGGTCACTTGCTTTAGGGTGCGTTTGTTTCGTGGCTAAATGGCCATTTGGCGCCACCAAATGGCCATTTCCACCAAACGGCAATTTTGGAAAAATTTGCGTGTTTGGTTGACTCTTCGATCTGCCTGTTGAATGGCCATTTTGTCAATCGCGGAAATCGGCGATTGACAAAATGGCCATTTGATTTTTCTTGCTATCAGCCTGACTCCTTATCACGTCTTTTACCACTCCCACACTCTTTGTCTGCCATGACTCGCAGTAAACGACTATACACTGCCAATTTGTAAAGCCTACTACTTTCTTTAATCTAATTGTAGATTATCGTCTGAGTGCAATGCTGCCCATTCGCAAACCAAAAATTGCCGACTCAGCTGCAAAAAGGAAAAACTTGGCTCAGTGTGTGTTTGGCTGCGGGAATGGCCATTTTACAAATGGGCGATTTACCGCCGCTAAATGGCCATTTGCCCAACGGGCCATTTGAACCGGCCAGCGCAACCAAACTGCACCTTAGATTTGACTAATGTTTGGCCATTAATTTTAGTTACGACCAACGTTTCCACTTTTCAATATCTAGAAATGAACGGGACATCAGATGAAAGCGTGAGCAGGAAATAATAATATACCATTTCAACCAAATAACTCGAACTACTAAATTCCCATAAACCTACTTCCTCTTTCTGGTTGCTTTAGTTGCAAGTCATGTCGTTGCTTCATTTGCATCTTTACTCAGTTCCTTCGGTATTCTCGTGCTCGGCATCTTCATACTCTACGGCTTCTCCTTCAATCCACCTACGCGCGCTATACAAACCAATATCATTGTCTTCCTCGCAGACCTTGGGCACACCGAATTCGAAAGAATAGAACCTGATTTGAATGCCACCCGGTCTAGTGGAGTTCGACCGTCCTCGTTTTTCTGTAGCCTTTGAGGTCGATCGGTAACCGAATGACAGCATGATTAACTCTTCGGCAACTAGGTCGTCTCCATACGCCTCATGCGCTCTACCGAGTGCGCACAAACCAGCGCTCAAAATGCCCCAGATTTCTTTCCTCATTTCCAGTTCAGGCTCTGCTGCCATATCTCGGGCGCTTTCGACGCAGGCGTTCATGTGGTCTCGCAGGTGTGTCGAGCCGTTCAGCAATCCAACCCCCACAAAAAGCATTCGGCAGCCAATGTTGTAATACTTTTCCTCGTTCAGAGCCATCCATACCGGCATAAACGTGATTCCAGGCGTTATTCGTATCGGGCCGTCTTCACTCTCTCCTCGGAACTCGACCAAACCTTCTCGACGGAGCTCTCCGATTGCTGACTGCAGCGCGTCCCGCCCTTCGTCGACTACTCCATGATTGCCAAGCTCTTCACCTACCTCCAGGAAGAGCTCCAACTCGATCCATTTACTGCCGATATTCGAAAGAAAAGCCAATAGTCGTCTGGCGTCTGATGATAACTTTGGGACCACATCCTCAACCGTCGTTGACACAGGTTTGCTCTCTTCGCCGATAGCTGATATGACCGTTTCCTTGCATGGCATCGACTCGGGCTCGAGTGAAATGTTCGCTCGGGAAAATGTTAAACCCATGGAAGACGGCTAATGTGGGTAAAAAAACGTTTTGTGTTGGAACTCTGCGATGTTGTCGCAACAGATGGGCTTATTGTGCGCTTTATATGCTTGCTCAGGGCAGGGCAAACCTGAGCGACGACTCATCATATGGAGATGATTCATTCCACCACATTCACGCTCTGGGCTCGAACGCATGACACGCATCCCTTCCAGCATCCACGTCGGCGAGGGCCCGCCTCGTCGTCTGTCCATATTCGCCTCTTCCACGTCACATCTCTTTCACATGACCTTTTTGGATAGGCATGCCTAGATCAAAGAATGAGCTTCCGGCAGCGTCACTCAATCGGTGATGACACAGGCTGTGTAGCTCGGACAGGACCCAGGGAGGAGGAAAACCGAGTTCATCTGGGAGTCGCCGTAGCTTTTGGATATGCAATCGCCGCATCATCTGTTTCGTCATCTCGTCGTCATTAATCGGTCTTTCGTTCCAGCCTAACTGGCACTCTACTCCCGGAGGTCAGTGCTCTCCTCAATGGATTGAGCTGGCTTTTCGCCGACATTGCGCTTGACTCGCCCTCTTCTTCGTCATTGTTATATCTCTGAATCTTCCGCTACGTGCCGCCAAGAAATTGGTGCAGTCTCCGTATGATTTTATTCGACGTTGTGAAAAGACCACGTAATATGCTTGGATGGGGGCGTGGGGGGATTTCCGATTGATGGGTACTTTAGTCTGTAACATCACCATTCAGTTAACATTGCCTTTTTATTACATGTTCCACCCCTCGCGCCACTTTGCCTTGATTTAGTAATCCACGACACGCTTTCTACATATCTCAGATTCGTATCAGAAAGGACCCCACGGTTGAACAAGACAACGACAAAAATGGCTTTGAGCATACAGCAGGGGTCCGGGCAAACGTTGGACCGAAAGACATGCCGGTTTTTGGTCGAATGTGGAACGAGAAGGCATCAGAAACGCTGGAAACGTCATCGGGTACGTCGTGAACGAGGAATTCTGACTCAATAGGGCCCCCAAAAGAACGGTAAGGACGCGGTTTCGAAGGGACTGCATGTGAAGCATATCTTCGGAAACAGCCACGCGAAGCGGGTCCCGAACAAGCCGGCGAGGCCTTCCCTGAATTTCTCTGCCCGAGTCCGAGTGGTCGATTTAAATGCGGTTTCACTCACCCCCCAAGTGGATAGACTTTGTCTGACGAGTAGGCCATCAATCGACTCGCAGGTCGGATCGAAGAGAAACCCCGATTTACTCGGCGGTTGGTTCCCTTACTCTCGCCGCGAAGCCCGAACGTAGGGCTCGGCCAACGTTCTCCCCCGAGCCCTCCCCCAGGTGTTCCAGGAGCACCTACACCGAGCCAGGGTCTCCCACGTCGAGTTTTGAAAAGGTGCTACGCGCAATCGCCATTGCGTCTCGGAATACATGAGTGTGCATCTCATGAAAATCTGATTCCATGGGAAGAATGAAACTTGCGGGCCGGAGGTATGAACAAACTAGACGTATTGGGATATATGTGAGTTATAATGTGTGTGGTTTATAGCTCGGAAATTGACTCGGATTCTACATTACGAACGACTTGCTTTGATTCCATGACAAAGAATCCACCTTTCACTTTGCCCAAATTAACTAAGTGAAAAAGGCTCATATTTAGGCTCTCTCTCCACCACCAATCCCAAACAAGAACAACAAATCTCGCGCGGATAACCTGGAGATAGCCTTAGATGCATCTTCCGCCAACGCACTTTCTATGATTTTTTGTTTCTAGGATTAATCACGTTCGGCCGGGAATACAATACCTTGTCCTGCAACGCGAGGATTCGGTCTTCCACCGTCTCCGCGATCACGATTCGATGCACCACCACCGGTCTGACCTGGCCAATTCGGTGAATGCGATCGACTGCTTGAGCCTCGACAAACGGATTCCAAAAAGGATCGAGGATTACGCACTGCGATGCACATGTCAAATTCAATCCGTACGCTCCAGCGCGAAGAGAGACAAGGAATACGGTCTTCCCGGGATCCGAGCGAAAGCCGTCGAGCTCTCGTTGGCGATCTTCGGCCGTCATCGATCCATCGTACTGATGTTAGCAATAACGACATTCAACGTACCCGTCCGAATCGGAAATTTCTCGCCCGCAAGGCCGGTTCGATAATGTCAAGGAAGCCGGTGAACTTCATCAGCAAGGCGTTCGAGACCAGATACCTGAGAAAATACAATCACCTTCTCGAATGGATCGTTTGCCCGAATCAATTCGAGAATCTCACACAGCTTCTCGATTTTGGCGGACGAGATCCAAGGGTCCATCTCGAGCCGCTTGGCTCTTTTGCGGGGACGTCCTTCCCCCCCTCTTTTCCTCTTGCGGTCTCCGTCGAGGTGCCGTCCGTCCCCTGCATCCTCTATGCCTCCATCATGAATCCCGGCTTCGGTGTCTTTGCCATGCGCTACCCTGAAGGCCTCAAGAGAGACCGTGCTCTGCGAACCCAAATCACGCTGTCGTCAGAATCGATAGAGACACACATACCCTGCACATCGGACACTTGGGCTTTGAATTCTCGTCTTTTCGGGCGGCATCCTCTCTTTGCTGATCTAAACACGAAGAGAGACATTCCTCACAGTACTAACGTCAGTTCCGTTACGACAGTCGACATACATGATGCCCGCAAGGAAAACAAAGGGTCGGATTCTCCACTGCGTCAAAGCAAATCGGACACTCAAATCTGGACAAGCCCTTTACCCTCGACACCGTCTGTTGGTCGAACTTCCGCGCCAATTCAATCTGTAGTTCATCCACACACCCCAGTTCTGTCGATCCCACCAAATGCGGGTGAAGACACGCCTGACGAAGTCTCAACAACAAAGTCAACGCATTAGTGTAGTTTCGACCAATCGTTCCCGATGCCTCGTACTCCCTCAGCAGAGCGACCGCACCCCTTTCCAAGGCACGATAGAATTCGAGTTGCTTCTGGTCAAAAACCGCGTGAACCACCCGCGTCGTTTTACCCGGCAATCCCTCGAGGATCTCTACTCCGTCGATTTTCGACGTCTTCGTACGACGCAGGAGAATTGCTTTGAGAAGAGCTTGGAATTTACGCATCGCGTCGTTTCGTATATCACTCTGTTTGAAGCCGAGGATGAAGGCGTCATGAAACGATTTCCAGTCGGAATAAGGGCGGATCCTGAGAAACTTGATCTGGGAATAGATCTCCTCCACGCCATTTTGCATGGGCGTGCCGCTCAGGGCCCAGCGGTATATGCTCTGAAGGGCACACACGGCCTTGGAGGTTAGGGTGTCGCGGTTTTTAATGACCTGGGATTCGTCGATGATGATGCGATACCATTTCGCGTCGAAGAAAAGGCTTTCTGGCGGAAAAGCCGAACGTCCGTCTCGGATGTCGTACGTGTCGCGGGATTTCCATTCACGAGCCTTGGATTAGTTCGAAGAGACGGAGGCGATTACGATCATATTGTAGGTCGTCAGAACGACGTCGTATTGGAGAATATCTTTGACCGTTTTGGCCTTCTTCCCACGCCAGCTGGAATGATGGATGTACACTCTCAGTGGAGGATTCGTTTTGGTTCGAATCTCATCATACCATTGTCGTAACAGGGCGAGAGGAGCACAAATCAGCGTCGTCTTGCAATCGGGATCGTCCGACCTTTTCGACACCATCAAGGCGATACTACTTTGAGCCCGGAACGGAGAGATCCTTACCTCTGAATGGTCTTGCCGAGGCCCATCTCATCTGCCAGAAGGCCGCCTTGGTTTTTGCTGCCCTCCATCTTTTGCATCCACCCCAAGCCCATCTAAAGTCAGCTTCGTAGAAAAGTGACCGGCCTGTTGGTGTTTCATCAATCTGATGTGCCACGCGAGACCCGGTATAACGGCTTCTCTATCCACTGCGATGTCTTCATCCGGTCGGATGTTGGACAAGAGCTCCTTGATTTCCTTTGCGTCTGGAGCGGGAACCGAATAGTCGCCCGGCCGGGGGTTCCAAATATATTGATCTCCACGCACTGAGCCAAACGGATATTGACCGGTCGCAATGGGAGGGCCGGGGAGAGGGAAAAATATATTTTGCCGAGGCGGTCCTGCTTGAGATGTGGGGTCATTTAGCACGATCGGGTTTGAGGGAGTACCATAACGAGGGAAGCCATTCCTCGTACCCAGATCCAGTCCGTGAAGTGTCTGTGCCAGCGGCCATGGCTGGAGGGCGGGGGGCACAAATATCTGCGACGTCCGTTGACCGAAATCAGAGCTAAACGCCGTCGGATATGGCACATATGTCTGCGGTCGTGGATCCTGCTGACGAGGCCAGTATCCATTTGTAAACAGTAGCTGATGTATACGCTCAATACGCTGGCGTTCGGCTTCTTCCATTTGAATATGTCAAATTTGCAATCTCGAGAATACGAAGGACGCGTCTCGCCGCCATTTATATCCGGCATCGGCTCCACGTCGCCTTGCGTAATCTTCAATTGCGAAAGGAAATTGCTCGTGAAATGGAAACCCGGCATCATATCGGCCTTCATTTGACTTACGTGGCCGTGATCGTTCTGACTCAGAGTCCGCACGCTCAAATAGCAAGATGACATCAGAGCGTGTAGGCACTGCCCCTGCATTGGCCTCTCGCCCTATGTGACCATTGCCCAAAGACGCCGGAGTCAGCAGACCATAGCATCGGAATTAGTAAGTCGGATCGTCCAGATTTCTGCGGTGGTCAGATGTGAATGAATCATCAAATTCGTATTATACGAGAAATAAAATCTACATACTAATTACTTCTCCCTGCGTGACTGGTCGCGTGGTGTCCATCTCCAGCGCAGACTGCCGAGGCCTCAAACTTCAAGGTTTCCCAATCCGATCCTCAACATCGAAATGCTTTCACCTATCATTAACGAACAGAGATAGGCGGGGCATGCCATTTTTTCCACCTTCGCCCGACAAATCACGCACTGATAATGGACCGATTTGACCGCCAATTTGGGATACGTTTTCTTTGCACACCACTAAATGTTACACAAAACAAAGTGATGGAGGGACCTCGCACAGAACCAGGTGAGCGCACGGTAGCAATAACACGTCACAATGCTGTGAGAAGCAGATTTTACATTCATTCATGATCGTCAACTCTTCTCTCGACAGGGGCTCGGGGATGTCGGCGTCATGCGAGTCGACGCATCCATCGGAGTCAGAGTCGGATTCTTCATATTCGTCCTCTTCATACCGATCGTACTCGTCCGAATCGGACATGTCCTCTCCAATGTCGTCCTCTTCGGTCTCATCATCCGAGTCGCCATCGAAGACCGATTCTTCACACTCTTCGTACACAATTTGGCACCCGAAACAGTAATCGGACCACCTTTTCGCTCCGAGCACCATTCCCTTTCCGTCCACGTACTCGTAGTACCTGTCACACTGAACACGCTGATCCAGGCAAGAGCAGCATTGAGACTGGCCCAATTCGCAAAAATCGTGTCCACAATCCTTGTCAGAGGCCGGCCTGTGTTCCATCGAGTTGGAGGAAGCAGTGGAGGTAGCAATGGAGGACGCATGTGTCTATAAAAGCCAAGGGTTGACACGAGCACGAGTGATCAAGAGGGCCTCCTCAAGTGCATTTCACCGCCCGGACAGTGTCGAGTCATTGTTCCTTTTCGGTATTTCCATGACGTAGCGATCCCCGTGCGCGCAAGCGACCCGGACGAGGTGGCACAGCAAACTGCGAGCCTTGCTTCGTCATACTTCCCGCATTATACTCTTACCATGCTATCATAAGATGCCCAACGTCGTAATCCATCGTGCTAGCGGTGTGACGTAGCATCGATGCCATTCCGAGCCGTCCTCGGATTCCGACTCATGTGATTGAAGGGCAACAGTATTTAACCACGGGGTGGTCGTCGCATAGCTCCAGCAGCAATTTCGCAGCAGTCAATATATTTTCGGCCTCCATCAAACGCAAACGAACAATATGTCCGAAAGTTTTACCGTCATGCGCGATTCCTTCGTCCAGAAAACGGGCCTCGGTTGTTTGGTCACAGGTCCGGGCCACATTTTCTGGCCAGAGCCTGCTTCTCCCGTGCCTTTGACCGAAGTTGACGACCATACTTCATCAGATCGTCAGCCTTTTTCCAAGACTCGGGTGCATGGCGGATCGAGCCTCATGGGACTCTTTTTTGACGCAGAGGAGCCGGATTCATTCCGTGACAAACTCTCCATCTCGGAAGTCAAGAAACATACGCTCTTGCAGCCTCAGCAATATATTGATCGCATATGCAGCGACCACGAAGCCAGAAAGTGGATGTCGGAGAGACTCGGCGTCGGCGAGCAAATCTATTTGGTCATTGGCTTGATCACGCTCAAGGCGTCGGTAGCGGATGCTCCGGGAGACCCCGTGTCACCAATTCTCGTCGGTATGAGCGACAGTCCCCCGACGGAACCGTCCACGGCACCTCGAGTTTGGGACGCGGGTGCAGCAAGGGAGCGTCAGGTATGGGGAGAGATATGGTATCACGAGGGAGAAAGGGTCATTGGCATCAAGTACCGACCTTTTACGCCCGCAATCGAAACGCGGTGTGCATTTTGTGGATCGATGTTTGAAGAGGAAGATTTTGCGGAAGGCGGTTCGGAGTTATCCGAGTTTGTGGATGACATATTCTAGGTTAAGGGACCGAGAACATTCTATAGGTGGCCAACATCGCGGATGATCACATGTGTCTCTGAACTTTTTATTGGCTTAATTTCATTTAACTCTAACTTTTCCGGGCCAATGAAATCCCGAGTCCAGATCGGAGGATGATTAACTTTATAAATGCTATTGTATTGAATTAAAGCCTCCTCAAATGTCAACATCGATATATTTTCATCTATAATCAATGAATGTTAGCAGAGATATAATACTATTTTCTCGACATCCTTTCGACAAACGACGCATTGGTTCACAACCGTTTCCCATTCAGGATAAACGTTCTTTACACACCCCTAAAATTACGCGAGAACGACGAGGAGAAACGTACTTCACAAAGGGCCAAATGAGCGCACGGCAACAATACACAGTCGCAGAGCTGCTCAAAACAGACTTTACACTCGTTCGCAATCGTCAATTCCATTTTTCGAGACTGTTGAGGGATTGCTGAGCGCGGAGAGAGGCGAATTGGCTCGGTCGTAGAGGAAACCGGAACGGTCTCGGCAGTCGAGTGTTTGGCTGGATAGCCATCGCCGATGCCGGCGGCCATCTTTGGCCATCGTGTCTGATTAAACAGTTCCCACATGGCACGGAGCAGACCCTGTTTAAATTCGTCCATCGCAGAGACATCTCGGAATCGGAGAAGCCACCGAGAAGCCCTCGATTGATCATCAAATTCATTCCACACGAAGGACAGATTATGCTTAAATCAGTCACAGACGAATGGGAGCGGTGCGTAATCAAATTGTGGGCTCATATCTGCTTCTATTTGCTGAGAGAGCAGGGTTTTGCCGGACTCGGTGATTGAAAGAGAATCTGTCAAATTAAGATGCCAAGAAAGCAAGAGGAAAAAATGTGCATTCCCACTGACCAGTCTCAATCACCGAGGCGACGACGTGGCCAGATTGAAGCCTACATAGGCTGTCGGCGGAGTCGAGCAGGTGAAGTTTCGCGGCCACCCGTGCGAGCGCGTCACTCTGAGATTTCACGGGCATCGTCACCGTCACTAAGAACTCGTCGGCTTGCGTTCATGATGTACAGGCAGATGGCTTACCAAAAATATATATCGCCGCTAAGCCGACCAGAATAACGGTCGTTAGCTCTACATTCGAAAGGGTAGTCTCAGTCATCTCGGTATGCGTTGTCCTTTATCCACAATTGGACACTGCTCGGGTTTGCTTTATAACGATCATCGGCATCGTCGCCGGCTTCCTGAAATAGTCTCGCCATTGACGTCAGCATAAGACAGAGGGGCCCGGCCGCACTCATTGCGACCCTGTTTTTTGCGTCGACCGCATGACTTAATCGATTGCTGCTGCCTCATCGGCCTCTTGTCTTTGATTGGTTTGGCTATGTCTTCACGAAGAGGGCGAATGCATGTGAGAGCGCTTACGTGGCAGCGGCGAGGTTTTCGGCGGGACAGGCCACGTAAGTCGGAGGCTGCGAACAGAACGGAATCTTCTGTATGTTGAAAAAATGACTCACCCGGCAGACGCATTATTCACGGAGATGATCGAGAGCGCCCTTCTTCGGCCACGCCCTTGTCCAGAGAATCGGGTGTTTGCTTTATTCAAAAGGGTTGCTCCAAGTCAAATATAATAGCCCAAATCTAATCCAATACAGATACGAGTCCATTTAGCAAGCGTCATGCTCGCCCGTTCAGCATAACGTTGCTCTCTTATTGATGCCTGATTCATTCATCCTGCACAATTTCCAGTCTAATTTGCAATATTCCAGAGTATATGTACAACCGGAGGTGAAAAATATTGAGACGATCTGTGCACATCTCGAAGATACCAGAAATTTCGATAGTCATAGCTCCACCAATTCTTAATAAACCCTCATGATATTCATTGCAGATATCCTAGACACCATGAAGA
>Ga0335085_10009903_pt1 | contig 14302 bp, 22 predicted proteins | sample Lox_Sample_45_FD_206712 | JGI IMG/M metagenome (GOLD analysis project Ga0335085, IMG submission 206712) | Soil microbial communities from Loxahatchee National Wildlife Refuge, Florida, United States - Lox_Sample_4.5 | ecosystem: Environmental > Terrestrial > Soil > Wetlands | place: USA...
CAGAACCTCGTAGCAACCAAGAATGCAAGCTGCAGCAGAGAAATTAGTTTAGGGGCGTAGCTCAGTGGTAGAGCAGCGGCCTTTTAAGCCGAAGGTCGTGGGTTCGATCCCCACCGCCCCTACCAATCTTATCGGTTTAGAATGAATCAATTGGGACGCTCCGTCTTTTCGTGTACCCGCTGCGTACCTTGAATGAGGGCAACGGGGTCTTCGCTCCACGCACGTTGCACGTCTGCTTCGAGTTGGTCCTGCCGTTCGCGCACCCAAGCCGAATAGTGTTTTTCCGTGATCCGCACGTTCCGGTGTCCGAGCAAGATGCTCACCCGGTCGAGCGGCACTCCTGCCTGCAAGAGCGAGATCGAAAAGGTGTCGCGGAAACGGTGCGCGTGTCCGCCCTCGACGCCGGCCAGATCGAAAAGCCTTTGGAGTCGCTTCTGCCACTTGCCAATCGCGGAATGCAGTTTCGATTTTCCGGTCCAGAAGAAATATCCCTCGCTCGATTTCGGCGCCGCGTCGAGCTCCCGCATGACAAAATCCGGCAGCACGCACCGCACCGGAACTCCGGTTTTTTGCGTGTACAGGAACAGACGGTTTCCGTCGATACGCTCCGTCGAGCACTTCACGCAATCCCCGATGCGCATTCCCGAGTAGCGCAGCAACAGCACAAACGCCTTGAGCCGTTGCGCGTTGGCGATACCCGCGCTCTTGCCGTAGGCATCGAAGCCCGCCAGGATTTTCAGCATCTCCTCGCGTGAGAAAGGAAGTGTCGGCCGGTCGGCAACCTTCGGAACCTTCAACCTTCGCGCGTGGTTTTCTTCCGTCCATTTCCTATCGACGCAGAAATTGAGCCAGGCGCGCAGCCGTTCCAGTTTTTTCAGGCGCGAACGCGGGCCGTCTTTCCACTCCTCGCGGAACTCGCACAGCATTTCGAGATCGAGCTGCTTGACGTAACGAAGTCCCTTGTTGGCCGCGAATGCTTTGAGTTGGAGGAAGAGCGAGCGGTACTTGTAGAGAGTCGATTCGTGCAGGTTGCGCTCGCGTGCGTCCGCGAGGTATCGCTCTGTGGCGTGTTCGATGGAGGTGGGCTCGTTTTCCTGTTTCTCTGGCAAGCGTCCAAAGTTTTCTTTCAACCGTTCGACGGCGGCCTGCGCAGCGTCCCAGGAATTTTCACGCAGAGCCTTGCGAATCTCGACGCCAGCATGGAATCCATCGGCCCACAAGGGACAGCGGCAATTGCATTTTACGGGCCGGCCATCGGCGCGACGCTCTGCGATGTTGCAGACGTTCCGGTGACAGCCGCGGTGTTTGCAGATTTTTGTGTGGCGTCGATAGATCGTCAGCACGTCCAATTTATACCCTCACAAGTTTGCGATGTACACGACAAACTACGCTTGCCGGAATCCGCATCGTCAGATAGCGTCGCTTTCCTCGCCGCGAATCGTCCCCGATGAGCAGAACCCCAGGCTCTTTTTCGAAGAGTCTGCGCACCGTGTCCGGGCTCAATCCCCACAGCTCGCCGATCTCCGCGGGCGTGAAATGCTTCGACGCGAAGTCCGGTGCGCTGCCTTGCAGTTCCACTGAGCCGCGCGCTTTCTCGAATTGCGCTATCGCCGCCATTCGACGTTCACTCTCAAAATGCAACATTACCCGGCGACTTTCGCCTCGCGGAGTTCGCCGCAAGCTCTTTCATTCCGCCGTTGCTCGCCGCGGAAGGCAACATTTCCGCGATTCTGTTGCAGACTTTTCACTCTTCGCGCTCCATTGGCTCACTCATAGCGCCTCGCTGTGCGCGGGAATGGGTTCCAAGATGTAACGTTTGAGAATCGGGTCAGTGACTTCCGGTGCCGGATATTTCCGTTTGATGATCTCTGCCTGATAGCGCATGGCTCTGAACTGCTCATCCGATGAAGTGATGGCGTGTGTTTGGCGCGCGTCGGAGGTCTCCAGCACTTTTCTCGCGGCTGCGGATAGATCATCGGCAACGCGCAGCCGTTCTTCCGCTGGCAGATCGGGGATGCCGCGCGCAGCGAGTTGCGCTCTATACTCTTCGCCGCGAGCGCGACACGCGCTCCAATCCTCGACTGGCGCCTGTAGAATCTTGGTTTCCGCGACGCCAGCGAGGAGATTTTTAATTTCGCCGGCCGGAAGCAGGAATGCTTCCTGCTCGCGCTCGCTGTAGCCGATGAAAGATTCGACGAAACGCTTTTTCGCCCAGACGTGGAGGGCTTCGACAGAATCGAAGTCTCGAAAGACTCCCGCGGCTCGCGCAGCCATACGAATGCGCTCCGATACTCGGCTGAGTACTCTGTCCAGGCAGTACGGCAGATCGGGATTCCAATGTACGCGGCGAATCTCCAACACACGCTCCCATGCTTCCTCTGCGGCAGTAGGCGCGGCTTTCTTCTCGGCGTTTTCGAGCGGTTCGAGAATTTCTGAGATTTTCGGGAAAAACTTGCAGGTTTTGAGCGCCCGGCTAAAGAGTCGTTCCAAGATCGTCGCATCCATCGCGCCGAAAGCCTCAAGCCAGAGAGGGAGCCTGGGCGCAACGTCTTCCTTGTGCTCGACGCCGAAGCGGAAAAGCCATTCTCTAATTAACTGGGCCGTCGAGCCCGAGGGCGCGAGCGTTTCGCAGCGCGAGATCGGTAGCGGTTGATTTTCCATTTGCCTTCCCCTGGGCGACCGTGATCGGGCCGTCCGCGAATTTGTCGATGTTGCTTGCGAAGTACGAAAGTGAGTCTCCCTGCCTCGACGTGAACACCTCGGTCGAGGCCGTGAAGTGATTCCAAAGCGTTTTCAGATGGTCGAGCGGGAGAGCATCGGCACTAAAGGTCTTGAGGAGCTTCGCAAGAGCGGAATAGTCTTTGGTCTGCCAGAGAGGTTTTCGTCCGTGCTTCGCTTGGAAGGATTGGAAGGCAAAGCTCACAAAACTCTGGAAGCGTTGAGTGAACGGCGCCAGCTTTTTCGGCGCCGGGTTTTTCTCAAGTCTCAATTTTTCCCATTCGGATGACGCCGCGGGCGCGTGATCTTGGCTTAACTTTTTGTTGGGAGGAGGGCCTTTTCTCTCTTCTCGGTTCTCAACTCTCTCTTCTCTATTAGCGGACAAGCCACGGCCACCTCCTCGCCGCGTGCTCGCCGATTCCTCGCCGCTGACGTACACAGGAAAGCGCCAATCTGTTGTAGCTTCGGCATTTACGCGGTACTCGTTCCCGGACAGATCATGGACAGATGCTCGCGCAACCAAAACCGGGTAATTTCCGTGTTTTCCCGGTGTAGTCCACCGTTTTATCCAGCCGATTTTGTCCAAGTGCTCAAGGGATCGCCGGACAGTTCGCTCCGAGACTTCCCTGGGACAGACGGCGTATATCGCCGCTGATGAAGTGAAAACGACGCCGGCTGGAATCGAGCATTCGCTCCCGCGGATCGCATTGATTTTCAGGCAAAGGTAATCGTGGATAGCAAGGTCAAGAAGTCCGATGGTTCCGTTCTCAAGGTGTTCGAGAATCCCGCGGCGCCGCTTGTAGAATCCGCTGCTCATCGCACCCCCGCAAACAACGGAAGATCAGCCACAGGACTGACGGGTTTCGATGAGGGCCGCGAACCATGCGCAGCCGCGTACCAATCGCCAGATGATTTGAGTAAACGGAAAAAGGAATGACGCACGCCGTCGATGCGCTCGACTTTGTTTTCAATGATGAGGCCTTGACGACGAAGCTCCAGCACTCGGGCACCGTACTGTTGTGCGCAGTCTGCAATCTGAGGAGATGGAACCCAGCCGCCATCAGCGGCAAGTAGGAGACGAAGTATGCGGGCGCGTTGCGTCTTGCAATGAACCCCGTCGATGTCGGCTTGATTTTTCTGAGGAAATTCTTTATCGTTCGTCACGTCAAACCTTCCGTTAAATTGGCCCGTCGTGCGCGCGCCAACGCCGCGGCGGGCCTCAAGTTTTATCCGATTACCTCCCGTTGTAGTCTCTCAAGCTGCTCCCTGATCGCTGCGATTTCCGCAGAACTACCGCCATTGGTTCCAAGCATCCGGCCAGTCAGTCTTTCAATTTCCTTCGCGGGAATGAGAACGCGACGCCCAAGCCTTACTGCGGTGAGCTTGCCGCGGCTGCGGAGCAAATCGACAAAGCGGACGCTCACCCTCAAAGCCTTTGCCGCTTCCCGACGTGTAAGTAGAGCCTTCATGTTGAAGGCGAGGATGGCACGGAAGAGAATCGAAGCGAAACCCGAGAAAAGCCTCGAATGCTTTTCTCCAGAGAAAAGCTATCGGAGGTTTCCTCGGTTGGTGTTTGGCACTTGGATTGCCAGCGCAGCAATTAGCTCTTGGAGGCCGCCCCTCCCTTCGACGACGAGTCTGAGGGAGTCTGAGTTCGACGCGCCCACTCTTTCGGCGACCTCGGACCACGGCAAAGCAGGAGATTTCAGCTTCAACTCATAGCCGGGTATGGCAAGGAAACGGACGGTTGCCGGCCTCTTCGCGGCCTTCTTTTTCAAACTCTTGACCGCGCCGAGCGCGTTGTAGAGCGGCACCCCATGAGCAAGAAGCAGGGAGAAGTGCGATTCCTCTTGTTGGGGCGATAGCTGCTCGCCGCGTCTTGGGTCAATCCAATCGAGCACCCTCTGGACTTCGGCGTTCAGTCGGTTGATTTTCTCAACCTCGGGAGTCGTGCCGGACCAATTCTGGAGCATGTTTAGGAGCGTCTCAGTTCTCTCAACCGCCGCACCGTAAAGTGCTGCACGAATGGTTTCCGACTTATCTGGATGAGTTCGCCGCAACCATGCGAGGTCCGCGTTCGCGAAGAACATTCCGGCGGAGATAGTCGCGGCGTCCGGGTCCTGCCTTGGAACAATCCTCTTGGGCTCCTCGACGGCAGGTGCCGCTCTTGTCACCCGGAGCGTCCTGGCGCTATTCTTTCGGTGACGTTTCAATTGATCCCCTCGCCACACGTCGCGTTCTCCCGCGTGGCTTTTCTTTGCCGCCTACCATCCTAATGTATGCTTGACAGCCTGTCAATGCGGGGGTATAGTGCATCTATGAGCCCGAAACTTTACACAACCGGCGAAGCCGCTGCTGCTGTGGGAATCACTCGCGCAACGGTGCAGGCATGGATAGCGAAGAAGAAGATTCGCCCGCCAAAGGCGACGGTCCTGGGCAACGTCACCGTGCGGATGTGGAGCCCGGCGGATGTGAAGATGCTGCGCGACGCGAAGGAAAAGCTGTACCGCAAAGGTAGAGGCCCGAAAGGGAGGGCGAAAAAAGCGTAGAAACAAAGCGGGACGTACCGGCGCTACCAACGCCGACACGCCCCTAAATCCCAAACGTGAGGTAAGCACGCATGGAATCTCCCGCTAGTTTATCCAAGAATCAGACTCTCGCGCTCGAAACCTGCTATCTCTTTCTGCGCACGCTTCGCCCGTTCCTCGTCAGTCTCGGCAACGAGCTGGACGGGAGATCGCGTGAACGGCTCGACCAGATCGCGAATCTGGCGCAGCTCAATCAAGAGCGCCTCTGCGAATCCTTTCCCGAAGTCGCCGCCGCAGACAAACGCTGGAGCGCCAAACCGGGAAGCGTGCGATGAAGTTTCCGCCCCGCCTTGTCGCCTGCCCGAAATGCGGCACACGGTTTGACGCCGACTCGGATGTTTTGTTTTTTTCCTTGCTTGGAATCGTTCTAGGGTTTCTGCTCTGTCTCGGGCTCTGTCACCTGTTCAACTGAAAAGGAGATCGTCGCCATGACTTCACCGATGCCGGTATTAGCAAAGATCATCCCGATGCGTAAGCCTCGCGCTCGCCAGGTGCGCTCCCGCGTGTCGTACATGAGCAACGAGCAATTGGAAGCGTTTCTCCGGGCAGCGAAAGAGCACGGCCCGCGAGAGCACGCCATGTTCCTGTTCGCCGTCGCTCACGGCGCCAGGGCAAGCGAGATTTGCAATCTGCGAATCTCGGACGTGAACTTCAAGAGCGAGCAGGTCCACGTCGCCCGGCTCAAAGGCTCGCTCGACTCGACGCAGACACTTTTGCGGGTGAAGGGTAGCGGCCTGCTCAACGAGCCGGCCGCGCTCAAGGCTTGGCTCGACGTGCGCAAGCCGGACGCGAACGAGTACGTTTTCAACTCGCAGAAGTCCGTGCGCCTCAATCGCGTCACGGTTTTCAAACTCTTCCGGGAGATCGCCAGGGCCGCGGGATTGCCCGAGGATCTTTGTCACCCGCACGTCTTGAAGCACACAGCCGCGATGCTCATGGTTCGGGCCGGTGCGAATGCCTTCCTCATCCGGCAACACCTCGGCCATCGCAGTTTTGACTCGACGCTGCAGTACGTGAACCCTTCGGACGCCGACGCGAGCGCCGCCTTCTCTAAAGCCTGCTCCGTCGCATTCTAGGCTACAGAGTTCCCGTTTTGTTGCATTCGGCGCCGGTAAGTCCCGCAGATCGCGCGCCGGTCCTGCCAGGAAACGACTTCCCGGCCACTAGTTTTGTTGCATTTCCCGCGCAAAAACTCGAGATCACTTCCCTGGGGCGACTGACGGACTGTTGAGATTTTTCCAATCAGGCTTCAACTCGACAATTCGCTCTCTCACGCAGTCGTGTATTTCGTTGGCTAGCCAGCCCTCCCCCTCTTCAACAATCCCTTCATAGGCGTAGCGAAAATGCTCAAAGGCTTTCGCGCTTGCATGTAAGACAAAATCAAAATCGGTTTTCGGAGCAGGTACATTCTTGAGAGCCGCGTACATCGCCTCCCTCTTCGCTCTGTGGACTTCGTAACTCGCGCGAATTGTCTTCTGACTCTCTGGCGTCGTTTTGGAAAATAGACTTTCCAGACTGTGATCTTTGCCGAAGTCGTGACCCTCGATGAGAATCAGGCATTTCAGAAGTAGTTCAAGACTGAACGCCGCGCAAACCACCATCGGTAACATGAGGTGGGGCATACCGTACTTGCCTAGGACGAGAGAGCCAGCTCGAAACGTTTCAGCCGTCAGGAATACGCCCTTTGGGTCAGCAGGCTTCTTGGCTTTCTTCGGATTGCTCACCGCCTACGCCCTCCCTTTGCGGACTGTCACGCTAGGGGCGTGCTTGACCGCTTGAATTGCCCCGAAACGCGAGAATCGCCGGAAGTACTTTCAAAGGGGTCACGCCTGCCAGCTAGTTTTTAAGATTCCGATAGATTTGACCTCTTGGCCCAATGTCCGAAACGACGAGTTCTTGTTCAACGATCTCAAAAAGGATTCTGTACCCGCCCACGCGACTGCTTCGCTTTGTCTGACCGGCCAAAGCGTACGACAATCTCACGTCGTATGGCGATTCTGCTATTGCTCGCAGTTTGGTTTCGATTCTCTTTCTTGTTGGCTTGTCCAGAGCAGCGAGATACTTCGCTGGTGTGGCGGTAATTCTAACTCTAAGCGGTTCGTTAGACTGGTTCGAGATCGACGATCTCCCCGCGTTCTCGTTCAGCAGTCGCGCGTTCAAAGATTGCTCTAACTGCGTCCGATTGGGCAGTCAAGTCAAACCAATCGGCTAAGTCTTCAACCCGATCTCGATACGCATGGAGTACGGCCAGACTTCCTGCGGTAAGGGAGTTGTTAGTTAGTCCCGCGCGACGGAGAGATTCATACACGTATTCGATGTCCCTGGAAACCTTCATCAGCTTGTCCGCCGTGTCCAACAATCTCTGTGGCGTCGGTATCTCGGCATCCGGCAAAGGTTTCACGGTTCCTTCCATCGCTGCGTCCACTTTTTGAAAGACGCTCCTCAGGGCTCGATTCCCTCCGTAAAGCGCGTAGGCTACTCGGATCACGGTCGCTTTGTTTTTTACCGCGGCCGCAACACGGGAAAGCGAAGAAAGCGCACCATAAAAGTCCGCGTTCCACTCTGGTGAGTTGAGTGTCTGGATTACTTGAATTGAAGCGGCCAAGTGTTCTGCCCTCTGTGGATTAGATGCACAGCCTATCCTGCCGGACGCACCGCGGTCAATGGAGCGGTAACGCAAAGGGCAATGTCCGGTAGTGCGGTCAAACCCCCGAGTCTTCCATCTGGGTTTGAACTGGACACCTATCGCGCTCTTGCGCACTTGGCCGACGCAAAGTGTTCTCTGCCACGGTCGAGGGATTTGCCCTTGCGCCTGAGATCGTACGTCCTAGCGCCTCTCTGCGCATTCTTGGCGAGGGCTTCCAGCTCATCGGCCACGCGGACGCGGAAAGCGAGCGCACGCTCGACTCCATCGGCCGTCTGCGGATATTCTCGGACAAATTCCAAGAGTTCGCGCTGCTCTTTGGCGTCGAGCCCGACAAGGGCGATTACATCGGCGAGCGTCTCCCCCATGCGTGCGGCGAGTGCCAGCAACGCTTTTGCTTCCTCGCGCGGCCTCGGGGTAGCCCAAACTTCCATCGGCCCGGCGATCGATTTAACGTCGTACTCCTGATTGGCAGATCGGCCTGACATGGTGTAGATTTCCTCCTGCCGTGCCACGTCAGTTCTGAATCTAAGCCTCGCCGGGTCGCACCGCGGGGCTTTTCATTTTTCTGCCGAGTGAGCGCGAAGCTCGGCCTCGCTGAGCATTTCGTCCAGTTCCTTGTCAATCTCCTCGACCGTCTGCGGCATTGGTTCGCCGGACTCACCCCAGGAGATGCGCACGCCGTCGCGTTCAAGGGAAAAGGTGAGCGACAAAGAGAGTTCCGATAGGAGTCTGTCCGTTGCCTGCCGTTCCTGCCTTCCGAACAGTTCCTCAGCATCGAGAATGTTTTCGATGGCTTCCGCTTCCTCGGGCAGTAGTCGCTCGACCGCTGCATCCGTCAGAAACGATTCCAAGCTCTTCACCTTGCGCTTCATTTTTCGCCTTTCTTTTTCGTGACGCGGAGGTCATAGCCACTGCGTGCAAGCCAGTCTTTCAAGAGTTCAATCAACCGCGCGCTGCGTTCCTCGGACGTCGCCGGGGAATATCGTTGCTCGACGGTGATCGGCTCGCCTGGGACTCCACCGATGGAGATCGCTGGCCTGCCTTCCACGCGGTCCAACACCTCTTTGATCGCCTGTAGATTCTTTTTCAACGCCATGTCCAAGAGAATCTTTGCGAGCTTCCTGCCGGCCGGATTCTCCGCAGGCGACTCCAGCATCTTCACAAGATGCCGAGAGACCGAATCGCGCCGCGGTCGACCGCCGCCAGGATTGCCGGGCTGAAACTGGAACGCCTTGAGGTGCTCCGTTTTCGGTTTGGGATTCCCGCGCATTATGACGTTTTCTTTGCCGTTTTACGGCAATCCCGCCGTCATTTTGTCGGCGAGTTCTGCGAGCCCCGTTCGTCCTGTCGCCGGGTTAGGTTTCGAGAGCACACCTGCGAGCGGATCGGAGATCGGCTTGCGCGATGCGCGAAGTTTCCGGTAAAGCGCGGCCTGTCCATCGGCGAGCAGTTCGAGGTACTCCATGTAATTCGCTGCCGCGTCAACGAACGGGTGACGGATCGCCTCGGGTATGTCCTCGAAACTGAGCGCCTCGCACAAAAACGGCTCCCCGGTGCGCGGATTGAACTGGCCGAAAAACTGGAAGAGTTCTTCCGCTTGCGTCTCTCTCAGCATCCCTGCTTTCCGTTTCGTTTTCTTCATTGTCACCTTTCCGCGGAGCCAGGCACCCGGATATGTGACGGATGCCCGGCTTGCGCTCATCGCGCCGCCGGCGAAGGAATAAACCGGCGCCGCGAACTTTTACTTCAAGACTTCAAGATGTTTCAGCGAACCCGGTGCGGCCGCATTTCGGAGCATGAGATTCGCCCGGCCATAGCCGCAACGGCTCTCAGTCCACTTTTCATTCCAGAAATTCACGTTCAAGCTTTCCCTGACCGCCGTGACAATCGCTGATTTTTGCTGCTCGCTGAGTTCCGCGCCGGTCTCCACGTTGACGCGGAGAAATTCGCTCAGATCGAAAGACGCCCGGCACGCCTGACGGAACAAAGCCATCGCGTTGTGAGCCAGCCGCGAGCTTTCAGCCTCGATTTCTTTTGCCCTGACCGCGGCTTGTGCTTCACCGATTTGTCGAGAGATCGCGACATGTTCCTTTTCGGCTTCGTGAAACTCCCGGTCTGCTGTTTGCACGCGGAGCGCAAGTCCCTCCATCTTTCGCCCGACTTCGATTTGTCGCTGCTCCAATTCCTTGACGTGTTCCGTCGCAGCCTTGTCGCCGGCCGATGCTGGCACGAGAAATTTCTCCCGCAAGAGCCGTAAGCTTTCCGCCTCATGTGTTGCCGTTTCGAGTTCCCGCGTGAGTGAGTCGAGCACCCCGCGTTTGTCGCGGAGTCTTGCGGCTGCATCGTTGAGCAGGTCCGCCGGTGTCGCCGTTGCTGTCGCCATTTCTCTCCCTCTTTTCCAAAACAGTTTGATTTTTCAGATCCGAATTGATTCCTACAAACCGGCCGCGATTTGCCGGGTACGGTGAAGCAATTCCCGCGCGGTCTTTCTGTGTTCCCGTTGGGCAAAGAAGTTGGTTTCGTGGCCGGGCGCCGGTGATGCGAGGTTTTTCTTGAAAGATTCGATTTGCGCCGACTTCGCCATCGCAGATTCGTAGGCGTCTCGGTCCGTCGCGCTGTTGCCGGTTAACGGGCCAACGTGTTTCTTGCCCGATTCTGCCTCATCCTGCTCGGCCTCGGCCAGAGCTTCCTGCAGAACGGCCACAACGATGCCGGCGTTTGCGTCGAGCATGTTTTTGTTGTTTTCGGCTTGCTTGACCGCGTTCCTAACCATCGTGCGGAAAGTCTCCGACTGCAAAATGCGATTCTTGGCCGCTTCCTTCCCCGCGGCTACTGCCGCCGCCAGGACTTCCGCCAGTGGCGCTTCGTTGTGCGCGTATACTCCTGGGCTGTTGAACGGCTCCCCGATGTTCCCCGCGGCTTTCTTGATTCCCCAGGTCTTTTCGAGCTTCTCAAGTCGCCCCCGCAAAGTGCCGAGTTGTCCTAAGATTCGCTGCTTTGCTGCCGGGTCTAGGTTCAGATTCATAAAGCGTTTCTCCTTTTGGTCCTGATTTCGTGTCGAGTCACCAACAAAAATCGAACTGGGGGCACGTCTCGCCCGCAAAGCGAGAGAGCAGACGCGCGATCATTCGCGCACACTTCGGCTCGCCCGGCCCGTGTACCTGCCATGTACCTCGGTTCGCCGTTTTGAGCGGTTTGAGCGGATGCTGATTTTCGCGGGATGAATAACTTACGTGCTTTCAACAGGCGGAGCGGTACGATCCCCACCGCCCCTACCAATATCTCCTTCATAAATAACAGCTTGTAATTCTTCGAGGGGCCACAAGGGGCCATTAACGCTAGGCGACTTGCGCAGGAAGCACCAAGCGAACGACCTTGCTGTTTGCCTCTCGCAGGGCACTAGGAACAGCTTGGGTGTAAATGTTCATGGTGGTTCGAACATCGTAAGCGTCTGGTTCTGGCCGTCTTGACGGCGGATTACGTTAACGGAGCAAGTTCTGAGCTAGAGGCGGCATTCCAGGGCAGGAGTTCGTCGATGCGGTTGACGGGATGGTCGGCGATGCGAGTGAGCACGTCGCGCAGGTATGCTTCAGGGTCGATGTCGTTCAGCTTCGCGGTACCGATCAGGCTGAAGATGGCGGCGGCACGCTGGCACATGGCGAGCAACCGCTTCCGGCGTTGGACGACTACGACCAGTTGCTCGAAGTGGTGCGGCCGTGAACCAACAAGCGCAAGCTCTGGAGCACGCTTCGGTGCGGCAGTATTGCAAGGCGGTGAAGGTGCCGGTGGTGGGCGCGAACTTTGTGCAACTGGCGGAACAAGCGGTGAAAGAAAATCGCAGCCACATCGGTTACCTCGAAGCGCTGCTGGCGATGGAGAGTGAAGAGCGCGACCGGCACGCCATTGCGCATCGGCTGCACGATGCCAAGCTGCCACGGATGAAAACGCTGGAAGAGTTCGAGTTCGCGCGAGCACCGCAGATACCAGCGGCGAAGATTCGCGAACTGGCCGAAGGCGGCTACATCACGCGAGCCGAACCGGTGGTGCTGATCGGCGAATGTGGCACGGGCAAAACGCATCTGGCGTCGGGACTGTGCGTGGCGGCGTGCCGTCAGAAGCGGCGAGTGCGTTTTACGACGGCAGCGAACCTGGTGAATGAACTGGTGGAAGCGGGCCAGCACCACGGAGTGCGTCGGGTGCTGGCACGCTGGATGCGTTACGACGTGATCGCGCTCGACGAAGTGGGTTACGTGCCGCTGGCGGAGATCGGAGCGGAGTTTTTGTTTCAGGTGATCGCCGAGCGGGCCGAACGGGCCACGCTGATCGTGACCACCAACTTGCCGTTTTCGGAGTGGACGCAAGTGTTTCCGAATCCGCGGCTGTGCAAGGCGCTGCTGGACCGCATCACCGACCGCGCGCACATCATCGAAACCGGCACGGAATCGTATCGCTTCCGGCGCACGGTGGAAGGGCGGCAAAAGAAAAAAGCTTCGTAAACGGGCCGGGTCGGGCACCGCGCCACGCGACTCCGTGGCCCCGGCGTCCGCTCCGTCCTAAACGCGGTCCTGAAAACCGGACCGCAGGACTCCGCTCCCTCCGGGGCCACGGAAAGAAAACCTCCGGAAGCAGAGCAACATCACGGCCTTAGGGTGGGCCAAATGAAAGTATCAAAGGTGGGCCAAATCAGGTTGTCAAACGCAGGTGGGCAACCTAATCAGCAAAACTGACCGCAAGAACCAGTCCATTACCTACACTTACGACCAGTTGAATCGCTTGCTGCAAAAGTCTTATCCTGATAGCACTGCGGTGAATTACACGTACGATAACGACTCGCGCCTGACGCAGGTGACCGACCCCAGCGGCACGTACCAATTTACGTTTGACAACATGGGGCGGCTCACGCAAGCGGCCACGCAATACACGTTCCTCACGGGACGCAATTTCACGACGAGCTACACCTACGACGCAGCCTCGAACCGCACCGGCTTCACCGATCCGGAGAACGGTTCAACGACTTATGCCTACGACACGCTGAACCGTCTGCAAACGCTCACGCCGCCAACGGCAATTTCGAGCGGCAATTTTGGCTTCAGCTATGACGCTTTGAGCCGCCGCACGCAGATGACGCGTCCGAACAGCATTTCAACCAATTACAGCTATGACAATCTCTCCCGACTGCTCAGCGTACTGCACCAGAGCGGCTCAACGACACTGGACGGTGCCAGCTACACGGTCGATAACGCTGGAAATCGCACGGCGAAGACTGATCAGCGTGCCTCCGTAACGTCAAATTACACCTACGATGCGATTTACGAACTGACCCAGGTCACACAGGCAACGACCACGACGGAGAGCTACAGCTTCGACCCGGTGGGCAACCGCCTCAGTTCGCTCGGAGTTTCTCCGTATGCGAACAATTCCTCGAATGAGCTGACCTCGACGCCGAGCACGACGTACACATACGACAACGACGGAAATCTCGCGACGAAAGTGAACTCGGCGGGAACAACGCAGTATTTCTGGGACTACGAGAACCGGATGACGAGCGTTACCTTGCCGGGGTCCGGCGGGACAGTCAGCTTCAAGTACGACCCCTTCGGCAGACGCATATACAAGTCGTCGTCCTCGGCCACCAGTGTGTACGCTTATGACGGAGATAATCTCATCGAGGAGACTAATTCCAGTGGCACCGTGGTTGCTCGTTACTCGCAGGGCCTGAACATCGACGAGCCCTTGGCCATGCTGCGGAGTTCCACGACCAGCTACTATCAGGCAGACGGTCTCGGATCTATCACCTCGCTAAGCAGCGGTGCAGGGGCGCTCTCCCAAACCTACACGTTTGACTCGTTTGGGAAGCAGACCGCCTCTTCTGGTTCGCTGATGAACCCGTTCCAGTACACGGCGCGCGAATCGGACCCCGAAACTGGCCTGTACTACTACCGCGCCAGATACTACGATCCACAGTCCGGAAGGTTCTTATCCGAAGATCCGATCAACTTCAGAGCGGGAGCCAACTTCTATCGCTACGCATATGACGACCCGACCAGATTCCGAGATCCAAAGGGGAAAGAAGTCGCCGGAGCAGTAATCGGTGCTGTTTTGGGCGGAATCTACGGAGGGTTAGGCGCGGCGGCCGACAATAGAGCAACTTGGGGAGATATCTTTGCAGGAGTCATAACGGGAGCCGGGACTGGCGGACTCATCGGAGCACTTGATCCGACTCTAGAGCGTTTCCATATATGATGTAGCGTAATTGGCGCTAAAAAAGAAGCCTCGGCAATCGGCGGAGGAAATGGTCTGGAAGGCAGCTTGCGCGGCCAGGAGCAACTCCTCGTCGGTACGGGCTGCG
>Ga0335085_10009904_pt1 | contig 14299 bp, 14 predicted proteins | sample Lox_Sample_45_FD_206712 | JGI IMG/M metagenome (GOLD analysis project Ga0335085, IMG submission 206712) | Soil microbial communities from Loxahatchee National Wildlife Refuge, Florida, United States - Lox_Sample_4.5 | ecosystem: Environmental > Terrestrial > Soil > Wetlands | place: USA...
TCGTCCTTGACCATCCGCAACTGCTCCACGGCGTAGCCGAGCGGCACCAGCTCCAGGCTGGGGAACGCGGCGGTGAGGTCCTGGTACCGCTGCACGGTCATCTCCTGCGCCTCGAAGGCCAGCCGGGTCAGCCGGCGTTCGGCGGCCAGCCGGGCCAGCGCGGGCTCGATGAACCGCTCGACGACCAGCTCCAGGTCGGCGGCGTCGCGGCGGGCCGCCCCCTCGTACCGGGAGTCGGTGGCCAGCACGGCCGCGCCTGCTGGGCCGTCCGCGCCTGCTGGGCCGGTCGCGTCAGCTGGGCCGGTCGCGGCGGCCGCGGGGAGCAGCAGGGCCGCGTTGGAGCTGGCCAGACCGGTCAGGTAGCGGACGTTGGGCAGGCTGGTGACCAGCGCGGCGTCCGCGCCGAGCGCTTGGATCGCGGGCTGCAGGCGCTGGCGGCGGGCCAGTTCGATTTCCGGCATGTCCCGACTGTACGCGGGTGGCCATGCCGCTGACCCAGGGCGGTTCGCTGCCCTTCGCTCACACTGCGGGCGAGCGCGGGCCGGCCGCCCCGGCGTCGTGAGACCCTGAGGTGCTGGTGTGAACAGTGATGGCTGGGTGGCGCAGTGTCCGCCCTGGCCCGGCCCGCGGGTGGAGCTTTGCTGTAGCGGACCGCACCAGAGCTTCACCCACGCGGGTTAGCAGGCGGGTTGCGATCGTCAGCCCGGGATCGTGGCGTGGGCCAGCATGGACAGGCGGATCGGGTGCAGTGGGTCGGACCTGGCCCAGAGGTGTGGGCTGATCGAGTCCCGCTGGCTGGTCAGCTCGATGCGGCCGAAGCCGTGAGACCGCAGGAGCTCGGACATCTCGTCCGGGGCCAGGCAGCTCAGCCAGGGCTCGCCGCGCTCGGCCGCGAACGGGGCGACCTGGTCGACATAGCTCTGGCCGTCCTGGTCGCGCAGGCCGGCCGGCAGCATGTAGTCCGTGATCAGCTCGGTGCCGGGGGCGAACGTACTGAGTTCCCCGATGGTCTGGCTGATGGCCGGCTGGGTCAGGTACATGGTCACGCCGAGCCAGCTGACCAGCGCGGGCTTGGCGGGGTCGAAGCCTGCGGTGCGCAGCCCGGCGATCACGTCGTCCCGTTCGAAATCGGCCGGCACGAAGGCGGTCCCGTCGGGGACCGGAATCCCGGCCCCGGCCAGCCGCTCGCGCTTCCATTCCTGGGTGGCCGGGTGGTCGACCTCGAAGACGCGGACGCCGGTGGCTTGCGTGGGCTGGGCGGCCTGCGTGGGCTGGGCGGCCCGGTACGCGAAGGAGTCCAGGCCGGCGCCCAGGATCACGTACTGCGTGATGCCCCTGGTGGCCGCCGCCTCGGCCAGCCGGCCCTCGGTGTACCGGCTCCGGCAGGTCACCTGAGCCCGGGCGGCGGACAGCACCGGGTGGCCGCCGTGCGCCCGGTGATAGCTGATGAACTCCTCGGCCCGCTCGCCCAGCAGGACCGGGGCCAGGTGATCGGAGAAGATGTGCGGGGGCTGGTCCACGATGACGTGGGCCGCCCGGGCGGCCGCCGCGGTGAGCGCGGTCTGGCTCGGCAGGTGTTGTATTTGCACGCTGCGGAGATTATCTGAACTTATCGACAGCTTATCACAAAATAAAAAATATTGAAAGGCCCAAGGAATTTCAATTGCATTTCTTTTAGTGCGCGATAATGCGCCGGACTGGGCTACGATGCGGCGTCATGACGGCAGAACGTGACCTGGCCCGGCTGCTCAGCGGCCTGCGCCCGTCGCTCAATCCAGGCCGGTTCGTGTTCACCACGGTGCCCGGGCCGGTGCCGCCCGGAGTTTCCCCGGTGGTGACCGTGGCCGAAGCGGAGGGCGTCACGCTGGTGCTGCCACAGCACGAGGCGGACGCCGCCGGGCTGGGCTATGACTACGTGGCGGGCTGGATCACCCTGCGGGTCACGTCGGCGCTGGACGCGGTCGGGCTCACCGCCGCGGTGGCCAGCGAACTGGCCCGGGCCGGGCTGAGCTGCAACATGGTGGCCGGCTACCACCACGATCACCTGTTCGTCCCCTGTGACCGGGCCGCCGAGGCCGCCTCGCGGCTGGAAGCCCTGGCCCGCCGGGCGTCCAGCCCGGCCGGGGACAGCCCGCCGGGCTAGCCGGCACCGCCCCGGACGGTGATCGCCAGCTTGGTGATCATGTGCTCATCGACTTTTCACGGATTCGGTGCAGCAATTTCCGGGCAAAACGGTCAGCTTCCGCACCATACCCGTGAAGAGTGCCGCGCGACCTGGCTGAGCCGTCTTCTCGTGGTGCTGGTCACTCCGGGTGGGGCCCGCCGTCGGCGAGGTGCTTGGCCAGCAGGAGGTCGTCGACGTAGTGGCCGTTGATGAAGAACTCTCCGACCAGCCGCCCCTCCTGGAGGAAACCGAGCTGGGTGTACAGCCGGATCGCGGTGGGGTTGGTGCTCAGCACGCGGAGGCTGAGCTTGCGTGCCCCGCGGTCCCTGGCCCGCCGCTCGGCCGCGCCGAGCAGCGCGGTGGCCACCCCGCGCCGCCGCGATTCCGGCGCTACCGCGAGCCCGTGCACCGCGAGCACGTGCGCCTCTTCCGGCAGCGGCGAGGGGACGGCCAGCCGGATGTAGCCGACGACCGCGCCGTCGATCGTTCCGACCAGGTGGGCCTGGGGCGGGCTTCCTGCGGTGAAGAACAGGCCGCCGGCCTGGCGGGTGACCGAAGGGAACCCGCTCTGCGGCGTCCAGGAAACCCGGTCCAGCCGGGCCAGTTGCGCCTCGTCGGCCGCACGGGCCACCCGGATCTCGATCGAGACGTCTGCCGCAGCCATGCCGCCCATCCTGCCGTACCCCGTCCGCCGGCTCCCGGCCACGGTGGCTGGCCCGTCGGTGCCGGATGGCACGATCAGGGCATGGCGAACTCCGCGGAAGCCCCGGGCCAGGCTCCGGTGCAGGCCCCGGACCAGGCCCGGCTGCTGGCCGAGCGCGGTGCCGCCCAGCTGCTGTCCGGGCCGCCCGCGGGCACGGCCGAGGCGGCGGCCGGGCGGCTGCTGGCCATCCAGAGGGCACGGCTCGTTCGTCAACTCGGTGCTGGCCGCGGTCGAGAGGTTCTATACCGAGGTGGTCCAGCACCTGAAGCCGTGGACCCCTGCGCCACCGAAGGTGAGAGACGACGAGCCGACCAGCGTGGACGACGGCGAGTCCGCCCTTGAGATCGCCTCATTCCACCCCGGTCAAGAGACGCCGGTCGATGAGTATGCGGCTTCGCCCTGAAACCGGGTGAGTCTGCCTGGAGGTGGCCAGCGGTCCACCATGTGGATGTGACACCTGCCGCGGAAGGGCTGCTGTTCGGAGCCGGGGTCCTGGCCGGGATCGTGGGGTCGGCCGGCGGGACGGCCTCGCTGATCTCTTACCCGGCCCTGCTGGCGGCCGGCCTCCCGCCACTGCCCGCCAACATCACCAACGCGGTCGCGTTCGTGGCCGCCTGGCCGGGCTCGGCGCTGGGCTCGCGGCCGGAACTGCGCGGGCAAGGACGCCAGGTGCTCCGCTGGGCCCCGCTGGCCGTGGCCGGCAGCGCGGCCGGCGCGGGACTGCTGCTCGTCACCCCGGAAGGTGTGTTCGACCAGGTGGTTCCGTTCCTGCTGGCCGCGGCCGCGATCATCCTGCTGCTGCAGCCGAGGATCTCGGCGTGGCTGGATCGGCGGCGGGGCCGGAGCGGCCGGTTCCTGCTGCCCGGAGGGCTGATCGCCGGGGCGGCTTACGACGGTTACTGGGGGGCCGGGGCCGGGGTGATGATCCTCGCGCTGCTCATGATCGCGACCGGCCAGCCACTCCCCCGGTCCAACGCGCTGAAGAACATGCTGCTCGGCCTGGCCGACGTAACCTGCTGCATCCTGTTCATCGTGTACTGGCCGGTCGACTGGGCCGCCACCGCCCCACTCGCGGCCGGGTTCCTGATCGGCAGCGCCATCGGCCCGGCCCTCGCCCGGCGCCTGCCGTCGCGCGTGATCCGGGTCGTCGCCGCCCTGGCCGGGCTCGGCCTCGCCATCCGCCTGTGGGTCGGGCAAGTGCGGTGAGCTGCCAGGCCTAAGGCACCGGCCCTGATTCAGCCCTCGTCGCCCCAGGTGGTCCAGGTGATGCCAGCGCTGTCCGGGGCAGGTGGATCGGCCATCATCCGGTCCAGTGCGCCGCCAGGGAAGTGCCGGTAGGAGAACAGCACGGCGACACACCGGTCCTGGCCCGTGCCGGTAACGATCACTTCGGCATCGGCGACGTCAGCGATGTACGGCAGCGGGGGAAGCGGGTCCCCGGGCCGCGCGCCGTGCCGGACGGCATTGATGGTGGCCGGGTCGAATCCGGTCCATCCGCCATGTTCGAGGACCCGCTGGGCTTCGGCATACCAGCGTTCGGTGAGCACCTCGGCGCCGGCTGCCCGCCACTGGAAGCCCGCCAGGTCATCGGCAAAGCCGTGCTCACAATGCCGTAGCCCGGTGCGCGGATCAGGCCCAGGCAATGGGCGGACCGCTACTGCGGCTCCTGGGCCGCCTCGGCCAGCGCGGCGTAGTCGTAGGCGGACTCGGGCTGAGCGCGTACCACCCGGTCCACCGTGAGAGCGTCCTGGCCGACCAGGATCCGCCACTGCCCGGCGCGCACCCCGTCCAGGATGATGGTCGCCGCCTCGGCCGCGCTGAGCGGCGCGCTGTCCTTGAACTGGTTCTCCAGCTTGACCACCGCGTCGCGCAGCTCGCCGGTGGTCGCGTCCTGGACCGGCAGGCCGAGCCGGATCAGCGTGGGCCGGGCCTCCTCCAATTCGTCCTCGCCCATCTGCTCAGGGCCGGGGTAGCCGAGGATGCGGCGGGAGTTCTTCAGAATGTCCGTGCCCACATGCCCGGGCATCACCACGGCCACGGTGACCTGGGGCGCATTGGTCCGCAGGTCCTCGATCAGGGCCTCGGTGAAGCCCTTGATGGCGAACTTGGCCGTGCTGTACGCGGTGTTCGGCATGCCCGGGCCGAGCGTCGCCCAGAACCCGTTCACGCTGCTGGTGTTGACCAGGATCCCGTCGCCGCTCGCGATCAGCAGGGGCAGGAACGCACGCGCGCAGTAGTACGTGCCCCAGAAGTCGATGGCGAACGTGCGCTCCCAGTCCTCCCGCTTGTCGCAGACGAAACTGCCCCCGCCGCCGATGCCCGCGTTGCTGAACACCAGGTCGACGTGGTCCGTCTCGTGCGCCTCCAGCAGCGCGTCGCGGAACCGCAGCACCTGTGCCTCGTCCGCGACGTCGCAGGCGTGGCTGGTGACCACGACGCGCTCGTCGGCGGCCGCCCGGGCCACGGCGGCGGTGTCCACCACCGCATCGGCGTCAATGTCGCACGCCGCGACCGAGCAGCCCTGCGCGGCCAGCTGCCGGACCAGCTCGCGCCCCATGCCGGAGCCACCTCCGGTCACCACGGCGAGCTTCCCGGTGAACGAATCCATCTCCGGACGCCTCCCTCTCGATTGACTCTTACGATACCACGTGCTTATCATTCTGATATCTATTTTTCTCAACGCCAGTGCCGGCCATCTGGGGCTGGCCGGCACTGGCGGACCAGGAGGCAGCCATGAGTAGGGCGGGATACGCGGCAGCCGGGGTGTCCCTGGCCGTGCTGGCCGGCCTGGCCGCCGCCGGCTGCAGCGGCAGCAGCGGCACGGGCAGCTCGGCTACGCCGCCGTGTTTCGGCAAGCACGCCGCCACAGGTACCACAACCCCGGCCGGGACGGGCAGCGCACCGGCCCCGGCCAAGGCGGCGGCCACGGCCGGCTGGACCCTGCCCGGTGGCAACCTGCAGAACACCCGCGACGTGGCCAGCGCCATCACCAGCCACAACGTGGCGAAGTTGGGGGTGGCCTGGACCGTCTCCATCAAGGCGCCTGGCTACGCGACCACCCCGGTCGTGGTCGGCGGCGTGCTGTACGCCCAGGATGTGGAATCCGACGTGATGGCGATCGAGCTGGCCACCGGCAAAGTGCTCTGGACGCACAACTACAACTCGGAGAACGGCGGCCCGGACGGCGTCAACGTGGCCAACGGCGTGGTGTACGCGGCCACCAACCACGCCGCGGTCGCGCTGGACGCGGCCACCGGCCGGCAGCTGTGGACGCGGACGCTGATCGGCAACGATCACGAGGGTATCGACATGGCCCCGGGCTACCGGGACGGCACCGTGTACGTGTCCACGGTGCCGGTCAACCCGACGGTGGGCGAGTATCTCGGCGGCGGCAAGGGCATCCTGTGGGCCCTGAACGCGCGGACCGGCGCGCCCGAATGGAGCTGGGACGAGGTCCAGGACCTGTGGGGCAAGCCGGCCGTCAACTCTGGCGGCGGGCTGTGGGACCCGCCGTCCTTCGATGCCCAGGGCAACATTTACCTGGGCATCGCCAACCCCGGCCCGATCGTCTACCCGGCCAGGTATCCGTGGGCCACCAGCCGGCCCGGCCCCAACCTGTACACCGACTCGGTGGTCAAGCTGAGCCCGCGGGGCAAGCTGCTCTGGTACTACCAGCTCACCCCGCACGACCTGTACGACTGGGATCTGCAGGACTCTCCGGTGCTGACCACCGCGCACGGCCAGCCGGTGGTGGTGGACGGCGGCAAGGCCGGCATCCTGATCGAGCTGAACGCCCAGACCGGCAAGCTGCTGTGGCGCCTGCCGGTAGGCGTGCACAGTGGGCACGATAACGACGGGCTGCGCACTGAGTACGCCAAGCCGGCTGGGCCGATCAGCCTGCCGGGCAAGTTCTGCCTGGAGCCCGGCCCGTTCGGCGGCATCGAGACCCAGCTGGCCAGCAACGGCTCGACCACGTTCGCCGCGGTCAACAACATGCCCGTGCTGATGACCAAGGCGCACGGCTACGACGAATCGAGCGCCGACTTCCAGGCGGCCATCAACCATGGCACCGGCGAGATGGTCGCGGTCAACCAGGACACCGGAAAGGTCGAATGGGACGACAAGCTCCCGTCCACGCCCTACGGGGCGGCGGCGGTGACCAACGACGTGGTGTTCACCACGACCTGGCACGGCGACCTGTACGCGTTCGACACGGCCACCGGCGCCGTGCTGCACACCATCCCGCTGTCCTCCCGGACGAACACGCCAGTCACCATCGACGGCGATTACCTGATCACCGCGGCCAGCGTGGTCCGCTCGGCCACGCAGCACGTAATGATCATCGCCTTCAAACTGGGCGCCACCGGCCGCCTCCCCCACCCGGTCACCACCCAGCCCTTCGGCTGACGGCTCAGCCAGGCCCCTCAGCCCACATAGCATGCGGCCCGTACGGACAAACCGGGCAAATCGCCCCGCGGACCGCACGTTTCGCATGCCAAGTGGCCGCAGACCATGATCAATGTGACTGGTGGGGCGGGAAGTGCGGCGGCTCTGGACGCGGCGGGGCGGGCGGCCTCGCGGCGGGTCAGGCGGCCAGGTCGCGGATCTGCTCGATGAGACGGACCCGGTCGGCGTGGGTGGCGGCCAGCGGCGTGACGTTGAGCGTGCTGACGCCGGACTCCTTCATCGCCGCCACCCGCTCGGCGACCAGGCTGGCCGGCCCGATCAGCGAGGTGCCCTCGAGCAGTTCCGCCGGTACCAGGCCGGCCGCCTCGTCCTTGCGGCCGGCCAGGTAGGCGTCCTGGATCTTCGCCGCGGCGCCGGCGTAGCCGAACCGCACCGCGAGCTCGTAGTAGAAGTTGTGCCCCTTGTCCCGGTGCGGGCCCATGCCGCCGATGTACAGCGCGAAGAACGGCCGGGCCAGGTCCAGGTAGCCGGACACGTCGTCGCCGATGGCCAGCGGGGCGGCGGCCATCACGTCCAGCGGGCCGAGCGAGGGGTCCCGCCTGGCCCGGCCCGCGGCCAGCGGCTCGGCCCAGGCCACGGCGGCCTTCTCCGGGTAGTAGAAGATCGGCTGCCACCCTTCGGCCAGCTCGGCGGCCAGTGCGACGTTCTTCGGCCCGAGCGCCGCCACCATGACCGGGATCCGTTCCCGCACCGGATGGTTGATCAGCTTGAGCGGCTTGCCCAGGCCGGTGCCCTGATCCGGCGGCAGCGGGATGGTGTAGTACTTCCCGGCATACTCCAGCCGCTCGCGCCGCCACACCTTGCGGCAGATCTCGATCAGCTCCCGGGTCCGGCCGACCGGCGCGTCGTAGGGCACGCCGTGCCAGCCCTCGATGACCTGCGGCCCGGACGCCCCGATGCCCAGGATGAACCGGCCGCCGGACACGTAGTCGAGCCCGGCCGCGGTCATCGCGGTCAGTGCCGGGGTCCGTGAGTACAGCTGGAAGATCCCCGACGCGATCTGCAGCCGCTCGGTCCGGGCCGCGATGAAACCCAGCTGGCTGACGGCGTCGAAGCTGTACGCCTCGGGCACCGACACGATGTCCAGCCCGGCCTTCTCGTAGTCAGCCAGCTCGGTCACGGTCTCGGCGAACCCGCCGGCGTAGCTGAGGTGCATTCCGATCCGCATGCTCCGGGCCCTTCCTACGGCAGCCAGTACCGAATGGCGTTCGGTAAAAAGTGCTGTCGAGCCTAGCTGGTCAGGTAGCTGACCACGAGATCGCCCACCATCTGCCGGTACCGGCTACGGAGCGCGCCGTCCAGCGGGTCGCTGCCGAACAGGGCCCGCCAGGTGTAGCGGTTGGCCGCACGGAAGAAGCAGAACGAGCTGATGATCAGGTGCACGTCGAGCGGGTCGGCCTGGCGGTGGAACACGCCCTCGGCATAGCCCTTGTCCAGGATCTTGCTGGTCATCGTGACGGCCGTGGTGTTCAGCTGGGCCAGCGCGGGTGACTTGGCCATGAACTGGGCCTGGTGCACGTTCTCGATGCTGACCAGCCGGATGAAGTCGGGATGCGACTGGTGGTGGTCGAAGGTCAGCTCGGCCAGCAGCCGGATCGCGGTCACCGGGTCCAGGTGGTCCACGTCGACGTCCTGCTCGGCCGCGCGGGCCGCCGCGTAGGCCCGCTCCAGGACCGCGATGTACAGCTTCTCCTTGCCGCCGAAGTAGTAGTAGATCATCCGCTTGGTGGTCCTGGTCCGCGCGGCGATCTCGTCGACCCGGGCCCCGGCGTAGCCCATCTGCGCGAACTCGCTGGTCGCGACGTCCAGGATCTCCCGGCGGGTGCGTTCCGGATCCCGCCGCCGCTCCGGATCCCGCCGCTCGGGCACTCCCGCCGGGGTCGGCGTGGTCACCATGGGACTCCCCTCCGGTCCAGGCCGTGCGCCGGGCGGCTGATCGGCTGCGTCCGCAATGCGCACATATGACTTTTAGCACGCCCTTTACAACGCATGTGACGACTGCCACACTAACGAACTAACCAGTTCGTACATAACTCTTCAGAGGTACGACGATGTTCCTCCGCCGATGGCCGCACCAGGCCCGCCAGTGACCCCGCAGGGCCACCGCGAGGTGTCCCTCGAGCACCTGACGATGCTCGACGTGGCCCCGCCCGACCTGGTCAGCCTGGCCGCTGACGCCGGGTTCGACGCGGTCAGCCTGCGCATCTCCCCCGCCACCGACGGGGAGCAGCCCTGGCCGGTCAGCCCAGGGTCACGGATGCTGGCCGAGACCCGGCGGCGCCTCGACGGCACCGGGCTGCGGGTACTGGGCGCCGAGGCCATCCGCCTGGACGGGGCCCGGGCCGGCTGGGAACCGGTGTTAGCGGCCGCGGCCGAGCTGGGCGCCCGCTATCTCAACGCGATCAGCAACGACGAGAGCCTGCCCCGGCTGGCTGACCGGTTCGCCGAGCTGACGCAGCTCGCCCTGCCCTACGGCGTCCGGCCGGTGATCGAGTTCATGTCCTACAAGCCGGTGCACACGCTGGCCGCCGCGCTGAACATCGCGGCGCTCTCGGCCGACGGCCGGGTGCTGGTGGACGCGCTGCACGTCCAGCGCTGCGGGGTCAGCCTGGCCGACCTGGCCGCGGCCGACCCGGCACTGCTCAGCTACGTGCAGCTGTGCGACGCGCCGCGCCAGCCGCCTGCCGGGCAGCAGCCGCCCCGCGCGCTGCCCCGCGGCCAGCCGGTTTCCGGCGGTGACCTGGCCCTGGAGGCCCGGGCCCGGCGGCTGCTGCCCGGCCAGGGTGAACTGCCGCTGGCCGCGCTGCTCGGCGCGCTGCCGGCCGGGATCCCGGTGGGCGTGGAAGCCCCGTCGCTGCGGCTGAGCGGGGAGCTGACCGGGCCGCGGTTCGCGGCCCGTGCGCGGGCCGCGGCCGGCCAGGTGCTGGCCCAGGCGGCCGCGCCCGGCCAGCAGACGGCGCACTAACCCCAGAAAGGACACGGCCCGATGCCTGCTCGGCTGGCGGTTCGAGATATCAGCAAGCACTACCGGGGGGTCGAGGCGCTGCGCGGCGTCAGCCTGCACGTGGACGCGGGCGAGGTGCTCGGCATCGTGGGCGACAACGGCGCGGGCAAGTCGACGCTGCTGAAGATCCTGGCCGGGGCGGTCGCGCCGTCCGGCGGCGACATCCTCATCGACGGCCAGCCGGTGCAGTTCGCCAGCCCGTCCGCGGCGCAGCAGGCCGGCATCGCCACCGTGTACCAGGATCTGTCGCTGGCCGCGCAGCGGGACGTGGTGGCCAACTTCTTCCTCGGCCGGGAGATCATCTCCCGGGGCTGGCTGGCCCGGCGCATCGGCTGGCTGGACACCAGGCAGATGTCCGCGCACACGGCCAGCGAGCTGGACCGGCTGCACACCCGGATCCCGGACGTGCACGCCGCCGCCCAGGATCTGTCCGGCGGCCAGCGCCAGGCCCTGGCCATCGCCCGGGCCTGCGCCTGGACCAGCCGGATCCTGCTGCTCGACGAGCCGACCAGCGCGCTCGGCGTGGAACAGCAGCAGCAGGTGCTCGACCTGGTCCGCCGGGTCAGGCAGGACGGCATCGCGGTCATCTTCGTCAGCCATCAGATGCCCGACGTGCTGGCCGTGTGCGACCGGGTGGTGGTCCTGCGTCTCGGCGCGCTGGCCTCGGTCCTGGCTGGGGACGAGCTGAACGCCGAGAACCTGGTCGGCTACATCACCGGGGCCAAGACCGGCAACGGCGGCCCGGACCCGGACGGGACCGGTGGTTCCGGTGCGGAGGTGAGCCGGCCGTGACCACGACCAAGCCGGCCCCGGCGCCGGAGCGGGTGCCGCCCGCGGCCGCCGCCCTCCGTTACCTGCACCGGGTGCCCAACGCCGCCCGCGACCTGTGGATCGGCGGCGTGCTGGTGGCCATCTGCGTGGTGTTCGCCATCAGCTCGCCCTACTTCCTGACCCGGGCCAACTGGCTGAACACGTCCAGCACCGCGACCGAGGTGCTGCTGCTCGCGGTCGGCGAGACGTTCGTGATCTGCTCCGGCGGCATCGACCTGTCGGTCGGCGCCGTGCTGGGCTGCGCCGGGACGGCCGGGGCGTGGGTGATGGCGCACTGGTTCGCCACCGCGGCCGGCGCGGCCCCGCTCGCGCTGGCCGCCGGCTTCCTGGCCACGCTGGTGGTGGGCGGGTTGTTCGGCGCGCTGAACGGGTTCCTCGTCACCCGGGCCGCGGTGCCGCCGTTCGTGGTCACGCTGGGCACCCTGGGCATCGCCACCGGGCTCGGTTACCTGCTGAACAACGGCCAGGAGATCTCGAACATCCCCGCCTCGGTCACCACGGTGGGCAACACCAACCTGGGCGGCTGGATCCCGGTCCCGGTGGCGGTGACCGCGGTGATCACCGTCTGGTACGGGCTGGTGCTGGCCAGAACCAGGTTCGGCGCCTACACGCTGAGCATTGGGGACAGCCGGGAGGCGGTGATCCGGGCCGGCATCAACGACCGCAGGCACCTGTTCAAGGTGTACCTGCTGGCCGGGTTCCTGGCCGGCGCGGCCGCCGTCCTGGTCATGGCGCGGCTCGGCGCGGGCTCGCCGGACTCGGGCGCCACCGACAACCTGAACGCGATCGCCGCCGTGGTCATCGGCGGGGCCAGCCTGTTCGGCGGGCGCGGCACCATCGCCGGAACGGTCATCGGCACCGGCATCATCGCGGTCCTGCTCACCGGCCTCGTGCTGGTCAACGTGCCGCCGTTCTGGCAGGAAGTCCTGGTCGGGGCGGTGCTCATCCTCGCGGTCTACATCGATCAGCTGCGCGGCCGGCGGCAGCGCAGCTAGCCCCCTAACCCAGCGCAGCAAACCCCAGCGCAGCAAACCCCAAGGAGGAAAGGTGTCCCGTCACAGATCGAGCCGTTCCTGGCCACGGGCGCTGGCCCTGGCCCCCATCGCCGGGCTGGCCGTGGCCCTGGCCGCCTGCTCGTCGAGCGGCGCCAGCTCGTCCGGCAGCTCGCCGTCCGGCGGCTCCAGCAAGCACTTCACCATCGCCTACGTCCCGGGAGCAACCGGGGTGTCGTTCTACGACACGCTCGTCGCGGGCATGCGCACCGAGGCCAAGAAGCTTGGCATGACCGTGCTGTACCAGGGTTCGCCGGACTTCGCGCCGAGCGCGCAGACCCCGGTCGTGGACGCGATGTGCAGCCGCCACCCGAGCGCGCTGGTCGTCTCCCCCACCGACCCGAAGGCCATGGCGCCCGCCATCGACACCTGCCTGAACGCCGGTATCCCGGTCATCACGGTGGACACCGCGCTGGCCGACCCGTCCAAGCTGACCAGCCAGATCAGCACGGACAACATCCAGGGCGGCAAGGTCGCCGCGGCCTATATCGGCCAGCAACTGCACGGCAAGGGCCAGATCGCGGTGCTCAGCCTGTCCCCCACCGCGACCACCCAGGTGCAGCGGGTGCAGGGCCTGGAGAACGCGCTGAAAGCCAGCTATCCGGGCATCAAGGTGGTCACGCTGCAGTACACCGCCCAGCCGGTCACCTCCAGCCAGACCGTGGTGCGGTCCATCCTGGCCGCGCACCCGGGCATCAAGGCCATCTTCGGCGCGGCCGAGCCGAACGCCGAGGGCGCCGCGGCCGCGCTGGCCGCCGACGGGATGACCGGGAAGGTGCTCGTGGTCGGCTTCGACGCCAGCCCCACCGAGGTCGCGCTGCTGAAAAAGGGCCAGGTCAGCGCGCTGGTCGCGCAGCAGGCCGGGACCGAGGGCGCGGACGCCGCGCAGTTCATCTACGACAAGCTGACCGGCAAGTCCAGCGCCGTCCAGGCGTCCGTGCAGCTGCCCGACGTGCTGCTGACCAAGAGCAACGTCAGCGAGCCGAGTTTCGCCAAGTACGCCTACATCCCCTGAGCTGACCTACACGGAGTGACCTAGTGCGAGCCGTTGTCCTGGAAGAGTTCCCAGGGCCACTGCGCATCGTGGACGACTGGCCGGAACCACAGCCGGGTTCCGGCCAGGTCGTCGTCCAGGTGCGCGGGGTCGGGATCTGCGGGTCAGACCTGGCCCTGCTGGGCGGCCGCAGGCCGCCCCCCGCGCTGCCCTGGGTGCCCGGCCACGAGTCCACCGGGGAGATCGTCGGCGCCGGGCCGGGCGCCGACGCCGGCCGGATCGGCCAGCGAGTCATCATTGAGCCCAACTTCCCCTGCCTGAGCTGCCCAGCCTGCCAGACCGGACGCACCTCGGCCTGCCCGCACCGGGTCAGCCTGGGCTTCAACGCCCCCGGCGTGCTGGCCGAGCGGATCGCGGTGCCGGCCCAGTTCGCCTGGCCGTTGCCGCCGGCGTGGCAGGACGCCGACGCGGTCTGCGCCGAGCCGTTCACCGTGGCCCGGGCGGCCATCCGCCGCTCCGGGATACGGCCGGGCAGCCGGTGCCTGGTGCTCGGGGCCGGCTCGCAGGGCAGCCTGCTCTGCCTGGCCCTGCTGGACCAGGGCATCGTGCCGGACGTGCTGGAACCGCACCCGGGGCGCCGGTCGCTGGCCGCGGACCTGGGCGCACAGCTAGCGGCGGAGACCGCGGGCGGCTACGACGCGGTCTTCGAGACGTCCGGCGTTCCGGCGGCCCTGCCCGAGGCCGTCAGCCGGGCCGGCCGCGGCGGCGTACTGCTGATCATCGGGCAGAACAGCGAACCGGCCAGCCTGGTCACCAGGACCGTGGTGCAGCGCCAGCTCACCTTGCGCGGCTCGCTGATCTACGACCACCCAGACGACTTCGCCGCCAGCCTGGCCCGGGCCAGCCAGGTGGCGCCCGCCCGGGTGCTGAGTGCCTGCTACCCGCTGGCCGACACGCCGGCCGCGTTCCAGGCCGCCCGCCAGGTCCCGGGCAAGACCTGGATCCAGCTCAGGGCCTGACGGCCAGCTCAGGGCCTGACGGCCAGCTCAGGGCCTGACGGCCAGCTCAGGGCCTGACGGCCAGC
>Ga0335085_10009906_pt1 | contig 14298 bp, 12 predicted proteins | sample Lox_Sample_45_FD_206712 | JGI IMG/M metagenome (GOLD analysis project Ga0335085, IMG submission 206712) | Soil microbial communities from Loxahatchee National Wildlife Refuge, Florida, United States - Lox_Sample_4.5 | ecosystem: Environmental > Terrestrial > Soil > Wetlands | place: USA...
AGGACGACGCGATCCATCTCATCGCCGCGCAGATGCCCGCCGAGCTCAAGCGCGCGCACGCCGACTTCATCATCGACAACGACGCCGATCAGCGCGCGCTCTCGCGGCGCGTGGACGCCGTGTGGGCCGCGCTGGAGGCGCGCGCCGCGGAGCGCGACCTCGCCTGAGCGTATTGCTTGACACCCCCCGGGCCCCGGCCTAGACTCTCCCCACCTCACCCCAGCCCCGACGGACGCGAGCGTGTCGAACATTCCCGGCGATCTCCTCTACACCGAGGAGCATGAGTACGTGAAGAGCACGGCCGATGCCGACGTCGTGCAGATCGGGATCACCGACTACGCGCAGGACCAGCTGGGGGACGTCGTCTACGTCGAGCTCCCGAAGGTCGGCGACGACTTCGGCCGCATGGACGTCTTCGGCACGATCGAGGCGGTGAAGGCGGTGTCGGAGCTCTTCTCCCCGCTCGGCGGCAAGGTCGTGGCGATCAACACCCGTCTCGACAAGGAGCCGGCGCTGGTCAACACCGATCCGTACGGCGACGGCTGGATGATCAAGCTCCGCGTCGCGAAGCCATCCGACCGCGAGCAGCTACTCGGGCCAGACGAGTACAAGGGCCATATAGGAGAGTAGCCTGTGGGGAGTGTTTGACATCAGCGGTTGGGGCCGTGGGGACTGATGGATGTGGGGCCTAGTTCTCCAATCGGAACCAGGCCCCACTCGCATCAGTCCCCACGGCCCCAACCGCTGATGTCAAACACTCCCGACAGGCTACTCTCCCGCCCTCATCCTCCCACCATGCCCGCCTCGGAGTACTCCTCGATCGGCGGGCACGCGCACACGAGGTTCCGGTCGCCGTAGGCGCTCTCGATCCGCCCCACCGAGGGCCAGAACTTCCATTCGCGCGTCCACGGCGCCGGGAAGGCGGCCTGCTCGCGCGAGTACGGGCGGTCCCACGCGTCGCTCATGACGCTCTCCAGCGTGTGCGGCGCGCGCTTGAGCGCGTTGTGCTCGCGATCCGACACGCCGATCTCGATCTGCTTGATCTCCTCGCGGATCGCGATCATCGCGTCGCAGAAGCGGTCGAGCTCCCCCTTCGATTCGCTCTCCGTGGGCTCCACCATCAGCGTCCCCGCCACGGGGAAGCTCACCGTCGGCGCGTGGAAGCCGTAGTCCATGAGCCGCTTCGCGATGTCCTCCACCTCGATCCCCGCGCTCGTCTTGAACGCGCGCGGATCGATGATGCACTCGTGCGCCACGGTGCCGTGCGCGCCTCGGTACAGCACGGGGAAATGCTCCTCCAGCCGCTTCGCGATGTAGTTCGCGTTGAGGATCGCGACCTTGGTGGCGCGCGTGAGCCCCTCGCCCCCCATGAGCTCGATGTAGAGGTACGAGATCGGGAGGATGCTCGCGCTCCCCCACGGCGCGGCGCTCACCGCCCCCGTGTGCCGCTCCCCGCCCACCGGCGCGAGCACGTGCCCCGGGAGGAACGGCGCGAGATGCGCCGCGACGCCGATCGGTCCCATCCCCGGCCCGCCCCCGCCGTGCGGGATGCAGAACGTCTTGTGCAGGTTGATGTGGCACACGTCCGCGCCGATGTCGGCGGGGCGCGCGAGGCCGACGAGCGCGTTCATGTTCGCGCCGTCGAGATACACCTGCCCCCCTGCCGCGTGCACGATGCGGCAGAGCTCGCCGATCCCCTCCTCGAACACGCCGTGCGTCGACGGATACGTGACCATGATCGCGCCCAGCCGCGCCGCGTGCTCCTTCGCCTTCGCGCGGAGGTCATCCAGATCGATGTTCCCGCGCGCGTCGGTCTTCACGACCACCACCTCGAAGCCCGCCATCACCGCGCTCGCGGGATTCGTCCCGTGCGCGGACTGCGGGATGAGGCACACGTGCCGGTCGCGGTCGCCGCGGCTCTCATGGTACGCGCGGATCACGAGGAGCCCCGCGTACTCTCCCTGCGAGCCGGCGTTCGGCTGCAGCGACACTGCCGTGAAGCCCGTGATCTCCGCGAGCGCCTCCTCCAGCCGCTCGAAGAGCACCTGGTACCCGTCGGTCTGCTCCACGGGGGCGAAGGGATGCAGGCGCGAGATCTCGCGCCACGTGACCGGCACCATCTCGGTGGTCGCGTTCAGCTTCATGGTGCACGAGCCGAGCGGGATCATCGAGTGCGTGAGCGAGAGGTCGCGCGACTCGAGCTTGCGCATGTACCGCAGCATCTCCGTCTCGCTGCGATGGCGGTGGAACACCGGATGCGTCAGGAAGCTGCTCGTGCGCGCGAAGCGCTCGTCGTAGCGCGGATCGGCGCCGAGCACCAGCGCGTCCGCGCTCGGCACCGCGCCGCTCCCGCGCGCGAAGATCGCGAGCAGGTCCGCGAGATCGTGCAGGAGCGTGCTCTCGCCGAGCGCGATGCCCACCGTCTGGTCGTCGATCGCGCGCACGTTGATCTCGCGGGCCCGCGCCTCGCGCTGCACCTCCGCGAGCGGGCGCCCCCGGAGCTCCACGCGCAGCGTGTCGAAGAAGAGGTCGTGCGTGATGCCGTAGCCCATCGCCCGAAGGCCTTCGGCGAGCGCCTCGGCGTAGCGATGGATGCGCGTCGCGATGCGCTTCAAGCCATCCGGGCCGTGCCACACCGCGTACATGCTCGCCATGACGGCCAGGAGCACCTGCGCCGTGCACACGTTGCTGGTCGCCTTCTCGCGGCGGATGTGCTGTTCGCGCGTCTGCAGCGCCATGCGCAGCGCGGGCCGGCCGTCCGCGTCGCGCGAGACGCCGATGATCCGCCCCGGGAGGTGGCGCTTGAATTCGTCCTTCGTCGCGAAGAACGCCGCGTGCGGCCCGCCGAACCCCATCGGGACGCCGAAGCGCTGTGAGTTGCCGACGGCCACGTCCGCCCCCCACTCGCCGGGCGGCGTCAGGAGCGTGAGCGCGAGGAGGTCCGTCGCGGCGATCACCATCGCCCCCGCCGCATGGGCCGCCTGCGTCATCGCGCGGAAGTCCGTGATCGCGCCGTCCGCCGCCGGATACTGCACGAGCACGCCGAACACCTCGTTCGTGAACGCGAACTTCGCGTGGTCGCCGACCACCACCGTGATCCCACGCGCCCGCGCCCGCGTGCGCACCACGTCGATCGTCTGCGGGAAACAGTCCGCGCTCACCAGGAAGGTCTCGCGTCCCGAGCCCCCCTTGAGCGCGTGCGCCATCATCATCGCCTCCGCCGCCGCCGTCCCCTCGTCGAGGAGCGACGCGTTCGCGATCTCGAGCCCGGTGAGATCGATCACCATCGTCTGGTAGTTCAGCAGCGCCTCGAGCCGCCCCTGCGCGATCTCCGCCTGGTACGGCGTGTACGCCGTGTACCACGCGGGGTTCTCGAGGATGTTGCGCTGGATCACCGGCGGCGTGAGGCAGTTGTAGTAGCCGAGCCCGATGAACGAGCGGTACACCTTGTTGCGGCTCGCGATCTCCCGGAATCCGCGCAGCGCCTCCGTCTCGCTCTTCCCCGGCGCGATCGCGAGCGTGCGCTTGAGCCGGATCGAGTCGGGCACGGTGGCGTCGATCAGCTGATCGAGCGAGTCGAAGCCGACCGCTCTCGCCATCGCCGAGATCTCGGCGTCGGTGGGTCCGATGTGGCGGGGCTGGAAGGAATCGGCGTCGAGCTGCGACGCGGAGACGTTCGGCGTGGGCATGCGGTCCTCTTGGGCGCGGATCGGGCGCGCCGGATGGCGCGCCATAGCACCTAACGATGCCATCGCGCGCGCCGGAATTCCATCCTCCCCCTCGCGTGCGGCGCCCGGAGACCTCGCCACCGGGCGCGGCGCGCCGTATGCTATCCGCCGTGACGAGCCCCCGCACGACGCGCCGCCCTCCCCACCCGGACGGCCGCCGCACCCCCACGAGCGTGAGCCGCGTGCCCGCGTGGCACGTGCTCCTCTCGCCTCCCGCCGACGGCCCCATGAACATGGCCGTGGACGAAGCGCTCATGACGCGCGCGCGCGCGAGCGGTGCCGTGCTCCTCCGCGCGTACGCGTGGAGCGAGCCGACGCTCTCCCTGGGACGGCACCAGTCGGCGCGCGGGCGCTACGACGTCGCCGCCGCCGCCGCGCGCGGCGTACGCTTCGTGCGCCGCCCCACGGGAGGGCGCGCCGTGCTCCACCATCGCGAGATCACCTACGCGGTGGCCGCCCCCGAGCACGCGCTCGGCACCTTCCGCGAATCGTACGCGCGCATCAATCGTCTCTTGGTGGGTGCGCTGCACCGGCTCGGCGTCATGGCCGAGGTGGCGTCGGCGGCGGGGACGCCGCCGCGCCCCGGAGTGGCGCCCTGCTTCGAGGAGCCCGTCGCGGGCGAGATCGTCGCGGGCGGGCGGAAGCTCGTCGGCAGCGCGCAGTGGCGCGCGGACGGCGCGCTCCTGCAGCACGGCTCGATCCTCGTGGACGATGACCAAGCGCTCGCGGGCGACCTCTTGCTCGAGCGCACGGGGCCATCCCCGGCGCCGGCCACGCTGCGGCAGCTCCTCGGGCGCGGGCCCACCGTCGCGGAGTTCGCGATGGCGCTCGCGGCGGCGGTCGCGAGCGAAGAGCACGTGACCTCCGACGTCGCGAGGTTCGACCAAGAATTGCGGAGCGCCGCGGTCGGGCTCCTGGATCGCTATCGCTCGGACGATTGGACTTGGCGCCGTTGATGGCGCCCGCGCGGCCCCTTCAACGACATCGAGTCCTCATGCGCTTCGCCTCCACAATCCTTCCGATCCTCCTCGTCGTGGCCGCGTGCCGCGGCGGCTCCGACCAGCGCGCCGCCGCCGGCGCCGGCGAGGACGGCGGGACCCTCGTCTTCACCGCCCCCGCGGACGCCGACGGATTCCTCCCCCCCGTCACCGAGAGCGGACCCTCCACCGAGGTCGAGGCGCAGATCTTCGAGCGCCTCGCCGAGCTGGGGCCCCAGATGAACACCATCGGCGACGTGGGGTTCGTGCCGCGCCTCGCGACGAGCTGGGCGTGGGCCAAGGACTCGCTGTCGATCACCTTCCACCTCGATCCGCGCGCTCGCTGGCACGACGGCAAGCCGGTCACGGCGAGCGACGTGCGCTTCACCTTCGACCTCAATCGCGACAGCACGATCGGCTCCGTCGTGCGCCCCCTCGTGATGAGCATCGACTCCGTCACCGCGCGCGACTCGCTCACCGCCGTCTTCTGGTTCTCGCACCGCTATCCCGAGCAGTTCTTCGACGCGACGTACCAGATGCGTATCCTTCCCGAGCACCTCCTCGCGGCGATCCCGCGCAAGGACATCGCCAACAGCGACTTCCGCCGGAATCCCGTGGGGAGCGGCCCCTTCAAGTTCGTGAGTTGGGAGCCGCACCAGGCGATCGTGGTCGAAGCGAACCCGGCGTATCACCTCGGCCGCCCGCATCTCGACCGTCTCGTCTGGAGCGTCGCCCCCGATCCGAATGCGGCGATCCTGCGCGTGCTCTCCGGCGATGCCGATTTCCTGTCCGTCGTGCGCCCGAGCGACTTCGCGGAGATCGCGAAGCATCCCGAGGTGCGCACGGTGCAGTACTCCGACCTGAGCTACAGCTTCTTGCTCCTCAACGAGCGGGATCCCAAGGATCCGTCGAAGCCGCACCCGATCCTCGCCGACCGCGACGTGCGGCGCGCCCTCTCCATGGCCGTGGACCGCGCCGCGATCGTGAAGAGCGTCTTCGACACGCTCGCCGTGCTGGGCGCGGGCCCGCTGACGCACAATTACCCCACCTACGATCCCAGCATCGCGCTCCTCCCCTTCGCCCCGGAGAGCGCCGCGAAGATCCTGGATGCCGCGGGGTGGAAGCGCGGCGCCGATGGCATGCGGTCGAAGAACGGCCGCCCGCTCGCGTTCGGCATCCTCATCCCCTCCTCCAGCAGCACGCGCAACCAGATGGCCGTGCTGCTCCAGAACGAGTTCAAGCAGATCGGCGTGGCCCTCGAGGTCGAGCAGATGGACTTCTCGGCGTACGTGCAGCGTGCGATGCACCGTGGCTTCGACGCGACGTTCCTCTCGATCGGGCTTGACCCGAGCCCGGGGAACCTCCGGCAGACGTGGGGGAGCACCGCGGCGGGGCCGAACACCGGGAACCTCGGCGCCTACGTGAGCCCGACCTTCAACGCCTACGTGGACAGCGCGCTCCGCGCGATGGACCCGCAGCGGGCGAAGGCGTACTTCAAGCGCGCGTACGAGACGATCATCGGCGACGCGCCGGCGGTCTGGATGTACGAGCCGCGCGCCACGGCCGTCATGCAGAAGCGCATCCGCCCCACGCCGTTCCGTCCCGACGCCTGGTTCGCCGACGTGCGCGACTGGTACATCCCGGCGGCCGAGCGCAACGCGCGCGACCGCGCCGCCTCGCTCCCGCTCCCTCCGCCGGCCCCGCCGCCGTCCGCGCCGGCCAAACCGTAGCGGGATGCTGCGCCGCCTCGCCCGCCGCGCGCTCCAGGGCGTGGCGATCGTGTGGCTGGTCGCGACGTTCACGTTCGTGCTCGTCGCGCTCGCGCCGGGCGACGTCGTGGACGCGATGTACGACGTCACCCGCGTGCCGGAGCAGGTGCTCGCACTCCGCAAGGCCGAGCTCTGCCTCGATCGCGGCATCGTGGTGCGGTACGGTTGCTGGCTCCGTTCCGTCGCCTCCGGGCGATTCGGGAATTCCCTCACGCAGGGGCGGTCCGTCGCGAGCGCGCTCGCCGCGGCCATCCCGAACACGCTCCTCCTCATGGGCGTCGCGCTCACCGCGATGTTCCTGGTGGGCATCGCCACCGGACTCGTGCAAGCGTGGCGGCCCAACTCGCGCCTCGACCGGATCGTCGGCGCGATCTCCATGCTCTGCTACGCGATGCCCGATTTCTGGCTCGGGCTCATCCTGTTGTTCGTGTTCTCCTACCGGCTGAGCTGGTTCCCAACGGTCGGGACGCACGACCCCGTGCTCTACGCCTACGGGCACGCGAGCGTGTGGCAGCGCATCGTGGACCGGCTCGCGCATCTCGCGCTCCCCGTCGCGACCTTCGTGCTGGTGTCCTCCGCGGGGATCGCCCGGTACGAGCGCGCCGCGCTCCTCGACGTGCTCTCGCAGGACTATATCCGCACCGCGCGCGCGAAAGGGGCGAGCGAGCGGCGCGTGCTGCTCCACCATGCGTTCCGGAACGCGCTCCTGCCGATCGTCACGCTGCTGGGGCTGAATCTCCCCGCGCTGCTGGGCGGCGCGGTGCTCATCGAGACGGTCTTCTCGTGGCCGGGGATGGGCCAGCTCACCACCACCGCGGTCGCGCAGCGTGACTATCCGCTCGTGATCGCGTGCGTCACCGCGGGGAGCGCGCTGGTGGTCGTCGGGAGCCTTCTCGCCGACCTGCTGTACGCGGTGGTCGATCCACGCGTGCGGAGCGCGTAGCGTGATCGGGCTCGCGTGGCTCGCGTGCGTCGCCGCCGGCGCGCTGGCCGTGCGGCTCGTCGCGCGCGCGGGCCGCGACGCGCACGTGCCCGGAGCGAGCCCGTGGCGCCGCGCGGCCGCGCGGCTCGCCGCGGACCGCACCGCAACGGCGGCGGTGTTCGTGCTCGTCCTGCTCGCCACGATGGCGGTCCTCGCGCCGGCGCTCACCCCGTACGATCCGGCGGCGCAACCGGATCCCGTCCTGTACAAGGACCTGGCGCCATCGCTCGCGCACCCCTTCGGCACCGACTTCGCGAGCCGGGACGTCCTCACGCGCGTGCTCTACGGCTCGCGCATCACGCTCTCGGTGTCGCTCCTCGCGGTGCTCCTCTCCACGCTGATCGGGGCCGCGTACGGCGCGGTCGCGGGCTTCTACGGAGGCGCGCTCGACGCCGTGATGATGCGCGCCATCGACGCCGCGCTCTCGATCCCGCGCATCCTCGTACTCATAGCCGTGCTCGCGCTCGCCGAGCGCGTGACCCTCCCCGCGCTCATCGTGCTGATCGGCATCACCGGCTGGTTCCAGACCAGCCGCTTGGTGCGCGCGCAAGTGCTCGCCCTCCGCGAACAGGAGCTCACCGTGGCCGCGCGCGCGCTCGGGGCGCGCGACCGCGAGATCCTCTGGCGGCATCTCCTCCCGAACGTGCTCTCCACGGTGATCGTCTCGGGCACGCTCGCGATCGGCTCCGTCGTCTACCTGGAGGCGGCGCTGGGCTATCTCGGGATCGGCGTGCGCCCGCCCACGCCGAGCTGGGGGAACATCATCCAGGATGGCGCGTCGCAGCTGGAGACGGCGTGGTGGGTCGCGCTCTTCCCCGGCCTCGGCATCGTGATCACCACCCTCGCGATCAACGCGCTCGGCGACGGGCTGCGCGACGCGTTCGATCCGCGCACCGTGGACGCCGCGTGACCGCGCCGCTGCTGGAGGTCTCGCGCCTCCGCACCACGTTCCGCACGCCGCAGGGCGCCGCGCGCGCGGTGGATGATGTGTCGTTCACCGTGCGCGCCGGCGAGACGCTCGGACTCGTCGGGGAATCGGGCTGCGGCAAGTCGGTGACGGCGCTCTCCCTCCTGCGCCTCGTGCGCCCGCCGGGGACGATCGCGCCCGACAGCCGCATCGTCTTCGAGTCGCGCGATCTCCTCACGCTCCCCGAGCGCGAGATGCGGCGCGTGCGCGGCGCGCGCATCGCCATGGTCTTCCAGGAACCGATGGCCTCGCTGAATCCGGTGCTGCGCGTGGGAGACCAAGTGGCGGAGGTGGCGCGGATCCACGCCCGCGCGAGCGCGCGCGAGGCCCGCGCGCGCGCCGTGGACATGCTCGCGCAGGTAGGGCTTCCCGATCCGGCCGAGAGCGCGCGCAAGTTCCCGCACGAGCTCTCGGGGGGAATGCGGCAGCGCGTGATGCTCGCCGCCGCGCTCCTCCTGCGTCCCGCCCTCCTGATCGCCGACGAACCCACCACCGCGCTCGACGTCACGGTGCAAGCGCAGATCCTCGACCTCATCGCGCGCCTGCAGCGGGAGATGGGGATGGCCGTGCTCCTCATCACGCACGACCTCGGCGTCATCGCCGAGCACGCGCAGCGCGTGATCGTGATGTACGCCGGACAGATCGTGGAGGAGGCGCCCGTCCGCACTCTCTTCGCGGCGCCGCGCCACCCGTACACGCGCGGGCTCCTCGCCGCCGCGCCGCGCCTCGGCGTCCGCCGAGAACGCCTCGCCGTGATCCCGGGCGCGGTGCCCTCCGCCAGCGCGTGGCCTTCGGGCTGCCGTTTCCGCGAGCGGTGCCCGCAGGCGTTCGAGCAGTGCGCCACGGAGCCGCCGCTCGTGCGCATCGGCGAGGCGCAGCTCGCGCGCTGCCATCTCGCGCTGCCGTGAGCGCGCCGCTCCTGCAGGTGCGCGACCTCACGAAGCGCTATCCCCCGCACACGGCGGCCGTGGCGGGGGTCTCGCTCGAGATCGCCGCGGGCGAGACGCTGGGCCTCGTCGGCGAATCGGGGTGCGGCAAGACCACGCTCGGCCGCTGCATCTTGCGCCTCCTCGAGCCCACGTCGGGGAGCATCACGTTCGACGGCCGCGACGTGCGCGCGCTCGACGCGGGAGCGCTCCGCCGCCTGCGGCGCGAGATGCAGCTCGTGTTCCAGGACCCGTTCGCGTCGCTCGATCCGCGGATGACCGTCGGCGCGATCGTGCGCGAAGGCCTCACGATCCACCGCCTCGCGGAGGGGGCGGCCGCCGACGCGCGCGTGACGCAGCTCCTCGACGAAGTGGGCCTGCGCCCCGACGCCGCGCACCGCTATCCGCACGAGTTCTCGGGGGGCCAGCGCCAGCGCATCGGCGTGGCGCGCGCGCTGGCCGTCGAGCCGCGGCTGATCATCTGCGACGAACCCGTCTCCGCGCTCGACGTGAGCGTGCAGGCGCAGGTCGTGAATCTCCTGCAGGACCTCCAGCGCACGCGCGGCCTCGCCTATCTGTTCATCGCGCACGATCTCTCCGTGGTGGAGCACATCGCGCATCGCGTGGCGGTGATGTATCTGGGCCGCATCGTCGAGAGCGGGCCGACCGCCGAGCTCTTCCGCGAGCCGCGCATGCCGTACACGCGCGCGCTCCTCTCCGCGGTGCCCACCGCCGATCCCGCCGCCGAGCGCCGCCGCGCGGTGCTCCCGGGTGACGTGCCCTCCCCCGCGCATCCGCCGTCGGGATGTCCGTTCCATCCGCGCTGCCCGCACCCCGCCAAGGACGCGCAGTGCGCCGCGGAGCGCCCGCCCCTCCTCGAGCACTCGCCCGGCCGCTGGGCCGCCTGCCACAAGGCCGCGCCCGTGTAGCTCTCCTGGCGGCCTCTCGCGCGCCCCGTATCTTCTCCGCGACTTCCCCCCCCCCCGGGAGCGCCACTCGTGAGTTCACCCGAAGTCGACGTCGCCGCCACCGCCACCGACCGCTCGCCGGTGCTCGATGACACCAAGCTGTTCGGGCATCCGCGCGGCCTCGGGCTCCTCTTCGCGACGGAGATGTGGGAGCGCTTCTCGTACTACGGGATGCGCGCCATCCTCGTGCTCTTCCTGGTGCAGGCGCTGCACTGGACGACCAAGGAAGCGGCCTCGCTGTACGGCTATTACACGAGCCTCGTCTACCTCACGCCGCTCATCGGCGGCTACCTCGCCGACCGCTGGATCGGCACGCGGCGCTCCCTCGTGATCGGCGCGATCATCATCTCGCTCGGGCATTTCTCGCTCGCGTTCTCGAGCATGAAGATGTTCTACCTGGGCCTCGCGCTGGTGATCATCGGCACGGGCTTCTTCAAGTCGAACGTCTCGACGATGGTCGGGCAGATCTACAAGCCGGGCGATGCACGGCGCGATGCCGGGTTCACGATCTTCTACATGGGGATCAACCTCGGCGCGACGTTCGGGCAATTCGTGTGCGGCTACTTCGGCGATCCCGTGCGCTGGGGCGACGGGGGTTGGCACATCGGCTTCGCCGCCGCGGGCTTCGGCATGGTGGCGGGGCTCATCGTGTACCTGTGGGGGCGCGACAAGTACCTCCCGGGCATCGGGCTCGGCACCGCGGTGGCGCGCGCGAAGCAGGCCGCTGCCCGCGCCGGGCACGGCGCGGCGGACGCGATGGCGAACATCGACCGCGACGCCTGGTGGCAGGCGCTCGTCGGCGCGGTGCTCGGCGCGGGGCTCGCCTGGTACCTCGGCGCGGCGGATGGCGACGTGATGCAGGCGGTGATCGGCTTCGGCTTCGGCGTCCTCGTGGGCGGCGCGATCTCGCTCACGGTGCTCGGCACGAAGGGCGAAGAACGCAAGCGCGTCTTCGCGCTCTTCTTGGTGGTGGTGTTCGTGACGGCGTTCTGGATGTGCTACGAGCAGGCGGGGAGCTCGATGAACCTCTTCGCGCTACGGAACACCGACTTGAACGTGTTCGGCCATCGCGTGCCGCCGGCGTGGTTCCAGTCGGTGAACACCATCTGCATCCTCGTGTTCGCGCCGGTGTTCGCGGCGATCTGGAGCGCGCTCTCGAAGCGCGGCAAGGAGCCGAGCACCGCCTTCAAGATGGTGATCGGCCTCACGCTCCTCGGCACCGGCTTCCTGTTCATGGTGGCGGGGGGGCGGCGCGCCGACACGGGGGTGCTCGTGAGCCCGCTCTATCTCATGAGCGCGTACGCGCTACACACGTGGGGAGAGCTCTGTCTCTCGCCGGTGGGCCTGTCGTACTTCACGAAGGTCGCCCCGCTCAAGTTCGCGTCGCTCCTCATGGGCGTCTGGTTCCTCTCGAACGCGGCGGCGAACTTCCTCGCGGGGATGCTCGCGGGCTACCTCCCCACTCCGGGCGAGGCGCCGACCGCGCCGGCCACCGGTCTCGCCGGCGTGATCCAGCATGCGGCCGCGACCAACGGCGGGTTCTGGATGATTTTCGTGGTGATCGGCTTCGGCGCGGCGGGCACCATGCTGTTGTGCGTGCCGCTGCTCAAATGGCTCACGCGGAGCGTGAAGGCGTAGCGCCCTAGCGCCCCATCTTCTTCTTGAGCTCCTCGAGCCGCTGGTCCGCGTCCTTGGCGCGGGCGGCGCGCTCGGCGTCACGCCGGAGCGCGTTGTGCGCGGTCTCCATCTCGTCGAGCCCCGCCTGCGCGGCGGGAGCGGAGGGCGCTCCCGGCATCTTCGCCTTCGCCGCCATCTCGCGGAACTGCGTGGTCATCTCGTCCAGCTCGCGTTCCCCCAGCGCGACCTCCGTCTCGAGCGCCGCCAGCTTGCGCTGCAGCATCTCGCTGCGCTCGGCGTGCTTCTTCTCGAACCGCGCCGCCACCTCCACCGTCTGGGCGTCCGCGATCTGCGCCGCGAGCTGTCCGCGGCGCCGCACCGTCTCGAGCTCGGCCTGCTCGTGCGCGAGCTGCGCCGCGGTGAGATCGCGCGCTTCTCGAGACTGCCCCACGGCGAGCTTCGCCTCCACCAGCGCGTCGCGCATCATCCCGAGGGACGCGGGCGTGGCGCCGCCCGCGAGGGCCTCGCGCAGGGCCTGCTTGAGCGATTCGAACACGAGCCGGGACGCGCCGTCAGGACTTGCGCGGCGTGCGCGCGTAGAAGTGGCTCACCCGGCGCTCGACGTCCGCGCTCTTGCACTTGGGGCACGTCGTTGGGCGCGCGCCGAACGCGGCCATGTGCTCGCGGACGGTGAACTCCGCCCCGCACTTCTTGCAGTGGAACTCGTACGTCGGCATCTCGGCGCCTCGCGGAATGATGGTGCGTGGATGTAGGATACCAGACGCTCCCACCCGCGCAAGCGCGCCCCACTCGCCCGCCCATGCCGCCGCTCATCGCCATCTCCGCCCCGACGCACGAAGACGCCCAGCGCGTGCGCGTGCGGCTCAACCTCGGCTACGCGCGCGGCATCGAGCGCGCCGGCGGCGTGCCGGTGATCGTCCCGCCCCTCGAGCGGGCCGACGACGCGGCGCGCGTGCTCGACGCGGTGGACGGCTTGATGCTCACGGGCGGCGCGGATGTCGATCCGGCGCGCTACGGCGCGCCGCGCCACAGCACGGTGGAGCACGTGAGCGCGCCGCGCGACGCCACCGAGCTCGCCCTCCTGCACGCCGCGCACGCGCGCGGCAAGCCGGTGCTCGCCATCTGCCGCGGCATCCAGCTCATGAACGTCGCGTTCGGCGGCACGCTCGTGCAGGACATCCCGAGCGAGGTCCCGGGTGCGCTCCCGCACGATCAAGACGGCGATCATCGCGGCGCGCGCGTGCACGCGGTGCGCATCGAGCCCGATTCCATCCTCGCGAAAGCGCTCGGCGCCACGCACATGGAGGTGAACTCCCTGCATCACCAAGCGCCCAAACGGATCCCCGACACGTTGCGGCTCACGGCGAGCGCCCCCGATGGGATCGTGGAGGGCCTGGAGTGGCGCGGGAGCGAGTGGTGGGCCGTCGGCGTGCAGTGGCATCCCGAGGAGCTCGACGGGCGATGGGAGGCCGGGCTCTTTGCCGCGTTCGTGCGGCGGGCGGGGGGCCGGCCTTGAGGGCGCGAGTAGCAACGGGTTGGGTAGCCACCACAATGGGACGCGAGTCGCGACTGGAAGTCGTGGCGAGTGGATAGTGGAGTTTACAGCGCGAGTCGAGCTCGCGCCCTCCTTTCTGCTCACACTCTACTCGCGCAACACACTCCACTCGCGAATCGCCACGACGTCCAGTCGCGACTCGCGTCCCATCGTGGTGGCTACCCATCGGATTGCTACTCGCGCCCTATCGCGCTGCGCTAGCTCGCCTTCCGCCACCGCGCCTCGTCGCGCACCTGGCGCATCAATCGCTCGGGGGTATGCACGTTCGGGAAGAGGAGTGTGTCGCTCACGCGATTGAGCGCCACCCGCACCATCACGAACCGCTCCGCGGCGCGCGCGAGGAGCCCTTCGAGCCCGTGCTCGTGCGCCACGCGGTGTTCCGCCGCGAGCGCGAAGCCGCGCTTGCCGAGCTCATCGTAATAGTCGAGACTCGGGCCGCCGCGCCGCCAGCGGCGCTGCTCGATGCGGTCGGGGAAGAGGCCGCTCAACCAGAGCGCGTAATTGCCCAGGTGCTGCCGCACCAGGAAGCTGCGCCCGGCGTCGGGCGTGTTCACGTCGGCCACGAGCGCGGCGAGCGTGTCGTAGGTCTGGTCGTCGGCGTCGCTCACGCGCTCGGCGCGCCCGCGCGCGGCGAAGTGGATCAGGACGTCGGCCACGTAGTCGGCCAGCGCGCGGTCCGGCGACTCGCTCTGGGCGAACGCGCGCCGCACCACCGCGCAGAAGAAGAGCGGGAGGGACGCGTGCATCCCCGCGCGCGAGTGCACCATCGCGGGAACGAGGCGCTCGTC
>Ga0335085_10009909_pt1 | contig 14295 bp, 9 predicted proteins | sample Lox_Sample_45_FD_206712 | JGI IMG/M metagenome (GOLD analysis project Ga0335085, IMG submission 206712) | Soil microbial communities from Loxahatchee National Wildlife Refuge, Florida, United States - Lox_Sample_4.5 | ecosystem: Environmental > Terrestrial > Soil > Wetlands | place: USA: Florida...
GGCGATCTCGTTGGAAGCGAGGGCGCGGCTGTAAACCGTGGGTTCATCGATCACGCCGGTAAAAGTGAAGGACGAACCGTCGGGAGAAGCTGACCGACGGCCCAGATGAAGATCGATGCTCGTCTTAGGAGTGAAACTGCCAAAATTCTGCTCCGCCACAACCTTGCTGTTGTAATAGAGCCGCGCCACGCCAGAAGTTTTGTCATAGGTGAGCGCGACGTGCTGGAAGGCGTTGCTGGTGACGGTGCCCCCGGCGGACCACAACTGGTGCCAGGCATCATCCGAGCCTTGAATATCAGCGTAGAGAGTTCCGGGTTGGTAAACGCTCCCCGGTCCGGTAGACAGCACATATAAATGGACACCCCAATAGGTGACGCCATCTCCAGCATTCCACTCAAATACAGGATTGTATTTGGTGACGTCCTGAGGATTGACCCATGCCTCGAGCGTCAAACCACCGCCGAGACCGACATCGAGGCTCGAGCTCGCGGGGATTCTGACGTCGTCATTCGTGTGCGTGAACAGGAAGCCTTTGCCAACTTCGCCATTGGCGAAGCTGACGCCGCCAACGAGAATGCCGTTATTGGTGCCAACGGAATCCAGCGCGTTGGTTTCACCGCGCCACCAGCTCACGATTCCCGAAGCCGGCGGCGTGCAGGAACCACCACCACCATTTGTTCCACCCGTCACCGTCAAAACAGCGTTCGAGCTGATCGCAAAGCCGAACAGGTTGGACACAAGCACGAAGTAGTTGCCCGCGTTGCTTGGTTGGACATTAGAAAGCGTCAGCGTGGAGTTGATGGCTCCAGGGATGATGCTGCTTGCCGGACCGTACCATTGATAGTGCAGTGTCGGCGAACCAGTCGCTGTCACGGAGAACGTGGCGTTGCCATCGGCCGATACGGTTTGGTTCGTCGGCTGTTTCGTGATGACCGGCGCAGTGTTGCTGGCACTGCCATTCACCGTATAGATGATTTCATAGACATCTCCGCCACTATCCATAAAATCAGCAGTGGTCGCGTTGGGATTAAACGACTGCGCTCTTGAAACCGCGTCCGTGCCGCTGGCGGTTCCATTGACAAAGTTGCCGTGGGCCGGCGTGCAGCCGGTGAAATTGCGCAGGTCGATCAATAAATTCCCCTTGGTCGGGTCATAGACAAACGGAGTCTGCAGCGGCAGGCTCAGATCAAATACCTCCGTTCCGTTGCTTTGAGTCGTGAACGCGGTGGAAAGATGCGCGGGGCCGCTAAATACCAGTGTATCGTTCGTGCCCGTGTTCTGCGCGAACGTTCCGCTTAATCCATCCGGATTTACCGCCGTGGTCGACAGATGAATTTGCAGGTTCGAAATAGTAATCGACAACGGTCCGCCCAAACTCGGGTCCGGACGCCAGCGAAGTTCCGTAATGGTGATCGGTGTCGTGGGGAACTGGGAGGCCCCATAGACCGTTTGTATCCGCGCGACTTCATTGAGCGTGCCGTCGGGATTGGTCAATTGGTTGGTCGCCGCGTAATTAGGCACTACCAATCCATTTGTCGACGTCCCCCCTCCGGTAACCGTCAACGTGGCGTTGGAGCTAATCGCGAAGCCAAACAGGTTGGAAACGAGCACGAAATAACTTCCGGCGTTGCTCGGCTGGACGTTGGACAGGATCAGCGTCGAGTTGATGGCGCCGGGGATGACGCTGCTTGCCGGACCGTACCATTGATAGTGCAATGTGGGCGAGCCGCTCGCTGTCACGGAGAAGATCGCGTTGCCGCCGACTGAGACGGTTTGATTGGTGGGCTGATGCGTGATGACCGGAGCGTTCGTCGGCGGATTGGGCGGGCACTTGCCGGCTGAGCCCGCATTATAAATCGCGGCGATTTCGCTTTGGCTCAACGCGCGGCTATAAAGACTCATTTCGTCGAGATCGCCAAGATAATGAAATTGAGGAACGCCAATCTCAGGATACGTCCGTTCTCCCAACAGAAGATTGTGGGTGGTGTTCGGTGTGAAAGACCCAAGGTTCGACTGAGCGACAAGCACTCCGTTTCGGTATATCGAGGCGATACCGGAGGCCTTGTCGTACGTCAATGCGACATGTTGATAATTTGAAGTCAGGATGCCCGGCGCCGAGGAAATCAGGTGGGAGACATTATTCGTGTCCACGATATTCGCATAAAGGCAGCCGGCTCCGCCCGTGGAAGTCCAGAAATGCGCACCGCTGAGGTTGCCGTCCGGTTGATATTCCCATTCAAACAAAGGCATTTGATTCACGAGGTCGGCGGGTTGGATCCAGCCTTCGACGGTGAATCCTGGCCCTTGACCAACGTTCAACGAAGGGCTCGCGGGAATATCGACGTAGCCACCGCCAGTGTCGTAATGGAAAGCGGACTTCACTTCGCCCACGGTGTAGGACATCGAGCCGTTGGTTGCGAAACCATTATTGACACCCAAACTGTCCAGAGTGTTGCTTTCCCCAGCCCACACGCTGACAAGATTGGAGGCCGCCATGGTGCACGAACCATTTGTGTTACCACCGGTCACGGTCAGGATGGCGTTTGAGCTGGTGGCGAAGCCATACAGGTTGGTTACCACGGCGAAATAGAAGCCGGCCTCACTGGGCTGGACGTTCGACAATGTCAGCACGGAAGTCGTCGCTCCGGGAATGAGGTCGCCGGCATTGTGATACCATTGAGCGTGCAATGGTTGCGAACCAGCCGCCCCTATGGAGAAGTGCGCCGTGCCGCCGACCGAGACCGTCTGGTTGCTCGGTTGCTGCGTGATAATTGGCGGCAGATTGGATGTGCCGCCGCCATTCGTGACGGTCAGCACAGCATTTGAACTGATGGCGAAGCCGTACAGGTTGGAAACGAGCACAAAATAATTTCCGGCGTTAGCCGGTTGCACGTTGGACAACGTCAGTGAGGAAGTAGTCGCTCCGGGAACTAAGGTTCCCGCGCCAAAATACCATTGATAAAAAAGTGTCGGCGAACCGGTCGCGGTCACCGAGAAGTGGGCGGTGCCACCGACGGTAACGAATTGATCGCCCGGCTGCGAAGTAATGACGGGAGCCGTGTTCGATGTCGATCCCGCGAAGCCCATGGTGTTCTGGTAAACCCACATCGTGGAGTCGTAGGCATTGCCAAACGAGATATCCGGCCGTCCGTCGCCATCCAAATCCCCGATCACCACGCCCCAGGCATTATAGCCCGTGGTGTAATCCACACGCGGCGCCAAAGACGAGCTGGTGAATGTCCCGGGTGTCGAAATATTTTGAAAAAGCGACAAAGCGCTGTTCAGCTCCGTGACCAAAGCGATGTCGACTTTGCCGTCTCCGTTCAAATCACCGAGAGCGATCGAATGGCAACGGCCCGGAACTGCAAATTCAACACGCGGCGCGAGGGAATTCGTGTCTAACGTACCGACAGTGGAAGTATTCCGATAAACCGCCATTGGGCCAAAGTAGCCGCCGACCAGTACGTCCGCTTTACCGTCGCCATCGATGTCGCCCACTGCGAGGCCTTGGGGATTGGAAGGAGCGGGAAAAACAACCTGGGGCGCGAAGGAATTGCTGTTGATGACGCCTGGAGTAGAAAGATTTCGATAAACGGAAATGGTCGCATCTCCCGAATTCGCAGTGACGATGTCAGGTTTTCCGTCTCCATCCAGATCCATCACGGCGCTGGCCACAGGATTTGCACCGGCAGCGAAATTGACCGGAGGTGCAAAGGAATTGGTATCGATGATGCCCGGGACGCCGGTATTGCGAAGGATTGAGAGCGATGCTCCGCCTTCGGAGGTGAAAATGATGTCCGGACGGCCGTCGCCATCCACGTCAGCAATCGCCACGCCTCGCGGCAATGAGCCGACATCGTAGCCCACAGGCGCAGCGAACGAATTTGTGTCGAGAGTTCCCGGAACTGAAATATTTCGATAGACGAAGATTTTATCGGCGTTGCGATTGAAGGTCACGATATCGAGTTTGCCGTCGCCATCCACATCACCGACCGCGACTCCAAACACTCCGTCTATAGGAGCCGCCGGAGGCAACGGGGGCAGATCCACACGCGCGCCGAATGAATTGGAATTCAACACCCCGCCCGAACTGATATTGCGAAACAAAGAGATGTTGTTGCTGTAAGCGGTACTAAGAATCAGATCCGGCTTGCCGTCACCATCCATGTCTCCAATGGCGACTTGCACCCCACCGCTCGGCGTGGCAAGGCTGATGGCCGGGGCAAGGCTCGTGGCGTCAAACCCGTCGCCGGTTCCGGAAAATGTCGGCTCGAAGGGTTTGCTGGAATACGCAACGAGGCCATTCACAAGAACCGTGATGGGCGCGTAGGTGGCTCCGGCAGGAACCGCAACCTGTAGATTACTGTGCGTCACGGTAATCACTGGGGCGCGGACGGCGCCGAAATAGACAATATTATTACTTGGAAAAGTTCCGAAGTTGGTGCCTCGGATGGTCACCGCTGTGCCCTTTGAGCCCATTGCCGGGCTGAAACTACTTATAATTGGCACGGCCCCGAAAAGAATCGAAGGAGCAACAACAAAAGACGCAGCGACACACCAACGCTTAATAAACGTTAACACGTTATTCATACTTCCTTTCGCGATTCGGGCAGAACCGTAGATTAGGCCATCCCTAGCGCCGCGCACCGTACCAAAATCTCCGTTGTTAGTCAAACGAAATCAGTACGTTAGGTGAAGTTAATTATTCTTTAACATTATCGAAACAAAGATGTTTATTTGGAGGTGCTTCCCTCCGAGGCATTCAGGGATTGCCAAGCCGGAAACAGTTCCGCCACTATCTGCCGGGTGAATTTTCGCGAGAAACTGATCTCCTGGGACGCTTTACCCGCCTGGCGAGCGGATTTCCGCGCCCGCGGCAAACGTCTCGTGGTCACGAATGGCTGTTTTGATGTGCTCCATCTTGGCCATGTGACTTATCTCGAATCGGCCCGCAACCTCGGCGATATGCTGCTCGTAGGAGTCAACGCCGATAATTCCATCCGGCAGTTGAAGGGGCCAAATCGGCCGGTGAACAACGAAACGGACCGCGCCGCCGTGCTGGCTGCGCTCGAAAGCGTCGATGGAGTGTGTATCTTTGCGGAAAAAGCGGCGACGCGATTTCTTTCCGTTGCCCAACCGGATATTTACGTGAAAGGCGGAGATTATACCCTGGAAACGCTGAACCAGGAGGAGCGCCGCACCGTGGAAAATGCCGGGGGGAAAATCATTCTGCTGCCGCTCGTGCCGGGCAAATCCACGACTTCGTTGCTGGAGAAGATTTCGCGGCTCTGATTTTCCTCATGCGTTTCCTGATGTTGAACTGGCGCGACCCGAAAAATCCTCTCACGGGCGGAGCGGAAAGAGTCACACTCGCGCATCTCCTCGCGCTTGTAGAACGGGGTCACGAGGCTGTCTGGTACAGCTACGATTTTTCCGGCGGTGCACGCGAGGAAATATACCAGGGAATTAAAATTATTCGCGGCGGCGGCAAGGGCAGTTCCATTTTCAAAGCCATCACATGGTATCGCCAGCAGGAAAAATTCGACCTGGTCATGGATCAGCATCATGGGTTGCCGTGGTTTGCGCCATGGTGGTGCCAGACGAATTGCGTGGCGTACATTCACGAAGTGCTCGGACCGATCTGGACGGCATTTTATCCGCAGCCGTGGAGCACCATTGGCCGCTGGCAGGAGCGATGGACACATTGGCTCTATCGCAACGTGCCGTTCTGGACGCCGTCCGAATCCACAAAAAAAGATTTGCACGCGCATGGCGTTCGCCGCGTGACGGTCATCCCGAACGGGAGCGACACCGCGCCTTTGCCGTCGCTGGAAGACAAGCCTCTGCAAACGCCGTTGAAGCTCATTTCTGTTTCACGCATCGCGCCGAACAAGCGCGTGGACCACGCGGTGCGCATGATGAAAATTCTGACTGAGCGGAATGTTCCGGCGCAATTGACGATCGTCGGCGGCGGCGAATCAAAGCCCGGTCTGGAACAATTGACGAAAGAACTGCAGCTCGAAGACAAGGTCCGCTTCACGGGGCAGTTGACGGAAGCAGAGAAAAATACGGAGCTGCAACGCGCGCATTTTCTTATTCACACATCACAACGTGAAGGTTGGGGATTGAATGTGATCGAGGCAAACGCCATGGGCACGCCGGCCGCGGTTTATCCAGTAGGCGGACTGGTGGATTCGACGGTAGCGGGCGAGACCGGATTGGTCACGAAAGCAGAAACGCCGGAATCCCTCGCGAATGCGTTGTGCGACATCGTGAAGAAGCCGGAGGCTTACGCACGATATCGTGTCGCCGCATGGGAGCGCTCCAAAACCTTCTCGTGGCCGGTAATTTTACCACAGGTGGTCACGTGGCTGGAAGGCCTCGCGAAGGCAAAATAAGCCAAATCGCTTTTCCGGCTACGGATGTTGCAGGCGGAAGTAACCGCCCTGGGTCGGCGCGGGAACAGTGACTGAGATATCGCTGGCGTTCGTCTGGGTCGCGCCGGAAACGTTGGTCCATCCCGGTGGCGCGAGCAGGTCACTAAGCGAGCCTTGCAGATTAAAGCCTGTTGCCCACGATGGCCACGAAAGTGTGGCGTTGCCATTTGTGACACCGATGGTCAAGGTCGGCGGGGGATTCACCGTGACCGTGCTGTTGGTGTAATTAGCCGACAATTCATTGGCAGCCGAATCCGAGATGGCGCGAATGACCGGTTGATCGGCGAAGGTCACTGAGCCGTTGGTTGTAGTTGCGAGCGCCGTGAAGTTGAGACGAACGACTTCCTGGGCGCCGCTGGAAAAATTTCCGGACGACAACGCGATCAACACGCCCACGACACCTGAAGCTGCCTGATTGGTATTCACGACCAGCGTGGAGGAGGTCGCCGCACTTCCTTTGGTCGTGCTGACATATTTCAGAATTGTGGGATCAAAATTGACGCTGAACCCAAGCGCATTTTCATTGCCTTGAGATTGAAGCATCACCGGCAAAGTCACCGCGATGCCCTTGGCCGTGGTGCCAGCGGAAATATTCACGGCACGCGGACCGCCGGTCAAAACGGTCGGACTGACAGCCGCGGTGGGCCCGCCGATGACCGACGGCAAATCCGTGGCGCTCCCGTAACGCCCGGCCTGAACCCAGTCTGTAACCTTGAGTTGCCCGTCACCCGACGTTCCCTTTGGAGCGCAATCCGCACGCTGGAATTCCGATGCGTTTGAAACGACATCCAATCCCGCGACCATTCGCCCCACTTCGTTCCAATCAAAAATGTCCAGGCTCTGATCGCCGGTAGTCCTCGGTGCGACATCACCCTCCAGAACACTGGGCGACAGTGTCACGGAGCCATTAATAAAATTGGTCGCCATCTTGTTGCCCTGAACATCGAAAAGCAATTTGTTGATTGGCTGATTGGTGAAATTGACGGGCGTCACGACGGGTTGCGAGCCGGACAGAATGGCGGAGCTAAACGTTACCCGAACAACTTCCTGTGTGCCTGCAGCAAAGGTTTCACCGGCAGGAAGCTGAACGGCAACACCAATTTTTCCGTTCGCCGCCTGGGTGGTGTTGGGCAATAAAGAGGCATCCGCCGCGCCGCTCCCAAGCGAAATGCCAGAGAACGCGAGTCGTTGCGTATTGAAATTCATGCTGAAATCCAAAGTGTTTTCAACCCCGTTTGCAACCAGCAGTACCGGCACGTCGAATGAACTGCCAGCCATCACGTTTGTACTGCCCAGGCGGACAACGACCGGCGGGAAGGTGATCGCCAAAAGCGCATTAGTGCTGTTAGTCGAGCCATAGGCGTTGGTAACCTGAACGGAATACATTCCCGCGTTGGCAAGTTGAACGTTGGTCACCGTCAACGAAGCATTGGTCGCCCCGGCGATCAAAGTGTTCGTGTTAAAAAACCATTGATAGCTCAAAGGCAACGAACCCACTGCCGAAGCCGAAAACGTCGTGCTATTCCCGGCCAAAACCGAGCGACTGGTCGGCTGGGATGTGAAGGACGGCGGGTCGGTGGTAACAGTCAACTGCGCACTGGAACTGATGGTCGTGCCGTAGGTGCCGGTCGCTTGAACGAAATAAATCCCTGTCTGGCTGGTTTGCAGATTCGTCAAAGTCAACGAACTGTTCGTTGCTCCACTGATTGGATTCCCCAGGTCGTTCAGGAACCATTGATAGGACAGGGGAGGCGGCCCGGCCATAATGGCGAAGGTCGTCGTGGCGCCGACGGTGGCAGTTCGATTGGTCGGTTGAGAAGAGATGGTCGGCGGCAACGGGGCTGGAATGTAACCGACTTGAATTACGCCGCCGCCACTGTCGCTCGCTGAGGCAGTGGTTGCATTCGCGCTACTTGAGTTAAAAACACGGGAAACCGCATCCACAACGCCCGGAGCGCTACTATTGTACAGAGTGGCACCACAACCGGTAAAATCGTGCAAGTCAATCAATAAGTTTCCCCTCGAAGGATCGAATAAAAACGGAGTCTGAAGCGGCAAGTCGATATCAAAAGCTTTTGTACCATCGCTTAAGGTTATGAACGAACTGTCCACAATCATTGCACCACTAAAAACAACCGTATCGTCTGCGCCGATATTTTGACTAAAAACCGAATCCAACTGATCCGGCTTTTTTGTCGACGTGGAAAGATTGACTTGAATATTTGAAACGGTGGAAGTGATCGGACCACCCGCGATCACATCCGGCCGCCATCGGATTTCATCGATGATAATCGGATAAGCAGGAAATTCGGAGGCATCGTAAACGGTCTGTTCACGCGAAATGCTCACAAATATTGCCTCAGCATTATTATCTAACTGATTGGATATGGCATAATTCGGAACGACGATACCGACGGTTAAGGTTGCGTTCGAACTTTTCGCGGCTCCATAAATGTTAGTAACCTCAACCGAGTAAGTTCCAAGTTCCAACGTTTGAACATTTGTCACACTCAGTGTTGCGTTCGTCGCACCGGTAACGAAGTTAGTATTGTTGAATATCCACTGATAACTTGCAGGCGCAGAACCCTCGTCGACCGAGACTGAGAATGTAGCGGTATCACCGAGAGACACAATCCGGCTTATCGGTTGGATAGTAACTTTGGGTACCAACTGCACGGTTAACAGGGCATTGGAGCTTGACGTCGTCCCGTAGGGATTACTCACCTGAACGAAATAGGTTCCAATTTGGCTGGCCTGTACATTCGTTAGAATTAGGATGCGATTTGTTGCACTATTGACCGGACTATTCGTATCATCCAAGAACCACTGATAACTCAAAGGGGAAACCCCAGTGGCGGAAACTGAAAATGTGGCCGTATTGCCGAGAATCGTAGTCTGGTTTGATGGTTGTAGACTGATCGTTGGAGGCGTCTCGGCCAAAGCATAGACTATTTGTATCACACCGCCCCCCGAATCGCCAGTGGGAGCGACTGTCGCGGTAGCGTTGTTAGGGTCGAAAATCCGTGAGACCGAATCGGCAATATTCGGGGCAGAATTGTTAAAAAGGCGCGCACTGGTGCCCGTGAAGTTGCGCACGTCTAAAAGGAGATTACCTTGAGTCGGATTGAATAGAAATGGGTTCTGTAAAATCAGGTCTATATCGAACGCGGTAGTCCCATTGCTCAAGGTTGTAAAGGAACTGACTACGTTCATGGCACCGCTAAACACGACTGTATCATCAGGACCCGTATTTTGAGCGAAAGTGGAGTTGAGTCCATCTGGATTTGATTGGGTAGTGGAAAGATTGATCTGAATATTTGAAATTGTGGTCGTGATCGGCCCCCCGGCAAAGACATCTGGTCGCCAACGAAGCTCTGTGATCATAATGGGCTGCGAAGGAAATTCGGATGCACTATAGACGGTCTGTTCGCGCAAAACGTCAACGAACACAGCTTCGGCGTTGTTAGCGACTTGATTCGTGGCTGCGTAACTAGGGAGGACCAGCGTGCCAGCTTCCGCGTCCACCTGGAAAAGACTGCTAACCAATATGAACACGGCAAGAAGTGGAAAAAAGCCAAAAACGCGAGACAGGTGTTTCATTATCTTGCTTTGGAGACAACCAGTTGTTTCAATTTAGGTCCTTTAATAACCGCAATTTCGATGAAAAAGTCAATTCAAAACGCCTGTGCCAAGCAACCTGGCAACCTGATTTAACGACCGATGTGTGCATTCGGCCGACTGCCCATCAGGAGTTCCACAACTTGTTCCAGTGGCCGTTTTGGCGTGCCTCGATCAAGGCGCACAGGTTGGCCAGGCCGCGGGCGGTCCAAAACTGGCCGGAACGTTTGAAGCACCCCTGTCGCTAAAGACACGCTGATTCGACAGCGCCCGAGCCGATGGGCCAACCAGTTCTGCCCGCGTTGGATGATTTGTTGCGTGGAACCGCGCCGCTCGGGCAAAGCCGCAATGTCGCGCAACGCAGCGGCCTGTCGGCCATGACGCAGTTGATGGAGCTTGTCTTCCACCCAGGCGCGTGCCAACTCCCCGGTTCCACACACCGCTTCACCTAAATTCCACAAATGCTGACTGGCGTGGTAAAAATCCAAAACCTCGATTGCTCCACTCCATCGGTTCTGGACCACATTCCAAATCCAAGGCGCGCCATCGGCTACGGCCAACCCGGCTTTGGCACGGCCCAGTCCGCGTTCGCAAGCTTCCTGATGCAATCGCCACCCCAATTTCATAGGCTCTCCATGCCAGTCTGACCACCGCCTTTTGACTCAATACTCCCCGGTCATTTTTGCGCGCTGGGTGTTCTTGCAGATAAAAGACGCCGGTCTTGAATTCATGCCATTCCACGCGGCTTTGCGTCGTTTTCTTTCTTCCCCAGCCCGGACCGCGCTGGCGTACCTGCCAGCCATCCAGCATCAATACCGCCAGCGCGCTGTCGGCCCGTTGCGGCTCTTGGTCCTGCGGCAATTGTTTCAATCGGTGTTGCACGTCCAGTTCCGCCCGTTGTCCCAACGACTGCGCCATATCATGTAAACTGGAATCACCGGCTTGGTGGCCCAGCTTGTTCAACAACGCCGCCGCACTCTCATAAGATAAGAAGTGGTGGCCGTAACCGTGAAGGCCAGCGTCTCCATCCATCCGGGACTCATCCCCTGACGTGGTGGCAGCTTCCATAGTTCCCGCAACGGACAGCCCCAGCGTTCGTCCTGCGGGTCCTGCCCATACCACGCCGCTAACTCAATGTTACCGGCCCCGGTGCGCAGGTGGAACTTGTGCCGGTGCCGATGCACCAGCTTTCGTTGGCTTTGGGGGGAAAACTCGCCGTGTTGATCGGCCAGTTGTTGAAGTCTTTCCTGCATCCGTCGCTGCGTCCATTCTCGGCCCTCGGCCGATACTTCGGCCTCGATTTGCGAGAGCGACGGAATTGGTTCCTCTGGTTTGCTCATGGTGCTTGTGCTCGCGTTGGATTGTTGTTCATTCAGTTTGAGGAACCCAACGCTCCCATTATGGGGGGGTACTGTCAAGATGCATACCGACCGATTTCATCACTCAAAGAACATTTGAGGCCAGTGTCCGTCTCTGGCATTCTAATGAATGCTCATGGCTAAAGCCGAATTGCCCAAAGTCAGTTTTGTGATTCCCACGCTCAATGCGGGAGGGATCCTCGGAAATTGCCTCCAATCCATCCGGCGTCAACATTACTCGCAGGACAGGATCGAAATTCTGCTTGGCGATGCCGGATCAAAGGATAACACCCGTGAAATCGCCAAACGATTCGGCGCACAGGTCTTCGATGATAACGGCCGCAATATCGAGGACGGCAAACGCGCGGCATTTGTCCATGCGACTGGGGATTACGTAGTCTTCGTCGACGCAGACAACGAGATCGCACATCCGGATTTTCTGCGGCGCGCCGTCGATGCATTGTCCAAAAACCCGTCAGCTTATGGCTTGGAGAGTTACTACCTCTACACGCCACGCATGAATTCGTTCTGTGCGTACCTCACCTGCCTATTGCACATCAGTGATCCAGTCGCGTGGATGATGAGCATCAGGCCGGTGTTTCTGCGGGCGGACGGCGATGTGGAGCATTGGACCTTTCCGAAAGGCAGCCTCGCGTATCCAATCGGCTCGAATGGTTCTGTATTTCGGAAATCGGAATTAGACCTCGCGCACGCGGGCGTGGATTATTCTGACACACACACGTCCGTGAACCTAATTCAGGTGACAGGCAAACGCGAATGGTTGCGCATTCGCGGGCAAGGTGTGTTTCACTATTATGTTTCAGCAGGCGGATTCTGGGCGTCGCTCCGGGACTTTCTGAAAAAACGGCAGCGCGCCACGTGTCACTTTTTCGACATGCAGAAACAACATGGATTTTCGTGGACGGAACGGAAGCCCCGCGTTCCTGGATGGCTAGCAGTGCTATTATGTCTGACAATCGTCGTGCCAGTACTGCAAATGATGGTAGCACTCATTCGGACAGGCGATCGGCGGTGGCTGTGGCATCCGTGGACCTGCTTCTTTTCCGCCTGGGGTGTAATTTCTGGCGCATGGATCTATATGCGCCGGGGAACGGACAAAAAGCTCATTCACAGTTTGCAGCCACGGCAGAAACTTGAAGAGGAGCTGAGGCCAAATGATGGCATATAGAGTGATTTTCGGAAATCATTTCCAGACAGAGCAGATGGAAACCGTTTTGGAGGGTTGGTCAATGAAGTTCTTAAGAGCGATGCAGAGCCGGTCGGTGGGTTCTTCGTAGCTGCGAGCAATGAAATCCCAAGACCAGTCAGCTTTGAGGCGCAGCCAGAGCTGTTCGATGGGGTTGAAATCCGGAGAGTAGCCTGGCAAAAACTTCGGTCCGAAATGATGCCAGTCAAGCCGGGCAGCTTTGTGCCAGGAGGCATTGTCTAAAATCAGCAGTTGGCGAATGCCTACAATGAAAATCCTGCGGCCGTTGCGTCGGCGGCAAACATTTTTACGGTGTCGAGCGAAAGTTCCTTCAATCCCATTCCGGCGAGTTTCAATGCTTTGCCTAGGATATCGTGCGGGACGGTAACGATGTCGCAACCACAGTCGTCGGCTTGGAAGATATTCAACACCTCGCGGACGCTGGCCCAGAGCAGTTCAGCCTGTGGCAGGCCGGCGAGTTTCTTTTTGCTCTCGCGCATGTGCGGAATCGGGTCGATGCCGGTGTCCGCGATGCGACCGGCGAATACCGAGACAATGGATGGCACTTTGGGATTGAGCGCCTGCGCGACGCCCGCGACCTGGTCCAGCGTCAGGATGGCGGTGACGTTCAGCTTCACACCTTCCGAGGCGAGTTCGCGAATGAGCGGGAGGGATGATTCGTCGCGTGTGTTCGTGATGGGAATTTTTACGTAAACATTTTTGGCCCAACTGTTGATTTTCATGGCCTGCCGGCGCATTTCCGAAAATTCATCGGAGAAGACTTCAAACGAAATCGGTTTTTCCGTGATGCCTTGCAAGATGTCCCGGGCGAATGCTTCAAAGTCCTTCAACCCTGCTTTGCGCATGAGCGTTGGGTTGGTGGTCATGCCTTTGATAAGCGGATTGGCGTTCAACTGCAGCATGCCCTGCTTGTCCGCGCCATCGGCGTAAACCTTCACTCGGAGATTGCCTAGATTCTTCATTCAATCACAGATTAACCGTTCGCATCGTCTCGTTTCAAACTATTATTTTGCCTTCGCCAGAATAAGTTCCGCGGCTTCCCGCAGGTCCCTCACCCTGAAATCTGGTTTCCGCCTCAAATTTTCAGCGTAACCGCGATCAATGAAGATCGTCCGGCAGCCGGCAGCGTGGCCGCAGTCGATGTCGCGCCAGCGGTCGCCGACCATCCAGCTTTGCGAAAGATCGATGCCGAGTTCGCGCGCGGCATGGATCAACAATCCGGGTTTAGGTTTGCGGCAGTCGCAATTGGATTGGCCGTGGCCGGGATGATAGCAAACTTCGACGCGATCGATGGGCACCTCGCGCAGCATTTTTGCGTGCATGGCTTCGACGATTTCTTTTTTCATCGTACCGCGGCCAACGTCCGGTTGATTGGTGGCGACGACCAGGAGAAAGCCGGCTTGTTTTAATCGGCGGCAAGCTTCGGGAGCGTCGGGAAGAATTTCGAAATCTTCCAGAGTCGTCGGTGCGAAAGGTAAACCATCGCGGACGTTTGAACGACTGATGACGCCGTCGCGGTCCAGGAAGACCGCGTGGGCGAGGCGAGCCGGTGGCGTGGCGCTTTCAGTGTCTGACATGTTCCCGACGATCTTTGAAAAATAAATAGATAGAGCCTCCTAACGTCGGCTGCTACGTCATTTCGTCGATTCCCATT
>Ga0335085_10009910_pt1 | contig 14294 bp, 15 predicted proteins | sample Lox_Sample_45_FD_206712 | JGI IMG/M metagenome (GOLD analysis project Ga0335085, IMG submission 206712) | Soil microbial communities from Loxahatchee National Wildlife Refuge, Florida, United States - Lox_Sample_4.5 | ecosystem: Environmental > Terrestrial > Soil > Wetlands | place: USA...
GAAAAAGCGGGAAGGACCGCCAGGAACAGCAAAGCTGCCCAGCGGATGGTTCTAGACGGGTTTTTCATGGCCCACCCCTTTCGGCCCGAACCTACTTCGGGCGTTTCACAAAACCCCTCAACACTTCGATGGAATTAACCTCCCTGGTGTCAACTCCGCCCAGCCACCAGAGGGGACAGAAACGGGCCCCTGCGGTGAGGGCCAAAAAGACGGCGAGCAGGGCGAACGCCAGCCCGATAAAACCCGGCGCGAACCAGGCTTGGGCCAACATGAAGATCGATAGTTTGATGCGCCAGCGGCGGTCGGTGCGGCCGATGTTTTTCATGGATTCCGCCTTTCAAATCCACTGTAGGCCCCCCCTTCAGCTGGGGATATGACAACTATCATAGGAACGGCTTTTCAGGGATTTCCAGGCCCCACTCTCATTCCGCGCAGGCCCGCTGGAATGGGACGGCATCCGCAATCCTTGGCGTGCCTGAAGTGCCACCTTCGGCGTTGTTCCACAGTGGGTTTCCGGGGCATCTTGTTTTTCTTGTGCCATTCCTTATTCACAGCTTTTTCTCCTCCGCCGCGACGCTTTGGAGCGCCGCCGCCACCGAATCGGGGTTCAACGAAATGGAGTCGATGCCGCAGCGCACCAGGAAGGCCGCGAAGTCCGGGTGGTCGCTGGGGGCCTGGCCGCAGATGCCGATCTTGGCGCCGGCGGCCTTGGCCCGCCGGATGACGTCCGCGATGGACTTCTTCACCGCCTCGTCCTGCTCGTCGAAAAGCTTGGACAGCACCCCCGAGTCCCGGTCCACGCCCAGGGTCAATTGGGTCAGGTCGTTGGAGCCGATGGAAAAACCGTCGAAGCGCTTGGCAAAGTCCTCGGCCAGGATCACGTTGGCGGGTATCTCGCACATGACGTAGACCTGCAGGCCTTTCTCCCCCCTTTTCAAGCCCTGGGCCTCCATGACGGCCAAAACCTTGTCCGCCTCGCCCAAAGTGCGGCAGAAGGGCACCATGACCACGATATTGGAAAGCCCGATCACTTCCCTGGCCCGTTTCAGGGCCCGGCATTCCAGCTCGAAGCCCGGCTGGTAGCCCGGGCTGTAATAACGGGAAGCCCCGCGCCATCCGATCATGGGGTTTTCCTCAGGCGGCTCGAATTCCCGGCCCCCGATCAGGTTGGCGTATTCGTTGGTCTTGAAGTCGGAGAGGCGCACGATGACCGGATGGGGATACTGGGTGGCGGCGATCTGGGAGAGGCCCCGGGCCAGCTTATCCACGAAATACTCGGTCTTGTCCGGGTAGCCCTCGGTGAGGCGGGCGATGAGCCCCTGGGCCTTCCGGTCCTTGAGCTTCTTATAGTTGACCAGCGCCATGGGGTGCACCTTGATGGTGTCGCTCACCAGGAATTCCATCCGGGCCAGGCCGATGCCCTTGACCGGCAGGTGCCACCATTGGAAGGCCGCGTCCGGGCTGGCGATGTTCATGAGGATTTGGGTCTTGGTATCGGCCATTTGGTCCAGGCGGATTTCCTTCTCCTCGTAAGCCAGTTCCCCCTGGAACACATCCCCTTGAAGGCCCTCGGCGCAGGAAAGGGTGACGGGCTGGCCGTTTTTTAAAAGCCGGGTGGCATGCCCCGTCCCCACGACCGCCGGTATCCCCAGTTCCCGGCTGACGATGGCCGCGTGGCAGGTGCGACCCCCGTGGTCGGTGATGATGCCCCGGGCCTTTTTCATGATCGGCACCCAGTCCGGGTCGGTCATTTCCGCCACCAGGATGGAGCCTTCCTTGAACTTCCTGATTTCCTTGGGGTTTTTGATCCGGCAGACCGGCCCCGCCGCGATGCCGTCCCCCACCGCCATGCCCGTGAGGAGCACCTTGCCCTTGGCCTTTAAACTGTACTTCTTCAAGACGCCCGCTTTTTTCCGGGACTGCACGGTTTCGGGCCTCGCCTGCACCATGTAAAGCTGCCCGGTTTTTCCGTCCTTGGCCCATTCCATGTCCATGGGCTTTCCGTAATGTTTCTCCACGATGACGGCCCACTTGGCCAGCTGGAGGATTTCGGCATCGGTCAGGACATAGCTTCTTTGTTCCCGGAGGGTGGTTTTGAACAGGCGCGTGCCCTCGCCCCCCTGGCGGTAGGTCATTTTGATTTTTTTAGACCCCAGTTTCTTTTCCAGGAGGGGGACCAGGGCGGGGTTGTCCAAAAGGGGCTTGAAGACCATGTATTCGTCCGGGTCCACCTCGCCCTGCACCACCGTCTCCCCCAGGCCGAAGGCGGCGTTGATCAGGGCCACGCGGGGAAAGCCGCTGTCGGTGTCGATGGAAAACATGACCCCCGAGGCGCCGATGTCCGAACGCACCATGCGCTGGATGCCGATGGAAAGGGCGATCTTGCGGTGGGAATAGCCCTTCTCGATGCGGTAGCTGATGGCCCGGTCGGTGAAGAGGGAGGCATAGCAGCGGCGGCAGGCGGACAAGAGGGCCTTCTCGCCCCGCACGTTCAGGAAGGTTTCCTGCTGGCCGGCGAAGCTGGCGTCGGGCAGGTCCTCGGCGGTGGCGGAGGACCGGACGGCCACGGCCAAGTCGGGAATCTTGTCCAGGTCGCAGAGTTTCCGGTAGGCGCTCCGGATGGCCAGGGTGAGCTCCAGGGGGAATTGGGCGTGGAGGATCAAGCCCCGGGCGGCCTTGCCCACGACCTTTAATTTCTTCGGCTTCTTTTCGGCTTCCTCCGCCAGGTGGTCCAGGGCGTCGCTGAGGCGGTTTTGTTCCAGGATGTCCCAATAAGCCTTGGAGGTTACGGCGAAGCCCTCCGGCACTTTGACGCCGGCCTGGGTGAGGGTCCGGGTCATTTCGCCCAAGGAGGCGTTCTTACCTCCCACCTGGGGCAGGTCCTCCATGCCGACTTCATCGAACCACTTGATCCACTCGTTGGGGTTGGCCATGGCCGCCTCCCTGGAACTGCAATTTTGAATGTTTAGTTTTTAATTCCGGGTTTTCGGTCTCCGATTCAAAATCTTCAACCATTCACAATTTTTAATTTAGGATTCAAAATGGATTTCAACCTATGACCCATGTCATGAAGGCCCTGGAAGGTTTCAGGAAGGTGGTGGTTTCTCGTTTTCAAACGGGGGCCGAACGGGCGTTGCGCACAAGCCCGCTCAGGGGAGATAGCTCTTGATCTTGTCGAGGATTTGCCGGGGCGCGTGAAGCCCTTTGACGGTGTAGTCGTTGGCCCCCAACTCCATGGCCTTTTGGACGGATTTTTCCCCCTCCACGACCGAACAGATGATGATGGGTATTTTTTTCGTTTGGGCGTCGCCGCGGATATGCCGGAGCACCTCGAAGCCGTCCATCTTGGGAAGGCCCAGGTCCAGCAGGATCAGGTCGGGTTTCTTTTCCTTGGACATTTGCCAGCCCTTTTCCCCATCCTCCGCGCTGAGGACTTCGTACCCGGCATCGGCCAGGAGGTCCCCGTAAATGGTCCGGAAACCCCGCTGGTCCTCGATGATAAGGATGGCCGCCTTTTCGCTCATAAGGCGCCTCCCGCCCCCGGCTTGAACAGCGGGACGGCGAGCTTGAAGCAGGTCCCTTTTCCCTTCTCCGACGTGACCGTGATGTCCCCGTTCTGGTACTTCATGAAATTCTTGGTGATATACAGGCCCAGGCCCGCGCCCGACCGGTGGGCTTCCTTGCCCAGCACCCGGTTTTTGGTGAACAGGCGCTCCATGGTCTCCGCGTCCATCCCGACGCCCGTGTCCTCCACTTCGATCACGCCCTTGTCCCCCTCGGCCAGGGCCCGGATGGTGATGGAGCCCTTGTCCGTGCATTTGAGGGCGTTGTTGATGAGGTTGCGCAGGGCCTCCACCAGCTTGTCGCGGTCGGCGTAAAGCATGGCGCCCTGCCAGACCCCCTCCAACTGCAGGTTCAGGCCCTTTTGGGCCAGGGGGGCCTCATAGTCCCGGATGGCCAGGCCCACCACTTCCTTCGTGGAGATCGGTTTCAGGTCCACCGTCACGACCCCCCGGTCGATTTTGCTGGCGCTTAAAAGGTCGCAGATCAAGCGGTAGTTTTCCCGGCCGATGACCCGCATTTCCTCCAAATAGGACCTCTGTTTGGGGTTCAATTCGCCGGTCAGGCCCATCAACATGTTCTCGATGAAGCCGTTGATTTCCGCCACCGGGGTTTTGAGCTGGTGGGAGACCACCGAAATGAGGTCCAGCTTCATGTCCTCCACCGTCTGCAGTTTCCCGACGAAGGTGTTGAAGGCTTCCGCCACTTCGCCGATCTCATCCTTCCCCGTCACCTCCAGGCGCTTGGTCAGGTCCCCCTCCCCCCGGGCGATATCCTTCATGCGCTCCACCACCTGGTTCAGGGGGCCGGTGACCTGGCGCTGCAGGCGGGAGGCCACCAGCAGGGAAAGCAGGAAGGCGGCCCCGCCGACGAGGATGGTCACCAGGGTATAGTTCACCATCCTCGTTTGCATCTCGCCCGTGTCCGACTCCAGGTACAAGGTTCCCACCCGGTCCCCCGCGGAAAGGACGGGGTGAAAAACCCGGACCGCCCCGGCCGAAAACTCGCTTGTCTCCTCCCAAACGACCGGCGGCCATTTCTCCGGCTCCCCTGGGCGGGTATAGCGGGCGAATGGCTGGCCCTTGAGGTCGTAAAGGCAGGCCGAGCGGATGTGGGGGTTGGCCTTCAGGGTGTCCAAGAGACTTTGGGCGGTGCGGCTGTCGTTGAAGCTCAAGGCCGCGGTGCTGTTGTCGCCGATGATTTGGGCCAGGTTGGAGAGGTTCTGCCTCATGACCTTGGGGAAGGTCAGGCTTTCGTTGAGCATGAAGACGAAACAGGCGATGAGCAGCGAGATGGAGGAGGAAACCACCGCGATCAGGGTGATCTTTTTCTTCAGGGGCATGTCGGAAAAGGGAAGGATTCTCATGGCTCACTCGGATTTGTGAATTTTGGAAACTTGCAGCAGCCTGGAACTGAGGGTCAGGCCCGCCCTTTGCGCCGCGGCGGGGTTGATAGCCAGCGTGATGCGCTGCCCTTCCTGGTCGAATTGGATCATCCCCCCCGACAGCGGGAACCGCTCGATTTCCGAGACCGTGAGCACCGGCGACCCTTGGAGGGCCTTGAGGATGTCCCGCAACCGGTCCTTTTCCGAATAGGAGATGAAAAGGACGTGGCATCGGCGCAAGGCGGCGTCCTGGCTTCCGTCATAGCTCTCAAAGCGCCTCACCAGGATGGAACGGCCTTCGATGGCCTTGCCCTTCACCATGCCGTCCAGCGTGTCGCCGAAGGGGTCCTCCCCCAGGATGCCGATGACGATGGCTCCGTTGTCGTCGGCGTAGGCCTTGCCCGGCCAGGTGACGAACTTGATGAAATTGACCAGGTAGGCGGCCTTCACCGTGTATTCGGAGAACTCCTGGGCCGCGACGCCTCCCCCGCCGGGGGGCGACAAAGCCAAGCCCAGGACGGCCAGGAAGCCCAGGGTTTTGAGGATTTTCATTTCGTCGCCTTTTCTTTAATACCGCGCCGTCAACTGGCCGTAAACGGCCGGAACCGGTTGGGAATCGTTCAAGAAAGAGGAGGCTTCCGCGTGGGACCCCTCCAAATCCTTGCCCCAAACGGAGACTTCCCAGCCGTTGCCCGCCTTCCAGGTCGCCCCCAGGTCCCAGACGAAATAGGGCGGGACCACGCCGGTAAATTGGCCCGTGGGATCGTTGATAAAGGTCGCGTCCACCCAGTAAAGGCTGGTGTTGAATTCCCAATCCTTGGAGGGGGCCAGGTTCAATTGGCCGTCCACGATGTGATGGGGGGGCGGATTGCCCGAGAAGATATTGGAAACCGAGTTGAGGACCGAATCGTAGCCGTTGTAAGTATAGGCCAGGGAGGCCTGGAGGGGGTCGGCGACGTCCCATTTGAGCGAGAGCTCCGCCCCGTAAATGACCCCGCCGTCGGCGTTATAGGCCTGGCCGAAGGCGGCGTAATAGCCGCCGATGGGCGTGGGGGGAAAATTGGGGTAGGAAAGGACGTCGAATCCCGTGGTGATGACGCTGTAGTAACGGTCGCAAAAACCGGCCAGGTCCAGCGAAACCCCGGGCGCGGGATTGGTCCGGTAGCCGGCCTCGTAGGAAACGATGTCCTCCACTTTCAAACCGGGGTTTCCCAAGAGGGCGGAATAAAGGGTGACCGGGCCCATGCCGAAATTGGCGGTTTGGCCGCTCAGGAAAAAGTCCACGTTTTCCTCGGACCGGCTGGGCACCCGCACCGAACGGGAAACCGCGGCCCAGAGGCTGTTGGTCTTGTCCGGCGTCCAAAGCAGGCGCCCGGAGGGCTGCCATTCGTCGCCCGTATAAGGGTTGTTTTCCAGCTTGGCCCCGGCCGTCAGGTAGAGGCGGTCCGGCACCAGGGTCAGTTTGTCCTGCAGGAAGGCCCCGTAGGTGTCGAGGGAGGCTTGCTCGGGGATGTAGTAGCTGGAGATGGGGGTGTTGTAGTCGTCGGTGACGTTGCGGAAATCCAGTCCCCAGGTGACCTCGTTCCAGTCGTTGAGGAGGAACCGGTGCTGGAGTTCGGCGTCCAGCGTGTCCAGGAGGGTGTTTTGCCCCGAGGGAACCTGGATGGAAATGTGGTCGTAGTAGACTTTCAACTCCCCGTCGGAGGATTCGGAAAAATGGTGGGTCCAATGGGCCAGGATATCGGCGTCCCGGTCCACGCTGCGGTCAACGCTTAAAGTCTGCTGGAGCGTTGCCGCCGTGAAATCGCCCCCCGGCACGAGGATGTTGCCCAACTGGTAGTCCCCCTCCAGGGTCAGGTCGTCTTTTTCCGGGTGCCAGTCGGCGCGGAAACCGGCCCGCTGGCTCGTCCAATTGTCCTGGGCGTTCGACCCATCCGATTCCTGGAAAGCACCCTGGTCCTGGGTCTTGGCGTAAACGCGGTAGTAAAGCCCGTCCCCCGCCTTGCCCCCGTAGCGCAGGGCGCCCATGTTGGCGCCGTTGCTGCCGGTAAGGCTGGTGGCGTAAACGCCCTGGGTGATCTTGGAATCCTTGGTAATGATGTTGATGATGCCGTTGACCGCGTTGGAACCCCAAAGGGTTCCGCCCGGGCCCCGGATGACCTCGATTCGGTCGATGTCCTCCAGCATCAGGTCCAATTCGTCCCAATTGACCCCGCCGAAATCGGTCTGGTAGGCGCTGCGGCCGTCCACCAGGACCAGCATCTTGTTGTTGTAGAGGGAATTGAAGCCCCTGGCCGTGATGGCCCATTGGCTTGCGTCCACGCGGGAAACCAAAAGACCCGGCACCATGCGCAAAAGGTCCGCCACGTGCTGGGCGCCGCTGCTTTGGATGTCCTCCTGGGTGATGACGTAGATGGCCGAGGTGGCGTCCCTGAGCGATTCCGCCTTTTTGGCCGAGGAGGTGACGACAACGTTCAATCCGGCCAATTTTTCCAGGCTGAAGTTGGAAAGGTCTGTGCCCGCGGCGTTGTCCGTTTCCCCCGGCGGGTCTCCCGCTCCGTCCTGTTGGGCCCGGGCTTTGCCGGCGGGGACGAGGCCAATCACGGCGGATAAGGCGAGGGCCAGGAACGCTTTTTTATTTTCCGAGGCGGGATTCAGTCTCATTTTTTTCTCCTAGAAACTTTCTTCTCAAAAAGGTGAAGTGTTGGTTTCCGCGGGGGATAGTGCCACTCACATGGCACCAAATGATTCAGCAAAGATCACGCCAAGATTCTTGGAAAAAAGCCGGATTTCGGGCAAAGAACCCGGCTTCCCCGGGGAAAGTACGGGTGGAATCTTTCTCAGTGGGTACTATTTACACACCGCCCGGGCGGCGGAATGGCCGGCTTTCGTTATGCCCTTCCGGACTTTCCGGTGACCCAAGTCATTTCTTGGAGCCAAGGGACCCGCGGGGAAAGACGGCCCATGTATCCGCGGAAATCCTGGCGGAAACGAGTGGGGCCGACGAAGGACTTCACGATTCGTCCGCCCCAAAACAAGGAAAGGGTAGGCAGGTCCACGACGGGGTATCTCAAGGCCAGCAGGAGGTTCCGGGAAACGTCCAGGTAGCCCACGAGGGCTTGGCCCTCCCATTCCTGGCGCAGCCACAGGAGATCGGTGGAACCGATGACGAAGGAAGGCCGTTCGGGAAGCCTAAAATCCACGAAAACGGGGATGGGCGAGCGGAGGACCAACTCTTCCCAGTTCTCCTCGGTAAACCGGTGCACGACCGTCTTTTCGCCGTTCCGCATCTCAGTTTTCCGAAGGGGGGTAAAGGAACTTCTCCCGCCGGTCCTCTTGCTCCATCCAGGCGGCCCAATCGTCTTCGGACTGGATCAGCATCAGCCACCCGTCCTTACTTCCGGCGGGCGGGTGGGAGTCAGTTGGATTGGGGTTGTAGGGTTCGAAAGGTCTCATAGTCGTGGGCCTGGAGGAAAAGGGGGTTGAGGGTTTTACGCGGCACCGGGATCATCCGCACTTCCTCCTTGAATACGAGGATCCGGTGCCGCGGAATGGGTTCTTTTTTCCTGCTGTTGCTGGTTTTACCCTTCATATTCGTCTCCGCCGCCGAATGAATTCCTGGCTTCGTGGTCGATCATTCGCGCCTCAAATTCCGCGTGCTCGGCGAGGATAGTCTCCAGGTCGGCCAAATCGAACCGGACCTTGTTGGCCCATTCCACGTCACCCGGCGTATCGTCAATCCGGCCGACGCTATCCTCGAGGGCCTTCCATTGCCGGAGAATGAGCTGGCGCTCATCTTTCATTTGCCTTGCCAGTATCCGGATGTCGGAACCGGCGGCCGCCCGGTTTGTTTTTTCGAAGGCCCCCAACTGGGGGAAAAGGGACGTCTCTTCGTGGAACATATGGCTGTCCAGGCTCGACCCCAGCTTGAAAAACAGCCCGTAGGTGGACGTCCATTCGTGCTGTTGGGAGGAACCCAGCAATATGAGTTTTGCGAGGTTCCCCTTTAATAAAGTCATTTTGGTGCGGATCAAGGGATGGTACCCCTCGATGATCGAAGCCATGGCCGTCATCAGGTTCCCTTGGGCAGTACAGGTGTTTTCAGGCGCCATGGCTTTCCCTCCGCTTTCCAAAACTCCGTTCAAGCCGCTTCCAGCCTGTCCGACAAATCCTTCACGCTCTTGACCATGATCTTGCCGCGGCCCGTGGCGACCAGGCCTTCCTGCTCCAGGTGGGAGAAGGTGCGGATCGAGGTTTCCACCGTGGTGCCCACCATCTCGGCGATTTCGCGCCGGGTCAGGGGGATGGTGGTGCCGAATTCCTCCACCAGGTCCTTCAGTGTGTGAAGGATTCGCCGCTCCACCGTTTCCTGGTCGAAGGCCTGGGTGTCCTTGGAGCGGCGCAGCCGCGTGGAAATCTGGGCCACCAGGGCCGCGCCGATCTGGGGAAACCGGGCAAGCAGGGCGGAAAAATCAATCATGGGGATGGAGACCACCGTCACTTCGGTCTCGGCCACGGCGTTACAGGGGTACTTCCCCCCGGCGAAGCAGCAGCAAGTGCCGAACATCTTCCGGGCGCCTACCATGCAAAGGGTCTGGCAGCGGCCGCTGGCGACGTGGGAGACGGCCTTCACATGGCCTTCCTTCACGAACCAGACCACTTCGGCCGGGTCGCCTTCCAGGAGGATGGAATCCTGCTTGGCGTATTTCTTCTCCACCATTCTTTTCTCGATCTCCCTCAAGGCCTCTTCGGGCACCTTCTTGAAGATTTCGATGGTGGCTAGGAAACTTTTGGGCGCGGCCAACACGGCATTGATCTTGGTTCTTGGCATGGTCAACATGGTTTTTCTCCTTAACTTTTTTCCAAAACCCGCCGGGGCGCCTTGGAGTGGTTCACTGCTTTTTACCGGATTGGCCGGTGCCATTGGGGTTCCCGCGGAGGTAGCCCGCGATGACCCCTGGAAGCGTCTGGGTGTCGATGGGTTTGATCAGGTAGCCGTCGCAACCGGCGGCTTTCGCCTTGGCCTCGTCCCCCGCCTGGTCGTAAGACGTGGCCATGAGGATGAGGATGTCCTTGTTCTTGGGGTCGGCCTTCACTTGGCGGGTCAACTCCACCCCGTCCACTCCCGGCAGGCCGAAATCCATCAGGATCAACCGGGGGCGGAAATAGCCGAGGATTTCCAGGGTTTCCGCGGCGTTCTTCGCGACCAAAACCTGGTAGTGCTCCAGTTCCAGGACGCGCTTTTCCAGTTTCAGGTTCATCAGGTTGTCGTCCACGATCAGGATCGGCTCGTTCGACATGGCGTGGTTCGCTCCCTTGTTTTCTAATCTCGGGAGTTTCTACCGCAAATGTGATGCCAGTCATAGACGTTGGGAAAACAAGGGATTGGAGAGCCGGATAAGGGGGGAAGGGATGGGCTATGGCGTCCACACCATAGTGGTTTAGCCATAACAATCAAGAATTTTGAATTCTTAATTTTTAATTGGTTTTTGGTGGCTCGTTGTTTTAACGATGGCGGCATTCTCAGCCATAAATACACAACCCATAATTAAGAATTAAAAATTCAAAATTAAAAATGAATCAGTCTTCTTTAGCTTGGAGGCCGTACTTTTTGATCTTCACGTGGAGGGTCTTGTAATCGGTCTTAAGGATCTTGGCGGCCTGGGATTTATTGCCGCCCGTGGCCTTGAGGGTATGGCGGATGGCCTGCTTTTCCGCCTCCTCCACGGCGGCCTCGGCGATCTGCTTGAGGGACTGCCCGGGCAGCAGGGGCACTTCCACCGGCCCCGGCGATTGCAGGGCGGAAGCGGGCTTGCCCAAAAGGTCTTTGAGGGTCCGGGCATCCAGCTCCGGGCCCGCGGCTAAAAGCACCGCCTGCCGGATGACATTGCGCAGTTCCCGGATATTGCCGGGCCAGGAATGGGCTGTGAGCAGGATGCCGGTTTCCCCCGGGACCTGGTTGACCGATTTTCGGAATTCCACGCAGGCCTCCTCCATGAACCGTTGGGTCAACGGGGGGAGGTCCTCCATGCGCTCGCGCAAGGGGGGGAGCCGGAGGGTGAATTCGGCCAGGCGGTAGTAAAGGTCCTGCCGGAACTTGCCGGTCTTGGCCTCCTCTTCCAGCGGCGCGTTGGTGGCGGCGATGAAGCGCACGTCGATGGGAATGGATTTTTCCGCGCCAACGGGCTTGACCTGCCTTTCCTGCAAAACCCGCAGCAGCTTGGCCTGGAGGCCCGGCGGCAAATTCCCCACCTCGTCGAGGAAAAGGGTCCCGCCCTGGGCCAGCACCAACTGGCCTTCCTTCTTGCGGTCGGCCCCGGTAAAAGCGCCCTTCTCATGCCCAAAAAGCTCCGACTCCAAAAGATTTTCCGCCAGGGCGCCGCAATCCACCGCCACGAAGGGCTTTTGGCGGCGGGAGCTTTCCTCGTGCAGGGCCCGGGCCGCCAGTTCCTTGCCCGTGCCCGTTTCACCCTGGATGAGGACCGTGAGGGTGGAGGCCGCCACCTTCTGGATCTGGCCGACGACCTCCTGGATGGCGTTCCCTTGGCCCAGGATGCGGGTCAGGGCCGGGCCTTTCCCGGCCTTTTTTCGCAGTTCGGCCATTTCCTCCAGCAGGTCGTTTTTCTCGAGGGCCCTTTGGAGGGTGATGATCAAGTGGTCGTTCTCGAAGGGCTTGGTCAGGAAGTTGTGGGCCCCCGCCTGGACCGCTTCCACGGCCACCTGCACGTCGGTGACCCCCGTGAGCATGATGACGGGCAGTTCGGGCCGGGAGGCCCGCAGTTTTTTCAGGACCTCCATGCCGCTCATGTCGGGCAGGTTCAGGTCCAGGATGACGGCGCCGACCGTTGGCACGGCCCTCTCCAGGCCCAATTGGCCGTTTTCCGCCGTGACCACCTCGAAGCCGCCCCCCTTGCCCAGGACCGCCTGGAGGAGCCGCCGTTCGATGGCGTCGTCGTCGATGACGAGGATTTTTTTCATTGAGCCATCCAAAATTTAATCGCGGTCATTGCGAGGAATACCCGCCGATCCCCACATCTCCATTAAACCCACATTATGAATGTGGGGGTTATCCCATTCTCCTTAAAAATATTTATAAGGAAAAACGGGGCTAGGCGGGTGCTTATGACGAAGCAACCCCAGTCTAAATACGTCGTTTCAAAGAATCCAGGACGAAGGATGAGACCACCCATAAACCGAAGTTGCTTCGTCGCAAATTCACTCCTCGCAATGAAAGCTATTGAGTGCTTCGCTATCTCTTAAGATACCCCGCGATTTGGGAGGGAAAGGCCTGGGTGTCGATGGGTTTGGCGATGAATCCGTCGCAACCGGCCGCCAGGGCCTTTTCCTCGTCCGCTTTCATGGCGTAGGCCGTCAGGGCCACCACCACGATGCCCTTGGTTTCAGGGGCCGACTTGAGTTGCCGCGTAAACGTAAGCCCGTCCATGCCCGGAAGCTGGATATCCATGAGGATAAGGCGCGGCTTGAAGCCCTCATTCTTCATCTTATGGGTGGCTTCCTCGGCGTTCATGGCCGTCTCCACCCGGTAGCCTTCGTTGGCCAGCACGATTTTGGTCAACTTGAGGTTGGTCGCGTTGTCGTCCACGACGAGGATCGGCTCACCCGCCATGTTCCCCTCCGTTGACCCCGCTTCCCATGGCCAAGGGCAGGATGGCCGAAAAGGTGCTTCCCTTGCCGGGCGTGCTGGCGACTTCCACTGTCCCGCCCTGGGCTTCCACGATGCGCTTGGTCAGGGCCAGCCCCAGGCCCGTGCCCGCGTATTTCTTGGCCGTACCCTGGTCCAGCTGTTGGAACTCGATGAAAAGCTTGTGCATGTCCTTGGGGTGCACCCCAATGCCCGTATCCTCCACCGAAAGGCGGAACATCCCCTTGCGCTCAGGGAGGGCCCGGATGGCCACCTTGCCGTTCTCGGGCGTGAATTTAATGGCGTTGGAAAGGAAATTATAGAGCACCTGTTTGTATTTTCCCCCGTCCAGCAGGACCTTCGGCAGGGAGGGGTCGATCATCATTTCCACCGTGATGCGCTTGGCCGCCGCCAGGCCCCGAAGGATGTCCTTCACCTCAGTGGTCACCTTGGTGAGATCCAGGGCCTCGGGCCGGAATTCCATCTTTCCCGCTTCGACTTTAGTCAGGTCCAGCACGTCGTTGATGAGCTGCAGCAGGTGCCGGGCGGAGGTGAGGATGTCGCCCAGGTATTCCTTGTGCTCGGCCGCGAGGGGGCCGACCTTCTCGTTCACCATCAGTTCGGAGAACCCGATGATGGCGTTCAGGGGCGTGCGCAGTTCGTGGGACATGTTGGCCAGGAACTCGCTCTTGAGGCGGTTGGCCTCCTGCATGCGGCGGTTTTCCTCCTCCATCTGCCGCTTGCGCTCGCTGACGTCCCGGATGGCGGCGGTGACGAAGAAACCCTCCGGCGTCTGGGTCGGGCTGAGGGATATTTCGGCGGGAAATTCCGACCCGTCCTTTCGCAGGGCGTAAAGGTCGAGTCCCGCGCCCATGGGCCGGGTTTTGGGGGCGGCGAAAAACCCGGAACGATGGCCGGGATGGTTGGAACGGAACCGCTGGGGAATCAGGACTTCAATGGGCTCTCCCAGGAGTTCCTCCCGGGTATAGCCGAAAAGGATAAGGGCCTGGGCGTTGACCAGGACGATGCGGCCGTCCTTGCCGACGATGACCATGGCGTCGGGCGCCGCCTCCAGGATGCCTTTAAAGCCGGTCACCGGGCCTTCGGCAAGGCGCGGGTGCCCGCCCGGGGCCTTTTTCTTCGGCGCCGGTTTTTTAAGGGTTTTCTTTGTCTTTTTCTTGGGGGCCAAAATTTTCCTGGGTCCTGGATGCGATGCGCCAAGGAGTCTTTGCCGTTTCGGGCTTGGCGGTGTGGGGCTCATTATGGCTTGGAGGGCCCCTTTTTGCCAAGATGTGGCGGAAAAGGAATTTTCAAAGGGTGGAATCGGGACGCAAAACGGGCTGCTTGGAAAGAAAGGCCTTAACCCTCAGTTAGGGGAGCCCGTGGGGGTGAAGGGCCACCAGGTCTCGACTTTCGTTCCCTTTTTGGGCTCGCTGGAAAGTGAGACGCGCCCGCCGTGGCTGTCCATCACCTGCTTGACGATGGAAAGGCCCAGGCCCGTCCCCAGTTTTTCCATGGTCCGGGCGTTGGTGGCGCGGAAGAACTCCTGGAAAAGTTTTTTCTGCTGCTTGGGGGGGATGCCGATGCCCTCATCCTCCACCGTCAGCACCAGCCAGTTGCCCTCGGGCTGAAAATTGACAGTGACGTGGGTTTTCCCCACCGGGGTGTATTTGATGGCGTTCGAGAAAAGGTTGTCCGCGACCCGCT
>Ga0335085_10009911_pt1 | contig 14294 bp, 12 predicted proteins | sample Lox_Sample_45_FD_206712 | JGI IMG/M metagenome (GOLD analysis project Ga0335085, IMG submission 206712) | Soil microbial communities from Loxahatchee National Wildlife Refuge, Florida, United States - Lox_Sample_4.5 | ecosystem: Environmental > Terrestrial > Soil > Wetlands | place: USA...
CCATCCCGCCAAAACCCCGGTATCGGCGACCTGTACGAGGCCGAGCGCCTCTGCCACCGTACGCGGATCGCCGCCCCGCTCGGCGACCTCCGCAAAGACGCGCTTCGCCGCCTGGTGCGAGACGGTCCCCCCCTTCACCAGCGCAATGAGCTGCGCCAGCGCGCCCGATTGCACGCGCAACCGATCGGCGTGGTCTTTTGCGTCCGCGAGGACCTCTCCCATCACCCAGTTCGCCGCCGCCTTGTGCTCGGCTCCTGCGTGCACGACGCTCTCGTAGTAGTCCGCCACCGCGCGGTCCGCCGTGAGCACCGCTGCATCGGTCACGCTCAAGCCGTACTGGGCGACGAAGCGCTCGCGTTTGCTCGCCGGCAGCTCCGGAAGCTGCGCCTGCTGCTCCGCGATGAACGCGGGCGCCAGCTCGAGCGGCGGCAGGTCGGGATCCGGGAAATAGCGGTAGTCGTGGCTTTCCTCTTTCCGGCGCTGCGGGCGCACCTCGTTGTTCTTCGAGTCGTACAGCATCGTCTGCTGGACAACGCTCCCCCCGCTCTCGATGAGCGCGATCTGGCGGTCGCGCTCCGCTACTAGCGCCTTCTCGACGTAGGCGAACGAATTGATGTTCTTGACCTCGGTCTTCGTACCGAGCGCGGTCTCGCCCTGCCGACGCACGGAGACGTTGGCGTCCACCCGCAGACTCCCCTTCTCCATGTCGCACTCGGAGACGCCGGCGTACTCGAGCACCTGCTTCAGCGTGAGGAGATACGCTCGCGCTTCCTGGGGTGAGCGGAAGTCGGGACCGGTGACGATCTCCACCAGCGGGACGCCGCAGCGGTTCAGGTCCACGGCGGTGAATTTGGGGAACCGGTCGTGCAGCGACTTGCCGGCATCTTCCTCGAGGTGCAGCCGCGCGATCGTTGCGTTGACGATCCCGCGGTCGGGGGAGAGGAATGACAGCGCGCCGCCGGTGGAGAGCGGCTGCTCGAACTGTGAGATCTGGTAGCCCTTGGGGAGGTCGGGATAGAAGTAGTTCTTGCGCGCGAACACGCTGCGCGGGTGCACCGAGCAGCCGAGCGCGAGCGCCGCGCGCACCGCGAGCCTGATCCCTTCCGCGTTGGCGGCCGGGAGCGCACCGGGGAGGCCGAGGCATACCGGGCACACGTTGGTATTCGGCGGCGCGCCGAACGCCGCCGAGCACCCGCAGAACATCTTGCTTGCCGTCCGGAGCTGGACGTGCGTTTCGAGGCCGATGACGGTCTCCCAGCCGGCCATCAGACTTCGTCTCCGGCGGGGACCACGCGCTCGAGCGCATAGGCCGCTTCCAGCATTTCGTCCTCCAGAAACGCCTGACCGATGAATTGTCCGCCGATGGGAAGCCCCTTGATCCGCCCGATCGGCAGCGACAGGGCCGGCAGGCCGGCGAGGTTGGCCGTCACGGTGAAAATGTCCGAGAGGTACATCGCGACCGGGTCGTCCGTCTTCTCTCCCGCCTTGAACGCTGGAGTCGGCGTGGTCGGCGTGAAGACCAGGTCCACGCCGCGATCGAACACGTGACGGAAGTCCTGCGCGATCAGGGCGCGGACCTGCTGCGCCTTGCGGTAGTAGGCGTCGTAGTAACCCGACGACAGCACGTAGGTCCCCACGAGGATGCGCCGCCGTACCTCGGCCCCGAACCCTTCGCCGCGCGTATGGCGGTACAGCGCCCGCACGTCCTCACCGCCGTCAAACCGGGGCCCGTACCGCGCCCCATCATACCGCGCGAGGTTCGACGACGCTTCCGCCGGCGCCACGATGTAGTACGTCGGCACGGCGTAGGGCGTGTGCGGCAGCGACACGTCGCGCACGGCGGCTCCGAGCTCCTTGAGCAGCCGTATGGCCCGATCGCACGCACGCCGCACCCCCGGATCGAGGTCCGGAGGGAAATACTCCTTCGGGATCCCGATGACGAAGCCCTGCAGGGACTCGGGCACCGTGGGGAGGCGGAGGGGATCACGGTCCTCGCAGGTCGAGTCCTTGGGGTCCCGGCCGCTGATCACCGAGAGGACGCGCGCTGCGTCGTGCACGCTGCGGCCCACGACGCCGATCTGATCGAGCGACGAGCCGAACGCCACGAGCCCCCAGCGGGAGACGCGCCCGTACGTGGGCTTGATGCCCACCACGCCGCAGAACGACGCCGGCTGGCGCACCGATCCGCCGGTCTCCGAGCCCAGCGCCGCGGGGACGGCGCCGGCGGCCACCAGCGCCGCCGATCCGCCCGACGATCCTCCCGGCACCCGATGCCGGTCGGACGGGTGCAGCGTGCGGCCGTAGGCCGAGTGCTCGGTGGAGGACCCCATCCCGAACTCGTCGCAGTTCGCTTTGCCCGCGATGAGCGCGCCCGCAGCCTTCAACTTCGCGACCGCGGTCGCTTCGTACGGTGAGTGGTAGCCGCCGAGAATCTTCGAGCCGCACGTCGTCGTGAATTCCAGCGTGCAGATATTGTCCTTCACGGCCACGGGCATCCCGTAGAGCACGCCGGACGGATGCGCCGCCTGTGCCTGCCGGACGAGCGAGGCTCGAAGGTCCTTGGGTGGTGTGAGGCAAGCGTTCAGCCGCTTGGCGTTCACGATGCGGTCGGCGGCCGCCTTCGCGATCGCCAGTGCTTCGCTTGGGTCGCTCACGCCCTATTCCTCCCCGAATTGGCCCAGCTTGGGCACGAGGAAGAATCCCTCCTTGAACGCGGGCGCGAGCGCGCTCACGTCGAGCGCGAGCGGAATCGGCTTCACTTCGTCGGGACGGAACCGGAGCGCGTCAGGGCCCGGGATGAACGGCCGCGCCCCATCGCTCGCGACCACGCCACTGAGCTGGGCCACGTAGTCGAGAATGCGCGACATCTGCTCCGCGAGGGCGGGCAGCGTTTCCTCGTCCACCTCCAGCTCCGCCAGCTCCGCGATCTTGAGCACCTGCTCCCGCGTCACACTCATGCACTCTCCCCTCCCCACTCGCGCTCGAGCCCGGCGAAGGCCACGAGCAGCTGCTTGGTCCCGATCTCGGGGTCGTCGAATGCGACGGTCACCTTGAGGTCGCGCCCCGAGCCTTGAATACCACGCACCACACCAGCGCCGAACTTGCGATGGCGCACCCGCTCGCCGCTCGCGTAGCGGGGCGCGTCCTGCGAGACCTCCTCCGCCTCCCCACCCCATTCCACGGCGTCCACCAGCTTCGGTGCCGCCGCGCGCGCACCACTCACGTGCTGACGGCGGCGGAATCCGCTCTCGCCCCACCGCGCACCCGTCGCCTGCTCTTCGATCACCGCCGCGGGAACCGCCTCGAGAAAGCGCGACGGCTCCGACATCTCCAGATGGCCATGGCGGTAACGAGTCCTGGCCCATGAGAGATACAATTTTTCGCGCGCCCGCGTGAGTCCCACGTAGCACAGCCGCCGCTCCTCCTCCACCCCTCCCGGCCGCTCCGCCGAGCGCGCCAGCGGAAACAGGCCATCCTCGAGCCCCGCCAGTGCGACCACATGCCACTCCAGCCCCTTCGCCATATGGATGGTCATCAGGGTAACGCCGCTCGCACCCACGTCCGGCGCGCTCTGGTCGGCAGGGCTGACGAGGGTAACCTGGGTCAGGTACCGCGCCAGCGGCGTCGAGCCGCCTTCGTCCCCGTCCTCTTCCTCCTCCCCCCCTCCCCCTCCCCCTCCCCCTCCCCCAGCCAGCTCCGCCCACTCCGCCGCTCCGGCCATGAGCTCATCGACGTTCTCGAGGCGATCAACCCCCTCAGGGCCCTCATCGCCCAGGTAGCGCCGGTAGTCGGTCTCGGCGACGATGCGCTCCAGCGCCGTGGCCGGGTCGCCCTGCCCCCACTGCTCGCGCAACCTGCCCAGCAAGCCGGCCAGGTTTTGGAGCACCGTCCGCACGTTCGGCCGCAGCTCCGCGATGCGCTCGGCGCCGGCGGCCGCGGCCAGCAGCGGCATGCGCCAGCGCGCCGCCGTGCTCGCGAGCACATCGAGCGTCGTGTCCCCGATCCCCCGCCGCGGCACATTGGCGATGCGGGCGAACGCCTCGTCGTCCGCCGGATTGACCAGCAGCCGCAGATAGGCGAGCAGGTCCCGGACCTCGCGCCGCTCGTAGAAGCCCACGGCGCCAATCAGCCGATACGGGACGCCGCGGAAGCGGAACGCCTCTTCCAGCGGCCGCGACTGGGCGTTGGTGCGATACAGCACCGCCATCCCTTCGTACGGCGTATCGCCCTCGGCTCCCAAGCGCGCGAGCTCCCCGGCGAGCCACTGCGCTTCGTCGCGCTCATCGGCCGCGGTCAGCAGGGTGACCGGCGCGCCGCCCGCCTGTGCCGTGAACAACGTCTTCCCCAGGCGCTCGGCGTTCTCGGCGATCACTCCGTTCGCCGCGTCGAGAATCACCTGGGTCGAGCGATAGTTCTGCTCGAGCTTGACGACCGTCGTGCCCGGGAAGTCGCGCTGGAACGTGAGCATGTGGCGCGGATCGGCGCCGCGCCATCCGTAGATCGCCTGGTCGTCGTCGCCCACGACGCACAGGTTCCGATGCAGGGCCGCGAGCAGCTGCACGAGGCGATACTGGGCGGCGTTCGTATCCTGGAATTCGTCCACCAGGACGTGCTGGAAACGCTGCTGCCAGGCCGCCAGCCGATCTGGGAATCGGCTGAAGAGCGTCAGCGGCAAGAGGAGCAGATCGTCGAAGTCCATCGCGTTGGCCTGCTGCAGGGCGGGACCGAGGAGGGTGTAGATGTCGGCCGCGGCCCGTGCCAGCGGTCCGTCTGCCGTCTCCGCGAACTCCTCGGGCGAGATCATCCGGTTCTTGGCCGCCGAGATGAGCGAGTGGACGGCGCGAGGCGGATTGGCCTTGGGCGAGAGGCCGCGCTGCTCGAGCAGCCGTTTGACGAGCGCCTCGGAGTCGTCCTGATCGTAGATCGTGAAGTTCGACCCGAAGCCGAGGCGCCCCGCTTCGCGCCGCAGCAAGCGCGCCGCCAGCGAGTGGAAGGTGCCGATCCACAGGCCGCGCGGATCGGCGCCGAGCAGCGCCGCCACGCGGGCGCGCATCTCGCCCGCCGCCTTGTTCGTGAACGTGACCGCGAACACCCGCTCCGGTGCGACGCCCCGCTCGCGCAACAGGTACGCAATCCGCGCAGTCAGTACCCGCGTCTTGCCCGACCCCGCGCCGGCGAGCACGAGCAGCGGTCCGCCGTCGTGCTGCACGGCGGCGAGCTGCGCGGCATTGAGCGGGATCGCGCTCACGTCGTCACGCTTGGGAACTCGAGGAGGAACAGCGCCCCCGGCCCGGGGCGATACAGCACCCGCCCGTGGTGCTGCTGCTCTACGATGCGACGCGTAAGCGCGAGGCCAAGGCCCCACCCCCCGGGCTTGGTCGAGAAGCCCGGCTCGAACAGGCGGGAGCGCACCTCGGGCGGCACGCCCGCGCCGTCATCGTGCACGCTCACCTGCGCCGTCGTCCCCACCGCCTGCACCCGCACCTCGATCCGCCCGCCGCGCCCGCTGAGCGCATCCAGGGCGTTCTTGACGAGCGCTTCGAGCGCCCATTCGACGAGCACCGGGTCACCGAGCACGATCGGGCCGGGTCCCGATGCCGCGAGCTCGAGGACCACGGGACTCGCGAGCGTGGGCAAGCGGGGGCGGAAGTACGCGACGACGCGCTCGGCGACCGCGCCCAGGGCGACCCGCTCGCGCCCCGCATGGCGACTGATCCGCTCGAACCGCTTGGCGACCCGCTCGAGGCGCTCCACATCGGCGCGAAGATGCGACACGAGCTCTTCCCCTCGCGTATCGGGATTCTCCTGCAGGTATTCAATCCATCCCGTGAGGCTCATGAGCGGGGTGCCGAGCTGGTGCGCCGACTCGCGCGCCATGGCCACCCACAGCCGGTCGCGCGCGCCGGTGACCTGGGCTCGATACGCCCATACCGCCAGCGCCGCGAGACACAGGAAGACGAGCGCCTGCAATTCGGCGAGAAGGATGAAACGGCGCGCCTGCGGCAGGGCGCCGTAATGGATGGTGCCGACTCCCGGCTGCACCACCGGATCGTGGATCGCGTCGAGGCGCGTCACCCACTCGCGCAGGCGGGCGGTGTCTCGGGTCCGCTCGAGCTCGGCCGGCGCGTTGTCGAGCGCCGTGATGCGGCCCGAGGTATCGGTCACGGCGAGGGGGATGCCGAGGACCCGCACCTGGGCCGCGAGGTCGAGCAGAGCGTTGGTGGCAGCATCGGGACGCGGATCGTTCAGCGCGACGAACACGCGCCCGAGCAGGCGGCTCGTGTCGCGGGCATCGTTGCTCAAGTGGCGGACCATCACCCAGGTGTAGCCCGCTGAGAGCGCGCCGAGCAGCAGCGCGAGCCCGATGACGGCCCGGAAACTGCCGCGGCGGAGTGGGCCGTTACGCGCCACCAGCGGGAACGAGGCGCTCGACGCCGACGTAGGGCACGAGCGCGGGGGGGAGCGTGACCGAGCCGTCGGGCTGCTGCCGCGCCTCGAGCAGCGCGGCGATCGTGCGGGGCAGCGCGACTCCCGAGGCGTTCAGCGTGTGCACGAACTCCGGTTTCTCACCGGGCTGAGGCCGGCACCGGATGTTGGCCCGGCGCGCCTGAAAATCGGTAAAGGTGCTCGCGCTCGATACCTCGAGCCACTGGCCGACGCCCGGGGCCCACACCTCGAAATCGTAGGTCTTCGCGCTGGCGAAGCCCACGTCCCCGGCTGCGAGCAGGACCATGCGGTACGGCAGCTCGAGCCGCTGCAACACGGCCTCGACGTGCCCCGCGATGCGCTCGAGCTCGCCAGCCGAGTCGGCGCTGCGGCAGAACCGCACCAGCTCGACCTTGTCGAACTGGTGCACCCGCAGCAGTCCGCGGGTATCCTTGCCCGCGGCGCCCGCCTCGCGGCGGAAACAGGGTGTGTAGGCCGCGTACGCGACGGGGAGCCGCGCGCCGTCCATGATCTCGTCGCGATGCAAGTTGGTCACCGGCACCTCGGCCGTCGGGATGAGGAACAGATCATCCGGCGCGGTGCGGTACAGATCGGCCTCGAACTTCGGCAGCTGGCCCGTCCCCTGCATGGCGTCGCGCCGCACCACGAGGGGCGGCGCCACCTCGACGTAGCCGTGCTCGCGCGTGTGGAGATCGAGCATGAACGCGATCAGGGCGCGCACGAGCCGTGCGCCGAGGCCGACGAACACCGGGAAACCCGAGCCCGAGAGCTTGCTGCCGCGCGGCAGGTCGAGAATGCCCAGACGCTCTGCGATGTCCCAGTGGGCCTGGCCCCCGGCGGGCGCCGGCACGCCCCATGACCGCACCACGGCATTGCTGGCCGCGTCGCCGTCGGGGAGGTCGGGAAGCGGGGGATTGGGAACGAAGAGGGCCTTGGCGTCGAGCGTGAACTCGAGGTCGCGCTGCTCGGCCTCGAGCGCCGTGATGCGGCTGCCGAGGACCCGGCGCGCTTCCAGCACCTCGGGGGGGATGGCGCCCTGCTCTTTCATGAGGCGCGCGTCGGCGCGCGCCGCCTCGTTACGCTCCGCCTTGAGCTGATCGAGCTGCCCCGTCACGGCACGCCGCCGCATGTCGAGGGCCTCCAACTCGTCCAGCAATTTTTTCAGGGTGGGATCGCCGCGACGCATCAGCGCGGCACGCACCTGCGCCGGAGCGGTGCGCAGGAGCTTGAGATCGATCACAGCCTAGCGGGAGGGGAGGCCCGGCGCGAGCCCGAGATAGCCGCAGTTCTGATCGCTCATGATCTCGAACGTGACCGTGCGCGCCGTCTGATCGATGGTGAGCACATGCAACTTGGCGTACAACGGCTGGGAGCTGATCGACACGCACGGTTGCGGGCGCGACCGGACGAGGACCACATCTCCGGCGTTCACCGAGAGCGCCGTCGTCGCCTCGTAGTTCTCCTGCGTCGGGGCCTCGGTGATCGCATCGAACGATTGCGTCGAGACGAGCAAGCCTGACGAGGTCGGCAGACCCGCCGCTCCCGTCGGTAGGAGCTGTGGGCCGCCCCGCGCGCGGATATCGAAGGCAAAGTCGAAAGCGGTGGACACATCGGTCCTGACCGAGACCGCCCCGCTGATGGAGTACGCCGATGGCGTGTAGAACGGCGTGTTGGTGAGCGCGTAGAGGGTCACCGTGTCGACCACGTTCGCGATCGCCGCGGGTGGCAAGCCGAGGCTGTTGTTGCAGGAGGTCAGCACGGCAAAGCCAAGTATGGCGGCGGGGAGCGCGGCAGCCGCGCGACGCAAGGCGGACATCGGCGAGGAACTTATCCAGGCAGGCCCGGGCGGGTCAACCCACTATTCCTGCTTGACTTCGCAAACTGCGCGGTCTAGGTTGGCCGCCGTGGCGACGATCCGTGACGTGGTCGAAGCCCTGAGCCGGCGCGCCGGGGTGGACGCCGTCGTCGTGGTCGGCCGCGACGGCCTCCCCATCGATTCCCGCACACCAAACGACGTCGACGCCGAAAGCGTGGCCGCGCTCCTGCCGGCCGCCATCAACGGCCTGGCACAGCTCGGGCAGGCCGGCCAGCGCGGCGACTTCAACACCGGCGTACTCGAGTTCGGCGCCGGCCTCCTCGTGATGTCGGTCCTCAATGCCGAGGCGCTCCTCGTCGTCCTGGTCCGCGGGTCCACCAACGTGGGCGAGCTGCTGTACGACCTCCGCCGTCACCGGTCGGCGATCGCAGGCCTGCTCTGACACCGGGCTGAACGCGTGGTACGCCCGAACTCGCCCCGGCATCTGCTCATCGTGGACGATGAGCCGCATATCGGCCTGCTGCTCGGCCCCCACCTGGAACAGCTCGGATACCGCGTGAGCCTCGCCGAGACGCTCGGGCTCGCACGCGCCGCGCTGGCCGACCGCACGGCGGCCGTGGACGGCCTGCTGCTCGACCTGCACCTGCCCGACGGCTCGGGGCTCGACCTGCTGCGCGAGCTTCGCGCCACGCCCGCCGGGCGCTCGCTTCCGGTCCTGGTCCTCACCGCCGATGGCGAGGAGCGCATGCTGGCGGCGGTCCGCAAGCTCGGAGCCGACCTCCTCACCAAACCCTTCAGCCCCAGCAAGCTCACCGCCCGGATCACGCGGCTGATGGGCGACACGCCGATCACGCCCGGCGCCACGGAGCCCGCGTGAGCATCTGGGCCGTGATTCTCGCGGGGGGGACGGGGACGCGCTTCTGGCCCTTGTCCACGCCCACGCAGCCCAAGCAGCTCCTGCCCCTCGCGGGCGACCAACCGCTCCTCGTGCAGGCCGTCCAGCGCCTCGACGGTCTCGTGCCCCCCGAGCGCATCGTCATTCTCACCGGACCGTTCCTCACCGATCAGGTCGCGAGCCTCGTCCCCGATGTCCCGCGCACGCAGCTGCTCGCGGAACCGCGCGCGGCCTCCACCGCGCCCGCGCTGGCGTGGGCCGCGCATTGGATCGCGGGGCGCGACCCCGGCGCGCAGATGGTGTCACTCCATGCCGACTGGGCCGTCACCGACGCGCGCGCATTTCGCAGTGCGGCGCGCACCGCGCTCGGCGTCGCCCAGGAGTACGACGTCCTCGTGACGGTCGGCGTGAAGCCCTCCAGGAACGATTCCGCGTACGGCTACATCCTGCCCGGCAAGCCCCTCGGCAGCGCCCGCACCGTCCGCCGCTTTCTCGAGAAGCCCAGCCCCGCCCGCGCCGCCCTGCTGCGCCGCCGTGGCGCGCTGTGGAATACCGGCCTCTTCGCCTGGGGCGTCGCACGCTTCCTCGGCGAGATCGGCGCGTACGCGCGCGAGCTCAAGCCCGGGTGGCCCGCCCTTTCCGCCGGCGACGTGGGCGGATTCTTCTCCGCCGTTCGGCCCGTTCCCGTGGACGTGGCCGTCCTCGAACGGACCAAGCGCCTCGCGGTGGTGACGGGCGACTTCCAGTGGGACGACATCGGGTCGTGGGACGCGTTGCTGCGTATCCGGCGGACGGACGGGCGCGGCAACGTCGTCGTCGGCAACGTCACGGTGGCGGAGGACGTCACGCGGTCGGTCCTCTGGTCCGATAGCGAGCACATGGCGGTCGCCGGTGTCGAGGACATGATCGTGGTACGCGCCAACGGCCACACCCTCGTCATGCCCACCGGCCGCGCCGACCACCTGAAGCAGCTCGTGCAGCGCCTGTGACACGCGCGCTGTACCTGCTCGATCCCGAACCGGCGCCCGCCTGGGCCCCCTTCGCGGGCGCCCGGCCCCTCTCGGAGCTCCGCGCCGGGGCGCATTTGGTGCGGGAGCGCTGGGAGCGGTTCGCCGGCGCGCGCGCGCGGGAGATCCTCGCCCTCCCGCACCTCGAGGGATTCGTCGAGCCGGGTGTTCCGCCGGTCGCCGCGCGGCACCCGGTGGCGGGCCCCGCGCTCATCGGGTCTTCCACGTTCGCCCCCACTACTGCCCCGCTGCCGCTCCCCGACGGACCCTTCCGCCTCACGGCGGCCGGTGTCACGGTGGGTTGGGGCGTCGGCGCGGGAGCGACATGGGACGGCCCGCAATCCGGTGCAGCGGCGGTGGAGATCCCGGGGTGCGTGCTGCGGGGCACCTACGACCTCGTGCGCGCCCTCGACGCCCTTCTGGCGGATGACGTCCGGGCGATGCTCGGGGCGAGCGATCCCGTACCCGCGGGCAGCACGGTCCTGGGCGACCCGGCGGCGCTCGTCATCCACGGAGCCGTGGTCGAGCCCGGCGTCCTGTTCGACACGCGTGCCGGTCCCATCGCGCTCGAGGAAGGCGTCGAGGTGCGCGCGGGCACGCGTCTTGAAGGACCGCTCTGGGCGGGGCCGTACGCGCGGCTGCGCGGCGGCGAGATCCGCGGCGCAGCGATCGGACCCTACTCGGTGGTCCACGGCGAGCTGATGGCAACGGTGTTTCTCGGCTACGCGAACAAGGCGCACGACGGGTTCGTCGGCCACTCGGTGATCGGCCGCTGGGCCAACCTCGGCGCCGGCACGATCACCTCGAACCTCAAGAACACCTACGGCCCCGTGCGCCTCGACGTAGCGGGGACCGCGATCGAGACGGGAATGGTGAATCTCGGCAGCCTGATCGGGGATCACGCGAAGACGGCGATCGGCACCCTGCTCGGCACGGGGACGGTGATCGGCACGGGGGCCCAGGTGTTCGAGGAAATGCGGCCCCTGAAGTACGTCGGGCCCTTCGCCTGGGGTGGCGTGAGCCCGGAACGCATGAGCCGGGACGGCTTCCTGAATGTGGCCGGGCGGGTCTTCCCGCGGCGGAAGGTGCCCCTCGACGCCCCCACGCGCGCGGTGCTAGGGCGCATTTACGACTGGGCCACCCGCTGAAGGCAGCGTTCCCTGTTGCCGCCGTGGGGGCGCAAGCACACATTGATTGGGCGCCCCCGGGCCGTTTCAAAGCATGACGCCGATGGAAGCATGACTAAGACGGATCGATTGAGCCTCGTTAGCAAGTTCGAACTGCACGACCTCATCGGCGAGGGGGCGACCGGGGTCGTGTGGAAGGCGTACGATACCGTGATTCGGCGGTACGTTGCGCTGAAGCTCCTGACCGCCCGCATCGGGAGGAAAAGCGACGCGCGCGAGCGGTTCCTCCGCGAAGCGCGGGCGGCGGGCGTCCTGCAGCATCCCAATCTCATCACGTTGTACGACCTCGGCGAAGCCGAAGGCCAGCTCTACATCGCGATGGAGCTGGTCCAGGGGATGGACGTCAGCGACCTCATCGCCACGAGCGCGCCGCTCGCGCTCGAGCGCAAGCTCGATCTGGTGATCCAGGTGCTCGACGGGCTCGCGTACGCGCACGAGCACGGGGTGATCCATCGGGACATCAAGCCCTCCAACGTGCGAGTGTCGTCGGAGGGACAGGTCAAGGTCATGGACTTCGGGATCGCCCGCCTGCAGTCCGCGGACGTGTCGGGTTCGGGCGCCATCGTCGGGACGCCGAACTACATGGCCCCCGAGCAGGTGACGAATGGCGCCATCACGCCGGCGACCGATCTCTTCTCGGTCGGATGTCTGCTGTACGAGCTCCTGACCTACACGAAGCCGTTCGACGGCGACACTGTGCACAGCGTGCTGTATCAGGTGTTGACGACGGAACCGAAGCCGCTGCGCTCCGTCGCGCCCACGCTCCCCGCCGGCCTGGAGCGGGTGGTGGCCAGGGCGATGAACAAAGTGCCCGAGGACCGCTACCAGACCGCTCGCCAGATGCAGCAGGCGTTGCTCGAAATCCGGGCCGGGCTCTCCAGCCCATCGGATATCACGGAACGCCTGCCGTTGCGTTGGTCGTCGCTCCCGGCCCCTGTGCTCCGCTTGATCACCCACACCCCGCTCAGGTGGCGCGTCGCCACTTTGTCCGTCCTGCTCGGCGTCGCGCTCGTCCTGCTCTACGCTTCGCGCTCCAGCGTCACGATCGCCGCGGACGCGCCGGCGCCACGCGTTGCGCAGCCGGGGGCACCCGTGGCGACGTCCCGCCCGGTGCTCGCAGGGTCCCCGACCGTGGCCAAGCCGACGCCGACGGTTCCGCCGCCGCCCTTGGACGTGAGCATACCGCTCGACCAACTGGTGGAGATGCCGTTGCCGGACAAGTTGAACCCGGCGCTGGCGGCCCTGCGTGATTCGGCGCTCGCGGCGCGCCGCCGTGCCCGGGCCGCCGGCGCGATGAAGAACAACGTGCCGTCGGTCGTGCTGGCCGAAACGATGCTGCACACGGCGGAGCTGGGGTTGCGGCAGGGGGATCGCGCTCGGGCATCGAACGGGTACGTGAGCGCGGTTCCGCAGTTCAACAACGCCCGCACCGAAGCGGAGCAGCTGCGCTGGGAAGCCGAGCAGGCGATCACGCGGGCGACGCCGGTGGTGAAAGGAATCACCATCCGCTCAGAGGCGAGCCGCGCCGCGACGTCCCTGGCGCGCGCGGATTCGTTGTTCGCGGCGATGGACTATGTGCTCGCGACGCTGGCCGCGCGAGACGCGGAGCGGGTCGGGGTCGCCGCCGGGGTGGCCCCGCCCAGCCCGCAGCCCGAGAACCCACGCGCCGCCATCGGCGTGCTGCTCCTCGATCTCGCACGCGCCGTGGACAGCAAGCGGGTGGCGAACCTGCGGCTGCTGTTCCCTTCCATGAGCGCGCAGGATGCCCAGAGCTGGCAGACCTTCTTCCGCCGAGCCTCTCAGCTCGATGCGCGGTTCGCCCCCGACACCATTCACGTGCTCGGGTCGACGGCCAGCGCCACGGTGCACGCGGAGTACCGGTTCATCGCCACGGCGACCGGGGCGCAGCAGGAAGAGCGCGCCACGCTGGCAATGGAATTCATGAGGACGGTGAACGACTGGCGCGTGACCAGCGTCCGGGAAACGAAGCGCTAGGCGTTCAGTCCCACGCGCGCGCGGTGTCGGGAGGGGCCGTGGGAATCGTGAGGGTATCAGCGCGCTGCACGGCGGCGCCCACCCGGCGCAGCGTGACCGGCTTCTTGAGATCACCGCCCGAGATGGTCAGCTTGTCGGTTGCAACCGCCACTCCGTAGACCATCCAGACGCCATCGCCGAGCGTCAGCCACAGACTGTCACCCACGAGACGCCAGCGCGCAACCTGATCGCCGAACTGCGCGGAGCTGTCGGAGCGGACCATGATGTGGCGAATCTCGTCGCCCGTCTTGGCCTGCCAGTCGCCCTCGAGACGCGAGTGCCGGACGCTCGCCGTCCCCTGCGCATGCAGCGCCGTGGCGACGAGAAGACCGCTCAGAACGAGAATGCGTGTCCGGTCCACGAGAGTGCCCCCAAGATACCGACGGTGAGAGGAAGGGTTCCCCTCACGTGCCGGCGGGCGCCTCCTGGGCGATGGGAGTCTGCGCGTCGTGGACCACGGCGACCTGGGTTTCGCGCTGCCGCATCATCCGGGTGAACGCGCCCGCCAGCACCGGATCGAATTCCATCCCGCTGCGTCCATCGATGTAGGCGAGGGTCCGCTCCTGCGGCCAGGCCTCGCGGTAGGGACGCGTGGTCCGCAGCGCGTCGTACACGTCGCAGACGTGCACGAGCTTGCTGGCGAAGTGGCAGTCGCGACGGAATTGCATGGTCGGATATCCCTCGCCGTTCAGCATGATGTGATGCTCGTACGCGACCACGGCGGCGAGATCGAGATGGTTCTCCGAGCCCAGGATGATCTGCGCGCCGTCGGCGGGATGCCGGTTCATCACCTGCCGCTCCTCGTCGGTGAACCGGCCCGGCTTGGTGAGGATCTCGATCGGGATGCGCACTTTGCCGAGATCGTGCAGCAGCCCGGCGATCCCGAACGCGCGCACGTCGCGGGCGCC
>Ga0335085_10009913_pt1 | contig 14294 bp, 9 predicted proteins | sample Lox_Sample_45_FD_206712 | JGI IMG/M metagenome (GOLD analysis project Ga0335085, IMG submission 206712) | Soil microbial communities from Loxahatchee National Wildlife Refuge, Florida, United States - Lox_Sample_4.5 | ecosystem: Environmental > Terrestrial > Soil > Wetlands | place: USA: Florida...
AAGCAGGATTCCGGCCAAGGTGATCCTGGAGATGGCCTTGCTCACCCCGCGCGAGAAGATTATCGGGTGCCTGGTGAGCCAGGCGGCCGGTGCGGACTTCGTCAAGACATCGACAGGGTTTTCATCGGGCGGCGCGACCTTGGAAGATGTGGCTTTAATGCGCCGGGTGGTCGGCGCGCGGACCGGCGTGAAAGCCGCCGGTGGAATCCGCACCCTGAAGGATGCCCGCGCCATGATCTCGGCCGGTGCCAGCCGGCTGGGCGCAAGCGCAGGCGTGTCCATATTGCAGGAAGCTCTCGAGGGAGCAATCGCATGAGCGAGACACCTCCACTAAACGAGTCGTTCCCGTGCCGGGAATGTCAGGCGGGCATGATGCGCCTGCATTTCATCACGTATTTCACCTGGCTGGATGAAGAGGTGATCACCGTACCGAACTTCCCCGCCTGGGTTTGCGATGTCTGCGGCCGGCGGGAATACGACGAAAAAGCCGTGAACGTGCTGTCCACCCTGCTCAGTCCGGACACCGGCACCTCCGCCTCCCACCGGAGACGGGGCGGCAGGAAACCTTCCGCCAAGCGCGGCACAACCGGCGTCACGCCCGAACAGTAAACTCAAGGGGAACAAAGATGCCCACCGAACCTCCCGTCTCCGGAACCCAGCGCCTGATCAATGCCGATTTTCTCACCTCCAGTTATCGCGTGGTGGGAAAAATCATGGTGCCCAACACGGGCCTGATGGGGCTGATGAACGACGGCACCAACTCCTTCATGGAAATCCTGGATGCCAAGCTGGCGCGCTTGCACATGCCGACCAAGCTGGTCGACCACTTCGAGGTGATCCGCCTGGTCAAATCGCAGGTCATCGCGGTCTGCATGGCGCGCCGGGAGGATATCGGTCCCCAGGCGTTGGCGCGCGGAGGTTATGTGCGCCTGGTGGAATATCCCATCCGGGTGGCGACCCAGGTCTACGAGTTAAACGGGACGCTGGAGTGGGCCGGGCGCTTCGACTTTTCCACCATCATGGTGGAGGGGACGCGCGAGTTTGTGCCTCTTTACAGTGCCGTTGTGACCGCGATTCTGATTCCCGCGTTCAAAATCGAGAGCGAGGCGGCGCTGTTCAACCGCAGCCAGGTGGACCTGCTCGCATTGAAAACGCAAAAGATCGAGGAGTAAACCGGTTCAACGCTTGACCGTTCCCCTGTGGAATGATAAAATCCAGCCCGCTTGGCCAGGGCGGCTTCCCGCCGCCAGCCACGCCATTGACATGAGTCAACGGCCTAACAAGGCCCCCATCGTCTAGAGGCCTAGGACGCAACCCTTTCAAGGTTAAGACCGGAGTTCGAATCTCCGTGGGGGCACCTTCCGACACCAGGTTTTTAGTTGCAAGGATTTTCATATTTTCCCCCTCTATTAGAAAATGGGATGAACCAAACCCAGATTTGAATGATTTTATATCCATTGAAGAAGCTGCCGAAAAGCTCAAGTACCACGTTTAACACATACGCCGCATGATGCGAGAAGGCAGCTCAAAGATCGGCCGAACCTGGCTGGTAAAGCGAAACACGCTTGATAGCTGCATGAAGCGCACCGCGAAGATGACCAAGCTCGACCCTCGCCGGAATAAGTGAAGGGACGCCCCCGCCAGTGTGTTTTTGTTTCCCATTTTCACATCAATTTCCAAAGTCAATACGCTATGTAAAAACGGTCTATTCTCGACTCCCAGCCTGATATTATTTGAGGGATACTAACCAAGAGCAACTTGTGCGACAGGGTGATATTTACAGAAGCCCGGAATTGACGACAATATCAATTCGACCTGGGCACGATTCGGGGAATCAAATTAGTTCCTATCGATTAAGTAACCATTCTGCGGTTGAGCGCACTGCAACCGGAACACCATTTAAATCCAGACTGTCCTCGTTTGCGTCTGACAAGATTAAAGCGCTCTTTACCTTGATTGACTGAACTGCATCTGCAAGGGCACGCAATTCGCGCTCGCGAGTGACCGGGGCATCGAGGATTTGGGTCACCTGAACCAGTTGCTGCTCTTCAGGAAGATAAAAATCAATTTCGAAACCGCTTGGGGTGGTGTAGTAGAAGATTTTCTGGTATTGCTGGCGTAAAGCCAGGAACACCAAGTTCTCCAGTAGTTTACCCGCGTTCAGAGAGAATCCGAAACCGACGGCATTGGAAAGACCGCTATCGATACAGTAGATCTTCTTTGGAGCGATCTGCTGGCGCTTGACTGAGAAATCATACAGGTTCAGGGTGAACACAAGCCAGCTGTTTTCCATGTAATCGATGTAGCTCTTGATCGTGTTCACGCTCCCCAGGTGGAATTGATCTTTCAGCTTGTTGAACTATACCAGGCCGGCGGGGTTGCTCATCAGGTAGAATGCCAGTTCCTTGAGTGCTGTAACGGCGTCCAGGTGGTAGCGGGTGGCGATATCCCGGTAAAGCACGTCATCGTACAAGGTCCGCAACAGAGGCAGCTCAGGGTATTTGAGCGCGTCCGGGATCCCACCCATTTGAAGGTATGCACCCAGAGCGGACTTCAACACACCCTTGTCGGCCGTGGTCATCCGCTGCAGGTCTGGTGCCGGCTGGCTGCGGAACTCCAGGAACTCATGAAAGGAGAACGGGAACAATTCGATCGGCACATAGCGATCGGTCAAGCGGGTCCCCAATTCCCGGCTGAGGAGGGAGGCGTTCGAGCCGGTTATATAGAATTTGAATCCCATATCCATAAACCGGCGTACGAAATGTTCCCAACCGGTGACGTTCTGGACCTCGTCGACGACAAAGATCTTTCGTTCTCCGAACATTTCAACCAGGGTCTGATATAGATCGTTCGCGTCTTCTGCCTGGAACCCGAGAAAACGGTCATCTTCGAAGTTGAGATAATAGAAAGCATCCTTCCCCATTTTATGAGCCATCTGGGCCAGCAGGGTGGATTTTCCCACCCGTCTTAGGCCGGAGACGATCACAGCATGAGGCAGTCTGGCGGCTTGTTCCACATCCGCAAGCCGGCTACGAGGAATGCCGGAATCGCGCCCCCGGAACGAATCGAACTGTTCCAAGAGCATGGACTTGACCTGGTCTTCTGACCATCTGGCTTTCCAAGAGATTTCATTCATAATGAAATGATACAACTAAATGTTTTCATTGACAATGAAAACATTTAGGCTGATATCCAAAGATTATATGCGAATCAATTTATTCCGTGATTAACTTCTTTTTACATCGTGAGTAGATATGCAAATTTGTTCCCGTTATTTCTGCCGGCTGCATTCCATAAATTTGTCGAGCTTTGTGGAGAAAGAAAATAAATGGGAATTACAAGATAAAAGGTTTATCGAAAACTACTAATCTGCTGGCCAATATCATTGATCAACGCTGCACTCCGAACGATTTTTCGGGCTGGTTCGATATCGAGTTCCCACAGGCGAGCCATCTGCATTAGAACCGCTGCGGTGTCCTCCCCTACCACCTCCGCATACATCCGCCTCTAGGAAATCCCAGGCAGGCTGACCGTCTACCAGATCTAGAGGTTGTTGTGTAAATTGTTTCTCCATTTTCTTAATCACATCAAAATTGAAAAGCACAGGAATTCCCTTATAATGAAATCTAACATTTGCCCAGTAAATGCGACACTTTGAACACAGGATATTTCTCAATGGCTGTCACACAAGTCACCGTAAAAGGTGACAACCCTCCCACGGCGATCAAGAAGGCCGCGCAAAAGGCAGGCATTCACGCGCCAGTAGGTCCGCACATATTGAGGCATTCATTCGCAACTCATTTGCTCGAAGGAGGAACCGATATAAGGACAATACAAGATCTCCTTGGACACAAAGACCTGAAAACGTCGATGGTTTATACTCCCGTCGCTAATCGAGCGGAAGCATAGTCACCACTGGACCGTATTCGTTTCGACATTAAACACACCATGCTCGTAGAATCATGAGTTGGGCGCTGAAGCTCGAAGTCAAGAAATTCATCGAGGAATATTATCTGGTAACAAAGAGAGATAATCATGCTTCCTCCCAACTCACCTTTCGGCAAGCCACCCTCTGGTTACAACGAAGTGCTTTATTGGAAAATCAGCGAAGAGCCCAGCCGCCTTGTTCTCATGAATTTTCTGCCGATTCTTTTGGCTATTGTTTTTGGAATTGGTTTCTTCATTTTTATTCGCATGTTTGGCGGATCGCCACAACTTGCATTGAGCAATCAGGAGATTTTGATTTTTCTCATTGGCATCCCCATCGTCCTTGCCTTACACGAATTTGTGCATGGCATCGTTATGCAGAGTTTTGGAGCAAGACCCAGGTATGGCTTTTGGAGGAAGGGATTTATGTTTTACGCGAAAGCACCTGGCTATACATTCCAACGAAATCAATACGCCCTCATCGTTCTTGCTCCCTTAGTCAGCTTAAGCGTCTTAATGTGCATGGGAATTTTCTTACTGGCAAGCAATTCAATCGTCTGGGTACTGGCTCTTTGGGCAATCGTGAACGCAAGTGCAGCCAATGCGGATGTATGGATAACTGCTCTGGTAGTAAGATATCCTAGATCTGCATATGTTGTTGATGAATTAGACGGAATTAGAATTCTTCTAGCAGAAGATGACACGATGGCGGAATGAGAAGGAAGTCTAAACCGCGCCCAACACCGGCTCCAGCGGACGGGCGGCATGCGCCGCCCGAAGAGATGCTGCACGATAATGATGTTGCTCGGCCCCGCAAGTCCCGTCCCGCCGCCCGCCGCTGAGTAACTGTCTTAGATGTCAATAGGAAAACGTCGGCTGCCAAGTAACACGGTTGCGAATCATCGCATTCAAGATGGTGAGAAGTTTCCGCATGCAAGCCACCAGTGCAACCTTCTTCTCTTTTCCTGATCTGATCAACCGGTCGTAAAACATTTTGATCACCGGATTATGCCTGGTGGCCGTCAAGGTGGCCATGTAAAGAACATTCCGTACAGCAGATCTGCCGCCCTTGACCACCCGCTTGCCTCACTTGTAGCCACTATCGTGGTTGAAGGGCGCTGTCCCGACCAGAGCAGCGATTTCTTTCCGGTTACATTTCCCCAATTCGGGCAACTGCGAAGTCAGGGTTGATGCGGTGATCTTACCTACTCCGGGCACACTTTGCAACAAGTCTTGTTTCAACTTGAGTTCAGGGGTTTGCTCAACAAAGGCTTGGATGGCTGCATCCAATTCATCCAGTTGCCCACGGAGTGCCAGCAGGCTGCTCTCAATATACCTTCGCACCGAGGGATCAGCTGTTTCCAGACGATTCCGCTCTGCTACCACGATCTCCAAGACCTGTTTTCGCCGCTTAACCAGGGCTCCAAGCTGTTTTTCCTGCTCACTGGGCATTTCCACCAGCCGTGGGCTGGCTTTTTCTCCAAATCGTGCCAACAAGCGAGCATCAATCTTGTCGGTCTTGTCCAGCCAATTCATCCCTTGCGCAAACTTGCGTACCCGAGCTGGATGGACTAACGACACTGGCAACCCCACCTTGAACAACGTCTCAATGAGCAGACTTTCATACCCCCCAGTCGCCTCCACAACGATCCGTTCAAGACAGAGGCCCCAGGTGCATTCGATCAACTCGCTGATCCCCTTTTTATTGTTTTCGGTCCGCATTGTTTTCCCACTCGGTTCGATTGCTATGTCCAGCCAAGCCTTCGATACATCCACCCCAACGTATATATTTCCTTCTGCCATGATGCCGCCTTTCTCGTATAATAAAAATGCCCGATCTAGCAGAATTCGGTCTTCGAGACCACGTAACTGTTCGGGCTGTCTGAGGTATGGGCACGGCGACCTTCACTCAGCGGCGGTCTCGCTCCAGCGGACCAACCCAATCTCGGCCTACCGTGCCCACTCCTTTTTATCATACTAGCCATACCGTTGGGGCATTCCGCACAAAAAGCAATGAAATAGGATTTCACATTCACTATGGCTGTCCAACAATCTGAATCTGTCCCAAAGACTGTCGAGCCATTCTTCCAGACCATCATCAAATTGACCGATGTTTTTTGTGTCCGTCATCTGAATGGCGAATATGCCTCGCTTGCAAGAATTTTAGCCGCAGCATTGGCGCGCAAACGCCCTTCTCCTATCTTGCGCGGCAATGCTGAAATATGGGCTTGCGGCATCCTTTATGCTCTCGGTTCCGTCAATTTCCTCTTCGACAAATCACAATCCCCTCACATGCGAGCTGATGAGTTGTGCGCCGCTTTTGGGGTTAGCCAGAGCAGTGGCTCAAACAAGGCCAAGCAAATTCGCGATATGTTCAAAATGTATCAGATGGATCCAAACTGGTGTTTGCCCAGCAAGATAGACGAAAATCCGCTTGTTTGGATTCTACAAGTAAATGGTTTGATGGTTGATGTGCGCCATATGCCCCGCGAAGTTCAAGAAATCGCTTATCAAAACGGGCTGATTCCTTACATTCCAGCAGATCGATATGAGAGCAAGTAGTTCAAGCAACCCTTTAAGCAAAAAGCGCCCCCAACCCCGGCTGAATCTGACCGCCTCCGGCGCGGGTATGGGGCAACCCTTTGAAAAGTGTCGTGTTATGATGAAATTGTCGCCTTGCCAGCATCGGCGGCAGGTGAGCCATTCCGTTCGGACGTTTCGGGCTGAACGAACGAGGCGCTGCGGCTACGCCGCTTGTTCTCCGGCGCGTGCGCCTTCGAAGAGCATGGTGGAACGGACGCCCACCCTTCACGCGAAGCGTTCTGATGTCGCCGTTCACCGCGGCGCTTCGTTGTGCAAGCAAAACCTTATTGAGAGGGCAGCATGTCAAAATCAACACGCAACAAGAAAACCGTTACAGACACACCGACACCTCGACCCAAATGTGGACTGTGTGGCAAATCGACCAACCTCATTCAGACAGAATGTTGCGGAAATTGGATTTGCGACGACGCCGACCAATATGTCCTATTCTCATACGCGCGCAACAGCTGCTATCGTAATCACGATCGCTATACCCTTTGTAGCTTTCACCACCAAGAGGGGCATCCAGGACGATGGCAGGATTGCCCCAGATGTCGTGCCGATTTCGAGACCGAAATCTATGTTTACTACGGCACAAATGAGTACAACTTTGAGAGACTTGAGAACCCGCCTGCATACCAAGCGACCAGATGTACACGCTGTGGCAAAGTAATCAAGCTCGGTGAAGATGGTTATTCGTTTCGTGCAGGGCAATACTTCTGCGAGCAATGCTCCGCCATCGAGATTTATGCAGTCTCGGCTCAAAAGAAGGCACCGCGACAGATCAGGCGCAGGAAGAGCTAGCCGCGCATCAAGATGCGTCTGCTCGAGGGTATGTGCCCGAAAATTGAGGTTCCACGCTTGGCGAGTCTCGCCAATCCGCCCGCCGCTGAGCCATACTATTAGGTGCTCTAATGGGATGGCACTCATCTATATTGTGCATATAGGGGCTTTAGGGCTGAGTCGCTTCGCTAGAACACACTCAACAGTAAGCCCTCGTTGGCAGGCTGTGCTTATATTTATTCGTTTTTTAATCTGCGGTAGTAAACGCACTGAAGTTTTTCGGACATTACCTGAACCGTTATAAGCTATTAGACCGTCTGGATAATCCCTGGGGGTGGATTAAGATATAACCAGCATAAAGATATTTCATGGAAAAATCCAGATAGGGTTTACTTCGCCGTAGGGGCATCCGAATATACGGGAGTTTCCAAAGCCGTCACCGTTCAATGGATATGACAACCTCGGCAAACACCCGTTTTGTTTTAACCCTGAGGTCCCTGACTCTTCTTACTCAAGCTTCTGTTACCAACGCCCGTCTCGATGACGTGCCTTTATGGTTTAAAAGATAGGTCAATCAGTTATTGCATCTTAATAATAAAATAATGCACCCGCCCGGCGGCTCGCGAGCCAACTTTAAAAGACCGTTTGAGGAAACGGTGCATAAGGAAAAATCTTTCCAATTTCACAACCCATCCCGGTCTTGGGATTTAGTCATTGCCCACCCGGCCTTAGGAGATTCGATCGCTTCAAAATAATCAGTGCCCATTTCATCAGCCTATTTTCTTCTTCCTGCTCTCCCCTGTTTCACAGTTCATTTCCAGGTTGCCGAGGGCATTCACTTCACCGCGCCGGTAACCTATTTTAAGGCTGATCACCAACCCTGCACACGCCGCCCAGGTGGTACTAGACGATCCCCGGTATTTTGAACTCTGTCTTCATTGAACAGGGAAAGATAACCAATTCATCCCCGCCTGTCCTCTACCTCTCCTCAGGTTTGGCACTGGTGCTGTCACCCATTACAACACGAACCTCGTGGGGTTGATCATCCTCAACCAGCGGAATCAGATTCCCGGTCTGTGGTTTTTCATCCAGAAGAACATGCTGGATGCCCCGGTTGACGTTGTGTGGGTTCTCCACGCTGATCCGGTAATAGGTGGATCCGAAGCGGTAATTTACTTTAAACCCCGGCCAATGGCGGGGGATGCAAGGATTGATCCTGAGCGCCTTGCCTTCCCGCGAGATGCCTAGGATGGCTTCAAGACCCAGGCGGTACATCCAGCCGGAGGAGCCAGTGTACCACGTCCAACCACCGCTGCCGGTATGCGAGGGCAGGCTGTAAATGTCAGCAGCGATGACGTACGGCTCCACCTCGTAAATCCCCACTTTCCTGGGCGAATCGGCATGGTTGATGGGATTCAAAAGACGGAACAACGCCCCGGCCCGCTCCCCCTGCCCGAGTTCAGCAAAGGCCCACGCAGCCCAAATGGCAGCATGGGTGTACTGTCCTCCATTTTCGCGCACCCCGGGCAGGTAACCTTTGATGTACCCGGGATCCCGGGCAGTTTTATCAAAAGGCGGGGTAAACAGCAAGACCATCTGGTCAATCTGCTTCACCAGCAGCCTGTCGACGGATTCCATCGCCTGAACCGCCCTCGCCCGTTCCGCCCCCCCCGATAAAACCGCCCACGATTGGGCGATCGAATCAATCTGGCACTCGTTATTATCGCGCGAACCCAGACGCGCGCCATCGTCGTAGAAGGCGCGCAGGTACCAGTCTCCATCCCAGGCATGGGCTTCGAGTGACCGGGACAACTGCTCCGCCTGTTGAAGGTACGGCGCAGGGTCATCCATCATCCTCATGGCAAGCGGCGCAAAATGCTTAAGCGTGGCGTACAGAAACCAACCCAGCCAGATGCTCTCGCCGCGTCCTCCAATGCCCACCCGGTTCAACCCATCGTTCCAGTCGCCCGTCCCGATCAGCGGCAAGCCATGTGCGCCCATCACCGTGCTCCTTTCCAGCGCTCGGCGGCAGTGATCATAGAGCGAGAAAGACATGGTCGTGGCTTCGTATTGAGCATAACGTTCTATTTCTTCGGGTTTAAGGATTTCGCCTTTCAAGAATGGAATTCTTTCAAGCAGAATGGATGAATCTCCGGTAACAGTAACGTACTCGGCCGCGACGAACGGCAACCAGAGTAAATCGTCTGAGAACCGGGTGCGCACCCCCTGCCCCACAGGCGGATTCCACCAGTGCAGCACATCCCCCGCCTCGAATTGATGGCGTGCCGCTTCCAAAATCTGCGCGCGTGCGATGCCCGGACGGATATGCAGCAACGCCAGCACATCTTGAAGTTGATCGCGGAACCCAAATGCCCCACTGGACTGATACAGCCCGGTGCGCCCCCACAGGCGGCATGAAAGCGTCTGATAAAGTAGCCAGCGATTGAGCATCAAATCCATGCCAGAGTCGGGCGTTTCGACCGTTACGGCACTTAGAATGTCATTCCACTGATGCTGGATGGACTGCCAAATGGAATCAACTTGCCCCTGTGCCTGGACCTTCCCAATCAGTGCCAGGCTTTCAGCCCGGTTCGCGCCTTCGCCGATCAAGAAAAAAACGTCTTCCGCCGCACCGGGTGCTAGGTCAATGTGCAGCTGGATAGCCGCGCACGGGTCCAGCCCGGCATTCACCGCACTCGCCAATCCGATGCGCCCAAGCGCAGCAGGTGTGCGCAAGCTGCCCATGCGCCCCAAAAATTCCATCCGGTCGGCGGTTACACCGTGCGGTTTTTTATTTGCGGCCAAAAAAGCCACGCGTTCACCGAACTCGCTATTGAAGCGGTTGGTGGCCAGCAAAGCATGTCTATCCGGGTCAAACTCCGGCAGGATATGGGCCTGATACGTGTCGCGCGTCGTGCCGAGCACCCACTCGGCATAGCAGGTGACGGTGATACGACGCGGACGTTTCCATAGGTTTTGCAATCGCAGATGCGCGATCTTAACCGGAGCATCGGGTGCGACAAACAGGCGCAGAGTCTGGTTCAAGCCATGACTCTGACTCTCAAAGACAGAATAACCCGCCCCGTGACGGATCACATGCGTTGTTTCCTCCCCGGCGGGCATGGGCGTGGGTGACCAAACCAGCCCGGTTTCCTCATCACGCAGGTAGAGCACTTCACCCGGCATGTCGGTGACGGGGTCGTTGCGCCAGGGGGTCAATCGGTTCTGACCGCTGTTCTCTGCCCAGGTGCAACCGGAACCCGCTTCCGAGACCAAGAACCCGAACTGCGGGTTGGCTATGACGTTGACCCAGGGATGCGGCGTGTGCTGACCTGGCAGGAGATGGATGACATATTCCCTGCCGTCAAGGCTAAATCCACCGAGGCCGTTATCCATCAGCAAATCATCCGGGATCTGAAGGGAGGGCGTCGGTTCGGGGTCACGCGGCGGGGTGAGCGAAGGAGTAAACTCCGGCAGGCGAGTAGGCTGCGCAGTTAAACGGAAGGCGTGATCAGCCAGCGTCCCGCCCTTTTCATCCAAAATTACACCCGCCACCGTTTCGAATAAAATCCTGTCGGCAGGCTGAAGTTGGTCGGTGCGCAGCACGAAAATGCCATCGCGCTGATTCAGCAAGGCCTCCGCACCCAGGCGCTCGATCTGGCGGTGGATTGCATTATGCAGATCGAGGCTGTAGCCTGTATCCTGCTCGTTCAAGATGACCAAATTGATCGTGACATGGCGGCTGTGCCAGTAGTTGAAGGCTTGCAGGGCTTCGGGGAGCAAGGGCGATTCGCCGTCGCGGATGCGCACCAGCAAAATAGGGTAATCGCCAGAGATACCAAACGCCCACAAACCGGACTGACCCTTCACGTTTTGCGCCAGGATATGCGGCGCAGCACGCAGAACCCCCACCGGGTAGAGCAGGGCAGATAAAAGACGCTGGATGCTTTCGACGGATGATGCCTTCAGACCCGACTCTGACATTTCGCGTTCGCTGAAGAGGCGGGCTTCGTCAAAGGCACGGCTGATCTTCTGCGGAGATTGGTATCGGCTGATGCACTCCAGCACTTCGTCGCGAGTCGGCGCGGCAGCGGTCAGGAAGGTGAGGCGGGTGGAGGTGTGCGGTTTCAACTCGAATTCTTGCGTCAGCGACAGGATTGGGTCGAGCGTCCCGTCAGGAAGGCTGGCAAGCGGGCGGTTGTCAAGCTCGCCCCCGTCGTGCAGTGGCAGCGCTGCAGTCCCGGCTCCAGCGCAGAGCGGCGTGCGCGGTGTCTGTAACCTACCCAGGAATCGGGCGCGGTCGGTCTCGTGACTGCCGGTTACTTTAAACCCGGCCTCGGTGACCAGCGCATGCGCCAGCACAATGGGTTTTTCGTCCGCTGAACGTTTACGGCGACTGAACAGGAGTGCGTTCTCGTTGGGCAGAAATTCGTTCTCGATAAAAAGCTTATTGAACGCGGGATGCCGCCGGTCGTCAGACTGCGCCGCCAGCACCACTTCTCCATAACTGGTCAGTTTCAGCCGTCGCGGATAATTCCTATCGTTCAGGATGGTCACCCGCCGGAGTTCGACGCCATCCGTGCCGACCGTAATTTCGGTGTGCAGGGAAATGCCATTGTCCCAACGCCGAAACTCCACCTTGTGTGGATAAAACAGCACTTCCTGATGATCCGGCGCGCATCCGACGGGCTGGCAGGTGGCTGACCAGAGCGCTCCGTTCTCGCGGTCTTGCAGATAAATCCATATGCCCCACTGATCCAGTGTGGTGTCGGATTGCCAGCGGGTCAGCGCAAATTCGCGCCACTGGCTGTATCCGCCGCCGGAGTTGGTAATCAGCAGACTGGTGTCACCTTGTGAAAGTATATGCACCTGCGGAATAGGACTGTCGACAGGCACGCGCCACGGCGCACTGCTGACCGAGCGCATTTCCTGGGGTAGATCCGCCGACCCATCGGGATGGGGATATTCAATGGATGGATTTTGAGGAATTTTTTCCTGGAGCAGCAGTTCCACACTCTGGATGCGTTCATCAGCATGGAAGCGCTGGACCATTACATCCCCCAACAAACAGTTACAGGCCGCCAGCAGGATCATGCCCTGGTGATGAGACATGTAAGATTTGACGATGGCGTACTGCTGGTCCGGCGACAGGCGTGCCCGGGTGCAATCGAGGGCTTCGTAATAGCCAAACCGGCCGAGCATGTTCCGCTTTTCCAGTTGTGACATGTTAGCCAGGACGGCTTGTGGTTGCAGCGAAAGCCCGATCAGCGAGGCATAGGGAGCGATGACCAGATCATCGTTCAGATCGCGCTTGTAGCCGAGGTCGGGCACACCGAACGCACGGTACTGGTAGTTCATGCTTGCATCAAAAGCGAAGTAGCCTGATTCGGACATACCCCAGGGAGTGTGCTTCTGTTGGGCGTAACTCCGCTGGGCATCGACCGCCGCATAGCAGCTGTCGGATAGAAATGTCCCCCCGTAATTTCTGGCGAGCAGCGCCGGCATGAGATATTCAAACATGGTACCGCTCCAGGAGAGCAGCACCTGTTTTCCTTTTACCTGAGTGACCGGCCGCCCCAGATGCAGCCAGTGGCTCTGGGGTACATCTCCTTTTGCAATGGCGATCAGGCTGGCGATGCGTGCTTCGGAGGCCAGCAGATCATAATGGCTGCCGTCCAATTTTTCGGTCGTGGCATTGTATCCGATGTGGAATACTTGGCGACTCTCATCGAACAAGAACCTGAAGTCCATTGCGTCGACATAACGATCTGCCTGCCTGGCAAGGTCGCGATAACCGATTAAGAGGCCCTGGGTTCTTAATTTGGCAGACTCCAGATCGTCGTCCAGGTTCCGGCACCAATCGCGGGCTTCCTGGAGCAGGTGGGCCGGAGCGGGGCTGCCCTCCAGTCGCGCCTGTAGCTGAGCCAAGGTATTTTTAATATCCTGGAAGATCGGCGCAGCTTCCCCGAGAGCCGGGAATCCGGCAGGGAGGCTATCCAGAAAATCCTGCCACGCCTGTAACGACGGATTTTCCACCTCCGCAAACAGCCTTGGCGGCTGGTTGATGGCAGCCAGCCAGGGTGCTATCAATTTGATGTTCCTCTGCATGCTGATCAATTGATGCAACAATCCATCCAAGTAGAGCTGCAGATCACTTAAGGTCTCTTGATCCAAGTTGGGATGATTGTTGCCAATAATTTCCATCAGGTGCTGGGATATCCGGTACCGCCCTTCACTCACGAGCCAAGCGAGTAAATTGGTCCATGCTCTGGGCTTGTCCTGGACATCGGTTATGCTCCTGCAAATACTGTCAAGCTCGACCACGAAGGAGTCGAAGCTTGAGCTGGAATTATTTTTTTCCAGGTCCTTCAGTGAGTTGGTGAGGATATCCAAAATGGCAAGCAATCCTTGCCACTGCTGTACTCCAACGATAGGTTCATCCACCAGGGCAAGACAACCTTGTTTGAGCGCAATGAGGGAAGCGGCCAGGTTGCCGCTGTCCACCGTCGAGACGTAATGCGGAGGCAGAGGGGTAAACGTCTGTGTGTCGTACCAGTTCAACAGGTGGCCACGGTAATGTTCCAGTCCGTCAATACTCTCAAAAGTGGAACGCAGGCGCACGGCTAGGTCGAGCAGGCCGATATAGCCCAGATCATAAGCCGACAAAACAGACAACAGAAATAGACCGATGTTGGTTGGGGTCGTATAGTGTGCGACACTGCCGCGCGGGCTTTCCTGGAAATGGTCGGGGGGTAACCAGTGATCGTCCGGACCGGCAAATTGCTCAAAGAATGCCCAGGTGCGCCTGGCCAGGCGCTGAATTTGCTTGCGCTGAATCTCGGAAAGCGGTGCTGACGTGTGAACAATGGGCTGGCTGATCCAGTAGGCAATCTGGGGAGATATAGCCCAAGCGACCAGCAAGGGAGTCGCCACCCACAGAATTGATGGATTGACTAAAAGGATGGCAATCCCCAGAAGTACATTAAAAGCTAATGAGGCTG
>Ga0335085_10009914_pt1 | contig 14293 bp, 20 predicted proteins | sample Lox_Sample_45_FD_206712 | JGI IMG/M metagenome (GOLD analysis project Ga0335085, IMG submission 206712) | Soil microbial communities from Loxahatchee National Wildlife Refuge, Florida, United States - Lox_Sample_4.5 | ecosystem: Environmental > Terrestrial > Soil > Wetlands | place: USA...
CAGAGACATTTATCGATCCGGCTGTCTAGGTAGCGCCAGCAGCCTTTTCCGTTGCAGTCAGGGCATACTCCCCACTCAGGGGAGTCATCAACTAGAAATTCCTCTGGGCCGAATTCTTGCTGCACTTCGGCAGAAAATTTAGTGCAGCCTAGTCCTATAGTTATAGACCTAGTGTAGGGTTGCGGGAACGTAGTGTAAGCAAACACGCACCACGGGTGCTTGCAGTCATTGAAGGAAGGAATAACTCCGTAGTGGAGTACCTTGTCTTCCTCTACGACTACTAGATCTTCACCGCTGTTCCAGTTCTCGGCCATGATTACGTTGTAGTCGTAGATATGAGGAGTCTCGATGAATATCGCACCCGGGGCATGCTTTCTGACTGCTTCCGCAGCGGGCGCACATCCATTTGTATATACGTAGAGAATTCGCATTAGGCTGCCCGGAATATTACCGGAGCCTGCGAAGTAAGCACATTGGATGTAGATGCCGTGCCCCACTTACAGGTAAGAATCATCGGATTACTGGCGGTCAAGCCGGTAAGGGTAGTAGCGCTGCTAGCAACGGCTGATATACCGATAGTAAAGGACGCAGTTCCGGCTCCGGGGATGGTCCAGTAAAAGTTAAGGTTTCCGATAGCTGATGTAGTAGAAATCCATTCGACAGTGCCGTTAACGTCGAATGAAACTCCGGTACCCATCCGTGCTGCACTCCCTGTGCCTCCTACAGCAGTAGTACTAGAGGTAGTTGTAGCCAGCGGAGGAGAGCAGTTTGTAGTTGCAGTAGACCCGGTAAGAATCTGGCACAGAACGGTAGAACCCGTAGAAGTAAACGAAGACCCTGCTGCTCCAGAACCTCCTGAATACAGTGTCCACTGCAACGTAGGAAGAGTTCCGGTAGTAACTATCTTCAGAACCCCCGTAGCAATAAGGTCAAATACTGATCCTGCTTCTATTTCTCCGGAAAAAGGCGTGTATGTGGCTACTACCGTTTCAGTAGAAGTATTACTCAGAGTTACGCCGCTTACTGTAGCGTTCGACGCCTGCTTGAAGCTCTGCAATGTGTAGGGAGAGATCACCTGCACCCAGGTAGCCCCGGATGCGTGCGCTACAGTCGTGCCGTTCATTCCCCGCTGCACGTACCATGTGCTCGTACTGCCGCCGCCCGCGTATACCAGGACGATCTCATTGGTGGTGTCAGCCGGATCGCGGATATAGAAGTAGTTGCCGGGCGGAGTAGCTGACGGGTTGGTGAAGGTGGTGCTGGCATTGAAGGTTGCCGCAGGGAACGATGTATAGCCCGTACCCATAGTCCAGGACTCGGTAGTCCCTGCGGCGGGATTGGTAGTACCGTACGTGCTAGTTGCCACGCAGCTAGAACAGTTGCCGAAAACTTCGATGCCTGCTGGAAATACGACGGCCATAGCAGCTCCTAAAGCGGCGTGTACGTAATGGTGCCGTAGATCGCCGTGTTGATGTTCGCGGAGGCGTCTACCGCGTCGATCCGGTAGAAACCGAGTGTCTGGTTCTGGAGGTCGGCGTGGGTGATGGCAACGGTGCACTGGCCGTTTACGGCACTGGTGATGGTGATGGCAGGGCTTCCGCCTGAACTCGACAGCGTGATCACGCTTCCGTCGCTGTCTACGATTCCGGCGGACGGCTTGAGCAGCATCTTGACGGTGTAACCTGTCAGGTTCAGCGGAGACCCGTTGCTCGTAATAGTCACGGCAAGCGAAATGTCGTTGAACTCCGCGAAGTTCAGGTTCACATTCTGCATAGTCCATCCTATTACGCCGCCGCCGAAGTTTGTCAATGTCAGGGTACCACCCAGGTTAACCAGGGTAATAGAACCGCCGGGCAGGATACCGGATTCCATGGCTGTACCGGCAAGCGTTGCAATAGTAGCTACAGCGGCAAGGCTTTTAGGTGTCCGGGGAGGCGGCGTGCCCGTAAACCTCGCGGCGGCTGTTACCGCCGAAACGAACTGCGCTGCCAGTTTCCGGATAGGCTGGAATACCGCGTGCGCGGCAGCTGAAGGCGAGAATACAGGGACAACGCCCCTGATCCCGTTGAATACCGCGTGCACCGCCGCAGAAGGCGAGAAACCACGGGAAGACTGCTGGATTCCGCTGGGAGTAAGGTGCGCGGTAACGGCGGAGGTAAGATGCCCGAAGCCTGTTTTAGTTCCTGCGAACGAGGAATGCGCCGTAGCAGCAGGTGTTACATGACCGAGGCCGGTCTTGGTGCCGCCGAAGGAAGCAGCCGCCGTCACAGCCATCGTAACGGGAACACTGCCGCCGGCCGGCTGGAACGTGGCGACAACACCTGCGTTGGGCTGGGACGAGCTGATGGTAGCCGCCAGGGAAGGCACCCCGGAGGAACTCGTAATCTGGTAGAAGCTGGTGTTCGTGTTGTTCGAGGTGAAAATCGCGGTGTCGCCGGTTGTCCAGCCCGAAGTTACACCGGAAAGACTCTGGCCGCTGTTCGCCCAGGACAGTACGCCGTACCACAGTTCGACAGCCTGTGACGTGGAACCGGGCGATCCGCAGTCAACCCCCGTAGCCGGAGTGCTGTGCACGTTGCCGGAGGTAATGTCCACCGGGCTGGCGAGCCAGCCGGTACTGCTGTTCCACTCGTCTATCGTCCAGCCGAACGAGTGCGACCCCGACCAGGAGAACACGAAACTGGTCGCGCCTCCGGTACCGACGACAAGGTACCAGATCTGCTGCTGGAGGTAGCTGGTGACGCTTTCGGTGGGGCCGGCCTGCTGCCAGCCGGAGGGCGGGGTGACGGTTCCCACGTTAGTGCCGACGGTGATCGTCGCAACCAGGAGGTTCCCGGAGGTGACTCCGCTGCTCAGGGTAGCCGTGAGGCTGGTAGCCGTCGTGCCCCGGGTCGGCATGTAATTATGCTGGACGCGAGTCAAGGTCGGCATAGGCTCCCCTTTTCTCTAGATCCAGGACCGGCAGGGCTCAGACTACAGTTTATTGCCCAGGGAATAAATCTCCCAGTAGGAACGTTGGAGCGTGTACAACTGAATCGCCCGGCCCCGGCTTCAGGTCTGCGGAAACTGCCGGGGCCGGGCACCTACGTTCTCAGGAAGAACTGCAATGCCGCTGTGGAAGAGGGCGAGTACGCCCGGAGAAAAGCACGAGCTGATTAAGACAATCGAGTCTCAGTGGAATATTCCCCCGGATCTCCGGCTGGGACAGCTAATCTACGACGCCGTGACCTACTGGAACGTCAAGAACAAGAGGCCGGCCGCAGAGCGCGACATCAGCAGGAGTATCTTCTACATCGAAGACAGCAACCTGCTGGCGGCGGTTACCCTGTTCGTCAGGGACCACTATCCGCCGGGATGACAGGTTTCCACATCTTCCTGGCATTGCGCTGGAACCCGTCGATCACGGCCGGACCCGGTTTGAAAGCCAGCGCCCGCAGGGCGTAGGAAAGCTGGTAGCGGGCTTCAGGGTAAGTGTTAGCCTCGACGATCATCATGAACGCGTCTGCCTCCCACTTCGGGAGAACCACCGCCTCACGTTCCGGTCCAGGGTTTGCATGAACGTCCATAGCATCACGCTACTCTCGGGCACTCCGCTGGTCCATTCGCCCCCGGGCCAGGTAATATGGGCATAGCCTGCGCCTCTGAGCAGTTTCCAGCAGCCGTCGCACGGCTCGTCGGTGAGGTACATCCATGCTCCCCGGGCACGCTCCCCGGCCCTGATGGTGGCATTCTGCTCCGCGTGCAGCGCTATGCAGGCTCCCGGGCCGGTATCGTACGAGCTTCCCGCCGGCACAGCCTGGTCACAGGGCCACAGCCTTCCGCAGGCGCAGACTTCGCGCCCTAGCCAGGAACCCTTACTTCCGCACAGCTCGGGAGACTTGTAGTGGCGTCCGCGAGGACAAGCGCTGTCTGACAGGCAGCCCGGTTCTCCCGGTGCCGCGCCGTTGTACCCGGCCGCGATGATGTGGTGCGTAACGGGATCGACTACGACCGCGCCCACCTGGCGCCTCGTGCAGTCCCCGCGCACAGCCACGGTATCGGCTATGGCCAGGAAGTAGTCCCGCCAGCTCAGCCTAGCAGTCATCGATGCACTCACCGTCCGATACAGGGCATACTTCCGCGCAGTTAGCGCAGATCATGTGGGCATGGTACAGGCCGAACCGGCATTCTCTGACGGTGGTTTCGTACGGCCTGAGCCGGTGCCCTTCAGGGTGATAGCCGGTGCTCACGGTTTCTTCCACGCTCCCCTGTTCCCTGTGCCGTAGTCGTCAACGACGATCGTCCAGTCGCTGGGCGGCGGCTGCTGGAGGGCGGCTCCGGCGAAGATCGCACCGGGCCTCATCTCCCTGTAGATGCGCTGCTCCAGCTGGTCCTGAAGTTCGGTATCGCGGAACACGCGGTACATCCAGATAATATCGTAGCTCGTGTACCCGAACGGATACTGGAGGGCGTCCCCGGTCCACACCGGGCCACGGCGCTTCTGGGTCGCGACAGTTGCCAGTGTCTCGTTGTACTCGATGCCGAACGTGGTCAGGCCGAACATGAACCGCGCGATCTCGCACTTGGTCCCGATGCCGGAGCCGACTTCCAGGAATCCTACCCCGTCGGTTTCCCGCACTACCTCCGTCATGATGGCTATGAAATCCGCCATCTGGAAAGGCATCCAGCCGAGCCGGATTTTGTCGCCGCCCTGGAGATTGAAAGCCCATTCGTCCTCGTCAGCCTCGCGGAGAACACGCTGGAGTTCGCCTGCCATTCCGTAGCGGAAAGGTGCGTCGTCAGAAATCATGACCGCAGCCTACCACTAGTCGTCAAGCAGCCATTCCGGATGTGCCATAGTCCATTCCACGGTTTTGCGGAGAGAATCGCGCAGGGAAACAGGCTGAACCCACCCGGTAGCTTCCATCTTCGCGCCGTTGAGACCGTAGTGCGGGTCGTGCCCCGGCCGCGTGCCGTGGAAATCCTGGAGTTCGTACCGCAGTTCCTTCCCGGCGAAGTGCGCGATCATCTGCGCCATTTCCAGGTTGTCAATACGGTCGGGCGACGCGATGTTGTAGCGGTCAGGCTCGGAGAACTCGGTGCAGTACTTGTGCTTGCCCGTGTAGGCATCTACGTGCGCCGGGAATACAGCCGGATTGCTGTCCAGCAGGTAGGTAATCCCGTCGGCCAGGTTCCGTGCGTGGAGGTAGTGCCGGGTGCCGATGTGGGCCGGCGTTCCGTGGATCTTGACTTTCTTGCCCTTGAGCACTTTGCGGAGCACGAGCGGCACGAACTTCTCCGGGTCCTGGCGCTCGCCGATCATATTCATGCAGTTGACGATCTGGACGGGTACGCCGAAGGTGCGCCAGTAGGAGATCGCGATTGCCTCCTGCGCGGCCTTGGAAGCGCTGTAGGGGTTGCTGGGGAGGATCGGTGCCCATTCCCGGTGCCCGTAGAGGTCGCTGGCCGCTACGGGGCCGTACACCTCGTCCGTGGATACCAGGACAAACGACCTGGGGCGTATCTTCCGGGCCAGTTCCAGCGTGTTCAGGACGACATCGGTGTTGTTCCGTATGAACGGGACCGGATCGGTGATCGACCTGTCTACGTGGCTCTCAGAGGCGAACGCGACGATGGCGTCGGTATCCTCTAGCTGCTTCACCATCTGCTTCGAAAACGGCGCGGTCAGGTCGTGGGTGAGAACGCTGACACGGCTGTGCCAGGCAGGCATGGCCAGGGGGCATCCGCCGGTCTCAGTGCACGCACCGCTGCACGCGCACCCTATGGCAGGCTGGCCGTCCAGTACTTCGCGGATGCGGTCGGTCTTGCCCTTGTGACGGAACGAGTCTGTGGCTGTGACATCCCAGTCCGTAGTCGCCAGGACATGCTCAAGGAAATGGTGGCCGGCGAAGCCTCCGGCACCCGTGACGAGGATCTTAGTCATTGTTCACCTTCAGGGGTATGTCGCCGCCGGACAGGCACTCGCCGGTCTCGGCGTCCCAGCACCATTCGTGCCTGGGACAAGTGATCTTACCGTCTTTCACCGTGGCGTAGGTGAGGTCTTCGCCCGCATGCGGGCACCAGCGCTGATGCGTTACCCCGTGGTGGTTAATCATCTCGTTCGCTTCGGTGCCCTGCTTGTACGCTCGCGTGATGGCAGGCTCGTCCCCGAAGTTAATCAGCGTCATCAGCGTGGAGTCGTAGACATCAGGATCGCGCTTCAGCGTGCACCGCCAGGAAGTCAGGGCGATCTCCCAGGTTTCGGTGCCGTTGAGGATAGCTCGCATGACCCGGTTCGGTACTTTGATCCAGTATGTGGGATCAGGAGCTTCTTCAAGCTCGCCGGCTACGACCGCGAGGTTCACCGCCCATGTTCCGTCCTGGTCTACGGCAATGCCTCTCTGGTAGTTCTTCAGCAGGTACGAGTTATTCCGGCACAGTTTCCTGAAGTGCTCGTCTAGTTCGCTGACGGTAGCCGGGGTACTATCGCGGTCGTAGTACGCGCGCCACAGCGGGTTTTCCCACAGCCGGTCCAGGTAAGCGCCGGGGCTGTCCGGGTACCTGCTGTTGAAGCTCCCGGTACCGACGCCTGTCGTACTCAGGTAGTCCGAGTCTTTAGCCGTCCATTCCCAGAAAACCTTTCCGCGCGGCTCACCGGCATTGAACTGCCTGAGAGCGGGATCAGGAAAGCACGCCGGCCCGGCGCTGGGAATGTACGTAGTCGCCTTGCTGACGTGAAGATAGTGACGGATGCGGTTGAATACCGTATTGCGCATCTCCTCAGCCTTGCGGTTGTAAACGGCGTCGTCATAAGCGTAGCAGTGCGGGTACCAGGAAGCCGGAGCGTACTGGGCCGCGAGTATGTCCGCCTGCGGGATGTCAGGTGAAGCCAGCTCACAGTCATTCTGGTTCAGGAAGCGCTTTCCCCCGGCTTCGATCAGCAGGGCAGAATCCTCCCGGTAGCCACGGTCCAGCAGCATAGTGACCTTGACCTTGCTGTCCAGGTTCAAGGACTCGCCGTGCGACAGCGCGCGGACACGGGTAAACCCGAGGCCCTTCCACAGGCGCTCCATCCGCCGCGAGCGGTACTTAGGGCAGATTACCTGTATATCCCGCTCCAGTCCGTCCAGGAAACGCGCATCCCAGTGGTCGGGATGGTGATGGCTGACATATACCCAGTTAGGCCGGTTCACGGCATCGCAGGCAAACTGCGAGTTATCCGGGTAAGGCGCCCATGCTTCGAACCAGGCGGGGTAAAACCACGGGTCCATCAGCAGGGTCACGCGCCCGTGGCTGAAGATGAAACCTGCGTGGCCGATGTGCTGAAGATCGAATGTCACAGGTATTCAAGCCTCGCTACCATGATGCCGTTAAGTTCGTAGGATGCTGTCTGCCGGTATCCGATTTTGAAACAAGTACGCAGTGACGCGGCGTTGTCGCACCGGATTTCGCACACCGCATGTTTAAACAGCCCGTGGCTGAACATCGTTATGGTCTGGATGGCTATCCTGCCGTAACCTTTCCCGCGCATCGGCGCAGTTACGCCGGCGGAAACATAGCCGAGCCGTTTGTTCAGGTCAGGCCGCAGCAGGGCGTAGGCAACCGCAGGACTTCCTTCCTGTTCCGAGAACACAAGGGCGCGTACCCGGCCGGGGAGAATCTGGCCGTAGAAGAAATCTTCCTGTTCCCGCCAGGTGACCGTAGAAGTGCTGCCGGTCATGTACTCGCGGCACTCGTTCCTGATTTCCCTTAGGGCCTGGGCATCGGCAAGCGTCTCTACTGCACGGACGGCTGACATGGCGCAACTCTATCAGATGTCGTTAGACGCGTGGCACCATACAACGGATACGTCAGGGATGTACGCGTAGTCAGCCCCGTCCGCCAGGAAGTGCGCGATGAGGTCCCAGTCCGCGTCGCCGCCCCAGCGCCAGTTGGCAGTCTTCAGCAGCTCTGCCTTGTGCGTGACCGCGTTGCAGTCGATAGCACCCCACCGGGGCTGGCCGTCCCCGATGACGTCGAACGGCCTGCCGTCAAGCTCGCGGCGCATCTGCGTGTACACGAAGCCGGCCCGGGTGTTCTTGATTACCGCGTCCACGTCCTGAAGGTGGTTCGGGTAGTAGGTGCAGTCAGGGTCCAGGTAGGTAATATAGTCACCTGAGCACAGGAAAGTGCCGAACAGAACAGCTTTAGCCGATCTTGATCCCCGGCCGCCCCTGGTTCCCGGATGTCCTGGCAGCGGAGGATGCGCGTCGCCGCCCATGAACCCGTGCCAGTTCCGCCCCAGCTCTACGAATACACGCTGGCCGAACGAGTCGTAACCCCGGTTGAACAGCCGCTCGCGCATCTTGGGGTTGGGGCCGTCGTGCACGATAACATGCTGCCAGTCCTTGAATGTCTGCTTCTCGATCGACTCGATGCAGTACTGAAGCTCGCCCCAGTTGTTGCAGGCGGGTGTGATGACGGAAATTGTCACGAGAACTCCCTTGTGTACATCTGAGACGGGACCATGAGCGTATAAGGTGCTTCAGGATAGTACATTTTTATTTCGTGGGCATCCCTGAACGGGGCCTTGAACCGGGAACCCATGTCAGCAACAATGAACTGCCTGGTTTCGCTTATCTGCATCCCCAGTGCTTTTTGCATCTGGTCGCCCATGGCGTGATTGGAAGGTTCATCTTCGCCCCGAATGCCTCCCAGCCTCTCCAGAAGTTTAACAGACGCTATGCCTGCCAAGGCAGACGGAAACGGAACCGGGCAACTGGCGTCTGTGGCTACGATCTGGCACATGTACCCGCAGTCGTCGACTGACTTTATAAGTTCGACCATTTCTTCGTCGAAATGGTCAAGAACGAATATATAATCGTCTTCTGTGAGGATGTAATAGTCGTAACCGGGGTAAGTCTGGTGAGCGCATGATAGCGCTCCCAGAGACATGCCCTTGTTTTCCCGGTCAATCACAGGGTAAGTTCCGCGCAGCGTATCGAGGTAATCCAGGTAAGGCTGCGTTCCTCCGTTATTCACAATTACCACATCACAAGAATACTGCAGGGAAGAAAGTGAGCGGTGCTGCTGCTTCAGGTACAGCGCAGGGTCAGCTTCGTAAAGAGGATCGGAACCTCGCCTGCCAAAACCGGAACAGGCTATTACCAGGAGTACGCTCATTATACGCCTGCGCAGAAATGGTTAACTGCGGCGGCCACTGCTTCCAGGTCACGAGAACTCAGCCCCCAGTGCACGGGAATGCAGGTTTCGCGGTCGAAGAACGAGGTGACTCCGGGCAGCTCGCCGTCACTGTATTGCCTGAAACAGGCGAGCTGGTCCAGCCGGGCGTGAACGCGGCTTACCTGGATGCCCTGTGCTTTCATGTATTCCATGAACCGCGCACGGGTTTCGCCGTCTTCCCACAGCAGTGTGTAGAGCCACCATGCGCCGTCTGCCTGGGGAAAGACACGCTGCCGCTCTGCGAGCGGATGCAGGCTGTCGTCGTAGTAGACGGCGTTGGCCCGGTGGCGTCCGACTACGTAATTCAGGTAGTGGAGCTGAGCGAGGCCCATCGTGGCGGCGATGTCGTTCATGTGGAACTTGTAGCCCCATTCGGGGATGTCGTTGTCTACGCGGGCGTCGCCTGAGCTGCCTTCCCGGTCCAGGCCGAACCACCGCAGCCGCTTCCCGCGTTCGTAGTCGCCGGCATTCCTGGTGACCAGGATTCCGCCGTCTCCCGTGGTAATGTGCTTGATCGCCTGGAGAGAGTAGCAGGTGAAGTCCGCCTGAGCGGCAATGCTCTCGCCGTCCCATCCGGCTCCGAGTGCGTGCGCGGCGTCAGCGATCACCGGAATACCGTACTTACGGCCCAGACTCGCCAGCCTGCCCATGTCGCACGGCTGCCCGCCCCAGTGCACGGCGAGGATCGCCCGGGTGTCCTGGCTGATCCTGCTCTCTGCGCTCTCCGGGTCGATGTTCCCGGTGTCCGGGTTGATGTCGGCCCAGACCGGACGGGCACCTTCAGCCAGTACCGGAAGTACCGTAGCCGCACAGGTCATGGGTGTAGTTACTACGTTCCCGCCGCGTACGTTAGCGAGCCTGAGCGCGAGCTGGAGAGCGGACGTGCCTGAGTTCACGGTGAGCACGTGAGGTACACCCCATGCCCTGCCCAGCTTTTCTTCGAACTCCTGTACCTTGGCACCCTGGGTGATGTACCCGCTGTAGATCACCTTCTCCAGTTCGGGCATCAGGTGCTCGCGCGGGGGAACGTGCACTTTGAACAGCGGGATCACAGTTCGCCTCCTACCTGGCCGAACCACAGGAGAGCGGCCTGGATAGCGTCCACAAAGCTCTGTCCTTTCCCCAGGACGTGCGCGTTCGGCCCGGTGATGCGCACTACGCACTCGCCTTCCAGGGTCATTGTTGCCTCAGCACAGTGTCCGTCAGGCAGCGGGTACGCACTCATGTCCAGCCGGTACCACAGGTGGTCCTCGATCGGAATCAAAACAGCCCCTCGTACGCTTTTTCCCACTGCTGCCAGTTGTTCTCGTGCGTGAACGCACTGGCGTGCACCTTGCCCTTTTCGCCCATTTCCTTTCGCAGGTCCGGGTTCTTGGCCAGCAGGTTCAGGTACTTCCCCCATTCGTGGGGCTGCTTCACCAGGAAGCCGTTCTCCCCGTGGACTACGTACTCCCGGTACGGTGCGATGTCGGAAGCGATAACAGGTATTCCCCGGGCGTTGTACTCCAGGCATTTGATGGCCGACTTTGAGTTTCCGAACACAGTATCGCGCACAGGAGCGATTCCGATTTCGAAATCAAGCAGTTCGTAGTACTCGCGCTCGTGCTCGTTGATCTGCTTCCAGTCGGCGAACAGCATCTGGTTCCAGTTACGGGCGTTGAATGTGGGCCGGTAATCGGTGCCGGCCAGGTAGAGGTCCCATTCCGGATTGCGGGCGAGAAACCTGCGAACGTACGCTGACGCTTCCGTGATGTCCAGTCCGTGGCTGGCTCCCCCGCACCAGCCGATGCGCGGCCTGGGATGCTCTGTTCTGGGCAGTTCGAGCACGTACTCAGGGACACAGTTCGGAAGCACGGCAGTTCTCTTGACTCCCAGCACGTCCCGCTGGACCCGGGCCAGGGTTTCCGTAGTCACGGTAACGAGGTCGGCCATCTGCGCGTACGCCTTCAGGGCTTCCCGGACTTCCGGTACACCGTACTGGTTGTAGGCATTCCAGTTGATCTTGTCGATGTGGAACATGTCGTCGTCAACTTCGTACACCATGCGGTTCTTAGGGGTCCTCGCCCTGCGCCACGACCCCATGCCGTCGTAGCCGGCGAACCTCTGCGCCACGTAGATGTCCCAGTCGCTCCCCGGCCGCAGGGCTTCGACAGCCGCAGGCTCGCTGTACACGGAGAAGGTGATGTCGTGGCCGTGCTTAGCCAGTTCGCGGAGCGGCTGGACCAGCCGCACGTACCCGCACCCGCTGCCGTCGTGTGCCACGAAGATCTTCACGGGAATAGTTTACCCTACCTGGCGGTTCCACCTTGTGAAGACGGCCGGCTAACCTCAGGAGGTTAATTTTCCATGCCCGTACTTTTCGTTGTCGCGATCGTCCTTGCGGTGATCGCAGCCGCGTGCGTCGTCATCGGCGGCCTGTGCTTTTTCGGGTCCGACGACGTTGACATCAAAGGCGGCGGAGCGGTGGGTGCCGTCATCGGCGTCATCGTCGGCGTCGGCGCAGTGATTGCAATGCTGGCCAGCTCGTTCAACTCCGTCGGCACCTACGACATCGGCGTCACCACGTCGTTCGGCAAGGTGCTCAGCTACGTCGGACCCGGTGCGCACTGGGTCGCCCCGTGGGAGAACATGGCGCTGATGGACGAGTCGGTTCAGACCGTCGATGACAGCCTGACTGTCCGGGTGGCCGGCCAGCAGACCGCCACGGCAGTCGTGAAGCTGCGCGTGCAGCTCGTCCCGTCCGCTACCGACAGCCTGTTCAAGCAGTACAAGGGCAATACGCAGAACGTGATCACCGCACTCGTGGAACCCGAGCTGAACGTGGCGATGAACAGCGTCTACGACGGCTACGACCCGATCTTGCCGCTGTCTACGGGAGCCAAGCCCGGAACGCCGGACAACCCCACCACGCAGCAGCTTTCCAACGCGGTGAAGGCCCAGCTCACGGCCGCAATCGGCAGCCAGGTCAAGGTGGACACGCTGATCGTCGCGCCGCTCCAGTACGACAAGACCGTAGAGAACCGCATCAACTCGGTGCTCGCGCAGACGGCCAAGACGGACGTAGCCAAGCAGGCGGTCATCACCGCGCAGGACCAGGCGGAGGCGAACAAGGCCCTCCAGCAGAGCGTCACGCCGCTTACCCTGGTCCAGCAGTGCATGGCTGCGATCAGCAGCGGCGAATTCAACCCTCCGGCCGGATTCTCCTGCTGGCCGGGTCAGAATTCCGGGGTCGTGATCCCCGCCAGCAGGTAGCATAGGGGCTATGCCACGCAGATGGACTAATCACGGCAGCGGCGGGGGTCACGGAAAACACTGCTGGCCGCCGAATACGCCGGTAACCCGCGAAACAGACCTCCGGGCCGTAGACGCGATTCTTGCCGCGAATGCCCGGATCGCCGCAGCTGAGAAAAGGGGCGAAAAACGCCAGCGGCATGAAAAACGGAAATAGCAAATACCCCAGCCGCGCCGTCGCGTCTGGGGTATTTGTTTCCCTGGGTTAGGTCTGGGAACCAGGCTGCGGGTGGCCGCAGTTGCCACGGCTCATTGCCGCAGAGAAGTGGTCGCCGCCTTCGCCGGTCATGCCGACTTCACCCGCGTTGTCATCGCACTTGGACCAGCCGGCTACGGTACCGTTCGTGCTGTAGTGCGGGTACTCGTTAAGGCCGCCTTCACGGCCGCCGCGTACGACGTGCTCGCCCGTGGGTTCTGCCATCTTAGTCACCTGCCTTTTACGCAATAAGGACGCGAACGTCTGCCGTGCCAGATTCCGTAACTGCGTACAAAATCTGATCGATGTTACCCTGAGAAGCTACTGTCAAGCTCTCTCCAGGATATAGAGGGTATCCTGTAGTATCTACTGACGATCCTCCCAGGTAGACCGGAACGGTGCCTACATTGCGGACCAGCAGCCACGCAGTGGCATCATTAAGCTCGGTAATTTCTGTCACTGTCGTAGTTACCGAGACGCTGGCTCCCGTAAATGATCCTGGCATAAGAGGCCCCTTTTACTTAGCTAACTACTAGGAATGATACGTTGGCTGTAGTGGAGGCTGCAATTGCGTAGAGGTCGGGGTTCACACTAGCGCCTGACGGAACTGTTTCGGATTCAGTAGGTGTGCCGCCAGGTATGAGCACCGGAGTACTCGTAGCTGTCATTGTGGGGATGGAAATCCCCTTGGTGGCACCCGACGCAGTTACATTTGCACCACCGACAAAAATTACATTGTCGGTAAATATCAGCGCACCGTTCTTACCGAGCGTTCCCAGCTTTACTGCCGATCCGCTGGTGACCGACTGCGTACCCTGAACTACCGCACCCACGCTATTCTCCCGTCTTCTTGCCGTGAGGGTCTACAAGGGGCCTGAAGTCCTGTACAGCGGGAACTTCGAGGCAGGGGTTGTCAAGGCTGCCCATGCCCAGGGCACTCAAAGGCAGCACAGGTTCCGATCCCGGAGCAGACATGAGGGAATCCGGGCGGTTGGAGGTCATGTTGGCTCCGTTCATCGACTCTCCGCCGGTCAGTCCGGTAGAGGCCGGGAGCATGTGGGAGAGGTTTTCCATGACTTAGAGCCCGTTGTGCGTGTGACCTACGTGACCGCCGTCACCAGAGTTGGGAGCGCCCGTGGTCTTGGGAGTTGCGAGGCCGGGAATGCCGGTGTCCGTGCCGTAGTTGTTCTGCTGGGCCTCGGTGTCCACGGAACCGCCGGTCGCGTCCATCCAGGAGTACCAGCCGCCGGCGTCGATCGTGTAATTGGCTCCGGTCTTGAGCGGAGCGGCTACGGCCGTGCTGCCGGGTGCGCCCGTGTGAACGTCGTCGATGCCCGCGCCGAAGACGGAACCGGGAATGGGCGCCTGAATAGTCGGATCGGGGTTGATGGGAGCGCCGCCCGTACCGGGTGCGCCCGTGCTCAGCGGGTTCTGGATGCCGAAGGGAATCCTGCCAGCAGCCTGACCAGGCATAGCAGTCTGGTCGCCGCCGTGGGTAATGCCCTTAGCGGGACCGACAGGTTCCTTGTCGGGAGTGATAGCCATTTAATCTCCTGTAATCAGGCTGGGAGTTACATTTTCCAGGGTAGTCGGCACGTCCTCTTT
>Ga0335085_10009915_pt1 | contig 14293 bp, 10 predicted proteins | sample Lox_Sample_45_FD_206712 | JGI IMG/M metagenome (GOLD analysis project Ga0335085, IMG submission 206712) | Soil microbial communities from Loxahatchee National Wildlife Refuge, Florida, United States - Lox_Sample_4.5 | ecosystem: Environmental > Terrestrial > Soil > Wetlands | place: USA...
GGAAGCGGCAGCAGCCGGCACAGCCCCCGGAACCGTTTTGTCGCGGAGACGCTGCAGGCCAGGGGAATCGCCACTTTGCTTTTCGATCTGCTCACGCCCGGGGAAGAAGCGGTGGACGACGTGACCGCCGAGTTGCGCTTCAACATCCCGTTTCTGGCCGAGCGCCTGATGGGAGCCACGCGCTGGGTGACCGCGTTTCCGGCGACGAAGGACATGAAAGTGGGATTGTTCGGGGCGAGCACCGGCGCGGCCGCGGCCCTGGTCGCGGCCGCCCAACTCCCCGGCGTGATTGCGGCCGTGGTTTCGCGCGGAGGCCGGCCGGACCTGGCCCACCACGCGCTCGCGGATGTGAAAGCGCCCACGCTGCTGATCGTCGGCGGCGAAGATGAGCCTGTGATCGGCATGAACGGATGTGCCCTGGACAAGCTCGGCTGCGCCGAGAAGAAAATGATGATCATTTCCGGCGCGACTCACCTATTCGAGGAACCGGGAGCTTTGGAAGAAGTGGCGCGCCTGGCCGCGGATTGGTTCGCCAGCCACCTGGCCGCAGACCAGCCGCTCCGAACTGCGGCGAGGTCGGCTCGCTGATCCAGTGCGCTGTGGCTGCTCGCATCCTCCAATCGACGGTTCTTTAAGACTGTCCGTTCCGCTTCAGCGCGTTCCGGGTTGAACCGGCACTCCTGAACTCCAGCACGGAACATCGCTCACCGCAGGTTCGTACCAAGGAGCAAGACCAACCGGTGGGGGTGTTCATGAACCCGGCAAGCATGTATTTGCTGCAAGTGGTGCTCAACTGGTCGCACGTGCTCGCACCGGCCGTGCCGCTCGCGGTGGTCGCGGTGCGCACCACGCGCCCCGATCGACTCCGAAATTTATGGCTCCTTCCGGCACTCTTCCTTCTGGAGATGGCCTGCGTGCTTTCTCCGCGCGCGCCTTTTTTGCCCGCGGGCTGGAACTGGCAGGGAAAATTCCTGGAGTGTTTGTGGGTGCTGGCCTTTGTGGCCACCGGGTACGCGGGGAACTACGCGGATTTCGGTTTTCGCCGGCGGCTGGCCGCAGGCGCGGGGCGCCCGCTGTTGCTCGCAGCCGCGCTGGGGCTTTGCTTCCCCATATTCGGATTGTTCGTGGCCGGTTTCCGCATGCCCACCGATGTGGAAACTTTCCTGTTCGAATTGACCATGCCGGGCCTGGCGGAGGAGCTGGTTTTCCGCGGCGTCTTCCAGTCGTTGCTGAATCAAGTGTTCGGGCGGCCGTGGCGGCTGCTGGGAGCGCAGGTGGGATGGGGCTACGTGCTGACCACGCTGCTGTTCACCGCGGCGCACGGCATTTTTGTGAACCGCGCGCTGCATCCGCAGTTCAGCGCCTTCAGCATGCTGCCGGGGCTTTACGCCGGGCTGATCCTGGGCTGGATGCGCGAACGAGGGGAGAGCTTGTGGCCCTGCGTCCTGCTGCACAATTCCATGGACACCGCGCTGGTGGTGGGAAGCGTCCTGCTCTCCTGAAGCTGTTGCCGGTCGCGGCCCGAAAACGGTTTACCTGCGTTCGCTCATCGCTTTCGCCGGGTCCAGTTTGCCGTCCGCGCCGCTGGTAAGCGAAATAAAAGTGGGATCGGTCTTGAGGGAAGCAAATACGGCGTCCACCCGGGCTTCCATCATCTCTTTGCTGCGGACGGCCTGGTAGCGCTCGTAATCGAAGAAGTGGCGCCGCAACAGCTCGAGGGCCTTCTCGCGCTCTCCCGCCTGGGCATAAATGGCCGCCAGGTTGTAGGAGGCGGGCAGCAACGCTTCGTTTTCCCGTGCCACCTTCAGCGCCTCTTCCGTGTGGCCGCTCTGGGCCAGGAAGACGGCGGCGAAGACCAGGTTGTAGGGATCGTGCGGCTCGAGTGCCAGCGCCTGGCGCACGTAGTACGCCGTTTTCTCGGCGTTTCCTTCGGAATTCCAATACACCGCGAGATTGCGCTCGGCGAGCGCGAGCGGCCAGGTCTCCACGGAACGCTCCATCAGTTCCAAGCCTTTCTGGAATTCCCCGTCGTGAATGGTCATCTTGCCCAGGCCGTGCAGGGCCACGGCGCGGGAGAGCGGATCGGCGGGCATGGCCAGGATTTGGTTGAAGGCGGCGCGGGCCTTCTCCCAATCGCCGATGTGATGGCGGTAGAGTTCGCCCAGGAAGCGCAAGGGCACGGGATCAGCGGAGTCCATGCTGCGGGCCTGCGCGTAGAGCTTCTCTGCCTGCGTGTACTGCGCGGCTTCTTCCGCCGCCAGGCCATTCGTAAGCGTGCGCACCATGCGCGCGCCGAGGGCACGATCAAAATTCGGCGGGTCGAAAAACTGGCCAACCTCAGTCACGCCCAGTTTTTTGAGCTCCTTGGCGGCATCCTTGCCCTGGCGGGGAAACATGCACTTCTGGGCGGCCACGGAACGCAACTCCTCGATGGCGCCCTGCTTGTCGCCGCTTTTCGCCTTGTTCTTGCCGGATTCGAGGCGTTCCTTGAGGGCGGCCTCGCGCTTCTTCATCTCCCCTTCCAGCAGATTTTCGACTTGCTCGACTTTCAGGAACCCGTCCTTGTTCTCCGCCCTGCCGATCACGGAATCATCGGGCGTGGCCAGCACCGCCACCGGCAGCTTCTGATCCGCGGCCAGTTTCTGGCCCACGGGCGAACGCTGATCGGCCACTTCCAGGCTCACGCACTGTTCGGCATAGAGGGTGAGGGTGCGTGAATTGCGCAGGCTGGATTTTTCGAGTTCCTGCTGGCCGGTGGGAAACCAGTAGAGCACCAGGCCATCCTTGGGCAGAGTATCGCCTGACTTCAGCACCTTCCACGGCACGCGATACACGGGTTCGGCGACGCCACCCCCGCCCATGCCTCCCCCGCCGCCTCCACCGCAGGTGGCGCCGGCCGGTGGCACGGGCAGGAGCAGCGCCCCGGCGCAGAGAACGGCAAAAAGAGGCCGCAAAAGTTGTGGTTTCATGCGCGCCATTATAGCAAACGCCGGTGGCAACTCTGCCCGCCCCGGGCGGCCTGCCATCAGCGTGGAGCGTATTTCTTCGTGGCTTGCGTCCGCGAGTTGAAGACCTCAAAGCGGCCATCCGGCCACGCCGAAAGCTTCAGGTAATTGCCGGCATCGGGGCCGGGCAGGTTGGCGATCAACGCGTCGGCCACGTTTTTCGCGCCCTCGGCCTCCGCGGTGTGGAGCTGCCAGAGATCTTCAAGCCCGGGAGAGGACTCGATGGTTTCCCACACCGCGGGCGAGCCGCCCTTTTTGCCGCCGTTGTCCATGATGGCCACACGCGGGGCGATGGAATGGACCAGCGCGGGGCTGCTGCTCGTGTTGGTCCCATGGTGCGAAACCACCAAGATGTCCACGGCACCGATCTTGTTGTCCGGGCACATCAGCTTCCATTCCTTGTCTGCGGTCAGGTCGCCTAGATCCAGGATGCGCAGCTTGCCGAACACCATCCGCGTGCCCAGCGAGCGGGGGTTTTCGATTTGCGGAGGGTTGAGCACGGGCGCGGCCGCGGTGCAGGCCGGATTCGGCTGTCCGGCCCCAGCAAGCGCGTGGTCCAAGACCTCCCCAGCAGCGCTGAGGACGGTGGGATGGAGTTCCGGGATGGGCAGCGCGTCGCCCGGCTTGGGAGACATGCGGCTGATCTTTCCATCTGCGAGGAGTTTCTGGTACGCGCTGTAGGGTCCTGCGGTGCTCATCTCCGCGGGCGCTGTGTTGTCGCCGTGGTCAATCATGTTGCGAATGGGAATGCGCGCCGCCAGCTCCACCAGGCCGCCGGCATGGTCCCCGTGATAATGGGTCAGCAACACGTAGTCGAGCTGGTGGAGCCCTGCAAGCTTCGCCGCCGCGAGGATGCGTTCTGCGTCGCGCGCGTTGTTGCCCGCCCAGCCGGTATCGATCAGCAGCGAGGCCCGCATCGGCGTCACAAACAGCGTGGACTGCCCGCCCTCCACGTCCACAAAATAAATCTCCAGCGGCTTTCCCCGGCCGGCCGGGGTCCCGGCGAACGCCAGGGAAAACACCAGCGCGAGGAGCGGGGCCACAGCCAGCGGCCCAAAAGCCCGCGGCGCGTTCGATTCACGCTCGCGTTCCATCGTTGCGGGAGATTGCATCCCTCTTCTTCCTTCCCGCGGCATCGCCGCAGCCTTCCCTTCGCGGACGGCTTGCATCTAAGATAGCGGGAAGCACGAGCCCGTGGAAGTCGTGTGCTGCCCGTGGCCCACTTTGGGCGGCCGTCCCCGGTGTCCCGCGCTTTCCGTCCTGTGCTCCGGAGGTTTACCCGCCATGACGACATTTCTGATTTTAGGACTTCTGGCACTTTCGACAAGCGTTTCCCTTCCGATGACCGTTCCCACAGGCACCATTCTCGCCGTGGAGTTGAACTCCTCGCTTTCCACCAGGAAATGCAAGCCCGGACAAGAATTCACGGCCCGGGTGATGCAGAAGGTTCCGCTGCCGGATGGCACGGCGATCCCCGCCGGTTCCAAACTGGTGGGACATGTGATTCGAGTGAATTCCGCGGCGCCGGGCACAAATGCGGAATTGGCCTTCCAGTTCGATACCCTGAAGACTTCGCGTGGGGCCATCCCCCTGACCACAAAACTGCGCGCTGTGGCCTCGTACATGGAAATTGACGACGCGCAAATTCCTGCCATGGGAGCGGATCGAGGGACCATGCCGGCCGCCTACACCACAGTGCAGGTGGGGGGCGACGTGGTGTATCGCGGCGGGGGACCGGTGATGAACGGCTCTGAGGTGGTGGGAGAGCCGGTGGGCGGCGGCGTACTGGTGCACCCGCGTCCGAATGCCATGTTCGGGTGCCGCGGCGCTGTGGGGGGGAACGACCAGCCGCAGGCGTTCTGGGTGTTCGCTTCGGACGCGTGCGGGGTCTATGGCATTCCCGGATTGTCCATTGCCCAGACCGGTCTGCAGAATCCGCTGGGAGAAATCGTGCTGACCGCGCGCGCGGGTGAACTGAAAGTCAGCGGGGGCACCGGACTGTTGCTGCGGGTGATCCGGGAGGGCGCGTAATCGGTGAAGGCTGGCCAAGCGCGGATCGAAGCGCTCGAAGTGCTGCGTTCGATTCAGGGCAGGTGACGGAAGGGACTTTACTTCAGCGTCGCGCAGAGGGCTCCGGCGATGGGGCGGAATCGGTGCTGCGCCGGCCCCACTTTCGTGCGGGCTGCATCTCCACGACCATCGGGCAGAGCACTTTTGCGCGTTCCAGAGCCTCAGCGATGTTGGCGCAGATGTTTTCCGCTCCCACGTGCTGCTCGAATTCCGCCTGGTGCATCATCTGGGCCGGCTGGGTGCGCGCGCCGCACAGGATGATGCCGCGTCCGGAGCGGTGAATGTCGTCGGCCAGTTTTTCCAGCGCCTGCAGGCCGGTGGAATCAATCGCAGTCATGTTGCGCAGGCGCAGAATCACCACCGGGGGCAGGTCTGCCATGCGCGAAGTGATTTCGGCGATCTTGTCCGTGGCGCCGAACAGAAAAGGGCCATGAATGCGGAAGATGGTCACGTAGGGAGGAATCTCCTTATGTTGCAGAATGTGGGCATATCCCTCGCGCAGATATTCCTCGGTGACCTGTGAAACGGTGGTGGTGGTGGTAACCCTGCGGATAAAGACCAGAGTGGCCAGGATCATGCCGACTTCCACGGCCTGCGTGAGGTCGGCGAAGACGGTGAGGGAAAAAGTGATCAGCCAGGTGGCCACCTCCATTTTGGAGAGTTTCAGCAGCTCCGGAATTTCGCCCCAGTCACCCATGTTGTAGGCAACCACAAAGAGGATGGCCGCCAGAACACACAGGGGAATGAACCGGGCCAGCGGGGCGGCAAAGACGACGATGGCCAGCAGGGTGGCGGCATGCACCATTCCGGCAAGCGGAGTCCTGGCCCCGGAGCGGATATTGGTGGCGGTGCGCGCGATGGCGCCGGTGGCCGGCAGACCACCAAAGAGCGGAGAAATCACGTTGGCCACGCCTTGCCCGATGAGCTCGACGTTGGGGTTATGGCGGTCGCCGCTCATGCGGTCGCTGACCACGGCAGACATCAGCGACTCGATGGCGCCCAGCAAGGCGACGGTCACGGCCGGAGAAATCAGCGGGCGCATCAGCTCCGGCCGGAATTGCGGAATCTTGATACTGGGCAGGCCGGAGGGGATGCCGCCGAAGCGCGAGCCGATGGTTTCCACCGGAAGTTTGAACAGCGCCACCAGCGCCGTGCCGGCGAACAGCGCCACGATGTAGCCGGGAACGTGCTTGACGTAGCGGGCGAAGAGCAGGATGAGGACCAGGGAAATTACCGCCAGGATCGTGGCGGTCTCTGAAAGCGAGGCAAAATGTGCGGCCAAAACCTCGATGCGCGAAAGAAAATCCCCGGGAACCTTCTCCACTTTCAGGCCGAAGAAATCCTTGATTTGGGTGCTGGCGATGATCACCGCAATGCCGTTGGTGAATCCCACCACGACGGGCCGGGGAATAAATTTGACGGTGCTGCCGAGGCCGGTGGCACCGAGCATGACCAGGAGCACGCCGGCCATCAGAGTACACATGAACAGCCCATCCAGCCCGAAACGCGCCACGATGCCGAAGACCACCACCACGAACGCGCCGGTGGGCCCGCCAATCTGCGTGCTCGAACCGCCGAGAGCGGAGATCAGAAATCCGGCGACGATGGCGCAATACAAGCCGGACTGGGGGGGCACGCCGGAAGCGATGGCGAAGGCCATGGCCAGGGGCAGCGCCACCAGTCCTACGGTGACGCCGGCGACGCTATCCGCCAGGAACATGCGGGAGGTGTAGCCCCGCAGGCACTGCACGGATTTCGGAGTCCACTCGGCGAGAGACATCTCAGTGCAGCTCCCAGGCCAGCTCGTGCCGTGGTGAACTGAACCGCGAACTCCGCGCGTAGACCAGAAACTCGAGGATCTGGGTCATGCCGTCCTGATAGCCGAGGAGGATGGCCTGGCGGGTGCGCTCCTCGTCGAAATCCAGGGCGGAGCCGGGCAGAGATTCCTGCGGACAGATCGGAAAGGCGCGGACGTAGCGGTAGCGGCGCGGGCCCAGCACGATCTCGATTTCCTCCGGGTGCAGCCCGGCTTTTTGCGCCGCGCGTTCGCAGGTGATGTTGAAGTGCGAGGCGATGCGCAGGTCGTTCACCAGCGTCTGGCGCATGAGGATATCCACGGCGGAGAGGCCCACGTCCACAAAGGTTTTCAGGCGTTTGCGCGGGGCCTGGAGGGAATCCATCATCACCAGGAAAACCACGTCCGCGCCCAGGCGGATGGCGGGACGCAAGGGCTGGTTGGCGCACAGGCCGCCATCGGCGTACATGCGGCCGTGGAGCAACATGGGTTCGTAGGCCAGGGGCAGCGCCGAAGAAGCGACCACCGCGCCCACCAGGTCTGAGGTTTCCACCACCACCGAACGGATGAATTCGGCATCGGCCCCGGGCTCGGTGGCCAGGCGCCCTGCGGGAGTGTTGGAAAAAAACACGGGATCGCCGGATTGCAGATCGGTGGCGCTGAACACCACGTGGATGGGAGAGGCGCGGAGTTTCTGCTCGTCCAGGCGCTCGCGTATGAACCGGGCGCGCTCGTAGTTGGGAAACAGCCCGGGGCGCAGCGGCAGACGCAGCAATTTGTGCATCAATCCGCTGAGCGGCGCGCTCCACGATTTGCGGAGCGCGAGCAGCAAGACCACGAGGATGACCAGGCCGGCGGCGCCCGCGGGATAGAGGCGCAGCAGGGTGAGAAAATGACCGGCAAAATTCAGCTCCAGCAGCACCGCCACCATGAAACCAATGACCACGGAATTGGCCAGCACGGAGAGCACGGCCTTGCGCCGCTGAATCTTTTTGACACGTCCGGTCATCAGGCTGCGTGCGACGAAGGTGACGTAGGGGAGCTGATCGTAGAGAAGCAGCACGGCCAGGCCGGCCAGCCCCAGCAGCGTCCAGGTGAGCCGCGGGCGGTGCAGGGCCAGCGCGGCCGCGTAACCATTTTCGGAAAGAATCACGTACAGCAGATTGCCCACGCCGGCCCAGAAGGCGATGAGTCCGCCCAGCATCCAGGCATAGCGCGTCCACTCGATGCCCACCAGCGTGGGGGTAACTTCCAGCCAGTGGCCCACCACGGCTTCCGCGTTTCCCACCAGCCCGTCGGAGTTGCCCGCGTAGCCCGCGGCATTGATGCTGCCTACGGAGGTGGCGGCGATGATGTGCGAAGGAAGCTGCGCGTCCTGGAAGGCCAGCAGGGCTCCGGCCTGATACGCCCCGCGGGTGCCCCCGCCGCACAGGGCGATGGCAATGCGCCCGGGGAACGACTTCCAGACCTGTGGAGCGGATTCACGCTCCACGCGCGCGCGAAATTCGGCGCGGATGCGCGTCAATACTTCACTGCTGCTGGCGTCTGGCACGAGCGGCGATTTTTTCATCGGCCCGTCCGGCAGTCAACTGGCGGAGGGGGCAAAGCGGAGAATGAAGCAGCAGGGACTTGCGATGGCCATTCCCTCCATCAGGGCGCCCGGCGGCGGGAGAGCAGGGCATGCACGGGCCAATAGACCAGGAGCACCAGCAGGGTCCAGAGGAAGAGGAGATGCACGGGGGCCGGTCCCCAGGAGTGGTAGGTGACCAGTTCCTTTTGCGCGAAATTGAGGTTGCGCTCCGGAGCGACGAAGCGTGAGGCGATCAACACCACGGCGGCGACCGCGGACTGGAAAGCCCAGGCGCGGCGGTCATAGCCGACGCGGCGGATGGCCCAGAGCGCCACTAGGGGCAAGGCCACGTGGTCGAGGGAAAGCAGGCGCAACCAGAGCGGGTAGCGCGGGTCCCACATGTACTCCGTGCCGCCGGTGAGGCCGTGGCCGTGCGTCAACAGTCCCCAGACCAGGTTGAGCGCCCACACCAGGCCGATCAGCGCGGTGCCCACAGCCTGGCTGGAAAGCAGCAGCGCGTTGCCGAACCAAAGCCCGGCGACGGTGAAAACGACGCCCACGTTGCACAGGTAGAGAAAATCAGCGCGGCCCCAATAGTGGGCATAGGCAGGAATCCAGACCGCGAGATAGAGACAGCTCAGCCAGCGGAGGGTGGGAAACGGCGGAGGCAGGGCCGGCGGCATGGCAGCGGATTCTAATGCAGGCGGAGAGGAGCGGACGAGGAAAGACCTGTGCAGATGGGCTGGCTGCGGTGGGAGGATGCCGGTCGAGCGGCCTGGCGGGACTCCAAAAAAAGAGGCGGTCGGGGGAGGAGGTCCCAACCGCCTATGCGGAGGAGAGATGCGAACAGCCGAGAGCCTGCTGCGCTACTTGCCGGCGGCTGGGTCTGGAGTGGGGGAACCCCAAGGCCGGGCCGCGACACTCAGCGGGACTGCTCAGCCTGGGGATGTGCACGCGCGATGCCAGGCGGTAGCTTCCAGCCATCTGGTTGATAGGGCAGGAGTTGCTAAAGGCTTCCGGAACTGGCTTGGACCGCCGTTTCCCCCGGGCGGCTGAAAATGTGCAATCGTGTTCATGCGTACTGCGAGTACCGCGGGCCGCACGAATTTACCCCGCGTGGCCATTTGGAAAGTGAGACAGTTTGCGCTCATCGAGGGGAGGAAGGGCTCGGCTTTTCCGTTGCTGGGGCGTTTTGAGGAAGTGGAGCGCTCACAGACCGGACAGCGGAGACAGGCAAGAATGCCTGTCGCACCGACACGTATGTCTGTCTACGCGGCAAACTGACTGACTGCCGCTATTTGACGTAAGTGGCGATCCACTCCAGGACCGTGGCATACCACAGCCGGCTGTTCTGCGGTTTGAGCACCCAGTGGCCTTCATCGGGAAAGATGAGGAGTTTTGAGGGCACGTTCTGGGTCTGCAGCGCGCTGAAGAACTCCAGGCTCTGGGTGTAGGGAACGCGGAAGTCCAGCTCGCCGGCGATCACCAGCGTGGGCGTTTTGAATTTGCCCAGCTCCGCGGCGTAGGTGACCGGAGACCATTTGGCATAGGACTGCGGGTTGGTCCACGGGGTGCCCTTGAATTCGCGCTCGGGGAACCACAGCTCTTCGGTGGCCCACATGCTGACCTGGTTGTAGACGCCGGCGTGGGAGAAGAGCGCGCGGTAGCGTCCCTGGGCGTGGGTGGCAAACCAATCCATCATAAAGCCGCCGTAGGAGCCGCCGCCGGCCACCATGCGCGTGGCGTCAATGAACGGATACTTTTTCACCGCGAAGTCGGTGCCCTCGAGCAGATCGGTGTACGCCTTGCCGCCCCAATCGTCCTGAATCTCGTCGGTAAACGCCTGGCCGAAACCGGTGGAGCCGCGGCGGTTGATCATCAGCACCACATAGCCGGGAGCGGCGAACATCTGCGGGTTCCAGCGGTAGCCCCAGGCATCCTCAAACATGGTTTGCGGGCCGCCGTGCGCCAGCATCACCAGCGGATATTTTTTCGCGGGATCGAAAGCCGGCGGGCGCAGCAGCATGCCGTAAATTTCGCGGCCGTCGGAAGCCTTGAACGTGAACGGCTCGGCGGAATTCAGCTCCAGGGGGGCGAGAAGGGCGGCGTTCTGATGGGTGATCTGCCGCACGTCTTTGCCGTCGGAGGTGGCGGTGAAAATTTCGGCGGGCGCGGCCATGCTGGACTGGGTAAAGACGAGGCCGCGGCCGTCCGGGGTGAGGGCGAACTCGGCGACCGAGGCGATGCGCACAAGGGACTCCGGCATACCGCCGGGAGTGGCCGCGCTGCGGAAAATGGCCACGTCCTGGCGGTCTTCGGCGTCGAAATACAGCGTCTTGGAATCCGGAGACCAGGCAATGGTATCCACGCTGCGGTCGAAGTTTTCGGTGAGGTTGATGTGCTCGCCGGAGCGGCGGTCAAAGAGCATCAGCCGAAAGCGGTCGGCCTCGTACCCGGCAATGAGCTGGGCGTGATAGGCGATCCAGCGTCCGTCGGGAGAATAGACCGGCGCGCCATCAAATCCGGGATTGGTGGTGATGCGCCGGGGAGCGGCGCTGCCGTCGGCCGGTACCAGCCAGAGGTCGGCGTTGGTGCTGGCTTCCGGGTGGGCATCGGTGTTGGCGGTGAAGCAGAGTTCGCGGCCATCCGGGGAAAACGCGATGCCATCCGGGCCGCCGAGCGAAAACGGCGGAACGTCGTAATCGGCGCCGGGAGTCAGGTCGCGGGCGTCGCCGCCGGCCGGTGAAACGACGAAGAGGTGGCTGCGCGTACCGTCGCTCCATTCCGTCCAATGGCGGAAGAGGAGATGGTCGTAGAAATGCGCCTTCACCTTGCTCTTCTCGCGCTCCTCGAGCCGGCGGGCGGTGCACGCCTGGTCCGGGCAATCGGGGAAGACATTACTAGTGAAGGCCAGGGTTTTCCCGTCGGGAGACCACAGCAGATTGTCCACGCCATCCGCGGGCTGGACCACGCGGCGCGGCTCACCGCCTTCGAGCGACAGGATGTAGATGCCGGCGTTGCCGTCGCGGCTGGAGAGGAAGGCCAGGCTCCTGGAATCCGGGGACCAGCGCGCGCGCAGGTCGCGGCCGCTGCGGGTGAGTTGGCGCGCGTCTCCGCCGGCGGCGGGCACCAGCCAGAGGTTGCGCTCGAGCCGGTTGGCGTCCAGGTTGGGCGTGGCCACCGTGTACACCACCCACTTGCCGTCGGGGGAGACCTGCGGCTCGCCCAGGCGGTGCATGGCCGCCAGGTCCTGAAACGTGATGGGACGCTTCTGCTGCGCCGCGCCGCTTTGCGGCAGCAGCGCCAGTCCTGCGACGAGCGCGAGCGTGCGCCCCGTGTTTACCCACCGAATTTCGTGCACTCTCATGGAGTCTATCCTCCCGTGCGTTTCTGCCTGAAGAATGGGCGCAACATCTTTACACCGCCGCGGGTGAAATCCAAGCCGCGGTGGAAGATTGCGGGCCATCCGGCGGGTCGTGGGTCAGTTTGCCCTGATCGAGCGGAGGAAGGACTCTGATTTTGCGATGCTGGCGCGTTTTGAGGAAGTTGAGCGGCAGCACAGACAGGAATGTCTGTGCTACGCGCAAACTGACCCAGGACCGCCCAGAGTGGTGCGTTGCGATTCACAACAGCGGAGGCTACACTGCACCGTCTTTCCGGGCCGCAGGGAGCGCGGCATTCGTGAAACGAGCCATCGGGATTGCCGGGATCGCGCTGGTGGCGCTGGCCGCCGCGTTTTTCGCGCTGGGGCCGCGCATCGCGGACCAGAGAATGAATGTTGTCGCTCCCGGCGGCGGGGCCGCTGCGCCCTCCGCGGCGGCGCAGGCGCTGCACCGGAAATTGTTCATCGCCGACCTGCATTGCGATGCCCTGCTGTGGAATCGCCACCTGCTGCGGCGGCACAGCCGCGGGCAGGTGGATATCCCCCGGCTGCTCGAAGGAAATGTGGCGCTGGAGACGTTTACGGTGGTCTCGCAGACGCCGGCGAGCCTGAACATCGAGCGCAATGCGCCGACGCCGGATTCGCTGCGCTGGCTAATGTTTGCGCAACTGCGTCCGGTAGCCACATGGACCAGCCCCTTCCGCCGCGCGCTGGACCAGGCGGCGCGGCTGCGGGAAACGGCGGCGGAATCCGGCGGACGATTGACTTTCATCCGCGACAAGGCCGGCCTGGCGGAGTACGTCAGCGCGAGGGGCAAAAGAGACCGTGGGTCTCCCGAGGTGGGGGCCACGGCGGGTTGGCTGGGTGCGGAGGGCGCGCACGCGCTGGACGGAGACCTCGAGAATCTGGATGCGCTCTATGACGCCGGGTTCCGCATGATCGGGCTGACCCATTTTTTTGACAATGACTTCGCCGGATCCGCTCACGGACTGGAAAAATACGGGCTGACGGAGAAGGGGCGGGAACTGGTCCGGCGGATGGAAGACAAAAAGATGTTTGTGGACCTGGCGCACTCCTCCCCGAAGACGATCGCCGAGGTGCTGGCCATGGCGACGCGTCCGGTGATCGTCTCCCACACCGGAGTCAAGGGGGTGTGCAACAATCGCCGCAATCTGTCGGACGAGGAACTGCGCGGCGTGGCGCGCACCGGCGGAGTGATCGGCATCGGCTTCTGGGAAACAGCGGTCTGCGGCACCGGGGCCGCGTACATTGCCCGGGCGGTGCGTTACGCGGTGGGCGTAGCGGGCATCGAACACGTGGGATTAGGCTCGGATTTCGACGGTGCGGTGACCACACCGTTTGACGCCGCGGGCCTGGCGCAACTGACCGATGCGCTGCTGGCCGAAGGCTTTACCGCGGACGAGATCGCCAAAATCATGGGCGGAAACGTCCTGCGGCTGCTCCTGGAAGCTCTGCCCGACAAATCACAAGTGACGCGTTGACTCCCGCTAGAGCCATCTCGCTGTTTGTCGCCGGAATTCTGGGCGGAGTGATGAACGCGGTGGCGGGAGGGGGAACCTTTCTGGTGTTTCCCGCGCTGCTCTTCGCCGGCCTTCCGCCCGTTCCCGCGAACGCGACGAATACCGTGGCCCTGTGGCCGGGAATTGCGGCCAGCGTGCGGGCGTTTTGGCCGCGGCTGAATCTCTCGCGGCGGCTGCTGGCGCCGCTGCTGGTGACCAGTTTGGTGGGCGGGGTGAGCGGCGCACTGTTGCTGTTGCGCACGCCGTCACACATCTTCCTGCGTCTGGTTCCCTGGCTGATGCTGGTGGGCACGCTGCTCTTCGCCTTCGGGCGCGACCTGGGACTGGGCCGGGGGCGACGGAGCCTGCACAACGCATCGGCGGCGGAAATCGCCTGGGCGGTGGTGTTCCTGCTGCTGGTGGCCATCTACGGGGGATACTTCGGCGCGGGCATCGGCTTCCTGATCCTGGCCATGCTGGGGGCGCTGGGCATGACCGATATTCACGACATGAACGCCCTGAAAATCGTACTGGTGGCGGTGATCAACGGCGTAGCGGTGGTGACGTTTATCGCCGCCCGCGCGGTTCACTGGCCGCAGGCCGTGGCGGTGCTGGCCGGGGCCCTGCTCGGCGGATATTTTGGCGCGCACTATTCGCAACGAGTGCCGGAAGCCGTACTGCGGCGATTTGTGCTGCTGGTGGGCGCGGGAATGACCGTGTATTTTTTCGCGCGCACGTTTTAGGACCGGCGCCGATGGCCGGGCGCGCTGGCCCGCCCCTAGAATCCGCCCTACCGGAGAGTACCTCGAAGGATATATACTCCGGCTCTAATTGATCCCTCGGAGCCCCTTCTATGACTCGAACTTCGAGGGCGGTGGCTCTCGGCGTGTGTCTGGCGGCGTGGACGGCGGGGGTGCGCGCGGCCCGCGCCGACACTCTAACCATCACCAG
>Ga0335085_10009916_pt1 | contig 14293 bp, 9 predicted proteins | sample Lox_Sample_45_FD_206712 | JGI IMG/M metagenome (GOLD analysis project Ga0335085, IMG submission 206712) | Soil microbial communities from Loxahatchee National Wildlife Refuge, Florida, United States - Lox_Sample_4.5 | ecosystem: Environmental > Terrestrial > Soil > Wetlands | place: USA: Florida...
TGCGCCCTTGAAGTCGCGCCGCTTGATGCCATCCTCAAACAATCCGGGTGCCAGCCAACTCCAGAATCCGATGGTGGATTGGATCGGTCCGGGTAGATATCCGAGAGGGATTGACAAATAGGCCGGTTCGCCTACGCGGTCGATAAGGCCCGGCAACTCCTTGCCAAACTTGGCGTCGCGTTTTCGCCTTTCCGGCCAGAGCATTTGGTGTATGCCATCATCAAATGATCGCATCCGCGCCGCGACAGTGGGCTGTTCCTCGAAATGGCCGACGGAATTGTTCAGCAGGAACGGAGCACTTGCCCACAGTGAAACGAGAGAGGCAGGCCGCGTGTAGCCTCGCCCGCCAGCCGGCATGGAAAACGGCCGTGGCTTCCCCGTAAGCGGATCCTGAACGACGACCGTACCGACCGAGGGCAGATCCTTGTAGGTTTGTGAGGAAAAGTCCTCCCAGATGTGCCCGGCGATGGCATTGGTGGCGAGGGGGCTGCACAAATTGGTCTGCAAGAGCGTCGAGGGGACCCTCATGTCGGTTGATAGAAAATTGTCGTCCAGAAAATCCGGCGCGGCGACGATCTTGCGCATTTTGGATTTGAAATCGTCGGTCTTGGTCCAGCGCCAGTATCTGTCCCAGCAAGCGAGATAGTCGGACCCTTTACACAAACCTGCCGCGGCATCGGGCGGTGGTGTCGGAAATTTGCTCGAGTGGCATCGCGCGCAGCGCTCGGCGAAAACGACCTTGCCACGGTCGAGCGTCGCTGCATCGTCCTTCAGGTAGTCCGCTCCACCGGGAGCCGCGGCTAGCCGGTGCGGTGCGCTCGCCTTTGCGAGGAACAGCGCAAGCCCCAGGCTTTGATCCTCGGTTGCCTTCCAGTAGGAGGAATTTTCGGCGGCGACACGCACCCGCATGGGTGACAGCACCGTGCCTCCGACAAGGGGATTAAAATGCAGCAGCCATTCCTCGCTGAATACGCCGATGTTGAGATAGACGCGGTTGAGTGCTGCAAGGGGTCCGATGGAGTCCGAGCCGTCCTTCAGAATTCGCGGCGTCCACGACGTGGCCGGGGGTTCAAAATGAGCGAGGAGCGGGCCGTCTTTGACGAAGTCGTTGAACTGCTTGCTGTCGAGATTTCCTCCCGACAGCGTCTCCTTACCAGTCACCAGCGCAAGCTTCAGCCGCGCGGCAAAGTTGTAGATAGCATTCATCGTGCGCGGATTGTTGATGTAATCATTCGAAACAAACGAAGTATCGAGCGTTCCGGGCCGCGCCGTGCTCATCAGTTGGTACACATAATTCTTGCGGTCGGCATTCCAGCTGAAAATGCGATTGACCCAGAAGTACTGTGCGCCGACGGTCGATGACAGGTTTTCCCATTTCGGATTTTCAGGGTCCGCCGGGGGATTAACCGGATTGGGGCTCACGTGGCAAAAGGCGCACGACATGCCGACGCGATAGGGCCGCACGAGATTCTTGGAGTTGTAATAGCTTGGATCGGTGTAATAGCGGACGGGGTCCCAGGCCTTTTGGGCGGCCTCGTCAAAATCCGGATTGGGAAACAGCCTCAATCCGATGATGCCGGTGCCGTAGCCGTAGTAAGAGCCAACAGGTATATTTTGGCCGCGCGCGCCTATTTTGATGCCCGGATATTTGACTTCGTTCTCGAACGGGTCGGCCGCGCAGTCGCTCGATCGGACGTCCAGCCATAGGCCAAATCGCTGCGCGTTCGGCCCTGTCGGCTTCGTGAAACAGGGCTCGTTGACGACTCCGAAGTAGCTCCACCTGTTGTCCCGGCTGAATTTCAATCCCGGATAGGACGACAGAATCTTCAACAGGTCGAAATTGCCGAGACTGGCTCGGACCAATCTGTCCCAGAATCGATCATCGCCTGCAGTCCATACAATCCAGGTGTTTCGCCCCTTGATTTCTTCCGGAGACAGCGCGATGCCGCCGTCCATCGCTTGGAAATAGTCTTCATCTGCGGCCGGAAGGCTGGCAGCATCCCGGTGCGAAACCCGGGCCTCGTCCACCACATGACCGCTTCGCGGTCCGGACTCTAGATAAATCGCGATTACTGCCAACCCCAAAATGAGGATCAGGGCAGACCATCTGTGCTTAGACAATTTCATTGCGCAACGGTTTCTAGCATCGCTAACAAGAGAGTCACCAATTTAGCACGAATGTGGTCCGTCCATGACATGGGACCCCACTTGGGGGCACGCTGGTACCACCCAACCGAAGGGGTTCTCCCGTACCGGAAGATGCTTTCGGGGCTGTTAAATTTAGGTCTTGGAGAGGTAGCGCATCAGGAAAGAGACTCGACTCCGAGGCCAGTGCCCTCTAATTTTTAAGAGAGCGTCGAGTTTGACGCTCGCCCTCTCAATATCGTCAGTCAGTCAATATTGCCTTCCACGCTGTCCGGCTGGAATAAGCGATGGCGGATTTGGTGATCGACAAACCCACTCTTGGCGAACGAGGGTCGCTGGTATCCCTGCTGTTGGAGCAGCCGGACCTTCAGCCATACGTCGGAGCCATCAATGAGGTCGAACTCGCTGACCTCGAAATGAGCCTTGAGTGGTACTGTGTGCCGGCCGGCGCCACTCTCTTCAATCAAGGCGATCCGGCATCGGATATCTTCTTCGTCACGGCCGGGCGTCTTGGCGTCTTTGTCGAAACTGGGAAGAATGCGCAACTCGTTGCACAGATCCAGCCCGGCGAACTCGTCGGCGAAATGGCTTTGATTTCCAACGAGCGGCGTTCCGCAACCGTCACCGCCCTTCGCGAAACAAATGTACTGCGCCTGCCGATCGGCATCGCCGACCGGTTGATGTCGTCTAATCCGAAGTTCATGCTGATTTTGCTTCGATTGTTGTCGAGCCGGCTTAAAAGTACCTCCCAGGGATATCCGACCAAGCAGGCCGCAAAAGTCATCGCTGTCGTCCCGATCAATAACGGGCCGATTGACCGGGATTTTGGCGAGGGCTTGCATACGGAATTCGCGAAGCTGGTACGCAGTGCGGGATTCGTCGACAGCAGAAACATGAATCTGACCACAGCGGAACTCGATGCTTTCGAAAAACGGCACGAGTTCGTCACGTATTGCGGCGATGTCCGTTCATCTTCTTGGAGTAAGCGTTGTCTGGCACAAGCGGACCGTGTCATTTTTGTCGCTAACGGCGCCGATGTGCCGGACGATGAGGCGGATGATTGCATAGGCGCGGTTCGGCGATTGCGCCGGCCGGCCGATATTGTTCTTCTGGCCCGGTCGGATGCGAGCCGTCCGAACGGGGCGAGCGCTTGGCTCAGGCACTTCTCCCCCCACGAAATCTTCCACGTCAGGCGAGGCAGAGGCGCCGATTATGCACGCGTGGCGCGGCTGTCGGTGGGACTCGCCAACGGAGTCGTCTTTTCCGGCGGCGGGGCTCGAGGCTTTGCACATATTGGTGCAATCCGTGCCCTCTACGCGGCTAAGATCCCAATCGATCTTTTGGGTGGAACCAGCATTGGCGCGATCGTCGCCGGCGTCGCCGCAATGGGTGGAGACGCGGACGAGATAACGAAAATGTTTCATCACGCCTTCGTGCGCAACAACCCGCTCAGCGATTATACGTTTCCTTTGATCTCTTTGATTCGCGGGCGCAAAATGAGCCGGTTGCTGCGCCATCATTTTGGCGAAACGACCATAGAAGATCTTTGGAAGTTTTTTTTCTGTCTATCCACCGATTTGACGACCGGCGGAGTTCGAATCCACGAAACAGGATTAGCTTGGCGTGCGGTGCGCGCTTCGGCCGCTATACCCGGGATCTTGCCGCCGTCTATCGAGGCCGGTCACGTCCTTGTGGACGGGGGAATTATGAACAACTTCCCGACAGACGTTATGAGGTCGCTGCGCCGCGGCCGGGTCATCGGCGTCGACGTCGGCACCGAGGTCCCATTCAGCTCGAATATTGACAACATAGAAATAGAAGACAAATCGCTGCTGTGGCTTCTGTTCAAGCGGCGCGGTCGGGTTCCCGGAATTCTTGACATCTTGATGCGCGCAGGGACCATCGACCGAGAAGAACAGCGAGCCGCCAGTCAGGGCGCGGTCGATATTCTGATCAAACCGAAACTCGGATCGATGGGGTTCATGTCATTCACTCGCTTTGATGAGGGAATTGAGTGTGGCTATCGCGCGACGATGGAGGCCATCGAGCAATTGGATCGCGCACCCGAAACCACCGCAGGGGAAGCGATTGCGGCCAGTTGAGCGAACGCGAAGTTCAAGCTGAAAAGCACCGAGCTAAAAGCGCTGGCCGAAAAGCGGTTGCCATGCGCACGAACCTGGCAACGATAAATGAGATACTCCCCAGCAAATTGACCGCAGGTCCAGATTGGTAATGCGGCACGGATTTCTTGTCGTTGTCAGCTTGGCGCTGATCGAGAATTGACCATGCGGATCATCATTGCCGCCGTCGGCCGCTTGAAGCAGGGACCCGAGCGCGAGCTCGCGGCGGACTATCGCAAGCGCGCCGAGAAGATCGGGCGGGTATCCGGCCTGCGCGAGATCGAGATCGTCGAGATTCGCGAGAGCCGCGCCCAGGATGCCGAGCGGCGCAAGATCGAGGAGGCGATCGCGATCGCCAATGTGATTCCGGAGCGCGCCGTCATCGCCCTCCTCGACGAGCGCGGCGACACGCTCGACAGCGCGACCTTCGCGGCGGCGCTGTGCGAATGGCGCGCCGAGGATCGACCGGCGGCATGCTTCATCATCGGCGGCGCCGACGGGGTCGCCGACACGCTGCGCAGCCGTGCCAAGCTCACGCTGGCGCTCGGCAAGCTGACCTGGCCGCACCAGTTGGCGCGCGTCATGCTGCTCGAACAGCTTTATCGCGCCGGTACCATTTTGGCCGGCCATCCGTATCATCGCGCGTGACCGTCCGGGCGGCGGTGCGGCGGCCATGCTTAAGTCTTGGTAATGTCACCGAATTGTGACGGCCGGAACCGCGGCCGGTCTTAATCCGGTCGCATCCCTTCGGCTTTGTGCCGCTTTCGCAAGACACTTTCGCAAGACTTGCCTTCTGAAGGCTTGGGTCTACCCTTGAATGAGATGATTCTGAGACGGTCGAGCCGCACCGATCCGCACCTCGTGCTCGGGTCGGCATTGGCGTTGGCGCTGCCGCTGGGAGCAAACCTCGCCGCGCTGGCGCAAGATTCCTCCCCCCGGCCGCCCATATCTCAAACTCCCTCCCAAGCCCTACCCCAAACCCCAACGGGCAAAACCGCCCCCAACGAACTCAAACAGCACGACCAGGAGCTCGATGCCGCGCGCGCCCAACAGCGCCTCACCGTCGAGGTCCAGACCAAGCTCAAGCGCGAGATCGAAGAGATCGGCGAAGACCGCCGCGCCCTCAACGAGCACCTCATCGAGACGACCGCGCGGGTGCGCGACGTCGACGCCAGCATCGGGGCGACGCAAACGCGGATCAAAGAGCTTGACGAGCAAGATCGGCTGTTCCAATCCTCCCTCGACGAGCGCCGCGACGTCATCGTTGAAATTCTTGCGGCGCTTCAGCGCGTTGGCCGCCAGCCGCCACCGGCGCTAATGGTGCGGCCCGAAGATGCTCTGCAGGCGGTGCGCACCGCGATCACGCTCGGTGCCGTGGTGCCGGAAATGCGCGCCGAGGCCGACGCGCTTGCCGGCGACCTCGCCGACCTCGCCGGCGTGCGCAAGGACATCATCGCCGAGCGCACCAAGCTTTCCGGAGAACTCGATGCGCTCGCCCGCGAGCAGTTGCGCATGAACATGCTGATCGACGAACGGCAGAAAAAGCAGGAAGCAGCCGAGCAGGCGCTCGACAGCGAACGCCAGCATGCCGCCGACCTCGCCCGCCAAGTCGATAATCTCAAAGACCTCATCGCCAAGCTCGAATCGGGCCTCGACAGCGCAGGCCGCGCCGCGCGCGCCGACGCGCGCAGCATCGAGGAAGATGCGATGCGGCCCGACCTTTCGGCGCTGAAGGATCCCGGACGCATCGCGCCGGCGGTCGCTTTCGCGGCGACCCGCGGCCATCTGCGCCTGCCGGTCAACGGTACGCGAATCCGTGAATTCGGCAGTTCCGACGGCGTCGGTGGAACCCAGAAAGGTCTTTCCATCGCCACCCATACGGGCGCAGAGATTACGGCGCCGTGCGATGGTTGGGTCGTCTATGCCGGACCGTTCCGAAGTTACGGCCAACTCTTGATCCTGAACGCCGGCGGCGGGTATCATGTGCTGTTAGCGGGGATGGAGCGGATTTCCGTCGATCTCGGCCAGTTCGTGCTGACCGGCGAGCCGGTGGCGGTAATGGGCAGTGGATCGCAGGTGTCCGCAGCTATCGCGACCGGGACCAAGCAACCTGTACTCTACGTGGAGTTCCGCAAGGACGGCACTCCCATTGACCCCAGCCCGTGGTGGGCGACAAACGAAGGCGAAAAGGTTCGCGGATGATGCGCAAGACCTCACTGATTTTCCTCGGCGCTCTGGCCGGCTGCGCGGTGACGCTGCTGGCGACCGAGCCCCCCTCGATGTTGGTCGGATCGAGCGCCAAAGCGGCGGCGTCCGACACCTATCGGCAGCTCAACCTGTTCGGCGACGTGTTCGAGCGGGTACGCGCCGACTATGTCGAGAAGCCGGACGACTCCAAGCTCGTCGAATCGGCAATCAACGGCATGCTGGCCGGGCTCGATCCGCACTCGAGCTACATGGATCCCAAAAGCTTCCGCGACATGCAGGTGCAGACTCGCGGCGAGTTTGGGGGTCTCGGCATCGAGGTCACGATGGAAGATGGCCTCGTCAAGGTCGTGGCGCCGATCGACGATACGCCGGCGGCAAAGGCCGGCGTGATGGCGAACGACATCATTACCCAGCTCGACGGCGAGGCAGTGCAGGGCCTGACCCTGAACCAGGCCGTCGACAAGATGCGCGGGCCGGTGAACACCAAGATCAAGCTTACCATCATGCGCAAGGGCTCCGACAAGCCGATCGAAGTTACCATCATGCGCGACGTGATCCGCGTGAAGTCGGTACGCTCGCACAGCGAAGGTGATGATGTGGGCTATATCCGCATCACGCAGTTCAACGAGCAGACCACTGACGGGTTGAAGAAGTCGATCAACGACCTCAACACCCAGCTCGGCGCCGACAAGATCAAGGGCTACGTCGTCGATCTGCGCAACAACCCTGGCGGCCTGCTCGATCAGGCGATCTCGGTGTCCGACACGTTCCTCGACAAGGGCGAGATCGTATCGACGCGCGGCCGCAATGCTGAGGAAACGCAGCGCTTCAACGCCCGACCTGGCGACATGACCAAGGGCAAGCCGGTGATCGTTCTCATCAACGGCGGCTCGGCCTCGGCGTCGGAAATCGTCGCCGGCGCATTGCAGGATCATAAGCGCGCGACGCTGGTCGGGACCCGCTCGTTCGGCAAGGGCTCGGTGCAGACCATCATCCCGCTCGGCGCGGGCAATGGTGCGTTGCGGCTGACCACGGCGCGCTACTTCACGCCGTCAGGCCGTTCGATCCAGGCCAAGGGCATCACCCCCGACATCGAGGTGCTGCAGGACGTGCCGGACGACCTCAAAAATCGTACCGACTCCAAGGGCGAAGCCTCGTTGCGGGGCCACCTCAAGGCAGAAGGCACGGAAGAATCCGGGTCGCAGTCCTACGTGCCGCCCGACGAGAAGGACGACCGGGCGCTCAAGATGGCGCTCGATCTCCTGCGCGGCACCACTACCAACGCGGCGTTCCCGCCAAACCCGAAGACTGCGGTCCCGAACTGAGCGGGATTTTCAGCTTCTGATCTGAATTCGGGGCGGTGCTGAGCCGCCCCGAATTTTTTGTTTTCCTTGCGGTTTTTACCGGCGCGGGCGGCCCGCCATGCGGGCCGCCGCTGCGCCTGCCGTGTTAGACTTCCACGCCTGATTCGCGCCCAGGGGCCGTGAAAGAACCGCGCATGAGACAGCGCTCATGACGACCGACGACCTCAGCGCCCCACTCGGCCAGCATCGCGTGGCGAAGCGGCGCTGGACGCTGCCGTTCACGATATCCCACGTCATCCTCGCGGCGCTGGCGCTGTTCCTGCTGACATTCGGCCTGTGGGCCGTGATGCGCGACGACCCCTTTGGCGGCGAGCCGATGGCCGTGGTGCATTTGGATCCCCATCAGGGCGGGGCTGGCAAAGCCTCCGACCCGCATATCGTCGCCGTTCCCGGCGCCAACGAGCACTACGATGGCACGGCGGGCCAAAGCCCTCCGGCGCAAGTTAAGGCGCCCGCGCCCGCGACCAAGACCGTCACAATCATCGACGGCAAGACCGGCGAGCGCCATGAAGAGGTCATTCCCGCGCCGACGAACGATGCGCAGACGCCGGCCATTCCGCCCGCAGACCAGAAATTCCTCGAAATGACGCCGCACGGCGCCATTCCCAAAGTCGCTGCCGACGGGACCCGTCCGGCCGACGCCTTCAGGCGGCCTGTCGAGCCGCTTCCCGGCAAGCCGGACGCACCGCGTGTCGCCATCATCGTCAGCGGCCTCGGCGTCAGCGCCAGCGCCACGTCCGACGCCATCGCGAAATTGCCCGGGCCGATAACGCTCGGCTTCATGCCTTACGGGCCCGACATCGCGAGCCTCGCATCGCGGGCCCGCGGTGCCGGCCACGAGATTTTGCTCCAGGTACCGATGGAGCCATTCGACTATCCGGACAACGATCCCGGGCCGCAGACGCTGCTCACCTCTCTGGTGCCGCAGCAGAACATGGATCGGCTCTACTGGCTGATGAGCCGTTTTCAGGGATATGTCGGGATCGAGAACGCGATGGGCGCTCGCTTTACCGCATCCGACACCTCGTTTACGCCAGTGCTGCGCGAGACCTCCAAGCGCGGATTGATCTTCGTCGATGACGGCTCTAATCCGCGCAGCCTCACCGCCCGCATCTCCGGCGCCAACAACGTGCCGTTCGCGAGGGCCGACGTGGTGCTCGATGCGGTGCCGGCTCCGGCTGAGATCGACCGCGCGCTCGACCGTCTCGAAGTCGCGGCGCGCGAACACGGCATTGCGGTTGGCAGCGCGTCGGCGCTTCCGGTCGCGATCGACCGCATCACCGCCTGGGCAAAAACCGCCGAAAGCCGCGGCTTGCTGTTAGTGCCGATCACTGCAGTTGCGTTGAAGGCGAAGCCGAGTTGATGACGGAGGACAAACGACAGATGACAGATATGATGATCTCAATATATCTGTCCTCTATCGTCCGTCATCTGTCCTCCGTCGTCTGACATGCGCTTCGAAGACCTTCCTTACCGTCCCTGCGTTGGCGTGATGGTGCTCAATCGCGCGGGGCTTGCCTTCATCGGCCGCCGCATCGACGGCCCCGAGCACATCGATCTGGTCCATGCCTGGCAGATGCCGCAGGGCGGCATCGATCCCGGCGAGGACGCGTGGCCGGCGGCGCTTCGGGAGTTGCGCGAGGAAACCAATATCTCATCGGTCGAACGCATCGGTGAAATCGGCGAATGGCTGAGCTACGACATCCCGCGTGAGATCGTCGGCCAAGCCTGGAAAGGCAAGTACCGCGGCCAAAAGCAAAAATGGTTTGCGCTGCGCTTCACCGGCGACGAGGATGAAATCGACGTTGAGCATCCGGCCGGCGCGCCGGAACCTGAATTCTCAGCCTGGCGCTGGGAGCCGATGCAAAACGTGCCGGACTTGGTGGTGCCGTTCAAACGCGCGGTCTATACGCGCGTGGTTCGCGAGTTCGAACATCTGGCGAAGGCGTAGCGCCTCACTTCGGCCCGACCGCGAACGGGCCGAGCGCAATGATGCGGCAGGAGCGATCCTGCTTGGTGCAATCCGCCAAGGCGCCTTCGACAGCGGCTTGCTCGTTCGCGGCCTGGACCATCACGCCGGCTTTGCCGTCCGCGCCCGCTGCGACTGCGGTCCAACCACCCGCATTGGCGAGACGGCGCGCCACGGCGTCCCGCAATTCGGGCGCAATCGCCGCAGCGCCCGCCGGTCGAAAAAAGCCTACGGCTTTCATCGTCATCGGTATCGGCACGACGAAGTCATCATCGACAGCGACCAGCAGACACGGAACGCCGGCAGTACTGCCGCAGACTTCGAGCGTCCTGCGCGCTGCCCCTTCGGTGCTGTCCTCGCCGTAAAAGAAGAAGCCGCCTTGCGGACTGATCACCAGCGCCTTCGGCGGGGCAAGCTGCCGGTAGCGTTGCGCGATATTCGGCTTGGCATTCTCGCTCACCAGCGGCAGATCGGCGACGGCGAAGGGCCGCTCGGTCGCCGGATCGCGCGTGAACCACGGCGTCGGCGGCATCGGCGGACGTCCGCCGGTATACACGACCGTATTGCCGATCGCGTACAACTCGCAGCGGGGTCGCCGCGGCAGCGCGTCGGCGCGCTTTTGGCAGATGCCGAGCGCCGCGACCTTTGCCGTCTCGTCATCGGACTGACCGGTGATGAAGCCGATCGGCCCGGTGCTGATCGCGAGCGCCTTGTGATCCGCCGCCGGCATATATTCGCTGTGAATCGAGGCGCGCGCCCGATCGGCGATGAGCGGTATCGTTTCCGGCACCAGCGTTTCTGCTTGCCGCTGCGGCGGAGGCGCCGGTCGCGCAGTAGCCGCCGGCGCAGCAGGAGCAGCGGGCGCAATAGGCGTTGCGGTTACGACAGGCGCGGCCGACTGGCTCATGGTCGGCGCGTTTGACTTGCTTACAGGCCAGAACACAAGCGCCGCGACGGCGACCGCGACAACGCACGCCGCAGCGATCATCGCCGGCCGAACCCACGCGACGGTCTTTACCGGCCGCGCATCGACCCTTGGATCGTCGGAGTGCATTTCGATCTTGTAGGCGTGCACCGGCGTCGGGATGTTCTTGACCTGTTGTTCGCCGATATCGGCGAATGCAACCGACAGCTTGTTCGCCACCTGCTCGTGCACAGTGCGCGAAATGCAGATGCCGCCGACCGGCGCGATCCCCTCGAGGCGGGCCGCGATATTCACGCCGTCGCCGAGAAGATCGCCGTCGCGTTCGACCACATCGCCAACGGTGATGCCGATGCGGAAGCTCATCTGCCGGCTCGGCGGATAAGCCATGTTGCGCGTGCGCAGGCTCTCCTGAATGTCGATGGCGCAGCGCACCGCCTCGACCGCGCTGGAGAATTCGGCAAGCACTGCGTCGCCGGCAGTGTTGAAAATCCGGCCGCCGGCACGCGCGATGAAATCATCCATCACGCCGCGATAGGAGGCCAGCCGCCGCAGTGTCTCCTCCTCATCGTCGGCGACGAGCCTGCTGTAGCCCGCAACGTCCGCCGCGAAGATGGCCGCGATTTTTCGTTTCATGGCGCTCGCCGCCTTAACCCTGGAGGCGTGCCTAGAATGCCCGAGCAAGACGGCGTCGTGCAACCGGCAAGCGGTCCGGCATGATCGGCGATCAAAGACGGCCCGGGGCGCCGACTTATTATTTACGATGCCGCCAGCGCCGCCTGAAGCGACTTCAATTGATCGAGGCGCCGCATGAGCTTGTCGCGCTGGGCATCATCCTTGGCGTCGGCCGCGTCTTCCTCGGCGTCTTTGATCTCACCGGCGAGCAGCGCCGCATCAAAATCCTGACGCGGCACGGCCATGTCGGCAAGCACCGTCAAACCCGCGGGACTTACCTCGGCGAAGCCGCCGACGACCACGATCGGCTCGCTCTGACCGCTACGGAAGATCGTTACGATGCCAGGCCGCAGCGTCGTCACCAACGGCGCATGCCCGGACAGGATGCCCATATCGCCTTCAGCTCCGGGGAGATCGACCTGGTCAACCTCGCCCGAGAACAGCACGCGTTCCGGCGAGACGAATTCGAGGTGAAGCGCCATGGCAATTGCGTCCTCAATCAGCGCGCGAATAGCGAATGGCCAGTCGCCTTTCGCAACTCGCTCTTTCTCTCGCTACGCCGCCTCGGCCGCGAGCTTCTTGCCCTTCTCGACCGCCTGATCGATGGTTCCGACCATATAGAAGGCGGCTTCCGGCAGGTGATCGTATTTGCCGTCGCAGAGGCCCTGGAAGCCGCGGATCGTGTCGGCGAGATCGACGAAGACGCCCGGCGATCCGGTGAACACTTCGGCGACGTGGAACGGCTGCGACAGGAAGCGCTCGATCTTGCGCGCGCGCGCCACGGTGAGTTTGTCTTCTTCCGACAACTCGTCCATGCCGAGGATGGCGATGATGTCTTGGAGCGCCTTGTAGCGCTGCAAAATCTGCTGCACGCGCCGCGCCACCGCGTAATGTTCCTCGCCCACTACCGTCGCGCTGAGCATACGTGACGTCGAGTCGAGCGGATCGACCGCCGGATAGATGCCCTTCTCGGCGATCGAGCGCGACAGCACCGTCGTGGCATCGAGATGCGCGAAGGACGTCGCTGGCGCCGGGTCGGTCAGATCGTCGGCCGGCACGTAGATCGCCTGCACCGACGTGATCGAGCCCTTAGTGGTGGTGGTAATGCGCTCCTGGAGCGCGCCCATGTCGGTGGACAGCGTCGGTTGGTAGCCCACCGCCGAGGGAATGCGGCCGAGCAGAGCCGACATTTCCGAGCCCGCCTGGGTGAAGCGGAAGATGTTGTCGACGAAAAACAGCACGTCCTGACCCTGGTCACGGAAATACTCGGCAACCGTCAAGCCCGAGAGCCCGACGCGCGCGCGTGCGCCGGGCGGTTCATTCATCTGGCCATAGACCAGCGCGCACTTCGAGCCTTCGACCGAACCCTCGTGCGGATCCTTGTTGACGCCGGACTCAATCATCTCGTGATAGAGGTCGTTGCCTTCGCGCGTGCGCTCGCCGACGCCGGCGAACACCGAATAGCCGCCGTGCGCCTTGGCGATGTTGTTGATCAGTTCCATGATGATCACGGTCTTGCCGACGCCGGCGCCGCCGAACAGGCCGACCTTGCCGCCCTTGGCGTAGGGCGCGAGCAAATCGACGACCTTAATGCCGGTGACAAGGATTGCCGCCTCGGTCGACTGGTCCGTGTACGCCGGCGCATCCTGATGGATGGGACGAGTTTCCTTGTGCGGCACCGGACCCGCCTCATCGACCGGCTCGCCGATCACGTTGATGATGCGGCCGAGCGTGCCGTCACCGACCGGCACGCTGATCGGCTGGCCGGTGTCGGTAACCTCCTGGCCGCGCACGAGACCTTCGCTGGTATCCATGGCGATGGTGCGCACGGTCGATTCGCCGAGATGCTGGGCGACTTCGAGCACCAATCGGTTGCCTTGGTTCTTGGTCTCCAGCGCGTTAAGAATCGCCGGCAGATGGTCCTCGAACTGCACGTCGACGACAGCGCCGATGACCTGTGTGATATGTCCGACTGCGTTAGCCATCACGTCCTCTTCGTAAATTGGTTCACAGCGCCTCGGCGCCGGAGATGATCTCGATCAGCTCTTTGGTGATCATCGCCTGGCGCGTGCGGTTGTAGGTGAGCGTCTGCTTGCGGATCATCTCGCCGGCGTTACGCGTCGCATTGTCCATCGCCGACATCTGCGCGCCATAGAACGACGCGGAATTCTCCAGCAGCGCCCGAAAGATCTGCACCGCGAGGTTGCGTGGCAGGAGTTCGTGAAGAATGTCCTCCGCCTCCGGCTCAAACTCGTAGCTGGCGCCGCCCAACGCATCCGCCGCCTTGGCGTCGAATAGCGGCGGAATAATTTGCTGCGCCGTCGGAATTTGCGCAATGACCGAACGAAAGCGCGAGTAAAACAGCGTGCAAACGTCAAATTCAAATTTGTCGAACAGTGCGATGACTTTTTCGGCGATTATCTCGGCGTGCTCGAACCGCAGCACCCGCGCGGAGCGCAAGTCAACCAGTTCGACGATCTGGCTGGCAAAGAGGCGGCGCAACTGGTCATAGCCTTTGCGGCCAACACAGAAGAATTTGACGTCCTTGCCCTCGGCCATTAGCGCCGTCGCGCGCTCGCGGGCAAGACGGACGATTGCGGTATTGAACGGTCCACAGAGGCCGCGCTCGGCGGTGCAGACAAGAAGGAGGTGGACTTGGTTGCTGCCGCTGCCTCGCAGCAGCCGGGGCGCCGCGTCAAAGCCGCCGACCGACGCCGCGATGTTGCCGAGCACGGCCTCCATGCGGGTGGCGTAGGGACGTGCCGCCTCCGCTGCCGCCTGCGCGCGACGCAGCTTCGACGCAGCGACCATTTGCATCGCCTTCGTGATCTTCTGCGTCGCCTTGGTCGCGGCGATGCGATTGCGCATGTCTTTGAGCGAAGGCATGATC
>Ga0335085_10009917_pt1 | contig 14292 bp, 15 predicted proteins | sample Lox_Sample_45_FD_206712 | JGI IMG/M metagenome (GOLD analysis project Ga0335085, IMG submission 206712) | Soil microbial communities from Loxahatchee National Wildlife Refuge, Florida, United States - Lox_Sample_4.5 | ecosystem: Environmental > Terrestrial > Soil > Wetlands | place: USA...
ATGGCATATCTCGCGCCGGGGCTGGCCGTTGTTTGCCGGTCGTCGATCCGGCTCCCCGCAAGAAGCCCGCCGCAGGTGTCCCGGGTTTTCACACCGGGACAGATCTCACAGGGGAATCCCCCGGACGGCGACAGCTCGTACTCTTTCGGGGAAAGCACCCTGCCATTTCCGATGCCCCGCCCACCGCTCACGGCGCCTCGTAGAATATCACCACGGATTTACCGCAGTCAACATGATTTTGCCGCGCCTGGAGCCCGGGCGCATGCCTCAGCCGGCGGGAGGACGGGCAGAAACAGCCTGCAGGAAAATGGTGCCGAGCATGACATCGGCAATACAGCTCGTCACCATCCCGAGCGGGAGCATGACCACGGTGGCGAGGGAAAAACCGGTGACGATGTTGATGTAGCAGTAAGGCCGGTGCATGCCGCCGAGGCTGGCGGGAAGGAGCAGGAGCCAGGTGCCGAACATCATGTGCAGGATGCCGAGAATCACCAGCATGACGATGGTGAACATCCGCACCGCCCCGGCCAGTTCGGGAACGGCCAGGCCGAGCAGGTCGGCCGCTGCCAGGATGATATTGGCCTGAATGAGGAGCGAGATGGTCTTGTCGGCATGATGGAAGGCATAGCGGGAGTTGAGGAACTGCTGGAAGGTGAGGAGCAGATAGATGAAGAGGGCCAGCCCCCCTACCTGCATCGAGGCCTCGGCCGCCTTGATGGAGGGGGCGCTCCGGTTGGCGATGAATTCCATGAAGAGAAACCAGGGCAAGGTCAGGAGAGAACTGGCCATGGCGAGATAGCCGGCGATTTTCAGGCGCTTTGCCGTCATCGTGGGGGTCGGGGCAAGGGAGAGTGACTGACTCATGGGCACAGTATACCATGCGCCAGGTTAAACTGCAGCGAAAACCTGCCGAAAAAATGGCGGAAGCGGCAACGTCCCTCAAGGACGAACCCCGGCCCCCGTGCTTCCATGAGACTTCGTCCTTACTGGTACTGGATGTACAGCGGTTTCGGGTTCAGCCTGAGGACCTCCTTGGGGGTCAGCAGCGCATCCCCCTTCTTGGTGTCGTTATGGTAGAAGAGCTTGAAACCGGTGAACTCCACCGGCTCGGCCACCACGTATGCCTTGTAGGAGTCCCGCTTCAGCCAGGGGGCGCCCCAGCCGTCCATGTTCATGACGATCTGCACCTCGGGGCGCAGGGAAATTTTCCGGGCATTGGTGACGCCGTTCCTGGTGAACCGGTGCACCGTCAGCACCTTCGGCGGGAGATGATATTTCTTCACGACGTCGGCAAGAAAGCCGGAAGCGTAATTGACGTCGGCAGCATCGTAGGTGCCGATCTTGGTGCCCGGTTTCTTGCCGCTCTTGATCAGGTTGAACTCGGGGTCCATCCCCAGGTGCACGTCCGGATTCTTCAACAGCCACTCGAAGCGGGGGAGAATGGCCCGAATGTCGTCATGGCCGGTCTGGATGTCGATGAACAGGATGGCGTTCGCTTCCTTGGCCCAGCCGTACACCTGGTTCACGATGGCATCCGGCATGATCATCCGGTACTTGCCGGCCTTTCCCGGCACTTCCTGCGCCACCACCGCGATCAGGTGGAGTGCGGGCTGTACCGGCGTCGCCGTGTCCGCCTTCTCCCAGCGGATCACCTCATCCCGCAGCCGCCGCAGCATTTCGTCCTTCGGATATTCTCCCAGTGCCCCCATCCTCTTGGATTGGGGGTTTCCGTAGTAGGCCACGATGCGCTTCTGGGGAAGGATCGAACCGGCAAGGGGGGGCGGGTACTGCACCGGCCAGCCGCTCCTCTTGGCAAACTCTGGGTCTTCACCGGCGAGATACGTGACCTTGGGGGCTGTTACCTGTGCGCGGGGGGCACTGCGGATCGCAGTGGTCCTGGCAGCGAAGCCCTTCGGCGCAGGTGTTGCCGCCGGCGCAGGGACGGGAGCAGGGGAAGTTGCAGGAGGAGAAACCGGAGCAGCTGATACCGGAGCGGCAGCCGGCGCAGCAGCCGTGGCCGGAGCCGGAGGAGGAGCGGGGGCCGGGACCGGGGTTTTAGTTGTCGTTTCGTTGTCCTGCACGATCTTGGCCGCCGAAAGATCGCCGGCCTTGTTCTCCCGGCAGCCCGGCAGGCCTACGCAGAGGGAAATGAGGACCAGAAGCGGCAGGGTAACCGGCCGGATTGGTGCCATGGGAATCGGGTGCTTCACGTGAGACTCCTTGGAAAACGGGGAGTGCGCCCAGCGGGCTGCCGCCTGCCGGACAAAAAAAACCTCAGGAGACTGTCCTGAGGGACACGTGATCGTTTATACCATTTCAGGTGCGAGGGGGGCAACATGAAAAAACAGAGAGGGGGACGCTGACCGGCATCAACGCCAGCGGAGGCGTCGGACGGTCATCGCCGGCCCCCGTTCCGCCTTTCCGCCGGGCCCTCTCTGCCGTGAGGCCCGCGCCTTCCCCTGCCGTTGTGTACCAGGGATGGTCCCGCGTTTCTCCTCTCCGGGCATCGACAGTCAAAAAAAAGCGGCCAGGAGGCCGCTCTTCATCAGGACGGGGTGGGATTGAGTTCCACGGTCCCACCCGCGTAACCGCCATCACCGGACATTGGGGGTCCATGTGGGGATAGAGGTCCCCTCATCGGAACTGATAACATGCAGCTCTTTCACGGCGATCACCGGATAGCCGTAGTCCTGCTGGACCTTTTTCCCGACGACTTCTCCCGCCAGGCTCACCAGCATTCCCGTCCTGCACACGGGTGCAGCAAGGGAAGCCGGCACGACCGCGAGAAAGCGTCCCCCGGACACGGATGATTCATTGGGCGATTCCATGCCATCGAGACTGTACTGCACCACCTCGAGCTGGGTCCCATCCTCCAGCGGAGTCTTGTCCGCAATCCTCCCCCCCAGGATGACGAATTTTCCCTTGTAGGCATCGGGGTCACGGAACAGGGAGCCGAAGGGTATACTCATGTCGGCCTGAGATCGCGATTGTTCGCTGATGTTGTGGGCACACCCGCTGAGACAGCAAAGCGCAAGGAGTGCCAGGATGAGAACTCTTTTCATGTGTCACCTCCTGAGTTGTGCTCTTCTGCAATAATGATATTCCCGGCGGAGTGAATGTCAAACGGCGCGGGAGAATGTCTCTTCAGCTCAAGAGATTCCGGCGCACCCCGATTCCGTGCATGCCGGAATCAGGGACTCCCGTTCGCGGGGACGGTGGCTGCCCGCATCAACTCCCGATAGATGTTCTCCGGTTTCGGATAGCCGTCCTTGACCCTTAGAAACGACAGGTGCAGATGGGTCGGCGACCGTTTCTTGTAGGCATTGTATCCGGTCCTCCCCACCTTCGCGATCGTGTCGCCGGGCTTGACGATATCCCCAACCCCCACCAGGATCTCCCTGTTGTGGGCGTAGTACACCAGGGCTTCGGACGAAATGTCGTAGATCCAGATGTATTTCCCGCCCCTCAGCCTGCTCCTCGTGTCCCACTCCCTCTCCACGGCGACTACGATCCCGCCGGTCATGGAGAGAACCGAGACTTCCCGGCCGGTCCGGTCGTCCAGGGAATCGTGACGCCTGTCGTGGATGAACAGGTCATATGCGGGATGCCCGCGATGGGCATTGCCGTCGAAGTAATCGTACCCCGACGGGACGTAATCCGCCCCCCGGTTGTCTCCCGCGCTTTTCATGGTGAGCCCCTCGACCGGAAAGACCCACCGGCCTCTCGGATACTCCCCCGCCCCGTGGTGAACCGCGTACTCCCTGATGACCGGCAGCAACGCCCGGACCTCCTTTCGGGCCTCTGCCTTGGCGATCTTGCGGTCGCGTATCAACGTGTTCAGGCGATCGAACTGCTGGCAGGCTTCACACGACTGCGCCACCGCACTGCCGGCGATATCCGCGCTGAGAGAGACCCGCGGCAAGAGGGCAGTGAAAAGCATGAGGCCGACCGAAAGCGGTACTGCCGTCAACAGCGGCCAGGATTTTTTTCCGTTCATTTCCTTCCCGATTTCCTTTCTTTCAGTGGTCACCCTCCGCGACGTACGGGCGGCTCGCGGGTGCGACGCGCCCCTGTCGGCGAAACATCCAGCCAATGCGGTTACCGCCCGGCCAACGTCAGGCACGCCATTGTACCATGCAGGCCCGCATCTTCAAAAGAGTCTGTGTCGAGCAGTCCCTGCACCACCGCATATCGGGCCCGCAAAAAAAGCCCGCTGCTGCGGGCTGCATTGCACTCTGACCTAAAAAATCCTCCACATCAGACACGGTCAATCTCCACGTCGAGCCGGGTTCGGCGGGGCCTGCACGTATCAAAATTCCGGTGTCCTGGCGAGACGGGTCATGACATCGGCACCGGCCGGCAGCCGTGATCAGCCACCCAACGCCGCCTTCACTTTTTTCAGGGTGTCGAGGTTCTTCTGCAGGCCGCCGACATTCTTTTCCATGTCGCTGATCGCCGTGCCGAGTTGCACGGCGGTGCCGACCGTTCCGCCGCTTTCGGCGGCCTTCTTCATCATCTCCCCGCCCAACTGCTCCAACTGGGCATTGGCGTTGTGCTGGGTCACCGAGCCGCAGAAGAAACCTGCCGCAAAGATGCCGGTAACCATTCCGACGCGCGCGCTGTACATCATTGCCTTGCGTTCCATGAGAGTCCTCCTTCGCTGGTTGGTGCCGCGGACTGAAAGTCGTCCGCCGGATTGAGCCAGAAAGCCTGTCGCTTGATGACGGCAGGCATCATCGTTTCCCCGAAAGCTGCACGGCACTCCCCCGGCCACGCCGACCCCTGGGCCGGGAATGCCTGCGCCTGTGCCCCGCATACAAGGAACTGTACCGCCCGGCGAACGATTGTCAATCAGTGAAGGGAGGTTCGAGGGGGCCGCCGTCGGGCAGCCGGGAGAAAGGTACCGGAGCGCCCGGCGCCTCCTTCCGGGAGAGGCCGCTTCGCGCCGCAACAATTGACATCGGCGCCGTTTTCCTGTAGAAATCGCTGTAATGAGGGAAACCCCGGGCGGTCTGCGGCCGCCGACAGGAGACCGGTATGGAGCCACAGCCGGAGCGTGAGGCACAACGGGAGTTCGACCGGGCGCGGATGGCCCTTGCCGCGCAGAATACGGTGGCGGCCCTGGCCCACCTGGAAAGGGCCCTGAAGCTCCGGGACAACCCGGGGTGGTATTCGCACCTCGGTGTCTGTATCGCCAAGGAACGCGGCCAGATGAAGCGCGGACTCGACCTGTGCCGGGAGGCGCTGGAGCGGGAACGGGACAACCCGGTCCATTACCTCAATCTCGGGAAGGTCCTCCTGATCGCCGGCAACAGGGCCGAGGCGCTACAGGCCTTGCGCGAGGGGATGGCCCATGGCGGGAGCGAGGAGATCCTGGCGAAACTCGACGAGCTCGGCACCCGCAAACCGCCGGTCATCGCTTCCCTTTCCCGCGATCATTTCCTCAACAAGTATCTGGGCCTTCTCCTGAGCCGCCTCGGCCTCCGCTGACCACCGACCGGGAGCGGGGGGGAAAATCGGGCCATGTGCTTTTTCCCGATAAAAGTGCATGGCCCTTGCTATTCGTGGTATAATTACTTCAAAAGATGACGACAGAGCACCGGTGAGAAAGAAGGTGCGATCCATGAGAGCCAGCACGAAAAACCGCATGATGGGTACCTACCATGAGATGATGGGGACATTCAGAACGGCCATCGGCAGAACCATGAACAGCCGGCGGGTGACGTTCTCGGGCCACGTTCAGCGGACCGGAGGCATGATGCAGGCGAAGTTCGGCAGATTCCAGCGGGTCTTCGGATGGTAACCGGCGAATCCCCCCGCACGGAAAGATGAGTCCGTGCGGGACCGCAAAAGGCGACGGAAAGCCGCTTCGGAAAGAAGCGGCTTTTGTTTTTCGTTGATGTCCCGAAGATCCCGGACCAGCGGCGCCTCATGCCACCGAAGCGCTGACATCGGCCCTTATCGGCGAGATCATGCTGCAGGTAGCGGAAGGGACCCGATCAAGCGGTAACAGGTGCGCATCTATACCATCAACAAGGGAGAGCTCGCCCGGTTTGTCGACGAGTGGAGCGAAAAGATCCGGCCGTTCAGGGAGAAGCTCGGCTTCAGGGTCGTCGGGGCATGGACCCGCGAAGCGACCGGCCAGTTCGTCTGGGTGCAGCGGTGCGAAGGGGACTAGACGCGGGAAGAGCAGGACCAGCCCTACTTCTCCTCCGATGAGCGGCGGGCCATGGACCCCGACCCGGCGCGCCTGATCGCCAGGATGGAGAATTTCTTTGCGGAGCCGGTGCCGTAGGAGGAGAGCGGAAGCGGAATATCTGTACCGTCCCATAAAACAGTGTTACAATATGTCAGCAAATGAGTCCAGGCGAGAAAGGGGGTTCCCATGTCCGACCGGAGAGAGATCAACAAGGCCATCGCCAACCACGGCTATTGGAAGGTCCGCCTCAACGATGCCATCGAGACCGGAAACAGCGAGTGGAGTCCGGAAAAGGTACGCCAGGACGACCTGTGCAACTTCGGCAAATGGTTCTACGCCCTGTCGCCGGAGGAAAAAGCGTCGGAATTCTGGAAGAAGGTGCAGCCTCTCCACGCCCAATTCCATCGGGAAGCGGCGAAAGTACTGAAGCTCGCCCTCGACGGCCACAAGGATGAGGCCTTTGCCCTGACGACGGACATGAGGGGGGACTTCCTGCGGCTCTCCATGGAGCTGACAAACGCCCTTCATGCCTGGATGATGGCCTGCCCCGAGGAAAATCCGTAAACCGGACCCTACTGTATGACGGCGGGAGTCGGGGGGATTCCGCATTCCCGTCAAACGAGAAGGCCCGCCGGGAGCTCCCGGCGGGCCTTCTCATGACGGCATCCGCAACATCCTTCCAACTGTCCGGCCCTGCCGGCTACTCTTCCACCACCTGCAGCACCAGGTCGCCGTACCGGTCCGGTACCGGCTCCCTCACCCGCAACAGCTCGTACCATTTCCGGAACGCCGAGAGGAAGACGATCGCCATCAGCACCATGAGGATGACCGACAGGACCGCCAGCAGGGTCAGCCCCTTCGGCAGGTAGTTCTTCGTGATGTTGAGATACCCCGCCGCCATGGTGACCGGGATCATGAAGATACCGGGGACCGCCGTGACCCAGGCATACTTCGCCTTCCCCATGCGGATCAGCATGGTGGTGCCGATGATCAGGCCGCTCGTCGCCAGGAGCTGGTTGCTCATGCCGAACAGGGGCCAGATGGTGGTGATGTCGCCGGTATAGACCAGGTAGCCCCACGCCGAGGTAAATATGAAGCTGGTGATGGCGATCCCGGGCTTCCAGGTATGCTCACCGAGACGCGGCACGACCTTGCCGAGCATTTCCTGCAGCATGTAGCGCCCCACGCGGGTGCCGGTATCGACGGCCGTCAGGATGAAGACCGCCTCGAACATGATGGCGAAGTGGTACCAGTAGGCCATCATCCCCTTCATGATCGGCACCGACGAGAAGATGTAGGCCATTCCCACGGCGAGGGAGACGGCGCCGCCGGGGCGCCCCTGCACCTGTTCGCCCACCTGTTTCGCCAGCTCGGGGAGATTGACCGGCGTCATGCCGAGGGTCTGGTAGACCTTGGGGGCCGCATTGATGGCGAAGTAGTCGGACGGCACCAGGACGCACGCGGCTATGAGGGCCATGATCGCCACGAACCCCTCCGTCAGCATGGCGCCGTAGCCGACGAAGAGCACGTCCTTCTCGCTGCCGATCATCTTGGGGGTGGTGCCGGTGCCGATGACGGCGTGGAAGCCGGACAACGCACCGCAGGCGATGGTGATGAAGACGAAGGGGAAGACGGCCCCCGGGATAATGGGGCCTCCGCCGGCGACGTACTTGGTGACCGGCTCCATGGCCAGCTGCGGATGGACCGCGACGATCCCCAGGGCAAGCATGACGATGGTGCCGACCTTCAGGTAGGTGGAGAGGTAATCCCGGGGACAGAGCAGGAGCCAGACCGGCAGCACCGAGGCAAAGAACCCGTATATGGGGATGAAGAGGGCGATCTGCTTCTTGCTGAAGGTGAAGAAGGCAGCCAGGGAGGGATTCGCCGCCACGTAGGGACCGGTGACGATGGCCAGGAAGAGGAGCACCACGCCGATCACGCTGGCACCGGCGACGTCGCCCGGCCGCACCTTGTGCAGGTAGACCCCCATGACGAAGGCGATGGGTATGGTGCAGACGACGGTGTAGGTCCCCCAGGGGCTTGAGAACATGGCATTGACAACGGCGATGGAGAGGCCCGCCAGGGTGAGAATCAGGATGAAGAGGATGGCGAAGGAGGCCACCGTCCCCGTCGTCCTGCCGATCTCGTACTCGGCGATGCGGGAAAGGCTCTTCCCCCGGTGACGGACCGAGGCGAACAGCACGATGGTGTCGTGGACGGCGCCGGCCAGGACGCAGCCGATGATGATCCAGAGGGCCCCCGGCAGAAAGCCGAACTGTGCAGCCAGTACCGGCCCCAGAAGCGGGCCGGCAGCCGCGATGGCCGCGAAATGGTGCCCGAAGAGGATATACTTGTTGGTTTTCACATAGTCGTGGCCATCCGCCATCTTCACCGCGGGAGTCTCCCGCCCCTCCTGGAGGCAGAGCACCTTCCGGGCGATGAATATCCCGTAGAAGCGGTAGGCAAGGGCGAAGACACACAGCGCGACAAACACCAGGGTCAATGCGTTCATCAGTTCCTCCTTCCCGAGAATTGACAGCCACCACACATGCGCTCCCCGTGCGGGGAGGTCCCACTGTTGCTCGGCAAACTGAAGCTACGGCAACCGGAAGGTTGTGAATCGGCTTTCTCGCAGGATGTGCAACGCATCTGCCGGAGCCCGGCGGTCGGGTATTCCGGAAGCATTGTAACCCGGGACTTCGTTCATGAAAACACAATAACAATATAGCGCGTTTTTTTGTTTTTTACCACCAGTTAATGAAATTTAAATTATTTTTCGAATACTCTGGGGGCGGAGCGGCACGGGGGTCATGCAGCGGGATCCCGCGGCATCGGTGCCCTGGCACCCGGAGATGCCGACTGGCAGCAGATTCCGGCGGGAATACGGTGCGGCTCGACGGCATTGACCAATCACCCCGGGCGGCTATACTTGACAATGCATCCCGGCCTTCGACGCCTTCTCCGGCATATCTCCCCGCAGACCGGACGCACAGAGGACCATACGCCATCTTCCCGCAGCCGCCGCGGAAAGAGCGGCAAGGAGGCAGACATGCTCGACCAGGACCGTATCGAACGCCTGAAAGCCACCCTTCGGGGAGAGCTCATCGAGCCCGGCTCGCCGGAGTACGACGTCGCCCGCCGGGTATACAACGCCATGATCGATCGGCATCCGCGCCTCGTCGCCCGCTGCCGGGACGTGGCTGACGTCATGGCCGCCGTAGGCTTTGCCCGCGACAACGGTCTCCTTCTGGCGGTCCGGGGGGGAGGCCACAATGCGGGAGGGCTGGGAGTCTGCGATGACGGGCTGGTCATCGATCTCTCCCCCATGAAGGGGATACGCGTCGACCCGTCGGCGCGTACGGTCCGGGTCGAGGGGGGATGCCTCTGGAGGGACGTGGACCACGCCACCCACGCCTTCGGGCTTGCCACCCCCAGCGGCATCATCTCCACCACCGGTGTTGCGGGGCTGACTTTGGGGGGAGGCATCGGCCACCTGACACGTAGGTGCGGGCTGGCCGTCGACAACCTGCTGGAGGCTGACCTGGTGCTGGCGGATGGCAGCTTCGTGACGGCCAGCGCCGAAAAGCACCCCGATCTCTACTGGGCGATCCGCGGTGGCGGCGGGAACTTCGGCGTCGTCACCTCCTTCCTCTTCCGGCTCCACCCGGTCGACACGGTCTACGGCGGGCCGATGTTGTGGGGGCTGGACCAGGCCGCAGACATGATGCGCTGGTATCGCGACTTCATCACCAGCGCCCCCGAAGAGATCAACGGCTTTTTCGCCTTCCTGGTGGTGCCTCCGGGGCCGCCGTTTCCTGAGCATCTCCACAACAGGAAGGTCTGCGCCATCGTCTGGTGCTATACCGGGCCGATGGAAGAGGCCGAGAAAACCTTTGCCCCCATCCGCAGCGTCGCAACGCCGCTCCTCGATCTGGTCGGACCACTGCCGCACCCGGCGTTGCAGGGAATGTTCGACCCCATCTATCCACCGGGACTCCAGTGGTACTGGAAGGCCGACTTCGTGAACGAGCTGGGGGACGAGGCCATCGCCCTCTATGTGAAGTACTCCTCGAAGATCCCGACCCTGCAGTCGACCGTTCACCTCTACCCCATCAACGGCGCCGCCCATCGGCCCGGCCCGAACGACACGGCCTTCAGCTTCCGCGATGCCACCTGGGCCCAGGTCATCGTCGGCGTCGATCCCGACCCCTCCGGCAAAGAGCGCATCATCACCTGGGCCAGGGAGTTCTGGGATGCGCTCCACCCCTATTCGGCCGGCGGTGCATACGTGAACTTCATGATGGAAGAAGGGAGCGACCGGATCAGGGCGACCTACCGCGACAACTACGAACGTCTCGTGACCGTCAAGAACCGGTACGACCCGACCAACCTCTTGAGGGTGAACCAGAATATCAAGCCTTCCGTATAGAGGGACGGAGCGCACGACAGGGTGCCGGTGCGGGCCCCCTGCAGAATCAGAAAGGGGAGGGGCTCCTTTTCCCCAAAGGAGCCCCTCCCCTTTTTCCCTGTTACACCCTGTGCCCTCCGCCCGGCAGGGGGCGGCACTCGCATCCCGGCGGCTCTTTTCAGGCGGCCGCGCTGGCGGAGACGAAAAGTTCGATCTCCGTCCGTGCCTGGGGGTTGAGAGAAATGAACCTCACCCCGTACAGCTTCATGAGGCGCGACACGGTGCTGGTCCTGACAATCTCCCCGACGGCCGATACCTGCCGTGCGCCGGGAAGAAAGAAGAGGCACGAGATCCGGTCCCCGATCGCGAGGAGGTCGTCGGATTCGAGGAGGAGCCCGGAAACGCTGATATCGCGCGTGGTGCAGTACAGTGTCGTCGTCCCGCGTTCTCCATGGAGCTGCGCCCGGACCAGAACCCGGCAATCCTGGCGCGCGGGAACAGCCAGGAATTTCCCGACGCACTCGTCGAGCTGTTCCGGACTGACCGGTTTCACCAGCCGCCTATTGGCGCCGCAGCCATCCGCCCTCGCGATCTCTTCCGGCACGTCCCTGCAGACCACGATGATGGAAACCTTCCTGAGGGCGGGCTCCCGGCGGATGAGGGAGCAGAGCTCGCCCCCTCCCATGTCGGGGAGGTCGAGGTCGGTGAGGATCAGATCGACCATCTCCTCGCGGTGGATCATCACCCCTTCTTCGGCGGTGGCGGCGGTGAAGATGCGAAGGTCGTCCCGGTCGAGGATGTTCCTGAACGTGGCAAACGAATCCCCTGCCGGATCGATGAGGAGGACCTTGTTCATGAACCAGACTATATCCGGCAGCGGCGGTGATTGTCAAGGAAGAGTGCTCTGACGGCGGACGAGGCCGGAAGGGGTCGGGACCCTTGAGCTTTCACCGGCAAAGTACTATACTGAAGCTGTACAGAAGCAAAGCAGTCGTGGATGGAGCGGGATGCAGGAACGGAGCAGGTGTCATGGCAATACGGGCGAGGCTCACCAACGGCAAAGAGATCGTGGTACCTTCCTACTCCCTTGAGTATGTGATAGCGAACGGGAAGATCACCGCATTTCTCAGGTCGGACGGCTGGGTGACCATCGGCGAGGGAAAGACCAGGAAACAGCAGCCGGGGACCGTGTGCCTGCTGGGTCGGGGCGAGAGGGATACGGACAAGCTGTTCAGACGAAGCCAGTAGCCGGGCGATCACTTCTCAAATCCATTGCCATTGCAAGGGATTTGTGCTATATAATAAAGTTTCTATAGAAACGTGTACCCGGGCCAGTCACTGGCCCGTATTTTTTGTGAGAAGGCAGGTGTACCATGGGTTTCAACTGCGGCATCGTCGGCCTCCCCAATGTGGGGAAATCGACCATTTTCAATGCACTCACCTCGGCCGGGGCCGAGTCGGCCAACTATCCCTTCTGCACCATCGACCCGAACGTGGGAATCGTCCAGGTCCCCGACCCCCGGATGGCGAAGCTGGCGGAGTTCGTCAAGCCGGAGAGGGTCCTCCCGACCACCATCGAGTTCCTGGACATCGCCGGTCTGGTAGAGGGGGCCAGCCGGGGAGAAGGACTGGGGAACCAGTTCCTCGGGCATATCCGGAGCGTGGACGCCATCATCCACGTGGTGCGCTGCTTCGAGGACGAAAACATCGTCCATGTGAACGGCGCCGTCGATCCGGTCCGGGATATCGAGATCATCAAGACCGAACTGGCCCTGGCCGACCTGGATACGGTGGGAAAGAGGCTCCTGCGGGTAGGGAAGCAGGCGAAGAACGGCGACCGGAAGCTGAAGGAGGAGGCGGAGTTCTTTCAGCGGGTCAAGGAGGCGCTGGAACAAGGGAAGGGGGCAAGAGGGGTGGCGGAGACCGACGAGGAAAGGCTTCTCATCCGTGACCTGCACCTCCTGACGGACAAACCGGTCCTCTACGTGGCCAACGTGGCCGAGGACGACCAGGGGGGCAGCCATCCCGGCGTCGCCAGGGTGCGGGAACTGGCCGAGGCGGAAGGGGCCGGGGTGGTGATGATCTGCGGGAGCATCGAGGCGGAGATCGCCGAACTGGACGAGGAGGAAAAGGCCACCTTCCTGGCCGGCATGGGGCTGGCGGAATCGGGGCTCGATCGGCTGATCCGGTGCGGCTACGAGCTCCTGGGGCTCATAACCTACTTTACCGCCGGCAAGAAGGAAGTCCGGGCCTGGACCATCCCCGACGGCACCAAGGCCCCCCAGGCGGCCGCCGTGATCCACACCGACTTCGAGCGGGGATTCATCCGCGCCGAGGTGATCTCCTACGAAGATTACGTGGCAGCCGCCGGAGAGGCCGGGGCCAAGGAGAAGGGGCTGATGCGCCTGGAAGGGAAGGATTTCGTCGTCCAGGACGGCGACGTCATGCATTTCCGCTTCAACGTGTAGACGATGACCCGGTGCGACGTCTGCGCCGGTGGAGACTACAAATAGAAAGGGGGAGAGGCAGCCTGCTCAAGAAGGCGGCCCCTCCCCTTTTTGCATTTTTTGGCCGGCGATGGGGCAGTGGTAGCGGGTGTGGCGCTCACCGTAGGGGCGGGAGGTGAACTGTTCCGCAAGTATGGTATAAAAGTACCAAGTAGATTTCATCACCGGTCGGGCTTGCGGAGCACAAACAGGAGAAGGAGCAGGCAGGAAAACTGGCCGGTTTTTTTCAGGCTCTTTTCCCCCTTGATTATTACCCCCCACCGTGGAGCGACGGCATGAGGACACTGCGAGCGAAAACCCTGCTGGTAGCGGGCGGCGTTGGCCTGCTTGGGGCAATCGCCGCAACCGTCTCTTTCTTCCTGATCCTCGACGTGAACAGGTTCAGGCCATCCATCGAATCCACCATCTCTGACGCGACCGGACTGGAGGTGAGGATCAGGGGAAAGATGAAACTCTCCTTCTTCCCCTTTGGCGTGGCGGCCAGGGATATCCATGTCGCCGGCACGAAAGGGGACATCGTTTCCGTCGAAAGCCTCAGGCTGGCGGCCGACCTGCTCCCCCTGGCGAGGAAGCGCCTCAAGGTCACCAGATGCGTGCTGGTGAAGCCGGCCGTCACCATCGAGAGGGAGGTGGACGGGACATACAATTTCGAGCGCCCCGAAAGGAGACCGGCCACAGGAGGGCCGGGAGTCGCCTTCAGCCTGGACCGGCTCACGCTCTCCGGGGGAGGACTTGTCTACCTGGACAGAAAGACGGGGGAGAGGAGCACGCTGGAGGATTTTAACTTGGCGGTCAGCGACCTGTCGATTGCGGGCAACGCCCTGCAGACTGCCTCGTTCACGGGGAGCGCCGACTGCAGGGAGATGCAACACAAGGACGTGAGGGTCGGGAATGTCCGGGCCACCGTGAGGGCGGCCATGGGGAGACTCACCATCGAGCCTTGCACCGTCGGGTCACTGGTCTACCGTGACAGGAAGACGGGCGAAAGAACTGAGCTGAAGGAGATCACCCTTTCCCTCAGGGACATGTCGGTTGCCGCTCTCGGAGGGGATATCCTGCGGAACGCCGCGTTCACGGGAGACATCGGCTGCCGGGAACTGCGGAAACAGAACCTGGTCATCGGCGACATCAACAGTCCCTTCGCGGCGGCAAAGGGGGTTTTCCATCTCAAGCCCGTG
>Ga0335085_10009918_pt1 | contig 14291 bp, 6 predicted proteins | sample Lox_Sample_45_FD_206712 | JGI IMG/M metagenome (GOLD analysis project Ga0335085, IMG submission 206712) | Soil microbial communities from Loxahatchee National Wildlife Refuge, Florida, United States - Lox_Sample_4.5 | ecosystem: Environmental > Terrestrial > Soil > Wetlands | place: USA: Florida...
GGGCGGCGCGATCGAATCCATGGCCGCGTCCACCGCGCGCCACGGGATCATCTGGGTGGGGACCAACAACGGCCTCATCAAGGTGACGCGGGACGAGGGCCGGTCGTGGCAGGACGCCTCCATCCCGGACCTGCCCGACTCGAACCTGTCCGACGTCACCGCCGTCGAGGCCTCGCACCACAATCCGGCCGAGGCGTACGCGGCGGTCGACGGGCACGGAACCGGTGACTACGCGCCGTTGTTCTTCCGGACGCGCGACTACGGGAGGACCTGGACGAAGATCGTGACCGGTCTCCCGACCGGCCAGCCGAGCGGCAGCTTCGCGCAGGTGATCCGCGCCGACACGAAGCGGGCCGGCCTCCTGTTCGCCGGCACCGAGAGCGGGATGTTCGTCTCGTTCGACGACGGCGACCACTGGCAGTCGCTGCAGCTCAACCTGCCCAACACCAGCTGCCGCGACGCGCTGGTCACCGGCAACGACCTGGTGGTCGGCACCTACGGGCGCGGCATCTGGATCCTCGACGACATCTCGCCCCTGCGGCAGATGACGCCGGAGATCGCGGCCGAGGACGTCCACCTGTTCGCGCCGGGCGACGCGATCCGCGCGCACCGCAACGTGAACCAGGACACGCCCTTCCCGCCGGAAGTGCCGCACGCCCTCAATCCCCCCGAGGGCGCGATCGTCTACTACTGGCTCAAGGCGAAGCCCGCGGGCGAGGTGACGCTCGACGTGGTAGACGCCTCCGGCACGGCGGTGCGGCACCTTTTGAGCGTGCCGGTCCCGCCCGTGGCCGAGGCCGTCAGGCCGCCCGAGCCGAACTTCTGGCTCGCAGCGCCGCAGGTTCTGCCGGCGGGCGCCGGTCTCAACCGCGTCACCTGGGACCTGCGCTACGACGCGCCGCCGGCGTTCTCGCACAGCTTCGAGATCAACGCCAATCCGGGCCTCACGCCGGCCTCGCCGGAAGGGCCCCTGGCGCTGCCCGGGACCTACACCGTCCGGCTGACGGTCGGCGGCAGGACGTACACCCGCACCGTGAGGGTCACCAACGACCCCCGATCGCCCGGAACGCCGGCGGCGCTCGCCGCGCAGCACGACCTGCAGATGAAGATCGACCGCGGCATCGGCGAGGCGTGGGACGGCTACGAGCAGGCGGTCGCCCTGCGCAACGCGGTGGCGGCGGACACCGACTCGAGCGCCGTTCCGGAGGTCGCCAAGGCGGTCAGGGCCCTCGCCGCACGCATCGACACGGTCGCGGGCAACCCGGCGCCCGGGCGTGCCCCGGCGTTCTTCCGCCGCGGCGCCGCCGCGCCGCCCAGCTTCGTCGGGGTGAACGGCGAACTCGGCCGGCAGCTGAACGCCCAGGACCTGGCGGACGCGGCCCCGACCGAGGCGACCCTCGCCGCCTGGACCGCCGCCTGCCGCGACCTGGCGTCGGCGGTCACGCGCTGGCGCGCGATCCGCGACCAGGGCGTGGCGGGCCTCGACTCGCTGCTCGCCAAGAACGGGCGGCCGGCGCTGACGGCGAACGGAGCACCCCTGGTCGCCCCGACCTGCGTGGGCGGGGGCCCGGCGAGGCCGCGCCGCTAACCCGAGGCAGGGGCGCGCCGCCGTCCATCGGCGCCCGTCTGACGTGCACCACCCGACCCGGCCCCGGGTCCCCGCGGGGAGGGCGGGAACGGGCCGGTTTCCACCCGCCCCGGGGCGGGCCGTTGGGCCGTTCGGCCCAATGGCCCCCAAGCCTCGTAGGACCTCTGTGCGCCATCCCCGGCGCTCGATGGCTGCGTGCCAAGCGGTCCTGGACTCGAGCGGGCCGAGCCCTCACCTCAACACCAATTCCGACAACGGTTTCAGTGCTTCAGCACCCCGGTGAGTGACCGCGTTGAAAGGCAGGCGCTTACGAGTGCAATTGCCGGCCCGAGGCCGGCAGGGCGGGCCACGGGGAACGGTCCTTGCGTCCTTCCGCTGGCGCGCCGGATGTTGACAGAAACGCGGCCGCGCAGTACCTGAGATGGTAACGATTGGGTATCACTGGGCTGCAGTTCATCTTTGGCCCGCGGGTCGCATTGGCACGACAAATCGAGCGTCGAGACGGCCGAATCTTCGACCTGGCGGCTACCCGGCCGTGCGCCGGGCAGTTGGTTCTTGGCCTTCGCTTCAAGCTGCGCCACGGGTCCGGCAATCCGCTGGTGCCGCGCAGGGTCCACTCTTCCCGCCCCGGTCCGCTGTTCGGCCGGGGCGTTCTGTAGCCCTCACCGCTTGAGGAGGCGCAGTATGAAACGAGGTCGGTACGTAATCAGTGCGCTCCTGGCCGTGCTGTGGATGGTACCGCTGCGCGCACAGGAGCCCGGGAGGGTCCGCGGGCGCGTCGTGGACGACGCGTCCAAGCAGCCCCTCGCCGCGGCGACCGTCACCATCGGTTCGCGCTCCGCGCAGACCGGCACGGACGGTCACTTCGCCATCACCGTGCCGGCGGGCACCGACTCGATGCGCGTCCGGATGCTCGGCTACGCGCCGGTCGTCCAGGCCGTCACGGTCGAGGCGGGCCAGACGCTGGTGGTCCCTGACATCGGCATGACCCAGCAGGCCGTGGGTCTGTCGGAGATCGTGGTCGTGGGCTACGGGCAGCAGCGGGCCGGGGACATCACCGGCGCCGTGAAGCAGCTGTCGGTGGAGGACTTCAACCCCGGCCAGATCGTGAACCCCGCGGGGCTGCTGCAGGACAGGATCGCGGGCGTGGAGGTGAAGGAGAACAGCAACGCTCCGGGCTCCGGCTTCGCGATCCGGATCCGTGGCGCCACCTCCTACACGGCGACCAACGACCCGCTGTACGTGATCGACGGGATGCCGGTGAGCACCGGCAATCTCGGCGCCGCGGGCCGGGACCCGCTCAACTTCCTGAACCCGAACGACATCGAGAGCATGACGGTGCTGAAGGACGCGTCGGCCGCGGCGATCTACGGCACGAACGCGGCCAACGGCGTGGTGCTCATCACGACGAAGTCGGGTGCGGCGGGCGGGCGGCACGGGTCGCAGGTGGAGTACTCCACCACCGCGTCCATGTCGTCGATCACCAAGACCCCGTCGGTGCTGAGCCCCACCCAGTTCCGGGCGGCGGTGGCATACGACGACTCGCTGGTGCGCGCCACGAACCCGACCTACACCGGCCGGCTGGGCATGCTGGGCACCGCGAGCACCAACTGGATGGATCAGATCACCCGGACCGGGTACGGCACCGATCAGAATCTCTCGCTGACCAATGCCGGTGACGGGCTGTTCTACCGTCTCTCGCTTGGATACCTGAAGTCGAACGGCATCATCCAGGGCAGCTCGACGGAGAGGCTGTCGCTCGGGTTGAACTACGATCAGCGTCTCCTCTCCGACCGTCTGGACGTCAAGCTGAACGCGAAGGGCTCGCGGACGAACGACGTCTACCAGAACGGCGGCACGCTCGGCGACGCCGTCGGTATGGCGCCGACCCAGCCGATCCTCGATCCCACGACGGCGACGGGTTACTGGAACTGGCAGACCGGCAGCGCGACGGCGAACAACCCGCTCGAGGACCTGAACACCACGGTGGACAAGGGCACGACCTGGCGCAGCGTGGGCAACATCCAGGCCGACTATCAGCTCCCCTGGATCCAGGGCCTCCGGGCCAACATGAACGCGGGTTACGACGTCACCTCCGTCAGCCGGCAGACGTTCAACCCGAACAACACCAGCCAGCAGCTGCACGCGCAGCACGGCTTCCTGGGGTTGAACAACACCTCGCAGGTGAACACGGTGTTCGAGGCGTACCTGAACTACGCGGCCCCGCTGAACGTGGTGCCGGGCCGGATTGACGTGACGGGCGGCTACTCCTACGGGCAGACCCACGGGGTCCAGCCGAGCCCGGGGTACGGGTACACGTTCCAGCAGACCAACCTGACCAGCAACCTGTTCGGCATCAACGGCATCCCGACGCCGAACCTGGGCACGGTCAACAACGGCGAGTACATCGTCGACAGCAAGCTGATCTCGTGGTTCGGCCGCTTCAACTACAACCTCAACGACCGGTACCTGGTGGCGGCGAGCGTGCGCCGCGACGGGTCGTCGCGGTTCGGGCCGGGCAACCAGTGGGGCACGTTCCCCTCGGTGTCGCTCGCGTGGCGGCTCTCGCAGGAGTCGTTCCTGCGGTCCGTCACCCAGCTCTCCGACCTGAAGCTCCGGGCCGGCTGGGCAAAGACGGGCAACCAGGGGTTCGGGGACTACCTGCAGTACGCGTTGATCAACTCCAGCAACGGGCAGGCCTCGTACCAGCTCGGGAACACGGTCTACGGCACGATCCGCCCGTCGGCGGTCGATCCCAACATCAAGTGGGAAGAGACGAACTCCTACAACGTCGGGCTCGACTTCGGCCTGCTGAATCAGCGGGTCACCGGGACGATCGACTGGTACACCAAGAAGACGACGGACCTGATCTTCACGGTGCCGGTCGCTTCCGAGACCAACTTCTCCAACTACGTGACGACCAACATCGGCTCGTCGCGGAACCGGGGCCTGGAGCTGGCCCTGAACGCCGTGATCCTCCAGGGGCGCGGCAACAGCCTCGGCTGGACCGCCGGCTTCACCGCCGCCCACAATGCGAACACGCTGCTGAGCATCGATCCGAAGAAGAGCGTGCCGCTCGTGCCGGTGGGCGGAGTGTCGGGCGGAGTGGGCACGACTATCCAGGTTCTGGAGCCGGGCGCGGAGATGTACTCGTTCTACGTGTGCCGGCAGTTCTACCAGAACGGCAAGCCGGTCTCGAACAAGTACTACTATGTGAACGGCGACAGCACGTTCTCGGGGTTGCCGAATGCGCCGGACGTGTGCGACTCCCGCGGCCAGCGGCCGTACCACAGCCCCGAGCCGACGTGGAACCTGGGTTATACCTCCAACTTCACCTTCAGGAACTTCGACGCTAGCTTCACGCTCCGGGCGTACCTGGGCAACTACGTGTACAACAACGTAGCGTCGAATAACGGCACCTATCAGAACGTGTCCAACGGCGGATCGCCGACCAACATGTCGACCGACGTCCTGAAGACGGGCTTCACCGTGCCGCGTTTCCTTTCCGACTATTATGTCCAGGACGCGTCGTTCCTGCGGATGGACAACCTCACGGTGGGCTACACCTTCCACTATCGCGGCCAGCCAATGCGCGTCTTCGCCACCGTAACGAACGCTTTCACCATTACGGGGTACAGTGGCGTTGACCCCACGGCCGGCATCGGCGGCATCGACAACAACATCTACCCGCGCTCGCGCACCGTCACCGGTGGCCTGAGCGTCCGGTTCTAAGGGGGACCTCATGAACCTCAGAATCCTGAAGGCGCCCGCGGCCGCCGCTGCACTGCTGTTCCTGGCCGTCGCCGCGTGCACCGATCCGACGGTGAAGCCGAAGAGCACCGTCACGGAGGCGAACGTCTTCAACGACCCGACGGCCTACCAGCAGCTCCTCAGCAGGGTGTATTCGGGCCTGGCCGTGAGCGGCCAGGTGGGGCCGGCCGGGAACGGCGATATCCAGGGCATCGACGAGGGCTTCTCGCAGTACCTGCGGCTCTACTGGGAGTGCGAGGAGTTGCCGACGGACGAGGCCGTGATCGGCTGGAACGACATCGGCCTGCCCGAGATGAACACCATGACCTGGACCTCGTCCAGCCGCATGGTCGTGGCGATGTACTACCGGATCGGCGTCCAGGCCGTCATGGCGAACGACTTCCTGCGCCAGACGACGACCGCCGCGCTGGCCTCGCGGGGGAACGTGAGTGCCGCGTTGAAGACGCAGATCCAGCAGTGGCGGGCCGAGGCCCGGTTCCTCAGGGCTCTCAGCTACTGGCACGCGATCGACCTGTTCGGCAGCATCCCGCTCGTGACCGAGAACGACCCGATCGGCGGCGCGCCGCCGAAGCAGGTCACGCGCGACAGCATGTACCACTTCGTCGTCAGCGAGCTGAATGCGATCAAGGACTCGCTCCCGACGTGGGGCGCGGCCAATCTCGGCCGTGCCACGCAGGCCGCGGCGCACATGCTGCTGGCCGAGCTGTACCTGAACGCCGGGGTGTACACGGGCACGCCCAACTACTCGGGCGCCCTGACCGAGGCGGCGGCCGTTATCGCGACGCCCGGCCTCACCCTGGATCCGAACTGGCGGCATCTGTTCCAGGCGGACAACCGCACCTCGCCCGAGATCGTCTTCCCGATCGAGTCCGACGGCGTAGTCACGCAGACGTGGGGTGGCGTGACCTTCCTGGCCCACGCCTCCTGCGGCGGCAGCATGTCGGCGTCGACCTACGGCATCGACTACTGCTGGGGTGGCACCCGGCTGAAGCTGGAGGCGTTCAAGAACTACTCCGCGGGTGACAACCGGGCGGCGTTCTTCTACGCCAGCGGCCAGACGGACACCGTCTACACGATCGGCAACTTCAACAGCGGGATCGCCGCGCCCAAGTTCGTGAACGTCACCTCGGGCGGCGCGGCGGGCTCCAACCCGACGTTCGTGGATACCTGGTTCCCGCTGTTCCGGCTCGGCGAGGCCTATCTGATCTACGCCGAGGCCAACCTGCGCGGCGGCGGCGGCTCCGCGGCAACCGCGCTGGGCTACGTGAACGCGCTCAGGGAGCGGGCGTACGGCGGCGTGGCCGGTGACATCACGGCCGGGCAGCTGGATCTGCCGTTCGTCCTGGCCGAGCGCGGCCGCGAGCTGCTGTGGGAGGCCCACCGCCGGACCGACCTGGTCCGGTATGGCCTGTTCACGGGTGGGTCGTACCTGTGGTCGTGGAAGGGCGGTCAGATCAACGGTGTCGCGACCGATGCGCACCTGAACCTGTACCCGCTCCCGGCGACTGAGCTCATCACCAACCCGAACCTGACCCAGAACCCGGGCTACTGAGCACTGGGTAGCCACGCGTAACCTCCTGCCCGCAGCTCCGCCGCCGAGGCGGCGGAGCTGCGGCTCTTTTTTCGAGTCACCGGATCCGGACCGTGACGCTCCGCCTTCACCTCGCCGCCGCCGCGCTGGCCGCCGTGGCCGCCGCGTGCAACCAGGGCTCCACCGCGCCCCCGCCCTCGAGCGGGCCGACGCCGCGACCGTCCCTCCCCCAGAACTACCGTCCCAGCGGCCACATGGCCGCCGGCGACGTGTTCGTCCACCTGTTCGAGTGGCCGTGGGCCGACATAGCGAACGAGTGCGAGCAGGTGCTCGGGCCGGCCGGCTTCGCCGCGGTCCAGGTCTCGCCGCCCGAAGAACACAGCATCACGCCGACCCACGACTGGAGCGAGCGCTACCAGCCGGTGCGGTACGGCGTCGCCCGCAGCCGCTCGGGCGACAGCGCGCAGTTCGTGAACATGGTGGGCCGCTGCAAGGCCGCCGGGGTCGGCATCTACGTGGACGCCGTCATCAACCACATGACCAACTACCCGAGCCCGGGCACCGGCAGCGCGGGCAGCCCGTACGCGAAGTACGACTACCCGGGCCTCTACACCTCGGCCGACTTCCACACCCCCTGCTCGGTGACCAACTACGCCGACGCGGCCAACGTGCAGGACTGCGAGCTGCTCGGCCTGCCGGACCTCGACACCGAGCTGCCGCGGGTGCGCGACACCATCGCGGCCTACCTGATCAAGCTGGCGCGGCTCGGCGTGGCGGGCTTCCGGATCGACGCGGCCAAGCACATCCAGCAGGTGTCGCTCGACAGCATCTTCCGGATCGTCGACTCGACCCTCGCCGCCGAGGGCCGCCCCATCCCGTACTACTTCCTCGAGGTGATCGGCGGGGCCGGCGAGGCGCTGTCGCCGCGCGACTACTACGGCGAGGCCTACGGCTCCGGCGGCGCGGCCGACATCACCGAGTTCACGTTCGTCGGGGTCGGCGACAAGTTCCTCGGCGCCGGCGGCCAGCACATTTCGCAACTCAACCCTAACGGGCCGACGGGCAGCCAGTTCTCGCCCTCCGCCTGGGGGCTCATGCCGTCCGACAAGGCCGTGGTGTTCCTCCAGAACCACGATACCCAGCACAACCCGGGCACCATTTCCTACCGCGACGGCAGCGTGTTCCGCATCGCCAACGTGTGGATGCTCGCGCAGCCGTACGGCTACCCGTCCGTCCTGTCCGCCTACGCGTTCGACCGGCCCCAGCAGAACTCCATGGGCCCGCCGTCGGACGCGAGCGGATGGACCCTGCCGGTGGCCTGCGCGGCGAGCTGGGCCGCGGCGGCGGACGACCAGTTCCTGTGCGAGCACCGCGACCCCTACATCCTGAGGATGGTCGCGTTCCGCCGGCTGGTGGCGGGCTCGGACCAGAACCACTGGTGGGACGACGGCCTCAACGCGATCGCGTTCTCGCGCGGCACCAGGGGCTTCGTGGCGATCAACCACGAGGTCGCGACGCTCGACACCGCGGTGGCCACCGGGATCCCGCCGGGCACCTACTGCGACCTGCTGACCGGCGGCCGCGTCTCCGGCGCCTGCGCCGGGACGGCCGTCGTGGTGGACTCCACCGGCGCCGTCCGGTTCAGCCTCCCCTCCAACACCGCCATTGCCCTCGACACCGCCAACCGGATGCCCTGATGACGAAGACCGCCCTGCTGTCCCTCTGCGCCGCGCTCGCCGCCGGCGGGGTGACCACGTTGCCGAGGCCAGGCGTCGAGCGGGCCGCGCGACAACCGTCTCCGGCGGGGACGCGGATGCCGGCCGGCGGCGTGTGCTACGAGGTGTTCGTCCGCTCGTTCTTCGACAGCAACGGCGACGGGATCGGCGACCTCGAGGGGCTGATCCGGAAGCTCGACTACATCAACGACGGCAACCCCGCCTCGACGACCGACCTCGGCGCCAGCTGCATCTGGCTGATGCCGGTGGCGGCCTCGCCCAGCTACCACGGCTACGACGTGAGCAGCTACTACCGCGTGGAGCCCGACTACGGCACCAACGCCGACTTCACCCGCCTGGTGGCGGCGGCGCACCGCCGCGGCATCCGGGTGCTCGTGGACATGGTGCTGAACCACAGCTCGAGTGAGAACCCGTGGTTCCAGGCCGCGCTCCACGACACGGCGTCGCCCTACCGGTCGTGGTACCGGTTCTCGCCCACGCCCCTGGGCAAGGGCCCGTGGGGCGGGGCGGCCTGGCGCAAGTCGCCGGTGCGGGACGAGTACTACTGGGGCGTCTTCTCCGGCGTGATGCCCGACCTCGACTACGACACGCCCGCCGTCCGCGCGGAGGCGAAGAAGATCGCCACCTTCTGGCTGCGCGACATGGGCGTGGACGGCTTCCGGCTCGACGCGGTCGAGTACCTGGTCGAGGAAGGAACCTGCTTCAGGGGGTGCGCCGGCACCCACGCCTTCCTGCACGAGTACGCGCAGCACGTGGACAGCGTGAAGCCTGGGGCGTACACGGTGGGTGAGGCCACGTGGGGCGATCTCAATGCCCTGATGCCCTACTATCCGGACCAGCTCACCTCGTACTTCCCCTTCGAGATCGCGGACTCGCTGCTTCGATCGGTCGAGCGCGGCACCCCGGGTGGGATGCTCGCCGGGTACCTCCGGCTCCAGGACACGCTCCCACCCTGGCGCTGGTCGCCGTTCCTGAGCAACCACGACAGGACCCGGACCATGACATCCCTGGGCGGCGACGCGGCCCGCGCGCGCCTCGCGGCGACGCTGCTGCTCACGCTCCCCGGCCTGCCGTTCGTGTACTACGGAGAAGAGATCGGGATGACCGGCGACAAGCCGGACCCGCGGCTCAGGACGCCGATGCAGTGGAGTGACGGGCGCGGTCTCGGATTCACCACCGGCACGCCGTGGGAGCAGGCGCAGGCCGACTCGGCGACGACGACCGTCGCCGCGCAGGACCGGGATCCCGCCTCGCTGCTCAATCTCTACCGCCGGCTGATCCACCTGCGGCTGAAGAACCCGGCGCTGGCGATGGGACGCCTGGTGCCGCTCACCGCGGGCGACAGCGCCGTCGTCGCCTACCTGCGCCGCGACGGCGGCCACGCCGTGCTGGTGGTGGCGAACCTGGGCGGCGCCGCGGCCGGAGCCGTGACGGTGGCCTCGCAGCCGGGCGCCCTGCGGCCGGGCCGGTACGAAGCGCGGGACCTGGTGACCGGCGGCGCCGGCCCGACGCTGCGCGTGGGACCCGACGGCCGCATCGCGGACTACGCCGTCACGGCGGGGATGGCGCCGCGCGGGAGCCTCCTCCTGGATCTCGTCCGCCGCTGACGCGGCGCCCACCAGGCGGCCCGATGATCCGCCACGACCGCGCAGGACTGCTCGCCCTCTGCTGTCTGACGGCCGGGGCCACCGTGCTCCGCGCCCAGACCCCCGCCGGCCCCCGCTACCTGCCGCCCGAAAGCCCGCCCGGCGCGAGCTCCACCGCCGCCGTGCGGACCGCGAGCGGGCTGGTGCGGGGCACGGTCGCCACCAGCGGCGTGCGGACCTTCCGCGGCCTCCCGTACGCGGCGCCGCCGGTGGGCGATCTCCGGTGGCGGGAGCCGCAGCCGGTCGCGGCGTGGAAGGGAGTACGCGCCGCCACCAGGTTCGGTCCGCGATGCATGCAGCTTCCGGTCTTCGCCGACATGGTGTTCCGCTCCGACGGGATGAGCGAGGACTGCCTGTACCTGAACGTGTGGGCCCCCGCGCGGAAGGCCGGCGGGCGCGCGCCGGTCCTGCTGTACTTCTACGGCGGCGGTTTCGTCGCCGGCGACGGCTCGGAGCCGCGGTACGACGGCGGGAGCCTGGCGCGGCGGGGCATCGTGGTGGTCACGGCTAACTACCGCCTGGGCGTCTTCGGCTTCCTCGCGCATCCGGCGCTCACCGCCGAGTCCCCGCACCACGCCTCCGGTGACTACGGCCTGCTCGACCAGGTGGCGGCGCTCGCGTGGGTGCGGCGCAACATCGCCGCGTTCGGCGGGAATCCCGCGCGCATCACCATCGCCGGCGAGTCGGCCGGCTCGATCTCCGTGTGCGCGCTGATGGCGTCGCCGCTCTCACGCCGGCTCATCGCCGGCGCCATCGGCGAGAGCGGCGGGATGATCCGTCCCACCCTGCCGCCGCTGCTCCTCGCCGACGCCGAGCAGCGCGGTGCCGCGTTCGCCGACAGCGTGGGAGCCCGTTCGCTCGCGGCGCTGCGCGCGACGGCGGCCGAGAGCCTGCTCGCGGCGACGGGCCGCCCGGGGAACCGCCGGTTCGCTGCCACCATCGACGGCTACTTCCTGCCCGCCGCCCCTGCGGACGTCTTCGCCGGCGGCCGGCAGGCGCGCGTGCCGCTGCTCGTGGGGTGGAACACCGAGGAGGCGGGCTGGCGCGCCCTGCTGGGCGAGGCCGAGCCCACGCCCGGGAACTACGAGGCCGCGCTGCGCAGGCTGTTCGGGGCGCGGGCCGACGAGGCACTCGCGCTCTTCCCGGCCTCCACCGCCGGGCAGGTCGAGGCGAACGGCATGCTCCTCGCCGGCGCCGCCTTCATCGGCTACAGCACCTGGAAGTGGGCCGAGCTGCAGCGCGGCACCCGGCAGCCGGTGTACCGCTACCTGTACGCGCATCCGCGGCCCGCGGTGCGCGACACGATCCGGAACCCGCCGCACCCGGGCGCGGTGATTCCCGAGTCGGCCATGCGGGCGGCGCAACCAACACCTCCGTCGAGCGACGCCGCCTCCTCCGGCGCCGTCCACTCGGCCGAGATCGAGTACGCGCTCGGCAACCTGGCGACCAACGACGTGTACGGCTGGACGCCGGACGACGATGCGCTGTCCGCCGTCATGCAGGCGTACGTCGCCAACTTCGTGCGGACGGGGAATCCCAACGGCACCGGCCTGCCGGCGTGGCCCGCCGCGTTCGCGGGCGACACGGCGCGGCACATGGTCCTGGACGTGCCCCCGCACGCCGAGGCGGCGCCGCACGAGGACGTCTACCGCTTCCTGGACCGGTTCTACGCGCAGCCGCCGCAGCGCTGACGCGCCGCGTCAGTGCAGTCTCGGCCTCCCGCCGCCCTGGGGGCGCTCCAGCACCAGCGCGCCGTAGGCCGGCAGTGACACGGTGTCGCCGCGGACCGGGTGCCCCGACAGCAGGTCGCGGGCGCCGTTCACGTGGAAGCCCGTCACCGTGAAGCGCGCGTCGTGGCTCCGGGCGTTGACGAGCACCAGCGCACCGCCACGCGCATAGGCGATGACGTCGGTGGAATCGCTGGTCACGACCCGCCGCAGGTCGCCCCGCAGGAAGGCCGGGTCGGTGCGCGCCAGGTAGATCAGGTGGGCGTAGAGCGCCAGCGCCTGGGCGGAGTCGGGCTGGTTCCAGTCGATCGCCTGCCGGTCGAAGATGCCCAGCTTCTGCGGGCTCTCGACCTCCTGCCCGTCGTAGAGCAGCGGCCGGCCGGGCATCAGCGTCATCGCGACGAAGGCCCCGCGGGCGCCGGCCGGCCCGCCGAACAGCGTCACGGCCGGGTTGTCCCACGCCGTCTCGTCGTGGTCGGTCGTGAACCGCATCCGCATGCCGCCCCGCGGCATCGCCTGCTGGTCCGCCACCACGCCCATGACGAACGAGTCCGCCGGCGCGCCCCGCCACACCGCCTTGAGGCGCCCGTACCCGTCCCATCCGTAGGTGAGGTCGAACCCCACCCGGTGCATCTCCAGCCCGCCCGCCTCGGCCAGGAGCAGGATCGGGCGCCGCACCGCCGCGCGCAGCGTCGTGTTGCACTCGGCCCAGAAGTCCAGCGGGATGAAGTGCGCCACGTCCATCCGGAAGCCGTCCAGGTCGAATTCCACCAGCCAGCGGCGCAGGCTGGCGATCATCGCCGTCCTGAGTCCCGGGTTCCGGTAGTCGAGCTGGGCCACGTCGGTCCAGTCGGTCGGATGACCCTGCAGGTCGCGCGGCACGATCGGCCGGCCGGCCGAATCGTGGACGTAGTACTCCGGGTGCGTCGTGATCCACACCGCGTCCCAGGACGTGTGATCCGGTACCCAGTCGAGGATGACCCTCATCCGGCGTGCGTGCGCCGCCCGCACCAGCGCCCGGAGATCCGCCGCCGTGCCGAAGTCCGGGTTGATCGCGTCGTAGTCGCGGACCGCGTAGGGCGAGCCGAGCGGTCCCTTCGCGTTGAGGACGCCGAGCGGGAAGATGGGCATCAGCCAGATGACGTCCGCGCCGGTGGCCTGGATGCGCCTGAGCCCGGCGGTGACGCCGCGCAGGTTGCCCGCGGCCGAGAAGTCGCGGACGAACACCTCGTAGAGCGCCGAGCGCGCCACCCACGACGTGTCCGGCGCGAGCGCGGCCGACGGCTCCTGCGCTCCGGCCGGGCGTGCGACGGCGGCGAGCGCCGCCGCCGCGGTCAGGGAGGCCGCGAGCGCGGCGAAGGACTTGCGCATCTGCTCACTCCTGCGTGAAAGGAACCGGCCGTCCGACGCGAGCCAATGTAGCTCGCCCCGCGTTCTTGCGGCCACCTCGGCTCCGGGCCTAACGTATCCGCGCTGCGACGACCACCTCAGACGGCACCGCTCCGGGGACCCCAGCCATGCTCACGATCCGCACTGCCACCCTGCTCGCCGCCGGCGCGGCGGCGCTCTCGCTCGCCGCTGCTCCGGCCGCCGCACAGCGCCAGCGCCTGTCCATGGACCCGGGGTGGCGGTTCACGCTCGGCGACCCCGCCGGCGCGGAACGTCCCGGCTTCGACGACCGCGCGTGGCGGAGGCTCGACCTGCCCCACGACTGGAGCATCGAGGGCACGCCGCAGCGCGACGCCCCCGGCGGCGGACGGATGGGCTTCTTCCCCTCCGGAATCGGCTGGTACCGCAAGGCGTTCCGGCTGCCGGCCGGCGCGAAGGACCGGGAAGCGTGGCTGGAGTTCGACGGCGTGTACATGAACAGCGGCGTGTGGATCAACGGCTTCCACCTTGGCAGGCGCCCCTACGGCTACAGCAGCTTCGCCTACGACGTCACGGCGCACTTGGTGCCGGGCGTCAACGTCGTCGCCGTTCGGGTGGACAACTCCCAGCAGCCCAACTCGCGGTGGTACACGGGCAGCGGCATCTACCGCCACACCTGGCTCGAGCTGGTGGCACCGCTCCACGTGGGCCACTGGGGCACCTACGTGACGACGCCGCACGCCGACTCGGCCGGCGCCGAGGTCGTCGTCCGCACGCGGGTGGAGAACGACCAGCGAACGTCGCAGAGCGGCACCGTCCGAGCGGTGGTGCTCGACGCCGCGGGCCGCGAGGTCGCACGCGCGGAGGCACCGTTCACGGCCGCCGGCGGCGCGCAGGCCGAGCTCGAGCAGCGCCTCCAGGTGT
>Ga0335085_10009920_pt1 | contig 14291 bp, 9 predicted proteins | sample Lox_Sample_45_FD_206712 | JGI IMG/M metagenome (GOLD analysis project Ga0335085, IMG submission 206712) | Soil microbial communities from Loxahatchee National Wildlife Refuge, Florida, United States - Lox_Sample_4.5 | ecosystem: Environmental > Terrestrial > Soil > Wetlands | place: USA: Florida...
CGCCGTGGTCGAGCTACTCGGCGACGCGGCGCGCCGGGAAGCGATGGGGAAGGCAGGCGTGCAAAAAGCGGGAGAGTTTGCCTGGCCGGTGGTGGCACAGAAGATCGTGCAGGTCTACGAGCGCGTCGTGGGGTGAGGCGCTTAGTCGAATCTCACTGGCTCACCGTATCGCGCCTTGATCACCTTCTCCGGCCAGCGCTGCTCGAACCAACCCAACTTCTGCGTATGCACCGGCAGAATTTTCTTCGGCTTCACCGTCTCGATGATCCATTCCATTCCCTTTCCATCGATATGCCCGGAAGCGTGGAATGGGCCTTTCTCCGCTCCGGGGAGGCCGCCGACCTTTTTCAAGTGGAAGAAATCGAGCCAGTTCGCCAGCCGCAGATGATCGAAGTGCTGCTCCTCATCGTAGGCTTCAGACGCCGAGTAGATGTAGGTCCCGCCTGAGGGCTCGATATCGATCAGGTTCGCAATGTCCCAGTACGACATGCACAGGATATGGGAGCCCGGCGACCGGCGGATCGCGGCGGCGTCGGTGGTGTGACCGTCGAAGCGTTCCACCAGCTGCCGTTCCCAGATCCCCGGTGACGATCGCGGCGCCCGAAGAATGGAGAGCCCGGCCTCGTCGGGCGCCGGGATTTTGGGATCGATGACGTGCATCTGCTCCAGCAGATACGCGTCCTTGGGTGTCACGACCAGGCGGCGGCCCAGCTCGTGAGCGATGTCCCGGAAGGTCCGCAGCCGCTCGATGTTCCGGGCGGAGAAGTCGGCGACCACGAGTCCGGACTCTTTCCGCACCACGTCGCGCGCGGCTTCGTGGACCGCGGGTTCCTCGACCGGCGCTTGGTCGTCGAGCCGCGTGCCCTCGACGATCAGGATTGCGGGCTCGAGCTGCGCCAGCTCGCGCGCGAACTTCTCGGTGCGATCGCGCCGGTGCCCATGGCGCCGCAGGTCGCCCGAGTACCCGATCCACCCCAGCGGGGTCTCGACCGCGAACGCGCCTGAGCCGGGAATCGAATGATCGACCCGAAAGAACCGGATGCCGAGAGACCCGAGCGCGGCGGTTTCACACGGCGCCGGGTGGAATGTCGTTTTCGATCCCGGGTGAAAATGAAAGAAGGCGCGCAGCTTTTCGAGCGCGGCGGTGATCTGATCCTCGGTTTCGCAGATGTAGTGCGGACGCCCGATGCGCACTCCCGTGATGCCCTTCAAGACTCCCTGATCGGTGACCTCCTTCGGGGCGATGTAGCTGAACTCCCCCGAGCCTCCCAAATCCTGCATGCCCTTCCCGATCAGCGCGGTCATCAGTCCCGTGTAGATCGGAACCTCGGGCTTCAGGAATCCCAGATAGCCGTTGTGGTCCTGGTGCGCATGGGAAAGCAGAATGCCGTCGAGCTGTTCGATGCGGCGGTAATGCGGCTGTGTGCGACACCGCGCCCAGAGGTCCGGCTCGTGCGCGCACAGGTCGTCGCGATAAATCCCCTCGAGCGGCGGGATGAGCCCCATGCGGAGATAATCGCGCAGACCTACGGCCGAGCGGGGTTGCAGGAATTCGTCGAAGTATTTGCCCGCCGCGCCAAACCCCATCCCGAAATCGAGAAAGAAGGTCCGCTCGCCGGTCTCGACGAGAATCTTGTTGCCACCGATTTCGCCGGTCGCGGCGTCCGGACCGCCGCAACCGCCGTAGACGGTTATCGTGACAGGGGTCTGGCTCGTTAGCTCTTCCCGGTTCCGAGCTCCGCCGCCGAATTGATCACGTGCCCCACGATCCCGTACTTCACCGCTGCGTCGGCATCGAGCCAGAAATTGCGATGGGTGTCCTCCACGATCCGCTCGATCGACTGGCCCGTGGCGCGCGCGAACATGCGGTTCAACCGCTCGCGCATCTTGATGATCTCCTTGGCCTCGATGTCGATGTCCGCGGCCGTGCCACCCGCGCCGCCTGCCGGCTGGTGCAGCAGAAACCGGGTGTTGGGCAGGCAATAGCGCTGGTCCTTGGGGACCGACACGTAGATCAGTGCCGCGATCGAGGCGACCCAGCCCGTCCCGACCATCCGGACGACCGGCTGGACGAACCGGATCATGTCGTGAATCGTATCGCCGGCTTCGACGTGCCCGCCCTGGGAATTGACGAACACCGTGATGGGCTCGTCCGATTCGGCGCTGAGCGCGATCAGCTGCCCGATCACGTCCGCCGCGACGCGCTGGTTGATCTCGCCCGAAATCAAAATCGTCCGCGCGCGCAGCAGCCGTTCGGCAATCGGATCGACGTAGGATGGGGCGGGCGGCGTGGTTTGCTCGGTATGCATCAAAGACTCCATTGGGGATGAGAGAACATATACTGGATGAGGCTCAATGACTTGGCCCGGAGAACACGAGCCGCAGCCCCGCGGAAATGACGACGTCGTTCTGTTTCTGCGGCGTGAAGATTCCCGGGAACTCGTAGTAGTTGTCCAGAACCTCGACGTGCCACGTCACGGGACCCTTCCGATTGCCGCGCACGCCGATGCCGAACACGCCGCCCCAAGAGCTCGAGCTCGTCGACATGCCGTTCGCCGCCCGGATGGTCGTGACCGAGTCCCACGCCGCCCCCCGATGGAACGCGGCCGCCGGTCCCGCAAATGCGTACACCGAGCTGTGCTCCCACGACGAGGCCGCATACAGCAGGCGAAATGACGCGATGCCCACTTTACCGGACTGATCTCCGAACGTCGGCCCGGTGGTGCCGCTCGGGCTGTACAACGCATCGCCCTCGAGCGCGATGCGCGGGCGAATCCATGCCGTCAGCTTGATACCGCCCGCGCGCTCGGCGTCATGCTTCACGTAACTGTATTGGCTGTTGTTCGGCTCGTCGATCAGGTGAGCGGTGGGAATGTACACGCCGACATACGGTGTGAACTCGAGCTGGGCCGCGGCAGGTTGGGCCGCTGCGACAAAGCACAGCAGCAGGGAGCATCGGGGCATCCAGACGATACGGCGTTGCCGATAGGAGCGTTGCCGGGGACGCGCTATCGCGTTAATTGCAATCCCGCCGTCAAGAACCGGTCCGCCTTCTTGAACCCGGGGGGTGGCTGGTTCGTATACCGCACATCGTATGATAACGCGACTCCCACGATCCCCGAGACCGGCACGGCGAGCGCCGTGTGACTGTTGAACTGATAATTCGCGAACACCCCAAGGTCCGGCATGTACTCGAACTTCTGCTCGAACGTGGTCTTCTCTCTAAACGTGTGATTGTAGTCGGCCGCGAGGCGCGCGGCGGTAAAGTGGCGATCGCCGTCGGGCCGGCTTTCCTGCACCAGCGTCGGGCCGCCCTCGACATTGATCTTGTCCCTGGGCTTGTCCATGGCGACGTACGTCACGCCGATGCCCTCCTCGAACCGCTGGTTCAATCCGGCCGGCGTGTTGCGCTGCCAGCCACCGTAGCCCATGACCTGGGTGCGCTTGTTGAGGGCGTATTTGGCGGAGAGATTGAACAGATAGAAATTCGCGAGCGTCGACGTGCCGTCCGTGCCGTAGATCATCTGAAATTCCTGGCCGAACGCCCACGGGCCGAGGAACTTGTCGTACGTGTCGCCCAGCGAAAACGTGCTCGAGGTCGCATTCCCGGCCGCCGAGACAAATCGAATGTTCGCGCTGAAGTGCGTCGAGTCCGGTGCGGGCAACGTCTGGCCAACGACGAGCAGAACGGCGCTGAGCATGGCTGGGCTCCGAGCGTACAGGAGCCGGGAAGATCATACCGGACGCGCTCAGTGTCGAGCATTTGTCCGGGCAAGGCGTTCCGGTGAGCGCGTACGCCTCGTTAGCGCGGAGCTAAGTCTCTATGCGCTACGCATATTGTGTCCGATGCCGCTCCGCCTGGTCGCCCTCGTCGCCCTTACCCCAATTGCAGCGCTTGCTCAGGAGCCCGTCGGCCTGTGGGGCGCCGAGATCGTTGCTCCGCACCTGAGCGGCGAGTTGACGGTCACGCGGGATGGGACCGCATGGTCCGCCACCATCGCGGGCCACGAGCTCGGCACCGAGGGATCCCAGGACTCGGTGTGGGTGGGGGAGAGGACTCGAGGGGGATTCATCGGGCGCATCAGGAGCGACGGCGCGCTGCAAGGCTTCTGGATTCAGGCCCCAGGCCTGATGACCGACGCACCCTACGCATCACCGCTCGTACTCGAAAGAACCGGCGCCGCGCAATGGCGCGGCAATGTCGTGCCGCTCGAGGACCAGCTCACGCTCTTTCTGGACATCACGAGCGACTCCGCCCAGCTGCGGGCCGTGTTCCGCAATCCGGAGGCGAACCTGCGCCCGGGCGGCGCTCCGGAGTTCGCCGTACGGCGCTCGGGCAACGACCTCTCGTTTCGCAATCCCACGAGCGGCAGCGTCACGTTTATCGGGCGCCTCGACGCCGTGCAGCGCACCATCACGCTGAACTATCCACCGCTCCCCGATACCATCACCCTGACCGCGCGCGACCGGGCAACCGCCGTGGGATTCGTGCCGCGCGCGAGCGGCAATCCGTACACCTACCGGCCCCCGCCTCCCGGCGACGACGGCTGGCGCACCGCGGCCGCGCGCGACGTGGGGATGGACGAGCAGCGTCTCGCACACCTCATCCAGCGGGTGATCGACACCAACCCGGCGGCGCACGCCGCGCCGCTGATCCACTCGATTCTCGTGGCCCGCCGCGGGAAGCTTGTGCTCGAAGAATATTTCTACGGCTTCACCGCCGACCGCCCCCACGCGCTCCGCTCGGCGTCCAAGACCTTCGCGTCGATTCTCGCGGGCGAGTTGTTGCTCCGCCCGGAAATGCCTGTGTATCCGGTATTCCGGAGCTACGGTGCCTTCGCGAATCCCGACCCGCGCAAGTCCAGGATCACGCTCGGGCAGCTGTTCACGCACAGCACCGGTCTCGCGTGTGACGACAACGACGCAGCGTCGCCCGGCAACGAGAACACGATGCAGAGCCAGACCAAAGAGCCCGACTGGTACAAGTACACGCTCGACCTGCCGGTCATCCACGATCCCGGCAGTCTGTACGCCTATTGCTCGGCGACGCTGAATCTCGCGGGTGGGGTGCTCGAAGCGGCCAGCAGAACCTGGCTTCCCGAATTGTTTCGCCGCGAAATCGCCGAACCGCTGGGCATCACGCACTGGTACATGAACCTGATGCCGACGGGGCATGGCTACGCCGGCGGCGGCATGTACCTCCGGCCGCGCGATTTGCTCAAGATCGGGCAGCTGTACCTGGACCTCGGCGTATGGAACGGACGGCGCATCGTGCCCAAGCGATGGGTCGAGCAATCGACTGATCGCCAGATCGCCACGTCGAACGGTGGCTCAGATGGATATGCCTGGCACCGCTACATGCTGCACACGGGCACGCGCGATTACAAGGAGTACGAGGCGAACGGCAACGGCGGCCAATTGCTCATGGTCGTGCCCGAACTCGACATGGTCATTGTTTTTACGGCAGGCAACTACAACCAATACGGGGTCTGGCGGAAGTTCAGGGAGGAGCTGGTCCCGGAGGGAATCATTGGAGCGGTGAAATAGTCGGGCATTATCTCAGCCCATAAATCACCCAAATATCCCCTCCCTCCGGCCTGAACCGGTCGAACAACACCCACTTTCCATCAGGCGACCACACGGGGTAATCGATCCGGACCTCGGGGTCGTCGAACGCGAACACCTGCGCCGGCGTACCGCCATGAAGCGGGGACACCCACAGCACTTTATGCCCGACCACGTCCATGATTCGCGAATGATCGGGACTGAACGACATGTGCGCTCCACCTGAAATGTCGGGGAGTTCCTGGGGCTCACCGCCACCAACCGGCACTCGATAGAAGCGCTTCTTGCCACTGCAGGGACACTCGTACACGACGAACCGTCCATCGGGTGTCCACCGCGCAAAGTGTCCCCCCACACCGGTGCGGGTGAGCTGGCGCGGGTTCGCGCCGTCCGCGTTCATCACCCACACCTCGAGCCGGCCGGTGGAATCCGACTGATAGGCGATCTGCTTGCCGTCGGGCGAGAAAAATGGATTCACCTCGATCCCGAGCGAGCGCGTCAAGCGGGTGAGTACGCCGGTGGCGAGATCGACGGTCCAGATGTCGGGACAGCCGGACCGCGATGAAAAGAACGCGATCCGTTTGCCGTCCGGCGACCAGTTGGGCTGATAATCGCCCCCGGGCCCGCGTGTGAGCTGACGCGCCGAATCGCCCGACACGCTGTACAGCCAGATGTTCATCTGGCCGCCGCGGTCGGAGTTGAACGCGATCTGCCGCCCGTCGGGCGACCACGCCCCTCGGCTGTCCTCTCGCGTCGTACTGATCACCGCTTGCGGAGCGCCCGTGGGCTGTCCCGTTTGGGGCGAAACGGGCAACCGCCAGATATCCGCGTTCTGATGCAGAATCGTAAACGCGAGCCGCGTGCCGTCGGCCGAAATCGCCGGGTCCACGTCCTGCCCGCCGCCCGTGGTGAGCTGCTGCGGCGCATCGGATAGCGTCCCGTCCCGCCGCACCGGCGCGCTCCAGAGATTCCAGCCGCCGCCCCGAGTCGACGAGAAATAGATCTCTCTCCCGTCGGGCGACCACACCGGATCCACATCCTGGAACAGCCCGGACGTAAGCATTGTCGAGCGTCGCGACCCGACATCGACCACTCGAGCGAAGAAGTTGGTTCGCTCGATGTTCTGGTACACAATGCGCTTCCCGTCGGGCGACCAGCGCGGCCGCACATGCACCAGCGCCTCGGAGGTGTCCGCGGTGACCTGATTCGGATTGTTGCCGAGTGCGTCGACCACCCAGATGCGCCGCGGTCCCGCCCACGAGGCATCGAGTGCGATGCGCTTGCCGTCGGGCGAGTACGACGGATTGAACCCGTTCTCGACCAGGCGGGATGTTTTGCCCGTCGCGACGTCGACGGACCAGATATCTCCGCCGTCGTACTGGCCGAATACGTCGCCCGGCTCGAGCCTGACGTTGGGGCGCTGAGCGCGCACGAATAGAATCGTCTTGCCGTCGGGCGACCAGGATGGCTGAATGTCGTCAAACGGTCCGCTCGTGATCGGGTCGTCGTTTCCAGTGTCGAGCCGTTTCACGAAGATCTTGCGCACGGCACCCGCGTCGGCCGTGTAGGCGAACCGCACCGCGTCGGGCGACCACACGGGGGATTGCTGCACGCCGGCGCGCGATGTGACCTGGGCAAAGATGAAATTCGTTCCCCGCCGGACGCGCGGCGCCGTCGTGCGGCTCGCGAACAGCGCCAGACCAGCGAGCAGCAGCACGACGAGACTCGACGCCCACGCGGCGCGCCGCGCGCGTCCCCCGCCCCTGGGGTCAGGCGGTGAGGCTTCAAGCTGCTCGAGCACCGCGCCTGCATTGGGCCAGCGATCCGCCGGGTCTTGCTCGATCGAGCGCATGATGACGTGCGCCAGTTCGGGTGGGACATCGGGGCGCAGCGCCGAGAGCGGCTCGGGCGGCTTCGCATGGCCGCGCTTCCACGGCAATCCACCCGTGAGCATTTCGTATCCCACGACCCCCATGCCGTAGATGTCGGTGCGCTGATCGACCGAGGGGTCGGCCGCCGCCTGCTCGGGCGACATGTATGCCGGCGTGCCGAGCGCGAACCCGACCCCCGTGAGCGTCGAGGCTGCCGTCGCTTCACTCAGTGCTTTGGAGACTCCGAAGTCGAGCACCAGCGCGTGCCGGCCAGAGAGCATCACGTTCTCCGGCTTGATGTCGCGATGCACCACGCCGCGCGCGTGGGCGTAGGCCAGCGCGTCCGCGATGTCGCGCAGCGTGCGCACCGCCTCGTCGACCGCCAGCTTGCCGGAGCGCGCCAGCTTGCTCCGCAACGACTCGCCTTCGACGTACGGCATGACGTAATAGAGGAGACCGTCGGCCTCACCCGAATCGATCAAGGTGACGATGTGCGGATGCGAGAGCTGCGCGGCGAAGTGAATCTCCCGCAGAAATCGCTCGGCGCCGAGCGCCGCGGCCAACTCCGGGCGCAGCACCTTGATCGCGACCAGGCGATCGTGCTTGAGATCGCGCGCGAGATAGACGCTGGCCATCCCGCCGGCGCCGAGCTCGCGCTCGATCTGATAGCGAGCTCCCAGGGCCTGGGAGAGGCGATCGAACAGGGATCTGGGTGACGCCGGCATGTGGGATTAAGCTACTACCTACCGCGCTACGTGCCTGACCTTGTCTCCATACAACGCCTTGTCCGCCTGTTCCAGCAGTGTGTCGATGACGAGCCCGTCTCGCGGATAGATCGCGATCCCCGCGCTTACGGAGATCGGCGGCAACTCAGTCGAGGCGGCGACCGCGGCGGCCACACGCCGCGCCACGCTCCGCCCCGCCGCCTCGTCGGTCTCGGGGAGGATCACGGCGAATTCGTCGCCGCCGTAGCGCGCCGCGGTGTCCATGGCGCGCGCGGTGCCCTTGAGCACCTCGGCGACGCGCACCAGGGCGCGGCTGCCGGTCAGGTGGCCATGGCGATCGTTGATCTGCTTCAGGCCATCGAGGTCGAACAGCAGCACGGCGAACGGCCGCCCGGTGCGCTGCGAGCGCGTCAGCTCACGTTCCAGCGCCTCCTCGAGCTGCCGGTAGTTGCCGAGCCCGGTGAGCGCGTCCTTCATCGATAAGGCGCGGAACCAGCGCTCGGCGCGGCGGCGCCGCGCCACGATCGCCGCGACCGTGAGCGTCGTGAGTGAAGTGACGGCCATGAAGCTTTGCAGCAGCAGCAGCGATTCGTTCGCACCCGCGCGCACGAATGGACCGTGGCCGTGCACCGTGCCGCGAATCGCGATCGCCCCCAGGAGCACGACGGCGGTCGCCGCATCGCGCGGCGCGAAGCGAAACGCCGCCCACAGCAGGAGGGGGATGCAAAGAAACTCGAGCGGATCGTGGCTCCACCCCGCGCCCACCACGCCGCCGAACACGAGCTCGCTCACGAACACGAGGCACACGGCGAACATCACCATTTCGATCCGCAGCAGCCGGGTCCACCGTAAATGCCCCGGAGCCGCCCAGAGCAAGAGCACCGGTGCGACGACGAGCGCGCCGGTGGCATCGCCGAGCCACCAGGTGAACCAGATCGCGCGGTACTTCGCCCACGGCGCGAAGCCCGCGGCCGAGAGCGTGGTCACTCCCACGCTCGCCGCGATCGTCGTGCTCAGGCCGGCCGCGAGGATCGCGAACAGCGCGATATCGCGCGGCCGCATGTACACGCGGTCGCCGTTGCCCCAGCGCATCACGAACGCCGCGCCCATCACGGCTTCGAGCGTATTGCCCGCGGCGATTGCGGCGGAGGTGAGCGCGGTCCCCGCGGTCGTGAGATTGACGATGAATGCGCCGGCGAAGATCGCGGGCCACGCGTCGAGCCCCATAAGCAGGAGTGCCGCGATGGCGATTCCGGTGGGCGGCCACACCGCCGTGGCACTGGCGTGCACGAACGCGAGCGTGAGCCCGAGCTTCCCCGCGATCACGTAGCAGGCGCCGAGGCCGATCAGTTTGAGCAGTCGTTGCACGGCGGTGGGTAGGGCCATTGGAGAACGTGTGTCGCGCGGAAGGGGAGGGCCGTGCGGTGAGTCACGCCGGTGTGTGGGAGGCTATTGGGTGATGAAGGTCACGGGTATTCACCTCGTGCCCCTCTAGGAAAACTCAGGGGGGAACTGAGGCTACGCCGAGAGCTTTACGATAGTAAAGCCGAACCCCGCCACTGATTTGATCGCGTCCGCCAGCCGGTGAAAGTTCACCGGCTTCGTGAGGAACGCGTCCGGCTCCGAGCCGTTGAAGTCGGGGTTCCCGCTCTTCGTCGCCGTGAGTACCACGACCGGAATGTCCTTGAGCAACGGGTCCTGGCGCATCTCCGACAGCACTTCGTGCCCGTCCATGCGCGGCAGGTCAAGATCGAGCAGCACCACGTCCGGTTGGGCCGCGGTCTCGAACGGCGTGGCGCCCTTCAGGAACGCGAGCGCCTCGAACCCATCGGCCACGATCGAAAGCCGATTCTGGAGTCTGGCCTGGTCGAGCGCGCGGCGCGTGAGGGCCGCATCCTCGGCGTTGTCCTCCACCAGCAAAATGTCGATCGCGCGGGCCTCGTACGGCGGCTTCTCGAGCGACTTGGAGTTGGTGATCGCGTCGTGCTCACCGCTCTCGCGCTCGTGGCGGCGCTTCTCCTGATACAGCGCGCGATCGGCGGCGCGGAGCAGGCTCTCGACTGACACCAGATTCGTGGCCGCGCGCTGCGCGAACCCGAGCGAGATCTTGAGGCGATAGCGCCGCTTGGCCCTGCGCGAGAACATCGCCAGCTCGTCCTTGAGCCGGCGCCGGATCACCTCGACGTGATCCGTGTCGGCGCCGCGCACCAGCACCGCGAACTCGTCGCCGCCGATCCGTGCGATCAGGTCCGAGTCGCGGAACGTGCGCCGCAGGATGCCGCTGACGTCCTTGATCGCCGTGTCGCCCTCGGCATGCCCCAGCGTGTCGTTGATCTGCTTCAAGTCGTCGAGATCCCCGAACGCCACCAGCAGATTTTGTTTGTTGCGCCGCGCGAGCCGCAGGTCTTCCGTGGCGAGCGTCACGAAGCCGCGGCGGTTGTACAGGCCGGTCAGCTCGTCCATCAGCGAGAGATCGCGCAGCCGGTTCTTGAGCCGGTGGCGCTCGATCGCGTAGCGGATCGCGTGCACCAGCACCTGGCGGTCGAGCCGGTCTTTGACCAGAAAATCCTGCGCCCCGGCCTTGAGCGCCGAGAGGCCCAGCTCCTCGTCTTCGGTGGGCGAGAGCAGCAGGATCGGGGCGGCGGGCTCGACGCTGGCGAGCGTCTCGAGTCCCTGCATCGCGTCCGTGAGCGAGGCATCGAGCAGCACCGCGTCCACATCACCGTGGGTCAGCCGAGTCCGCGCCTCCTTGGGCTGCTCGATCATCTCGAGCGCGAACCGGTTCTTGGGTGACGCCTCGAACAGCTCCTGCAGCAGCCGCCCGTCCGCCGCATGCCGTCCCACGAACAGCACCGTCGCGGGATGCGACGACAGCTCGGTGCGGCGCCGGCCCAAGCCCGAACGGCGTTCTCCTGCTTGACGGCGGTCGAGCCCGGAACGGGACTCTTCGATGACAGAGATGTCGGAGTTGCGACGATCACCGACACGGCGATCGAGGCCGGAACGGCGCGGAGGGGAGATGCGGCGATCGCGATCGAGCAAACAGGCCCCTGGGATTAACTCCCTACATAATAAGAAAAAACCCTCGGAAAAGGGTAGGGAGGGCATATTTTCGTCTCTATGGGTGCCACCGGCCGCCAGGCCGACTTGCTCCTCTCCCACCTCCAATCGGTGCTGGGCGACCGCTATTGCCTCGAGCACCGGATCGGCGAGGGCGGGATGGCGACGGTGTTTCGCGCCCAGGATCGCAAGCTCAACCGGCCGGTTGCCTTGAAGCTGTTGCAGCAGAAGCTCCGCACGGCCGTCGGCCTGGAGCGGTTCCAACGCGAGGTGAGTATCGCCGCCGAGCTGGCCCATCCGCACATCGTGCCGCTGTTCGATGCCGACCGCACGAGCGACGACCAGCTGTTCTATACGATGCCGTTTCTCGAGGGCGACACGCTGCGCTCCCGGCTCGAGCGGGAGCGGCAGCTCCCGCTCGCCGACGCGGTTCGCATCGCGCGTGACGTGGCGGACGCGCTGGCGTACGCGCACAGCCACGGCTTCGTGCATCGCGACATCAAGCCCGAGAACATCATGTTCGTGGGCGAGCACGCGGTCGTGACCGATTTCGGGATCGCCCGCGCCATCAGCGCCGCCCAGGACGAGGCGGGACCCCCGATCGGGACGCCTCTCTACATGAGTCCCGAGCAAACCCATAACGGTCCGATCGATGGTCGCAGCGACATCTACAGCCTCGGCTGCGTCCTGTACGAGATGCTCGCGGGCGCGGTCCCACTCGCCCAGCCCACGTCACTCAGGGCCGTGCGCGCCACCGTGTCGCTCGAGCTCGAGGCAACCGTCATGCAGGCGCTCGCCAGGACTCCGGTCGATCGCTTCGCCTCCGCGGCGGACTTTCGCGACGCGCTCGCCGTGCCCGGTGCGGCCGCCGCCGCCGTCGATCCGCGCTCGGTCGCCGTGCTGCCATTCGTCAATCAGTCCGGCGACCCCGCGCTCGAATACCTGAGCGATGGCCTCGCGGAGGAGATCATCGGGGCGCTCACCCAGGTGGCGGGCCTGCGCGTGGCGGCCCGGACATCGTCGTTTTCATTCCGTGGCAAAGAGGCCGATCTCGCGGCGATCGGCGCCAGGCTGCGCGTGGCGACGGTGCTCGAGGGGAGCGTCCGGAAATCGGACACCGAGCTGCGCGTCTCGGCCCGGCTCGCCAACGTCGCCGACGGGTTCACGCTGTGGTCCAAACACTACGACAACGCCAGTATGACCCAGGTGTTCGAGATCGAGGACAACATCGCCCGCTCGATCGCGCGGGAGCTGCGCGCCGCGCTCACAGATTGGGAAGGCAGGCCCGCGCGGCCGGTGAAGGCGTACTTCACGGCGCCGACCCGGAACCTCGAGGCGTACGACCTCTACCTCCAGGGCCGGTATCAATTGGCGCAGCGCGGGCTCGGGCTCGCGCGTTCACTCGAGCTGTTCGAGCAGGCGATCGCGCTCGATCCCGATTTCGCGTTGGCACACGCCGGGCTCGCGGAGGCGTACACGGTAGTCGCCCAATACGGCCTGGTTCCCACGGCCCTGGTAGGCCCGCGCGCCGCGACCGCCGCCGAGCGAGCGCTCGCGCTGGGACCCGAGCTGGCGGAGGCGCACTGCGCCCGAGGAGCGCTCAGTATGGTGTGCGAGTGGGACTGGGACCGATCGAGGACGGCGTTGCACCACTCTGTCGAGCTTGCCCCGACCTACGTGACCGCGCGGCTGTGGCTCGCGTTTTATCTCGTGTTCGTCGAAGGCCGCTTCGACGCGGGGATCGCTCAGGCCGAGCGCGCGGTGGAGCTCGATCCGCTGTCGCCGCTTGCGGCGCTGCAGCTTGGCATGACGCTGCTCGGCACGGGCAGGTACGAGCTGTCCGTCGCGCTGCTCGAACGTGCCCGCGGGCTCGCCACGGACATGTTCCTTCCCACGCTGCATCTGGGATTGGTCTACAATCAGATTGGCCGCACCAAAGACGCGATCCGCATGTTCGAGGAGGCCCTCGTCATCTCGGGCCGGCACCCGTGGACGCTCTCTGCGCTCGCAGTGTGTTACGCCTCGCAGGGCGATACCCGCAAGCCGCGGGCGATCCGCGAGGAGCTCGCGGCTCGCGCACGGCACGAGTATGTCCAGTCGTCGATGCTCGCGGTGCTCGCGGCCCTGGTGGGCGAGATGGATGAAGCGTTCACGCTTTTGGAGCAAGCGTGTGAAGAGCACGATGGCATCCTCGTGTACGCGAAACGCTATCCGTTCTTCAACGTGCTGCAATCCGATCCGCGAATGGGGCGCATTCTCGAAGGCGTGGGACTACGATAGTGCCTGGACGAGTCGCGAGGGTGGGGGCACGGGCGCTTTAAACGCGAGGGCGCTACGAGGACAGCCGTCGGGGCCCGGGCAGCTGTGATCGAATGTCTCACGATCGGCACCTGGGAGGCCCGGGTCGACGGCAAGGCTCCTCCCGCCGCGCTCACCTGGCGCAAGAACTTCAGCCTGCTCGTGTATCTCGCGCGCTCCCCCAAACGCACCCGCACGCGAGATCAGCTCATCGGTCTGTTGTGGGCGGACAAGCCCGATGCCAAGTCGCGCCGGTCGCTCAACGTCGCGCTCAGCACGTTGCGGCAGTGCCTGGGCGATGCGGGGATTACGACCGAGAGCGATCGCGTGCGCCTTGCGCCCGGCGTCGTGCAGCTCGATATCGACCGCTTCGAGCAGCTCGTGCGGGTAGGCGATTTGAAAAGCGCGGCCGATTTCTTTCCCAGCGGCGGACACTTCACGTTCCTCGAGGGATTGGTCGTGTCTGACGCCCCCGAGTTCGAAAACTGGCTGACCAGCGAGCGCGCCGCCGTTGCGGCGCGGGCGGTGGACGTGCTGACGCGTCGCTCAACCGAGCTCCTGGACCTCGGCCGGATCCGGGAGGCCCACGACCTCGCGGCGCGCGCGCTCGCCGTCGATGAACTGTACGAGCCGGCGCTACGGGCGGCGATGCGGGCGCGCGCAACGGGCCAGGACCGCAGTGGCGCCCTCACCCTGCAGGAGCAATTCAGGGCGCGGTTACGCGAGCGGCTCGGCGCGGCTCCCGATGCCGAAACGGAAGCGCTTGCGTCCC